>Ga0187893_10003711_pt1 | contig 30316 bp, 30 predicted proteins | sample MA1701074metaG_FD_139574 | JGI IMG/M metagenome (GOLD analysis project Ga0187893, IMG submission 139574) | White microbial mat communities from a basaltic lava cave in the Kipuka Kanohina Cave System on the Island of Hawaii, USA - MA170107-4 metaG ...
CACAGCTCCTTGGGCAACCTGCCGCCGGCCCGATACGCGGTCGGCGGCAGCTTCTTGCCGGGCCGGACGCGACTCGAGAACTCGCACATGTAGTGGACCAGAATCGGGGAGCACCCCATGGCGAGGCCGTCCAAGACGGGTGACTGGATCTGGAACGGGGGCCTGCCGCTAGTCCTCAGGTCAAAGTCGAGTGATTAAGCAGGTCGTCGCGCGGGCGTTCGAATATTCGCATTCCGCGAGCGATCCGCGACGAGCCATTTCGTCACACCGCGGCAGCTGGACTTAAGAGAAGGCTAAGCTGTGGGAGGTTCGTCACCTTCCGGCAGGCAGCCTCCACTGGGGGGGAGAGTTGAGCGAGGAGATCCCTGCCGACTGCGCAGATCTGACCTGCGCGGGCGAGCCGTGCCCGCTCAGCTCTTCTTCGGAGCAGTACACTCATGACCGCCTCTCGGAGCGGATCGTGTCAACACCTTTTCGAGACTGGACAGCCTAGTGCGGGCGACATGGCTCGTGTGCCCTACCCCACGTCGTGCAGATCCTCCCCCGAGGGCTTGCTCGGACCAATAGAGTCGACGGCGTCGATCCCACTTCAACGCAATAGCGCTCTGCAGGGATTGGCGGAGAGGGGGGGATTCGAACCCCCGGTGCAGGTTAACCCCGCACAACAGGTTAGCAACCTGGCCCGTTCGGCCGCTCCGGCACCTCTCCGCGGGCGGGTTTGGACCCGGCAGCGTACCACAAGCGCTCGGAACCGGCGATAATGCGGCAGCGCGTCGCCGGCGCTCAATTTTGATGAGGAGGGCTAGCCTAACTGGTAAGGCAGGAGCCTTGAAAGCTCCCGGGCGTACTCGCCTTTGGGGGTTCGAATCCCTCGCCCTCCGCCAAGCCCTATGGATCTAGAGCGGCTGCTGCGCGACGTAGAGAAACACCTGGCCGGGGTCGACGATACGTTCCTGGCCGACGTCCAGGACGCCGTACGCGAGGCCTTCGCCCGTCAGAGGCGGCGCCTGGATCCGGCCCACACCGTCGAGACCGAAAGAGAACGCCGGCTGGAGGCCGAAACGCTGCGCGAGGTGCTGGAGGCGGTCCAGCGTCACGGACGCCTCGACGAGACCGCGCGGGAGATCTTGAAGCAGGCGTCGCGCCTGGCGACCTTCGACTCCTGCGTCCTGGCGCTGCTCGAGGGCGACGGCTCCTGGCGCGTCCTCGCGGTGCGCGGCTTCCCGGAGCCGGCTCGGGCCGTGGGCCTGCGGTTGCAGGACTCCCTGTTCGACGCCGTGCGCGACAGCGGCCTGCAGCTCTCGATCCCCGAGGCCGCCGCGGACCCGCGTTACCAGCCGCTGCCTGGGGCGCCGGAGACCGGGAGCTGGGCCGGCCTGCCGCTGCGCATGGAGGGAGAGTCCGTCGGCCTGATCTGCCTCGGACGAGAGCGCGTCTTCCTCTTCGACGACGAGGAGCTGCACCGGGTGCGAGCCCTGGCCTTCTCGGCGGCCGCGGCCCTGCGTCACGCCCAGACGCTGGAGCAGGTGCGGCGTTACGCGACGCTGATGGAGAAGGTGGTGGCCGTGGACCACCTCGCGTTCCGCGGCGCGCCGGAAGCGGAGATTGCGGGGGCCATCCTGGCGGGTGCACAGGCCATCGGCAACTACCGTGGCGGGCTGCTGGTGGCCCGGGGGCGCAGGGGCCCGCGCATCATCGCCGCCTCCGGTGACGGGCTCGAGAGCCTCTCGGGGCGCGCCGCCCCGCCCGAGTTGCTGGTTCCCACCACGGCGCGTCTGCCTCGCGAAGCCTGCGAGGCCCTGGCGTCGCGCCTGGGCGCGCCCCTGCCGGCGCGTTTCCTGTACCTGGTGCCCGTCGCCGCGGAGACCGACGATGCCAGCACCCTGGCCCTGCTGGATCCGGACGACGAAACCCCCGACGACCGGCTGATGGAATCCTACGCGTCCCGGGCCGCGGCCGCCTGGCTCTTCGCCCGCGACAAGGCCCGTTAAGTTCGCTCGACGATCCCGCGCAGCAGGGAGTGGTAGCGCTCCAGCTCGTCGGGCGACGGGATCAACAGGAACACGCGTTTCAAGGTCGTCCCCATCTCGGCGGCGCTGTAGCAGGCCTGCGTCAGGAGCCGCAGGAAGACGGAGGGAGGAAGACCGCCGTGGGAGGTGCCCAGGGGCCGCACGGCGATGCGACCCAGGCCCCTCTGGCGCGCCTCCTCGAAGCAGCCCACCAGCGATTCGAACACGGCCTCCTGGGTGGCCGGGGGCACGCGGTCGAAGTCGTAGACGATGGCCTGCAGCAGCAGCGGCTTGCCCTCCTGGGGCTTCATCACGAGCACCGAGCCCAGGCGGCGCGGCCGGAAACGGAAGGCGCTCTTCTGGACCTCCTCGACCACCGCCTCCTCGAGTACGGGCTCCACGTCTCCGAGGATCAGGTTCACGTCCTGCGGCACCACCAGCGCCTGGCTGAGGGGTGGGGCCTCCTCGGCCACGAGCAGGTCGAGGGCCAGCTTTTCGCCGAAGGAGAGGGAGCTGCGCGCGCGCGCCATGGCTAACGTCGGATCTCGCGGTGCTCCCGATCCAGGAGCGACAAGAGCTCGGCCGGCGTCGTCGCCAGCGTGTCGCCAGACACGCTGTGTTTCAGCGCGGCCAGGGCCAGGCCGCAGTCGAGGGCCCGGTCCTCCCGCCCCGTGAGGGTCGCCCACAGGAAACCCGCCGTGAAGGCGTCGCCGGCGCCGATGCGGTCCACGCGGCTGACCGGGAACGAGGCGGCCGACCGGAGCTGGCCCTGCTCCAGGCTCAACGCCCCCTGGGCGCCGCGGGTGAGCACCAGGGTCCTGGCGCCGAAGCGGGCCTGCGCCGCGCCGGCCACGTCCTCGCAGCTCCCGGTCATTCCGTACAGGGTCTTCAAGTCCTCCTCGGTTGCGATCACGATTTGAGCCGACTGCGCCAGCCGCTCCAAGACCGGCGCGGCCTCGGCCGCGGACCACAGCCGCGCCCGGTAGTTGAGGTCGGTGGCGACCAGGACGCCTCCGGAACGCGCGTTCTCCGCCATCTCCAGCGCGACCTCGCGGGCCGCGGCTGACAACGCGGGGGTGATGCCCGACACGAAGAACAGCCGCGCGGCGTGCAGCGCCGGCAGTGGCGCGTCCTCGCGCCGCACGTGACACGCGGTCGAGTCGCGCCGGTCGTAGATCACCTCGATCGAGCGGGGCGGCTGGCCGTACTCGCACCAGTACGTGCCCAGTCGGCCCGGCGCGGTGCGGACCAGGGAGGTGTCGACGCCGGCGGCGCGCAACTCGCGCAGGACTCGGCGCCCCAGGGCGCCCTCGGGCAGGACCGAGAACCACGCTACCCGCAGGCCCAGGGCCGCCAGCGCGCAGGCGGTGTTGAGCTCCGCGCCGCCGACGTGGGCGTGGAAGCTGGCCGCGGCCTCGAGGCGCTCGTCGCCCGTCGGTTGCAGCCGGAGCAGCGCCTCGCCGAACGCCAGGACGTCGTGATTCACGTGCGCTTGGCGGCGATTGTATGGCGCCGGCGGCGGAACACGAAGCCCGCCGGCGGCCGACCGGGGCCGGAGCGCCGCCGGCCCAGCGTGGCGCCCTGGGGCCGCCTTGACAGGCCACCGATCGCAGCGCAGAATTTTTCGGCCTTCCCTCGTTATGGAACAGACGCTCGTCCTCAATGCGACGTACGAACCACTGAGGATCGTTCCCTGGCAGAAGGCCATCACCCTCCTCTTCCAGGGGAAGGTGGAGGTGCTGGCGGTCCACGACCGGGAGATCCGCGGCGTAACGGTTCGGGTGAAGCTGCCGTCGGTGCTTCGCCTGCTCCGTCACGTCCGTATGAAACGAGCCTTCGCCGACGTGCCGTTCTCGCGCGCCAACGTGTATGCCCGAGACGAGCACCGCTGCCAGTACTGCGGCGACCGCTTCCCTCCCGGCCACCTGACCTTCGACCACGTGATCCCCGTGGCCCGAGGGGGCCACAAGGGGTGGGACAACATCGTGACCTGCTGCATCCCCTGCAACCGCAGGAAGGGTGACCGCCTGCCCGACCAGGCGGGCATGCATCTCGTCCGCAGGCCGCGGCGGCCCGAGGCCCATCCGCACCTCACCTTGAGCCTCGGCCTCCGCAACGCTCCGGCGAGCTGGCGCGACTATCTCTTCTGGGACGTTTCCTGGCAGGGTAGCTAGGGACCCCCCGGCCGGGCCAACCCCTACCAGCCCTCGCCCCTCCGCCCTGCACGATGAGCCTGTCCGCCAACCTGCGCACGATGTCGCTGCCGGACGTCCTGCAGTGGATCGCGCAGGGGCGGAAAAGCGGCACGCTGCACCTCGAGCAACGCGGGATCCGCAAGCGCCTCAGCTTCAAGGACGGCGCGCTCTTCACCTCCTGGTCCAACGATCCTCGCGAGTCCCTGGGCCAGTTCCTGGTGAGCCAGCGTTACGTGAGCGAGGAGCAGCTGTTCCGCGGCCTGCTCGCCCAGGAGAACGAGGGTCGCTTGATCGGCTCGATCCTGGTGGACTCCGGCATCCTGTCGGAGGCACACCTGGCGCGGGCGCTTCACGAGAAGGCCTGCGAGTCGATCTACGACCTGTTCCTGTGGCCCGAGGGCCGGTTCGAGTTCAAGGACGAGGAGTTGCCCGAGAACGTGAACTTCCATCTGGATCTGCAGGTCCAGGGGGTGATCCTGGAGGGCATCCGGCGCGTGGACGAGTGGGAGCGCATCAAGCGCGTGTTCCCGTCGATGCGCACCACCTTCACGCTCCGCGACGGGGCCGCCAGCGAGCATCCCCAGGAGCAGCAGGCGCTCGCGCTCGCGGCCGCCGGCAAGACGCTGGCCGAGACAGCGCTGGAGATGCACAAGTCGGACTTCGAGACCGCGGTTCTGTTCTTCGACCTGCACGCCAGGGACCTGGTCGTCGTGGCCGAGGCCCCCGAGGACAAGGCGCCCGCGGACCCCGTGAGGGCGATCGAGGAGCTGTTGACCACCGCCCTGGCCCGGCTGGCGGAGCGCCGTTTCGACGAGGCGATGAAGGCCTACGAGGACGTGCTGGCCCTGGATCGCCTGAACCAGCATGCGAAGAAGGGCCTGCTCGCCGTATCCGAAGCCCGCAACCGGGAGAGGGTGCTGCGGCGCGTCCCGCTCCAGAAGGTGCCGGTGTTGATTCGCGACCTGGCCGCACTCACCAAGGAGAATTTCGATCCCCAGGAGGGTTTCGTGTTGTCGCGAGTCAACGGCGATTGGGACGTGCGCTCGATCCTGAAGCTGATCCCGATGCCCGAGGACGACGCGATCCTGATCTTCGCGCGCCTGATCGACCGTGGCGTCATCTCGCTGACGGACCCCTGAGCCCTTCAGGCCGGGCGCTGACCATGCAGGACCTCGCCCAGCGGGCCGCGCACCGGGCCGAACGCGGAGCGCTGCGGCCGCGGGCGGCCGCTTGACCCGGGACGGGTCCGCGGCGACGGCCCGCCGGCGTCTGGCGCGGTTGCTGAGCGACCAGGCGCGGCACTGCGCGGCGCTCGGCTCGTCCCTGTACGGCGTGTTGCTCGAGAGAGCGGCCGCAGACGCCGCCGCGGGAGGTCCCACCTGGCAGCTGCTGGCCGAGGTCGCCGCGCCCGGTCCACGAGGAGACGCCCTGGCTTTGAGGCTGATGACCGCCGTACATCGCCTCGCCCTCAGCGGCCGGGCGCCGGCGCTGGCGGACAGGCTGCCAAGCACACGCAAGGTCCCCCGCGCGGTCGACGATCTCGACAAGACCTGGATCGTGTTGCGAGACCTCATCGCGGAGCGTGCCGACGAGCTGCGGCCGCTGGTCAGCTTGCCCTGCCAGACCAACGAGGTCGTCGCTCTGCGGCGCTGGTGTTCGGCTTCTTCGCCGCCGCCTCCCCGGGGCTGCCCCTGCGTCTGCTGGAGCTGGGCGCCAGCGCCGGCCTGAACCTGCGCTTCGACCACTTCCGTTACGGCGGCGGGGGCGTCGTGTTCGGGCCGGCCAACAGCCCCGTGGACCTGGTGGGGCTCTGGCGCCAGCCGCCGATCCTACCGGCGACGCTCCGCGTCGCGGAGCGCCTCGGCTGCGACCGCCGGCCCATCGACCCCGCCAGCGAGGAGGGTCGCCTCGCACTCCTCGCCTCGGTGTGGGCGGATCAGCCGCCACGTCTCGCCCGCACGCGCGGAGCGATCGAGATCGCTGGGCGCGTTCCCGCGGTGGTCGAGGCCGCGGACGCGGCCGAATGGTTGCCGGGCCAGCTGGCCGAGGCGTGCCCTGGTCGCGCCAGCGTCGTCTACCACTCGATCGTGGAGGAGTACATGCCGCCCGGCACACGTCGGTCCGTGCGGGAGGCGCTGCGGGTGGCCGGAGCGCGGGCGAAGCGCGAAGCGCCGCTTTTCTGGCTGCGCCTCGAGCCGCTTCCCGGCTCCCTGGACCATGTGGTCACGCTCACCCGCTGGCCGGGCGGCGACGAGCGCCAGATCGCCGTGTCCAGCGCTCACGGCTCGGACGTCCGCGCTGCGTAGCGATCGCGGCTTCGCCTCGGAACCGCCCCACGCCTTGCGACCGGCTCAGAGGCGTGCGCGGTCCTGCACGTGCGCGCGGGAGATCCGCGACACCGAGGTCGCGCCGGCCTGGGCCATGACCATGGAGAGCTCGCGGGACAGGATCTCCAGCACCGACTCCACCCCCGGCTGGCCGAAGGCGGCCAGGCCCCACAGGTAGGGTCGCGCGATGCCCACGGCGCTGGCGCCCAGAGCCAGCGCCTTGAAGACGTCCGTGCCGCGGCGGACGCCGCCGTCCACCAGCACCGGGATGCGGCCTTTCACCGCGGCCACCACCTCGGGCAGGCACTCGATGGCCGAGCGCCCGGAGGCTTCCGCACGCCCGCCGTGGTTCGACACCATGATGCCGTCGACGCCGCGCTCCAAGCCCAACTCCGCGTCCTCGTGGGTGACGATGCCCTTCACCACGAGCTTCATCGTCGTGAGGTCTCGCAAGCGCCGGATGTAGTCCCAGGTCATCCCGGGCATGTCGAGGCTCGCCACCCTCGAGAGGTCGAGGCCGTCGAACATGGGCTTGCGCCTCACGTAGTCGCGGAAGTCGTCGGGGTCGCCGTGGCAAGCCCCACACTCGCGGGCGTCCTGGCGCGCGGCGCGCTCCTGCGCCAGCCGGTTCGAACCGGCCTGCAGGTCCACGGTCAGGACCAGCACCGGGCAACCCGCGCGCTCGGCCCGCTTCACGATCGCCCGCGCCACCGCCTCCTGCTCGGTGGTGTAGAGCTGGTACCAGGGGGGCTCGCCCAGGACCGCGGCCACCTCCTCGACCGGGGTGGTGCCGACCGTGGACAACACCAGCATCTGGTTCTTCCCTCGCGCGGCACGGGCGGTGGCGACCTCGCCCTCGGGATGGAACGCCCGCTGGCTGCCGGCCGGTGCGAGCAGGATGGGCGTGGGCCAGGTCCTGCCGAACAGCGTCACGCTGGTGTCGATGCGCCGCACGTCCACCAGCCGCCGCACGCGCAGCTCGTAGCGGTCGAAGCCCTCGCGGTTGCGGCGCAGGGTCTCGTCGGCGTCGGTGCCGGTCGCCAGGTACCCGAAGTGGGCGGGGGGCAGGGCGCGGCGCGCGGCCTCCTCGAAGTCGAGCACGTCGAGGGCGCGCTCCGGGGAGTTGATGACGGCGCCGGCGTCCTCCCCGAGCAGGCGGCGGCCCAGCGCCACCAGCGGGGTCGCCAGCAGGAGCTCCAGCAGGCGGCGGCGCGTGTTCACCTCAAAGCCGCCGGCCGATCACCGGCGCAATCTGGCGCAACTCGGCCATCAGCGACTCGAACATCTCGGGCGTGATGGACTGCGGCCCGTCGGAGAGCGCCCGGTCGGGATCGTGGTGCACCTCGATCATGAGCCCGTCGGCGCCGACGGCCGCGGCCGCCCGGCTCAGCGGCGCGACCTTGTCGCGGCGTCCCGTGCCATGCGAGGGGTCCACCAGGATCGGCAAATGGCTGATCTTCTTGACCGCGGGCACGACGGCCAGGTCCAGGGTGTTGCGGGAGAAGTCGGAGAAGGTGCGCACGCCCCGTTCGCACAGGATCACTGCGTAGTTGCCCTCGGCCAGGATGTACTCGGCCGACATCAGGAACTCCTCCAGGGTGGCCGACATGCCCCGCTTCAGGATCACGGGTTTGCGGGCCTTGCCCGCGCGCCTCAGCAGCGAGAAGTTCTGCATGTTGCGCGCGCCGATCTGGATCGCGTCGGCGTACTTCTCGACCAGGTCGACGCCTTCGACGTCGACGGCCTCGGTCACCACCGGCAGCCCCGTCTCCTCGCGCGCCGCCGCCAGGACCTTGAGCCCTTCCTCGCCCAGGCCCTGGAAGGTGTAGGGACTGGTGCGGGGCTTGAAGGCGCCTCCCCGCAGCAGGTGGGCGCCGGCCCTCTTCACGGCCCGGGCGATGGTGAGGGTCTGGTCCAGGGACTCCACCGCGCAAGGACCCGCCACCACCACCAGGGACGAGAGGCCCACGCTCACGGGTCCGATGTTCACCGCGCTGTCCTCGGCCTTGACCTCCCGGGAGACGAGCTTGTAGGCGTGCGTGACCGGGATCACCTCGAGCACGCCCGGCATGCTCTCGAAGACCGGCGCCTCCTCGGAGCCCTTGTTGCCGGTGATGCCGATGGCGGTGCGCTGGGAACCCGGGATCGGGTGCGCCTTGTAGCCGCGGGCCTCGACGGCGGCCACGACGCCCTCGATGTCGCGAGGTGTCGCGTCCTTCCTCATCACCACGAGCACGAGAAGCGTCCTCCTTTGCGCGGAAAAGCGCCTGATTCTAGCGTGCTATGATCCGCGCGTTTGGAGCCCCCCTCTCCCAGCGCCCGCAGGTCGCCCACCCTCCTGCAGGCGCTGGTACCCGTCGCAGCGCTGATCCTGCTGCTGTCGTCGTCGGTCTCTCTGTTCGGCGACAACACCTCGTCCGGCCCCAGCCAGATCGCCCTGATCCTGTCGGCGGGTGTCGCGATCGTGATCGGCCTGCGCAACGGGTACCCGTGGAAGGACCTCGAGGCCGGCATCGTGCACGGCATCGGCCTCTCGATGGGCGCGATCCTGATCCTGCTGGTGGTCGGGTCGTTGATCGGCACCTGGATCCTGTCGGGGGTGGTGCCCGCCATGATCTATTACGGCCTGCAGCTCCTGAGCCCGACCTTCTTCTACGCCGCCGCCTGCGCGGTGTGCGCCCTGGTGGCCCTGGCCACCGGCAGCTCCTGGACGACCGCCTCCACGGTGGGCATCGCGCTCGTCGGCATCGCGGGCGCCCAGGGCCTGCACCTGGGCCTGACGGCGGGCGCGGTGATCTCGGGCGCGTACTTCGGCGACAAGATGTCGCCGCTTTCCGACACCACCAACCTGGCGCCGGCCATGGCGGGGACCGACCTGTTCACCCACGTCCGTCACATGGCCTGGACCACCGGGCCCAGCCTCACCATCGCCCTGGTGTTGTACGTGGTCGCGGGTTTCCTGGGAGCGGGCCGTGCGCAGGTGGCGGACCTGGGCCCGGTGCTCGGCACGCTGCGGGAGCAGTTCGCGATCGGCCCGCACCTGCTGCTGCTGCCGGCCCTGGTGTTGTACATGGTCAAGCGCAAGGTGCCGGCCTTCCCGGCGCTGCTGCTGGGCGCCCTGGCGGGAGGCGTGTTCGCGGTGGTGTTCCAGCCGGCCACGGTGCTCAGGTACGTCGGCGAGACGGAGCTGCCGCGCTCCGTGGCGTTGATCAAGGGCGTGTGGATGTCGCTCTACCGGGGCTTCGAGCTCTCGTCGGGCAACCAGGCCCTGGACAGCCTGTTGTCCCGCGGCGGCATGGCCAGCATGCTGAACACCGTCTGGCTCGTGATCTCGGCCCTGATGTTCGGCGCCGTGCTCGAGACCACGAAGATGCTGCAGCGGATCGCCGCCGGCATCCTGTCCTTCGTGCGCGGCACCGGCTCCCTGATCGCCGCCACCCTCGCCACCTGCATCGGCATGAACATCGTGGCCTCGGACCAGTACATCGCGATCGTGATCCCGGGCCGCATGTTCCGCGGCGAGTACGAGAAGCGGGGGCTCCACCCCAAGAACCTGTCCCGCGCCCTCGAGGACGCCGGCACACTCACCTCGGCCCTGGTGCCCTGGAACACCTGCGGCGCCTTCATGGCCCAGAGCCTGGGCGTCGCCACCACGGCCTACCTGCCCTTCTGTTTCCTGAACCTGATCAACCCATTCGTCTCGGCGATCTACGGCTTCACGGGCTTCACGATCGAAAGGGCCGAGGCCGCCGTCGAACAGGACGCGGCCTAGCGGAGCGAGGTCGAGCATGCGCGCGGCGTTTCGCACCAAAAGCGTCGCCGACATCCAGGCGACGCTGGACGAGGCCGAGGGCGTCCACGGTCTGAAGCGAACCCTCACCGCCACCGATCTGGTGATGCTGGGCATCGGGGCGGTGATCGGCGCCGGTATCTTCTCGGCCATCGGCACCGCGGCCGTGGGCGAGATCGCCGCCGACGGCACGGTGACCCGTTACGGCGCCGGCCCGGCCCTGGTCCTCTCCTTCGTGCTGCTGGGCTGCGTGTGCGCCCTGGCGGGCCTGTGTTACGCGGAGTTGACCTCGATGATCCCCATCGCGGGCAGCGCCTACACCTACGCCTACGCGACCCTGGGCGAGCTGGTGGCCTGGATCATCGGCTGGGACCTGATCCTCGAGTACGCGGTGGGCAACGTGGCGGTGGCGATCGCCTGGTCGGGTTACTTCACGTCATTGCTACGCGTCTTCGGCGTCGAGTTCCCGTTCTGGCTCGCCACCAGCTACCGGGACGTGTTGTTCTCCTATCCCGACCGGATCCCGGAGCTTCCGGTGGTGTTGGGCCACCCCGTCGCGATCAACCTGCCCGGGATCGTGATCGTCGGCCTGGTGACCTGGCTGCTCGTGATCGGGATCCGGGAGAGCGCCTCGGTGAACAACGCCATGGTGGTGCTGAAGCTCGCGGTGCTGGCGTTGTTCGTGGGCGTGGGCGTGTTCTACCTCGACCCCGCCAACTGGACGCCCTTCGCGCCGTACGGCTGGAAGGGGATTCACCAGGGCGCGGCGATCGTGTTCTTCGCCTACATCGGCTTCGACGCGATCTCGACCGCCGCCGAGGAGACGAAGGACCCGCAGCGGAACATGCCGATCGGCATCCTGGGTTCGCTGGGCATCTGCACGCTGATCTACGCGGTGGTGGGCCTGGTGGCCACCGGGCTCGTGCCCTTCCAGCAGCTGAAGGGCGCCGATCCCCTGGCGAGGGCCTTCGAAGCCGCCGGGCTCGGCTGGGGCCAGGCGATCATCTCGGCCGGCGCCATCATCTCGATGACCGCGGTGCTGCTGGTGTTCCAGATGGGCCAGCCCCGCATCTTCTTCTCGATGAGCCGGGACGGCCTGCTGCCGGCGTTTTTCCGCTCGGTGCACGAGCGGTACCGCACGCCCCACGTCACGACCATCCTGACGGGCCTGCTGGTCGCCCTGGGCTGCACGGTCCTCGACGACGACGAGACCTACGACCTCACCAACATCGGAACCTTGTTCGCCTTCCTGGTGGTGTGCCTCGGCGTGTTGGCCCTGCGCATCAAGGAGCCGCAGCGGCCGCGCCCGTTCCGCGTGCCGTTGATCTGGGTGGTGTCGCCCCTGGGGGCCGCGGCCTGCCTGTACATCATGACCGGGTTGCCCCGCGCCGCCTGGGAGCGATTCGGCGTCTGGATGCTGCTGGGCCTGGCGGTCTATCTCCTCTACGGCCTGCGTCACAGCCGGCTGGGGAACCCACCGAAGGCCTGACCGCCCGCTTGATAGGACCGGCGTGGTGCGTCCTGCCGAGCTTCATCTCTTCAGGTCGGCCGCCCAGTTCACCACGACGGAGAGCGGCACCGAGGAGCTCTTGATGACGGGGACGTTGAGCAGGAAGCGCTCGCCGTCCGCCGTCACGTCCCAAGCGAAACCGGTCCCCTGCGGCAGCTGGAACAGCGGCCTTGGCGTCCCCGCCCGCAGGCCGCGGCTGGTGTCGATCTGGACCGACATCACGTTGCCGTCGAAGGCCGAGTACAGGATCTCGCGCCCGCCCCGCGACCACACCGCGCCGACGCCGCCCGCGTTCGAGATCTGGACCCGCCCCTGTCCCCCGGGGAACGAGACGACGTAGACCTCGCTGCGGCCCGACTCGTCCGTGTCGTAGGCCAGCCAGCGCCCGTCCGGAGACATGCGCCCACCCCCCAGGAGGTTCTGAACCTGCGGGATCACCACGAACGGCTTCCGGTCGCCGGCCACCGGGATCGCCGAGAGCTGGATCAACCGATTCCCGGTGGCCTCCCGATCGAAGATGGTCAGGAACCTTCCGTCGCGGGACCAGTCGATCGGGATCTTCTGGCCGTCCTCGTCGCTGATCGACTCGTCGGCGCCGGTGCCCGACACCGACCGTACGTACACGTCCGCCTGGTGCTTGCGGTCGGACTGGAACGCGATCCGGGAACCGTCCGGCGACCAGACAGGGCCGGCATTGCTGCCCGGTCCCGACGTGAGCCGGGTCTGAACGCCGCGGGAGACATCCGCGACCCAGATCTGGGTCGTCTGCGTCCGGGTGTCGTACTTGTCGTAGGCGATGGACCGGCCGTCGGGCGAGATGCGCGGCGCGAAGTGCGTGCTGGCTTCGCCGAAGACGCCGACCTGCTTGCCGGTGCGGTCGAACCACTCGAGGCGCGTCAGCAGGCGGAAGGCGTCGAACACGAGGGTCCCGCTGCGGGAGACCGAGTAGGCGCCGAAGCCCAGGTAATCGGGGTAGAGGCCGATCTGATCGGCGAGCGTGACGGGATCGCCGCTCGTCTCGAGGCGCACGGGGTCGAAGGGCTGCGCGAGCAGGCTGCCTCCGGCGTCCCCGCCGCGGACGAAGAGCAGGTAGCCGTCGGCGTACTGCGCGTTGAAGTTCGCCGGGATCAAAGGCTTGGCGGGCGCGCCATCCAGAGAGCCCACCCAGATCCGGTTCGCGGGATCACGTGAGTTGCCGGCCACGTTGAGCGCCAGGTAGAGGAAGTGGCGGCCGTCCGGCAGCAGGGAGGGATAACGGTGCGCCGTCTCGCCCCGGGACGCATCGAGCGTGGTCACCGGCTCGGCCGTGCCGCCGCCGGGGGGCAGCCGGAAGACGGGCCCTGCCGGTGGGGTGAACACGATGTCGCCGCCGGGAGCCCAGGCTCCACCGACGCCGTCCACGTCGTGCAGGACGATGGGAGCGCCGCCCGAGGTGTCGACCCGCTTCAGCTTCTTGTCCGCGAAGAAGCCCACGCTGCGCCCGTCGGGCGACCAGAAGGGCAGCGCCGCGCCCTCGGTGCCGGCCAGCGGCGTGGCGGTATACGCATCGAGGGACCTCACCCAGAGCTGGGTCTTGCCCGTGGCGTCGATGCCGCTGAACACGAGCCGGCTGCCGTCGGGCGATATGACGGCGTTGTTCAAGCGCAGGCCCTCGGGCAGCAGGATGTTCGCCCGCAGGGTTCTCGTGGCCTGCAGCGGCCGGCCACGGACGAAGCCCAGCCACGCCGCGACAGCCAGGGCCAGGGCGGCGATCGCCCACGCGACGCGCTCGCGGCTCCTGCGCCGCGCGACGACCGGCGCCGGCGCACCCGCCTGCGAGCCCGCCTCGGCGATCCAGCGCAGCTCCGCCGCCACGTCGTGGGCGCTCTGCCAGCGGTCGTCGGGATCCTTCGCGAGGCAGCTGCGAACGACTCGCTCCAGGGCGGGCGGCGTCATCGGGGCGAGCTGCGTGAGCGGCGCCGGCTCCGACGTCATGATCGCGGAGATCAGGCTCGCCTTGCTCCTGCCCTCGAAGGCCTTGCGGCCCGTGATCATCTCGTGGAGCAACGAGCCGAACGCGAACACGTCGGCACGCGCGTCCGCCACCCTGCCCTCGAGTTGTTCCGGCGCCATGTACTGGAACGTGCCCAGCAGCGTTCCGGCTTCGGTCAACGGCTTCTCCGCGGTGGCCAGCGCCGAGACGCCGTCGGTCGAGTCGGGCGTGGCCAGCTTGGCCAGGCCGAAGTCGAGCAGCTTGGCCCCGGCCCTGGTGAGGATGACGTTGCCGGGTTTCAGGTCCCGATGGGTGACCCCGTGACGATGCGCGGTGTCCAGGGCCTCGGCGATCTCGATGGCGTGGCGGAGGGCCGGGCCCAGGGGTAGCGGGCCTCGCTTGAGCCGATCCTCCAGGGACTCCCCCTCGAGGTGCTCCATGACCAGGTAGTCGACGCCGCCTTCGTGGCCGACGTCGTGGAGCGTGCAGATGTTCGGATGGCTGAGGCCCGAGATCGTCTTCGCCTCGCGTTCGAAGCGCTGGCGGCGGTCGCTGTCGCTCACCAGGTGCGTCGGCAGCACCTTGACCGCGACGGTTCGCTCGAGCCGCGTGTCACGGGCCCGGTAGACCTCGCCCATCCCGCCCGCACCGATGGGCGCGACGATCTCGTACGGCCCGAGGCGGTCCCCCCGGGACAGGGTCATGGCGGCGCCGTGCCGATCAAGCGGCCGTGAGTATAGCCCGCTGGTCAGAGATCGAAACGGCCCAGCCCCAGCTCGACCACGTCGCCCGACACGAAGATGCGCCGCTGCTCGTCCACGGTCAGGAAAAGCGTCGAGGGCCGTCCGGTAAACTCACCCTGCGTGATCTCGAACGAGCACGGAAGCGCCAGACCGGTCGCCAGGCACCAGCCGCCGAGGTTGGCGGTGGCCGACCCTGTGGCCGGGTCCTCGAGGATCGCGGAGCCCAGGGGAAAGAAGTACCGCGACCGCAGGTGGTTCCCGCCCGCCCGCGTGAAGACGTAGGCCCGGCCCGGACCCTCCTGCCCCCGCAGCGCGTCGAAGGCCCCGGCGCGCGGCCAGGCCCGTCGCAGCGCGGCCTCGCTGTTCAGCGGCACCACCAGCTGCTCGGTTCCGGTCTGCACCCACAGCGGCCGATCGCCGAGGTCCGTCTCCTCGATGCAGAGCAGCTCGGCCAGCAGCGCGCGGGGCGCGTCGAGCTCGCGCCAGCTCGGCGCGTTTGCCTGCAACCTGAAGCGATCGCCGGCCGCCGTGACCGGAATCACGCCCGCCTTCATCTCGAGGGTCAGGGCGTCTCCGGCCAGGCCCAGGGCGCGGCACACGAAGGCGGTGCCCAGGGTCGGATGGCCGGCGAAGGCCATCTCGTAGGCGGGCGTGAAGATGCGCACGCCGGCGCTGGCGCGCGTGGAGGGGAGGATGAAGGTCGTTTCGGACAGGTTGAGCTGGCGCGCCAGAGCCTGCAGGGTGACGTCGTCCAACCCCTCGCCGCTCTCGAACACGCACAGCGGGTTGCCGGTGAAGCGGGCGCTGCCCTGCGTGAAGACGTTGACGATGCGGTAACGCAGGCTCGCCATCTCGGGTCCCCTCGCGGGCGGAGCGGTCAGCGCAGCGCGGCGAGCAGCGCGCGGACGCGCTCGGCTTGAGCCGCGTCCTCGCGCTTGAGGTAGGCCGCCGCGTCGCGGCGCGCCAGCTCCAGGTCGGCCGCGTCCCCGGACAACCGGTGGGCGTCGGCTCCCGCCTCGATCACGCGCACCCGCGCCTCGTCGGCCTCGGCGCCGGCAGCGCCGCGGGCGAAGGCGCGCCAGGCCTCGCGCAGGCCCCGGGCCTCGGCGATCGTCTCGGCCCGTCGGTCCATCAGCGCTCGGAACGCCGGGGAGGGCCCGGCCTTCTGGAGCTCGGGCGGCGCCGCGGCCACCACGCTCGAGGCCGGGGCGTCCGCGAAGCGGGAGGCGCCGGCGGTCTGGGCAGCGCCGCCCTCGCGCTCGAGCGTGGCGTCGCGGTCCCTGGAGACCAGCCGGCGTTCGTTGCCGCGTTTGGCCTCGGGTTCTTCCGATGGCGGCGGCGCCAGGCTCTCCGCCGTCACCTTCTCGTCCGCAGCCACGGGTTCGGGCGCGGCCTTCGGCACGCTCTCGGCTTTCTGGCGTCCCGGGGCGGGTGGCGGCGCCGCCGGCTCGACGGCGGACGCCGCCGCGGGTTCGGCACGCTCCCGCCCAGCAGCCTGGTCTCGGCGCCCCGCGTCCCGCTCCTGCAGCCCGCCCACCAGGTCGACGGCCTCCGTCCTTCCCTCGGCCAGTGCGGGCGAGCTCGTCGCCGGCGGCGCGGCCGCAGCCGGCGCAGGTGCTGCTGGGAGTCGCGCCGACTCCGGCGCGCTCAGCCGCTCGTCCCGCAACAGGCTCGGCGCCAGCACCGCCACCACCAGGACCGCGGCGGCGGCCAGCGCCCAGGCCGGTTCGAAGAGACGCGGCCGGGTATCGGCCGGCGCGTCGCGCAGACGGGCGCTGACACGTGCGCCGAACGTCTCGAAGTAACCCGCAGGTGCCGGAACCGCCTCGGCCGCCACCAGCCGGTCCACGGCGGCCAGCTCCTCCAGGAGCCGCGCGCACTCGGCGCAGGCCTCGAGGTGGCGGGTGACGGCCGCGCGTTCACGGGCGTCCAGCTCGTCGTCGAGATAGGGCGAGAGCCGATCGCCGACGTGGCCGTTCACGGTCGACCTCTCGACTCGCCGCCCGCCCGGCGCAACGCGGGACCCAGATACGGCAGCAACGCCACACGCAGCTTCTCCCTCGCGCGCGACAGGCGGCTCATCACGGTACCGATGGAGAGGCCCAGGCCTTCGGCGATCTCCCGATAGGACTGCTCCTCGAAGACCCGCAGCACGAACACGGCGCGCTGTTCCTCGGGGACCTGGCGCAGCGCCGCGTCCAGCGCCTGCCGCGCCTCGGCGTCCAACACCCCCTCGAGCGGGTCGGGGGCGGCGGCGGGGGTCTCGGCGTGGCCCTCGGGCAGGCCGGTCTCCCGGGAGCGGGGCGAGCGGACCTCGTTCACCGCCAGGTTGGCGGCGATGCGGCACACCCACGGCGAGAAGGGGCGCTGCACGTCGAAATCCTTCAGGTGACGCCAGGCCCGCACGAAAGCCTCCTGGGCGACGTCGTCGGCCGCGTCGTGCCGCCGCAGGATGCGGTAGGCCACGGCGAAGACCCGCCGCTGATGGCGGCGCACCACCTCCTCGAAGGCGAAGACGTTGCCGCCTCGGGCCTTCTCGAGCAGATCCCGCTCGCCGGGGTCGGCTTCTCTGTGGGCGGCTTCCGTGCGTCGCTCCAAGGGAAGTACGGGCGAGGGGGGCGGTGGATTCCGCCCCCCGGACGAAAGGACGAAAGGAGGTCTTACTCCAGGACCTTGATCACCACGCGACGGTTCTGCGCCCGGTTGTCACGGGTCTTGTTGTCCAGCACGGGCTTGCTCTCGCCGTAGCTGATCACCTCGATGCGGTTCAGCGCGATGCCGTGGTTGCCGTGCAGGTAGTTGCGGACCGCCATGGCGCGGTCCTCGCCCAGCTTCTGGTTGTATTCCTCGGGGCCGGTGGCGTCGGTGTGGCCCTCGATCTCGAAGTACACGCCCTTGTTCTCGGCCTTGAGCTGCGCGATCGCCTCGTCGATCACCTGCTTGGCGTCGTCGCTCACCTCCGCGCGGTTCACGGGGAAGGTGACCTTGTCGTTCGACAACGTCACCGTGTAGATGATCTTGCCCTTGGCGGCCTTCTCGGCCTCCTGGGCCTTGCTCATCGCTTGCTGGGCCGAGCCCTTGGCCTCGCTGATGCCCGTCTGGGCCTCCTGGCTCACCTCGTCGATACGCACCTCGTTACGCTTCACGCGCTCCTGGGTCTTCTCGACTTCCGTGGAGAGGGAATCCACCTTCTGGTTGACCTCACCCACTTCGCGGGACACGAACTTCTTGGTGGCGCACCCCGAAACCGCGAGGCTGGCCAGAAGGCACGGCAGGATGATCGCTCTCACTACGACCTCCACTTCTTCAATTTACGACGACGGAGGAGTGTAGCCGTTCCGGGTGCGGATCGTGACGCCCTTGCGGCTGGTCCTCACCTCGATGCGGCGAAAACGGGGCGGCCCCGACAGGGGTTCGTACCCCAACCGGTACTGGTGTTTCAGCTCCTGCACGATCTGTGCCGCCGCCGCGCGCAGACCCCCGAAGTCGCTCACGGTGAAGGCGGTCCCGCCCGACAACTCGGCGTAGCGCCGCAACACGGGCTGGCTCTCCACGGCGCCCGTGGGGCGCTGGGCACCCGTGAAGATGCCCGAGCGCGGGTCGTCGAGGGGCGACACCACCGACACCGCGTAGATCGGCACGTCGAGGGCCCGGGAGCGAGCGATCACGTCGTCGGCGGCCATCTGGCTCGCGGTGTCGATGCCGTCGGTGATCACCACCACCGCGCGGCGCCCCTCCCCGTGGCTGGCGATGTCGTGGGCCGCCTTGTCGAGGGCGTCGTGAAGCGCCGTCGAGCCGAAGGGCTGGAGCTCTGCGAAGGCGTCGAGGATCTTCTGGCGGTCCCGGGTGAACTGTACGACGCCCCAGTACTTGTGGTCGAAGCCGGCCAGGGCCGCCTCGTCCTCGGGGCCCAGGGCGGACAGGAGCTGGAGGGCCGTCATCTTCGAGCTGGCGGCCTTCAGCTCGCTGTGCATGCTGCCCGAGGCGTCCACGAGCAGCAGCACGCGGGCCTTCGAATCGCGGGCGAGGGCGAAGTGCTCGATCTTCTGCAGCCGGCCTTCCTCGTAGACGCTCCACTCCTCCCGCCTGAGGTCCTGGACCGGGTGGCCGTTCTTGTCCACGGCCGTGGCGGACAACACCACCAGGGAGCTGGTCGCGGAGAAACGCAGGCCCTGGGCGGCGGATTGAGGGTCCGCGGCCAGCCATGCGACGAGGAGGAAGGCTCCACTCATGGGGGGAAGGCCTTGAAGTATAGGGCGCGGCGGGGATCGGAGCCAAGACGACCACGCCCATGTGGTTGACAGCCCTGGGACCCCGGCCTTTAATGGCGGCCTCTACATGACCGGCGAGATGACGGCGGTCTTGAAGCCCTCGCCAGCGCCGGGCCTGCTGGTCACGCGCGCGCCCATCCCCGGCCTCGGCCCCCGCGACGTCCTGGTGCGCGTGAAGGCCGCCAGCATCTGCGGCACCGACCTCCACATCGTGTCCTGGGACAAGTGGGCCCAGGGCCGCATCCACCCGCCCCTGGTCTTCGGCCACGAGTTCTGCGGCGAGGTGGTGGAGATGGGCGCCGCGGTGACGGAGACCGAGCTGGGCGCCTACGTGTCCGTCGAGGGCCACATCGCCGACGGCACCTGCTACCAGTGCCGGACCGGCAACGCCCACATCTGCGAGAACGTCCAGATCGTGGGCGTGGATCGCCCCGGCTGCTTCGCCGAATACGTGGCGATCCCCGAGACCAACGTGTACCCGATGGACGCCGACGTGCCGCTCGAGGTCGCCGCGATCCAGGACCCCTTCGGCAACGCCGTCCACACCACCTTGTCGGGGGAGGTGGCGGGCCTGACGGTGGCGATCGTGGGCGCCGGGCCGATCGGCTGCTGCGCCGTGGCGGTGGCCAAGGCCGCCGGCGCGCGCCAGGTCTTCGTCACCGACATCCGACCCTATCGGCTGGGCCTGGCGACCCGCATGGGCGCCGACCACAGCTTCGACACCACCAGCCAGGACGCGGTCGCCGGAGTCCAGGCGGGTACCGACGGACACGGCGCCGACGTGGTGCTCGAGATGAGCGGCCATCCGGAAGGCGTGCGGCAGGCCTTCAAGATGTTGCGCGCCGGAGGGCGCATCTCGCTGCTCGGCATCCCGTCACAGCCGGTGACCCTGGACCTGGCCGAGGACATCATCTTCAAGGGCGCGACGGTGCAGGGGATCAACGGCCGCCGGATGTGGCAGACCTGGTATCAGGCCCAGGCGCTGCTGCGCTCGAAGAAGGTGGACCTCACGCCCCTGATCAGCCACAACCTGCCCCTGGCCGAGATCGAGCAGGGCATGGAGCTGCTCCGCGCTGGCGAGGCGGCGAAGATCATCCTCTACCCGTAGCCGCCCGCGCGGCGCGACCTAGGGCTTCCGCGGGTTGGGGAGCGGCGACTCCGAGAACCCGCGCAGCGCCTTCAGCCACTGCTCCGTCAGCAGCTCCAGGGCCCGCCGGCCCTTCTCGGCGCTCGCGCGTTTCGGGTCGCCGGTGAGGCCCGTCTCGGAGTACGCGGGATCGTCCGGATCCCGGGAGTAGAGGCCCGGCTCATAACCCGGGTAACCCTTCACCCGGCCGTCGCCGTAGTCGGTCACGGCCTGATCCATGTGGACGAGCCCCGGCTGCAGGAAGAGGTGGATCGAGGTCTCGCTCTCGTCGGCGTGGCCGCCGCGCTCCTGCGTCTCCAGGGCGCGAGAGGCATCGGTCTCGAGGTCGTCCCAGGACACGACCAGGGTGGGCACGCCGGCGTCCACGCGCAGGTCGCGGGCCACGATCGACAGCGGCAGGCCCCCCGCCCTCGAGATGCTGGTGTTCAGGAACACCAGGCGGCGCGCCCCCGAGCGCACCAGGGAATCCGCGACCGCGCGCACGTAGTGGATGAACACGCCGGGGTCGGCGACCTCCGTGCCCGGGAACTGCCGGAACGCCGGCAGCCAGCCGTGTTGGATCGCCGGCGCGACGACCACCGGCAGGGCCTCGACGGCCCGCGCGCACAGGTACTCGGCCACCTTGGCGTCCGCGTTCAAGGGCAGGTGGGGACCGTGCTCCTTCGCAGCCGGCCCGAACGGCAACACCACCAGCGGCGCCTGCCGCAGCCGGGACTCGGCCTCGGGCCAGGTCAGCTCGCCGAGGTACACCCCGGGCGCCGCCGGGGCTGCCTGAAGCGCCGACGCCAGCAGCAGGGCGACCGGGCTCACGACACCCGCACCACCAGCAGCGTGAAGTCGTCGTCGGCTTCGACCCCGGCCAGGAAACGCTCGTGGTCGGCGACGATCCGCTCGCCGAGGTCGGCGGCGCCGGCATTCTCGATCACCACGCGTTTCAGGCGCTCCACCCCGTAGGCCTCGCTGCCGTTCCAGGCCTCGCTCACGCCGTCGGTGAAGAACAGGTAGAGGTCCCCCGGCTCCAGCACCAGCTGCGCCTCGTCGTAACTCGAGGGGTCGAAGGTGCCGAGGGGCAGGCCGCCCACGGCGATCGCCTCGCAGCTCCGGTTGCCCGCGTCGTAACGCAGCGGGTAGGGCAGGCCGGAGTTGGCGATGCGCACGGTCTTCGACTGGAAGTCGAACAACGCGTACGCCAGCGTGCAGTAGATGCCCTCGACGCCGCGCCGGCGCAGGGTGCGGTTGACGCGCACCAGCAGGTCGGCGGGGCCGCGGCGCTCGAAGGCCCGGGCCCGCACCGTGCCCGAGGCGAAGGCCCCGTAAAGCGCGGCGGGCACCCCCTTGCCGGCCACGTCCCCCACCGCCACGCCCAGCACGTTCTCGCCGATGTCGAAGAAGTCGTAGAGGTCGCCCCCCAGCTCCCGGGCCGGGGAGAAGTGGGCGGTGGCCTGCCAGCCCGGGCCCTGGGGCGCCTCCTCCGGAAACAGGCCGTGCTGGATCTGCTGGGCGATCTCCAGCTCGCGCTGCACGCGTTTCTCCCGGCGCAGGATCTCCTCGTACAGGCGCGCGTTCTCGATCGCCACCGCCACCTGGGAGGCGAGGGGGGTCAGGATCTTGACGTGCTCCTCGTTGAACCGCTCGAGCACCGAGCTCTCCAGGTCGAAGACGCCCACGCAGCGGTCCTTGATCACCAGGGGCACCACCAGCTCCGACCGCGTCTCCGGGATCAGGTTCAGGTAACGCGGGTCCTTGCGGACGTCGTCGACCAGGATCGGCTCCTTGAACAGCGCCGCGGTCCCGCACAGGCCCTCGCCCACCTTGATAGGCCGCTTCTCGGGATACGCGCCGTAACGCACGGTCTTGCGCGCGATCAGCTCCTTGCGCTCCTCGTCGAGCAGGAAAATCGCGAACATCTCGTAGTCGATCACGCGCTTCACCACTTCCGCCACGCGGGTCAGCAGCTGGTCGAGGTCCAGGATCGAGGAGGTCTCCTTGCCGATCTCGTACAGGGTCGCCAGCAGCCCCGCGTACCAGCGCGTCTCCTTGTACAAGGTGGCGTTTTCGATGGCCGTGGCCAGGTGGCCGGCCAACACGCGCAGCGCGTTGACCGCGTCGGGCGTGAAGTCCGTCTCGGCGGTGCCCTCGACGTTCAGCACCCCGATCAGCCGGTCGCGGTGCAAAAGCGGGATCGCCAGCTCGCACACCACCCCGGGTGTGACCGGGATGTAGCGCGGGTCCTTGCGCACGTCGGGCACCAGCACCGGCTCCTTCAGCAGCGCCGCCGCCCCCACGATGCCCTCGCCGGGGCGGATCCGCAGCTTGGACACCGTCTCCAGGGGGATGCCCTCCACGAAGGCGGCGGTCAGCATGCCGTCCTCCTGGGGCAGGAAGATGTCGAGGAACTTGTAGTCCACGATGCGCTTGAGCTGCTGCGCGATGGTGGGCAGCAGGGCCTCGGGGTCGAGGACACTCGACACCTCCCGCACCACCGGCAGCAGCTGCGCCAGCACTTCCGAGGAGAGCGGCGGAGCGGGCGGCGCTCCCTTGGAGGATCCGGACTTGCGCAACACGGCTCATGCTATCAGAAGTAACATGGCCGCCCGTGGAGGCCGCGGCGCTCAAGTTGCCCCTCGAGATCGAGGACATCAAGAAGATCCTTCCCCACCGCCACCCGTTCCTGCTGGTGGACCGCATCGTGGAGCTGGAGGCGGACAAACGCGTGGTCGGGATCAAGAACGTCTCCTCCAACGAGCGTTACTTCATCGCGGGGCCGGGGGGCGTGCCGATCCTGCCGGCCTCGATCCTGACCGAGGCCATGGCCCAGGCCGGCGCGGTGTTGATCCTGTCCAAGCCCGAACACCGCTCGCGCCTGATCTACTTCATGGGCATCGATCGGGTGCGCTACCGCCGGCCGGTGCGGGCCGGCGACCAGGTGTTCCTGGAGGGCACGGTGTTGCGGCTGCGCAGCAAGATGGGCGCGCTGCGGGGCGTGGCCCGGGTCGACGGCGACGTGGTGTGCGAGGGCCAGATGACCTTCGCCCTGGGGGACATCCAGCCGGCGACGACGTGACCCGCGACCGCCGCCCCGGTCCGGTGTCGCTGGCCCGGGCGCTGTCGAAGTTCGGCGTCTGCTCGCGCAGCCAGGCGCGGCGCTGGGTCGAGGACGGGCGCGTGCGCGTCAACGGGAGCGTGGTGGCCCGGGCCGAAACCCGCATCGACCCCGGACGCGACCGCGTCCAGGTCGACGGCCGGTGCGTGGGCGATCTCGGCGAGGCCCTGGTGATCGCCCTCAACAAGCCCGCCGGTTACGTGACCACGCGGACGGACCCCGGCGGACGCCCCACCGTGTACGACCTGGTCGCGGGGGTCCGACGCTGGGTGTTCCCCGTGGGCCGGCTCGACCGCGACAGCGCGGGCCTGCTGGTCCTGACCAACGACCACCGTCTGGGTGAGCGGCTCACCAGCCCCGCGGCCCACGTCCCCAAGACCTACCACGTGCGGGTGCGGGGCGTCCCCGACCCGGCCGCGCTGCGCGCGCTGGCGGAGGGCATACCCCTCGACGACGGCCTCACGCGACCCGCCGGAGTCCGTGTGCTGGGGGCCGTCAGGGACGGCACGTTGTGGCTCGAAGTGACCCTGACGGAGGGCCGCAACCGCCAGCTGCGCCGCATGTGCGCGGCCGTGGGCCACGACGTGCTGGATCTCGTCCGCGTCGGGATCGGCGGCCTCGCGCTGGGCGACCTGGCGCCGGGCCATTGGCGCCGGCTCGGCCGCGACGACATCACGCGCCTGACCCGGGACCCGGACCGCGGCCGTCACGGTGCTACGATGATCGGGTGAGCACCGCCGCCGAGATCGATCGGTCCGCGGTCGCGGAGGTGTGTCGCGACCTGGGCATCGAGCTGCTCGTCCTCTACGGCTCCCACGCGGCCGGTCGCGCGACGCCCGAGAGCGACGTGGATCTGGGCTTCCTGCGCGCCGGCGAACGGCTGTCCCTGGAGGAACGGCAGAACCTGGCCACTCGGCTCCAGCCCCTGCTGCCTCCTGGCGCTCTCGACCTCGTGGACCTGGCGCGGGTGCCCGGTCTGCTCAAGCACCTGGCGGCCGAGCGGGGCAGGCTGCTGTTCGAGGGTCGGCCGGGGCTGTTCGAGGCCTTCCGCGTACGCGCCTGGAACCAGTACCAGGACGAGCGTCTCTCGATCCGCCGTCACGATCGCGAGGGGATCCGCATCGCGCTCGCCCGAATCACCGCGTGAGCCCCGTCGACCGCGACGTGGTCCAGCGCAAACTGACGCGCATCGTCCAAGCGCTGGAACGGCTCAGGCGTGAGAAGCAGGTCCCGCTGGAGAGCTACCTCGGCCAACCGGACCTGCAGGCCGTGCTCGAGCGCCAGCTCGAGCTGATCGTGGGCGCGGCCGTGGACCTCAACGTCCACTTGCTGGTTCAGCAGGGCCACGCCACGCCTGCCGACGCCTTCACATCCTTCCTCGATCTGGCACGGCTCGTTGGCGCCATCGACGGCGAGCTCGCCGCGCAGCTCGCCCCGTCGACCGGGCTCAGGAGCCGATTGGCCCACGCCTATGACGAGATCGACCCGGCACTGGTCCACTCCGGGCTGAGGGCCGCACTCGAGATCTACCCACGTTACGTGGCCGCCATCGAGGCCTTCCTGGAGCGGCTGGAGGCGGGTCAGGGCTGAGGCGCGTCCGATCACGGGCCTCGTCCACCATCGACCAGGGACCGTGCCTCGGCAAGCGCGCTCACGATCACTCCGGATCCAGCCCCTCGACGATGATGAAGAGTCCCTCGTCGGGCTCGTGCCGGGCGGCGCCCCGTTCTGGATGTCTCGCCGCCTCGCCCGAGGCTTATAAAGATGCACCCCGTGGCCGGCCGCCGGCAGATCCGCTTGATCTCGCTCTGCTCTGCCGGGGTCTCGATCGTCATCTCCCCCGAGCGAAGGGTGGGGGTTGGATCGGCCGTCACTTCGACGAATGCGGCGACCCGCCCGGCCGACATCTCCGTGACCTGCAGCGCCACTTGGGTGATTGAGCTCGGCCGCGTGGCGACGGCCCTGCGACGCTAGCGATGGCTCGGGGAGCGAGGGGAGCGACTCCCGCGGGGGGGCGGCTACTCGAACAACTCGTCCGCGGACATGCGCCAGCCGGGAACGGGGATCGGAAGGCGCCGCTCGACAAGAACTTCGCGGCCTCGAGCCCTCCGCCAGATCCCGATCTCGTCGCGCTCGACGAGGCCCTCGACCGCCGCGCGGTCAGGCGCCGGACAACGGTTCGATCACGCGGCGAGCCAGGGCCACGACCCAGGCGGCGGCGTCATAGGCGCGGCCGGCGTCCTCGGCGGTGTACTGCTCGGTCGGAATGAAGTCGAGATCCCCGTAGAAAGCCAGCTCTCGCTCGCGTCGGAGGCGGGCGGAGATCTCCGCCGCGCGGGGCAGGTCGTCCCGTAGGTCGGCAGCAAACAGAGTCGCGTGCTCAACGAGGAGCCGGCCAACGTCGTGCACCTTGGGCGGCTCGACCCCGGCAGCCCTCAGCATGCCCTTGAGTGCCAGCTCCACCAGCTCCTGGGCCTCCCTGATCACGTCGGAATGGCCGCCGCCGTCGCGGAGGACCGCCAGCGCCTTCAGCCGGATCCGCGCCTTGGCCAGATAACTCCGCGCCAGGTCCGCATTCGTCACAGCGAGAACACCTCGCCGGGCTCGAGATCGGGCTTGAGGACCCAGTGCCAGGCGTTCCCGCGCCAGACGCGGCGGGAGCCGAGGGTGGCCAAGCGCTGGCGCAGGCGCTCGAGGTGGCCGGCGAAGAAACCGTCCTCGTCGTAGAGGATGCGAGCATCCTCGACCATGTCGAGGAACAGCGGACTGCCGGCGGCGGCTTCCTGAGGGGTCTTGAGGACCGGCGAAAGCGCGATCGGCAGGAGCTCGGGCCGCGGAGGAGCCAGCGATCCCTCCATCGACCGCTCGACGGCCAGGAAGTCGTCGATGCGAGCCATCCGACCGTCTGGAAGGTCTCGCGCCACGATCAGGAAGTCGATGTCGGAGTCCTCGCGTTGCGTGCCGCGCGCGACGGAGCCGAAGACGGCCACGGAGACGAGCCGGCTGCCGTAGTGCGCCTGCAACGCCTCCACGAGGCGCCGGAGCACCTCGCCGTAGCGCTCTTCGAGCAACATGACGCTGTTCATTCTAAGCCGCGCCGCTCACAACCGCGGCGTCGGGCTTTGCGCCCTGTTCCCAGGAGGGTGAACGGATGCGGTAGCATGGCCGGATGCTCACGACACTTCTGCTCGCGGCAGCGGCGGCCGCCCCGGCGCCGGACGCCGAGATCAGGGCCCTCGCCGAGGCCATGACGCCCGCGCTGGTGGAGACGCGGCGCGACATCCACCGCCACCCGGAGCTCGGCAACCGCGAGATCCGAACCGGCACGCTGGTGGCGGAGCGCCTCAGGGCGCTGGGCCTCGAGGTCCGTCACCCGGTGGCCAAGACCGGTGTGGTGGGCATCCTGAAGGGCGCCCTGCCGGGCCGCGGCGTGGTCGCGCTGCGGGCCGATCTCGACGCGTTGCCGATCCAGGAGACGAACGACGTCCCGTACAAGAGCACCGTGCCCGGCGTGAAACACGCCTGCGGCCACGACGCCCACACCGCGATCCTGCTGGGTGCGGCCGAGGTCCTGTCGAAGCTCAAGGCGCGGCTGCCCGGCACCGTCGTGCTGCTGTTCCAGCCCGCCGAGGAGGGGCCACCCGACGGCGAGGAGGGCGGCGCCGACCTGATGCTGAAGGAGGGCGTGTTCGAGGACCCCGAGGTCCAGGCCGTGTACGGGCTCCACACCGACCCGTTCCTCGACGCCGGCCAGGCGGGTTATCGCGTGGGTCCGATCTTCGCGTCCTCGGACCGCTTCGTGATCGAGGTGGTGGGCAAGAAGACCCACGGCGCCTACCCCGAGACTGGCCTCGACCCGATCCCGGTCGCCGCCCAGATCGTCGCCGCCCTGCAGACGATCCCTTCGCGCCAGCTCGACGCGCGCAGCCCCAAGGTGCTGACGATCGGCTCGATCCAGGGCGGCAACCGCTTCAACATCATCGCCGACAAGGTGGTGATGGAGGGCACAATGCGCAGCCTCGACGCCACGGTGCGCAAGGAGATGAAGGACCGCATCGCGCGTACCGTCAAGGGCGTGGGCGAGGCGCACGGCCTGGCGGCCGGCGTGCGTTTCGTGGGCGAGGGCAACGCCCCCACTCGCAACGACGACGCCCTGACCCGCGCCTCCGTGCCCAGCCTCGAGCGCGTCTACGGGAAGGCCGGCGTGCTGGAGGTCGAGCCCCAGATGGGCGCCGAGGACTTCGCGTCGTTCTCGGAGCGGGTGCCGGGCCTGTACTGGAAGTTCGGGATCCGCAACGAGGCCCGGGGCATCACCGCCAAGATGCACACCGAGGACTACGACATCGACGAGGCGTCGCTGCCACTGGCGGTGCGGGGCATGGCGACCCTCGCCTTCGACTACCTGCAGCGCGCGAAGTAACGATGCGGCGCCGGCTCGCCGCCGCCAGCCTGCTGGCGGCGGCCGTCTTCGTCTCGTGCCGTGGCGCCACGCCGGCGGTCGAGGGCGGATTGCCCCCGGGCCCGATCCTGCTGATCGGCCTGGACGGCTTCGAGTGGAGCGCCGCGTTGCCGCTGCTGCGTGAGGGCAAGCTGCCCAGCCTCGCGGCGCTGCTGCGCCGCGGCTCCTACGGCACCCTGCGGACGATCCCCGGCCGGGTGTCGCCGGCGCTCTGGACCACGATCGCGACCGGCAAGGGGATCGACAAACACGGCATCGCCGATTTCCTGAAGTCCCGCAAGCCCGCGGTGTTCTTCACCAGCGCCGACCGTCGCACCAAGGCCTTCTGGAACATGCTGAGCGAGCGGGGCCGGCGCTCGGCCACGATCGGCTGGTTCGTGACCTACCCCGCCGAGCCCGTGGCGGGGCTGCTGGTGGCCCAGACCAACACCGGCCAGGCCATGGCGCGGATGCGCATGAAGAAGGGCTCGCTGCTTCCGGGCGTGTCCGGCCAGGTCTACCCCCCCGACCGCGAGGAGGCGGTGTTCGAGGTGCTGGAGGGCGTCGAGCGCGACCTCGAAGAGGTCGTGGCCGAGCGCATCCGCGAGCCCCTGGCGGACGCGCCCCGGCGTTTCCGGCCCATGATCGAGACCAGCCGCTGGTCCTTCCGCGCCGACGAGACCTACCTGCGCGTGGCGCTGCGCGCGGCCGCGGAGCGCCCCGACCTGCTCGCGGTGTACTTCGGCTCCACCGACGTCCTCGCCCATCGGCTGTGGCCCTTCTGCAAGCCTCGCGACGCCCCCTACCGGCAGCTCGCGGGCAAACGCGGCAAGGACCTGGCGCCGCGCATGTTGCCCGGCAGCTGGACGAACGCGACCCTGGGCGGCGTGTTCTGGCGCGCCATGGAGCCCTTCCACCAGGACATCTGGCCCGCGCGTGTGCTGATGCGCACCTACGAGCACGCCGACCGCATGGTCGGCCGGCTGGTGGAGGCGATGCCGCAGCAGACGCGGGTGATCCTCGTCTCCGACCACGGCTTCCGGCCCTGGCACCACATGGACGGCCCCGATGCCTTCTTCCTGGCCGCGGGCCCGGGGATCCGGGACGCCGGCACCTCGGAGCCCGCCAAACTCGACCGCGCCGACCTGCGTCGGGTCGGACACATCCAGGACGTCACGCCCACGCTGCTCACGCTGGCCGGGCTGCCCTTCGGCCAGGACATGGACGGCCTGCCGATCGAGGCCGTGCTCCAGCGCGACCCGCGTTTGCAGTCGCCGCGCCCGATCCCGAGCTGGGACGACGCCACCTGGCTCGGCGCGCGCGGCGCGGCGGGCGCGGCGGCCGATTCGGGCGAGGACGACCCCGAGCGCCTCGAGCAGCTCCGCGCCCTGGGCTACATCAAGTGAACCGGTCCGAACCCGGAGCTTGACACAGGCTAGACAAGCGTCTACCTTTCTAGACTGTCATATGGCACTCAGCATCAAACACCCCGAGGCCGACCGCCTGGCCCGGGAGATCGCGGCGCGAACGGGGGAGTCCTTGACGGATGCGGTCGTCAACGCGCTTCGAGAGCGGCTTCGCCGTGAACGACGCCGGCGGCGCAAGGGGCGGCTGACCGACGAGCTGCGCCGCATCGGCGAACGTTGCGCGGCCCTGCCAGTGTTCGACGACCGCAGCCCCGAGGCGATCCTGGGCTACGACGAGGCCGGCCTCCCGCGCTGATGGTCGCCGACACCTCGGCGCTGCTGGCGATATTGCTGAACGAGCCGGAGTCGGCCGTCTTCGCGGCGGCCATCGAAGCTGCCGATGTGCGCCTGGTCTCGGCGGCAACCGTCCTGGAGCTGAGCCTCGTGCTGGAGTCGCGTTTCGGCGAAGCGGGTGGGCGCGAGCTCGACCTCCTGCTGCACCGGGCCGAGTTCGACGTCGTCCCGGTCGACGCCGAGCAGGTCGAGCTCGGACGCGGGGCCTTTCGGCGCTTCGGCAAGGGCCGACACCCAGCGGGCCTGAACTTCGGAGACTGTTTCTCCTACGCGTTGGCGGTCTCGCTGGGCGAGCCACTCTTGTTCAAGGGTGAGGATTTTCGCAGGACGGACGTCGCCTCGGCGCTCTGATTCCCCTGCGCTCGACTAGGCCGGGGCGGGGGCGGAGGCCGCGTCGGGCGCCGCCAGCTCCTGGTCCTTGTACTGGAGCTGGTACAGCCGCCAGTACAGGCCGCGGCGGGCCAGCAGCTCCTCGTGGGCGCCGCGCTCGCGGATCCGGCCCTTGTGGAGCACCAGGATCTCGTCCACGTTCCGGATCGTGGACAGCCGGTGGGCGATCACGATGGCGGTGCGGCCGCGCAGCAACACCCGCAGCGCGTCCTGGATCAGCCGCTCCGTCTCCGTGTCCACGGAGGAGGTGGCCTCGTCGAGGATCAGGATGCGCGGGTCGTGGGCCAGGGCGCGGGCGAAGGAGAGCAGCTGCTTCTGCCCGGTCGAGAGCGTGGCGCCGCGTTCCTTGACCTCGGCGTGGTAGCCGCCCGGAAGCCGCTCGATGAAGGGCTCGGCGTGCACGGCCCGCGCCGCGGCCATCACGCGCTCGAGGCGGATGTCGGAGCCGAGCCGGATGTTGGACGCGATGGTGCCGCTGAACAGGTGGACGTCCTGGAGCACCAGCGCCATGGCCTTGCGCAGCGCGGCCGGGTCCCAGTCGCGCACGTCGACGCCGTCCACCCGCACGTTCCCCTGCTGCACGTCGTAGAAGCGCTGCAGCAGGCTGATGATCGAGGTCTTGCCCGCGCCCGTCGCGCCCACCAGCGCCACGCTCCGCCCC
>Ga0187893_10003712_pt1 | contig 30316 bp, 23 predicted proteins | sample MA1701074metaG_FD_139574 | JGI IMG/M metagenome (GOLD analysis project Ga0187893, IMG submission 139574) | White microbial mat communities from a basaltic lava cave in the Kipuka Kanohina Cave System on the Island of Hawaii, USA - MA170107-4 metaG ...
CCGGCGCCGAGGCGCAGCTCGCCTGGCTCAAGAAGCTCGACGCGACCGACCTGGCGAAGCAGCTCGAGGCGGCGATCGCCGCCTCGCCGGCGGCCGACCCGGGGAAGGCGAAGGAGTCGAAGCCCAGGGAGCCGGCGAGCCCGGGTACGGGCAAGACGGACGCCAGGGGCGGGTCGGGCACCGGCGACGGCCGCTGACACCCGGGCGGCCCCGGCAGCCGGGGACCGGTCCCCCCTGCGGGCGGCGGGTGGGGTGAGCCACGGGACCGCCATTCGAGGGTCGATTCTCGCGAGAATTCCCGTTGTGTGTTCGCACCCGAAGGGAGCAGACTGCGCGGAGATGCGGAGCCCCGCATCCGACCCGACCGAGCAGCTCACCCGCAGCCCAGGCAGAGCAACCCCCCACTCGGAGGCCCCATGCGTATTCGCCACTCCCTCCTCGCCGCGCTCCTCGCGCTCGCGGCCGCTTCGACCGCGTTCGCCCAGACCACGTACACGACCGTCATGACCGGCGGCAACGAGGTGCCCCCGGTCGCCACGCCGGCGACCGGCACCGCGACAGTCGTGCTCGACGCCGCGCAGACCCAGCTCTCGATCACGTGCGCGTTCCAGAACCTCCTCGGCACCTACTCCAACTCGCACATCCACGGCCCCGCCACGCCGGGCGTGAATGCGGGTGTGCGCTGGGGCTTCACCGGGGCGCCGGCGGGCTGGGTGTTCTCGAACGCCAACCACGACGGCACGCTCACGAACTTCCTCGTCACCAGCGGCATCACGGCCACCGACGTCGCGAACCTCAACAACGGCCTGACGTACGTGAACCTCCACTCGAGCCTGTGGCCCGGCGGTGAGATCCGCGGCCAGCTCGGCCTGGCGCCGGTGCCCACGGCGAAGACGACGTGGAAGCGGGTGAAGGAGCTGTACCGCTGATCCCACACGCGCCGGCACGGCCGGCGCGCAGCGTTCGCTGGAACGAACAGGGCCCGGAACGCTCCGGGCCCTGTCCTCGTTTCCGGCCCGCGTCCCTGCAGGCCGACATCGTTCCGGGCCGCGCCGCTCGCGGTCACGCCCTCGCGCGCCGCGGCGCGGCGGTCACTGCGGCTTGACGGCCTCGGCCTCGGCCTTGGCGGGCTCCGCCAGGTCGGCCTCGACGTTCAGCGTGATCGTGACCTTGTCGTCGAGCATCACGCCGCCGTTGTCGAGCGCCTTGTTCCAGTTGATGCCGAAGTCCTTCCGGTTCACGACCGTGGTGGCGGTGAAGCCGGCCTTGCTGAACGAGCGCCCGCCGATGCTGATGGGCGCCGAGCCGAGGAACTCCGCGTCGAACGTCACCGGCTTCGTCACGCCGCGCAACGTCAGGTCGCCCGCGATCTTGTACTTGTTCCTGCCGGCGGCCGTGACCTTCGTGCTCTTGAACGTGAGCGCCGGATGCTTCTCGACGTCGAAGAAGTCGGCGGTCTGGAGGTGGCCGTCGCGCTTCTGGTTGCCGGTGTCCACGCTCGCCACCTTCACGGACGCTTCCACCTTGATCGCGCCGGGGTCGGTCTCGTCGAAGACGATGGTGCCGTCGACGTCGTGGAAGACGCCGTGCACCATCGAGAAGAAGTGCCGGATCTGGAACCCCGCCTGCGTGTGGCTCGGGTCCACCTTCCAGGTGCTCGGCGCTGCGAAGGCGAACGTCGCGGCCGCGGGGAGAGCCAGCAGCGCCGCGAGGGTCCGGGTCACGAGCTTCATGTCTGCTCCTCGGTGAAGGGTGCGTCCGGGGCCGGCGCTGGCCGGGCGGACCTGTGGACATCATCACGCGCCTGGACGCGCGAATCCATGGATGATGGTGCCGGCGCGGCGGCGCGGACGCTTCACCGGGAGCTGACATGTGTTCACACACATGACTTGTCGCTGACCCCGGCCAGTGCGGGTGGGGCTGGCGTCCGGCCGACGTGCGGCGAGCCGCTGGCGGCCGGCGGCGCCGCGCCCGTGCGCCACGTCAGCCCGGGACCGCGAACGTCTCCCGGCAGGCCTCGAACTCGGCCACCGTGGTCCGCCCCTCGAGCACGAGCTCGGCCAGGATCCGGCCGACGAGCGGCCCGAACTTGAACCCGTGGCCGGAGCAGGCCGAGCCCACCACCACGCGCGGGTGGCCGGGCAGGGGCCCCAGCACGAAGTGCTCGTCGGGCGTGTTCGTGTACAGGCAGGCTTCCGCGCGCACGGTCGCGAGCACGGGCACGGCGAGCTGCCCGGCGAGGAACCGCCGCACGCGCTCGATCGCGACCGGGTCCGGGCCCGGCCGCTGCTCGGGATCGTCGGGCCCCGCAGCTACCCCGTGCCGCGCTGCCTTCACGCCGGCCTCGCCGAAGGCGGGGAGCCCGTAATGGGCACCCGCCTCGGGAGCGCCGAGGTGGACCCAAACCGGGAACGCCGGGGCCGTCATGCGCTCCGCCGGGAGCCCGAGCCGGAAGTAGCCCACGTGCTGGCGGGCCACGCTCGTGCGCGCGGCGAGCACGGGCACGAGCGAGCCCACCCAGGCGCCCGCCGTGACCACGACGCGCTCGGCGAGCAGCGTGCCGCGGTCGGTCTCGACGCGGACGGGATCCGCCGCGGGGTCCAGGGCCAGCACCCGCGTCTCCTCGAGCACGTGCACGCCCTCCACGCGGCAGCGGCGGTCGAGCGCGCGCAACGTGTCGGCCGCCGCCGCCACGCCGCCCGTGCGGTCGTGGAGCACGAAGCGCGAATCGGGGAACGCGAACGCCGGGAAGCGGCGGCGGGCCTCGGCCGGCGTGAGGCGCTCCACGCCGGGCGCGCCGGCGGCCGCGACCGCGGCCGCCCAGCGCTCGAGCTCGCCCTCGGGCGGGCCGAAGAAGACGCCGTCGCAGCGGTGAATGAGCCGGGTGGCGCTCTCGCGCTCGAGCCGCGGCCACTCCTCCTCGTGCGCCACCCGTACCAGCCGCACGTAGCGCTCGTCCGAGTAGGTCGTGCGCGTGATGCGCGCGGCGCCGTGCGAGCTGCCGCGGTCGTGGTGGAGCCGGAAGCGCTCCACGAGCGCCACGCGCGGCACGCCGCGGCGCACGAGGTGCCAGGCGGTGGCCAGACCGTGGACCCCGGCGCCCACGACGAGCGCGCCGAATGCCGCGGGCGGGGTCATCACCCGGGCTGCGGCTGCGGTGTCTCCTCGCCGCGCGAGATCACGACCGCCGCCGCCAGGTCGCCGGTCACGTTCAGCGTGGTGCGGCACATGTCGAGCAGACGGTCCACGCCGAGGATCATGCCGATCCCCTCGACCGGGATCCCCACCATGCCGAGGATCATCGCCACCACCGGCAGCGAGCCCGCGGGCACGCCCGCCGTGCCGATGCCGCCGAGGATGCAGATGAACACCACCGTGACCTGCTGCGCGAGCGTGAGCTCGATGCCGTAGAACTGGGCCAGGAACAGCACCGTCACGCCCTCGAACAGCGCGGTGCCGTTCTGGTTGGCGGTGGAGCCCAGCGTGAGCACGAAGCGCGAAACGTGCGAGGGCAGCCGCAGCTCGCGCTCCGCCACGGCGAGCGAGGTGGGCAGCGTCGCGTTGCTGGAGGCGGTCGAGAACGCGGTCAGCATCGCCTCGCGGATGCCGCGGAAGAACGCGAGCGGGCTCGTGCGTCCCAGCCAGGCCACGCTCACCGGGTAGACCACGAACTGCTGGATCGCGAGCGCGACGATCACGGTGAGCACGTAGGCGCCGAGCTGCCACAGCACGTCGTAGCCGAGCCGCGCGGTGAGCGTGAACGTGAGGCAGGCCACACCCAGGGGCGCGAGCCCGATGACGAAGGCCAGCAGCCGCATGGTCACGTCGTAGAGCCCCTGCAGCATCTCCTCCAGCCGGCGCGCGTACTCGGTGCGGGTCACCGACAGGCCCGCGCCGAGGAGCAGCGCGAACACCATCACCGCGAGCATGTCGCCGTCCCCCATCGCCTTCACGACGTTGTTGGGGACGAGCGCGACGAGGAAGTCCACGCCGGTCGCGCCCGCGGACGGCGCCGGCGCGGGCGCGGCGCTGGCCTGGGCGAGCAGCACCGCCTTGAGCGTGGGGGAGAGGCCGCGCCCCGGCTGGACCGCGTTCACCATCACGACGCCGATGAGCACCGCGATGGTGGAGACCACGACCGTGTAGGCGAGCGTCTTGAGCCCGATGCGGCCGAGCGTGCGGAAGTCGCCGAGGCCCGACACACCCAGCGCGAGCGCCGAGACGATGAGCGGCAGGACGAGCATGAACAGGAGCCGCAGGAAGATCCTGCCCGCGGGCTCGGTGACCAGGCGCACGAACTCCCGGAGCGCGGGCGCTTCGCCGAACGCGAGGTGCGCGGCGACGCCGAGCACGACCCCGGCGAGCAGGCCGGCCAGCATCCGGTACGAGTGCTGGATCGTCATGGCGCGGCAGTATCGTGGCCCCGCGCGCCGCCGCGCAATGCGGGTTCCCCGGGCCGCCGCGGAGGCCTATGCTGGACCCATGCGGCGGCTCACCCTCGCCTCAGGCCTCGCGCTCGCGCTCCTCGCGGTCGGGCCCGGCGCGCGCGCCCAGGACGTGCCCGACGGCTTCACGGTCGAGACGCTGATCCCCGGCCTCTCCTTCCCGGTGGCGTTCGACTTCCTGCCCGATGGCCGCGTGCTGTTCACGGAGCAGTTCACGGCGCGCGTGCGCGTGGCGCGGCCGGGCGTCTCGCTCCAGGCCACGCCGGTGATCTTCGTCGCCGGAGTCTCCACGGGCGGCGGCGAGCGGGGGCTCCTCGGTGTGGCGGTGGACCCGGCCTACCCGGGGCGCCCCTACGTCTACCTCTTCTACACCTCCGCGGTCCCGTCCGCGCACGTCCACATCGCGCGCTTCACGCTCACGGGGGATCTTGACGGCACCGGCGGCATCGACCTCCTCGCCGACCCCGCGTCGCGCTTCGACCTGGTGACGAACGCGCCCGACCAGGCCTCGAATCACAACGGCGGCACGGTCCGCTTCGGTCTGGACGGCACCCTGTTCGCGAGCCTCGGCGAGGACGCCGTGCCGTGCGCCGCGCAGGACCCGGCGAGCCTGCGCGGCGTGATCCTGCGCCTGCGCACCCACCTGCTGCCGCCCGGACCGGGCGCGGCGTTCGTGGCCCAGCTCACGCCGCCCGACAACCCGTGGGCCGACTCACCCGACTCGAACCTGCGGCTCGTCGCGGCGTACGGCCTGCGGAATCCGTTCCGCTTCCAGGTGGACCCGGCGCTCGGCACGCTCGCGATCGGCGACGTGGGCGAGCGCGACCGCGAGGAGCTGGACCTGCTCCAGCCGCCGACGCCGATCACGCTGCGCGCGCAGTCGGCGGCCGTGACGCCGATCCTGGGCGCGAACTACGGCTGGCCGTGGCGCGAGGGCACCGCGGTGGGCCCGCATGCCGCGAGCTGCGGCCCCGAGCCGCCGGGCCTCGCCGCACCGGCCTACGAGTACGACCGCACGACCCAGCAGGGCGCCGCCTCGATCATCTCGGCGGGATCCTACCGGCCTCGCTCCGGAGGCGCGCACAACTGGCCCGCGGACCACGACGGCGACCTGTTCGCGAACGACTACTACTCGGGCGTGCTGCGCCGGCTCGAGGAATCGGGCGGGACGTGGTCGCTCGCGCCCCCGATCGCCGGGCAGCCCTCGCCGACCGCGTGGGGGAGCGGGTTCCTCCAGGTGAGCGACTGGCGCGTGGGTCCCGACGGAGCGCTCTGGTACTGCCGCCAGGCGGTGAACTTCGCGACCGGCACCGGCTCGATCGGCCGCATCCGCGGCCCCGGCAACCTCGATGTGCCGCCCGGCTTCCGGCCGGCGCTCACGCTCGTCCGCTCGCCGGCGGTGGGCTCGGCCGAGCTGCGCGTGCTCGCACGCGGCCACGCCCGCGTGCGGCTGCTGGACCTCGCGGGCCGCGTGGTCCGCACGCTGTGGGAGGGCGACGTGCAGGCCGACGGCGAGGTCACGCTCACCTGGGACGGGCACGATCGCGACGGCGCGCGGGCCCGCCCGGGCCTCTACCTGGCGCTCGTCGAGAGCGGCGGGCGCGACGCCGCGATCCGCGTGCCGTTCCTGCGCTAGCCGCGGTGCTGCGCTACACTCGCCGGGCATCCGACCCCATGGACCCCGCGCTCGCGCGGCCCCGGCCCCGCCCCGGGACGGAGCCCGCGCGGCCCCTCGCCGGAGGCTTCACATGAGCAGCACGATCGCCGGGCGGATCGCGCCCGTGGACGCGGGCACGCTGCCCGCCTACTCGCCCACGACGTACGTGGACTTCTCGCAGCCCGAGGCGCGAGCCGCCTACGAAAAGGCGCTCGCCGCCGCTCGTGCCACGGCCGGCACGGAATGCCCGCTCGTCATCGGCGGCCAGCGGGTGAAGGGCGCGAAGACGTTCGAGAGCACGAACCCGGCGAAGCCCTCCGAGGTGCTCGGCCGGTTCCAGTCCGCGAGCCGCGAGCAGGCCGCGCAGGCCGTTGAGGCGGCCGCCGAAGCGTTCCGGAGCTGGTCGCGCGTGCCTGCGGCCGAGCGCGCCGCCTACCTGCTCGAGGCGGCGAAGCGCATGAAGGAGCGCCGCCATCACTTCTCGGCATGGATGACGCTCGAGATCGGCAAGAGCTGGGCCGAGGCCGACGCCGACACCGCCGAGGCCGTGGACTTCCTCGAGTACTACGCGCGCGAGATGCTGCGCTACGCCGCGCCGCCGCCACTCACCCAGATGCCCGGTGAGCGCGACACCATGGTCTACCTGCCGCTCGGCGTGGGCGCGGTGATCCCGCCGTGGAACTTCCCGCTCGCGATCTGCGTGGGCATGACCTCGGCCGCGATCGTGACCGGCAACACGGTGGTCCTGAAGCCCGCGAGCGACACGCCCGGCATCGCCTGGCAGTTCGCGGCGCTCCTGGAGGAGGTCGGGCTCCCGCCGGGTGTGCTCAACTTCGTCACCGGCGACGGCGGCACGGTGGGCGACCAGATCGTGCGCCACCCGAAGACCCGATTCGTCTCGTTCACGGGCTCCAAGGACGTGGGCATCGGCATCAACAAGCTCGCCGCCGAAGTGCAGCCGGGACAGAAGTGGTTGAAGCGTGTGGTGGCCGAGATGGGCGGCAAGGACGGCATCGTCGTGGACGACGAGGCCGACCTGGACGCCGCCGCCCTGGGCGTGGCGCAGAGCGCGTTCGGCTTCGGCGGCCAGAAGTGCTCGGCCTGCTCGCGCGCCATCGTCGTGGACGCGGTGCACGACGCGTTCGTCTCGAAGCTCCTGCCCGCGATCCAGAAGCTCGTGAAACAGGGCGACCCCGCGCAGTACGGGACGTACCTGGGCCCCGTCGCGAGCGAGCGGGCCATGAACGGCATCCTCCGCTACATCGAGGTGGGGAAGGGCGAGGGGAAGCTCCTGATGGGCGGCGGCCGCGTGCCGGGCGAGAGCGGCTGGTTCGTCCAGCCCACCGTGTTCGACGACGTCTCCCCCACCGCGCGGATCGCCCAGGAGGAGATCTTCGGCCCCGTGCTGGCGATCGTCCGCGCGAAGGACTACGACGACGCGCTGCGCATCGCGAACGACACCGAGTTCGGGCTCACGGGCGCCGTGTTCACGAAGAACCCGGCCAAGCTCCAGCGCGCGAAGGACGAGTTCTTCGTCGGGAACCTCTATCTCAACCGCAAGTGCACGGGCGCCATGGTGGGCTGCCACCCGTTCGGCGGCTTCAACATGAGCGGCACCGACAGCAAGGCCGGCGGGCGCGACTACCTGCTGCTCTTCCTCCAGGCCAAGAGCATCGCCGAGAAGCTGGGCTGACGGCCCGGGCGGTCTGCATGCGTGAGGCCGGTGGCGACGCCGCCGGCCTCACGTGCGACTCGATCGGGATCCGGACGGTGGGGGCGCCCGTCCCCGCGCGAGCTCACCGGTAGAAGGACTTCACGCGGCCCCAGGTGTCGCGTCGGGCGGGATCCACGTAGCCCTCGCACGCCTGGGAGACGTGCTGGTCGAAGGTGGACTGGTCCATCGCGTCAACGTCGCCGTCACAGTCGAAGTCGGCGGTCGGGCCCGTGCCTCCGAGCTTGGACGCGAACACGTCGCAGTCGTTGTCGATGGCAAAGCACACGACCATGCCGTTCCCCGTCTGGTCGGGCGAGGCGAGGGCGTAGGACGCCATGAACACCCCGTCGGCGAAGATCCGCACGCCCCCGGCGCCGCAGCCGCCGCCCACGCGCAGCGGGAAGTCCACGCGCCCCGCGGCGTCGGCGACCATGCGCACCGTGCGCGAGGGTGCGTCGTAGACGTAGGGGTCACCGGGCGGGAACGTGCAGACGAACGCGCCCGGACAGCCCGAGAAGTCCAGCACGACGGTGGAGCCCGCGACCGGGTTGTTGGCGAGGTCGCGTACGACCATGACGATGTGCATGTCGCCGAACGGGCACGTCGCGAAGCAGGCGGGCAGGGTCGAGTTGAAGGCGGAGGGAACGCCGGTGGGGGCGGCGGCGGAACTCGCGGCGAGGAAGAGGAGGGCGGCGAGCGGGGCGCGGGCGCGAAGGTGCATGGCGGCCTCCTGCGGACGGACGCGGGCGGACGTCGCCCGTGGAGCCGCGAGCGTAGCAGCGGCCGCGCGCGACCTGTTGTCAAGGATGCGGCCGGGTCAGCGGGTCTTGCGGCGGGTGGCGCTCCGGCTGCCGGCGCGGGAGCCGCCCTTCCGGCCGGGGCTGGCGGTCCGCGCGGCCGGCGCGGCCGCCCGTGCGGCTGCCCGCTCCCGGGCCGGCGACCCGGCCGGCCTGCCGGCCCGCCGCCCGCGGCGCCACTTCTCGAACGCCTCGAACCCGCGGGTGTTCCAGACGTCGGCCTTCGTGAGCCCCGCCCGGCGGGCCTGGAAGACGCCGAAGCGGATCTGGTCGAGCTGCCCGACCGCGTGCGCGTCCGTGTCCACGACGAACCGGCAGCCCTTCGCGAGCGCCAGGCGCGCGTTCACATCCGAGAGGTCCAGCCGCTCGGGCGAGGCGTTGATCTCCAGCGCCACGCCGTTCGCCGCCGCCGCCTCGGCCACCTGCTCCACGTCGAACGCCACCGGCTCGCGCGAGCCGATCATGCGCCCGGTCGGGTGGCCGAACGCGTGCACGAGCGGGTGCGAGACGGCGCGCAGCGCGCGCGCCGTGGCCACGGCGGGCGGCTGCTCGAAGCGCGAGTGGATCGAGACGATGACCCAGTCGAGGAGCGCCAGCGTCTCGTCGTCCAGGTCCAGCTCGCCGTCGGCCAGGATGTCCACCTCCAGCCCGTGCAGGATGGGGATCCCGGGATGCCGGCGGCGCGCCGCCTCGATCTCGCCCACCGACTTCCGCACCCGCGCGGCGTCGAACCCGTTGGCCATGGCGAGCGCCTTGCTGTGCTCGGTGATGGCCACGTATTCGTAGCCGCGCGCGATCGCCGCCTCGACCATGGCGTCCACCGTGTCGCGCCCGTCGCTGCGGGTGGTGTGCATGTGCAGGTCGGCGCGCAGGTCCTCGAGCTCGAGGAGCCGCGGCAGCCCGCCCTCGCGGGCGAGCGCGATCTCGCCGTGGCTCTCGCGCAACTCGGGCGGGACCCAGTCGAGCCCGAGCGCGCGGAAGACGTCCTCCTCGCTGCGCGCGGCCACCGTGCGCTCGCCCTTCGTGAGCCCGTACTCGTTCAGGCTCATGCCCTTCTCGATCGCCAGCTTTCGCAACTCGATGTTGTGCTCCTTGGAGCCCGTGAAGTAGAGGAGCGCCGCCCCGAAGCTCGCCTCGGGCACGAGCCGGAGGTCGGCCTGGATCCCGGCCGCGAGCCGCACGCTCGACTTGGTCTCGCCGTGGCCGAGCACGTCGGCCACCGACGTGTGCTTCGTGAACGCGCGCATGACCGCTTCCGGGTCCCCGCCCGAGACGAGCAGGTCCAGGTCGCCCACCGTCTCCTTCCGGCGGCGGAAGGAGCCCGCCAGCTCCGCGCGCTCGACGCCCGGGAGCGCGGCGATCCGCTCCGCGAGCGCCTGCGCGTGCGGCCACGCCTCGGCGAGCAGCATGCGGCCGCTCCACTGCGACGCGGTGGCGAGCGCCTTCAGCACGTTCTGCTCGACCTTCTCGCCGAAGCCGGGCAGGTCGCGGAGCCTCCCGGCTTTCGCCGCCGCCTCGAGGTCGGCGCGCGAGCGCACGCGCAGCTCGTCGTAGAGCGTCTTCACCCGCTTCGGCCCGAGGCCCTGGAGCTCGGTGAAGCCGACCACCTCGGCCGGGTAGCGCGCCCCCAGCTCGTCGAGGAGCGGCGTGGTGCCGGTGGCGACCAGGTCGCGCAGGTGCTGGGCGATGCCCTTGCCGATCCCGGGCAGGGCCTCGAGCGCGCCGGGCTCGTCCACGAGCCCCGCCACCGGCTCGGCGAGGTTCTCCACCACGCGGGCGCCCTCCTTGTAGGCGCGCACGCGGAACGAGTTGCCGCCATCGATGTCGAGCATCACGCCGATGCGCGCGAGCGTGCGCGCGAGCTCAATGTTGGTCATGGTGCAGCAGACCCTTCGTGACGGCCGTGGAGGCACGCGCGTGATTGAGTTCAAGAAGCCGCCTCAACGCCTCTGCCTCGTCCAAATCCGCCGGCCAACCGTAGGCGTTCAGGACCGTGTGATCTAGGTCCTGATGAAGTCTGCGCAGCCAGTCGGGGAGCTGATTGTAGAGCTGCGTCATCGTACGCTTCTGAAGCTGACGCGCCGCAGCCTCGCTGACTGGAAGGAGCTTGGCGGGAAGCCCCTCGTGCACGTCCGGTTCTCGCCTAACCAGATCGGGAGGGTTGAGCCAGTTGCTGCGCGCATGCTCCAAGGCTGACGCCGAATCGGAGATGGACTGGTGGTGTCGCCGCTGCTCGAGGCCGAGCTCTTCGGGGCGGAGCGACAGAGGCCACGGAAACGGAAAGGTCTCGAACGTGCTCGAGGGAGTGTAGCGCGGGCGGTCTTCAAGCTGGGTGCCCTTGGCGAGCGACCACCACTCGTGAAGCCGCGAGCACAGCACACCTAGGAAGTAGTCGTCCTCACGAGCGAATACGATGAGCTGGCTGTCTGGAAGCACTGGATGTGCGAGCCAGCCAAACGACCGGTGCCGAGCGACGCGCGGGGTTGCCAGATACCGAGCTAGGCCTGAGAGCTTCCTCCGCATCATCGGTCGGGGTTCTACGTGAAGCCACCACTTCTCGGCGTAGGCCTTCCTCCTGTTCTGTTCACGGGTTGGCCGCACTTCACGGGCGACATGAGCATAGGGAGCTTCGTACTGCTCGGCGTGCCGCCGCGACATGTCCACTCCGAAGTCCACGATGAACATGTCCCGTGGCCGGCGCGTCACGTCGAGACCGTTCGCCCACGGGACGACGACATCGCTGTTCGGCCGGCCATTCGGATTCCCGCCGAGAAGGAGCATCTCGCGAGCCACCTGCCCGCTGATGTCGAACGCTCCGCCCTTAGTGTCGCCCATGAACGAAACCTCAAGGTTCTCTTGTAACCGGCGTGCGGTGGTGAGATCGACGCTCCCGCCCCCGCCAGGGGTCAGATCGGCGTGAATGCGATCGACTAGCAGGCCGTCGACTCGTCGGTGGGATTCGGTACCGTCGTCCTGGCACACAATCGAGATTCGCACCGCCGCACCCTCGACGACCCACTCCTCGTCCTGCCAGGCCTCGAAGATTTGCCCGCTCTCCAACATCTGCTTGAGAACTCGTTGGTTCGCTCCACCTCGAATACCCTGGGTGGCCAGCAGCCCGGCTCTCTTGAGCCTCTTCGATTCGATCTGCTGGCGGGCGGCCTCGTGCCAGTAACAGACGAAATCCGCCTCACGTGGAACCGCCTGGTTCCACGCGCGGAACAGATCGTCCACGTACTCGGAGCCAAGCGACTCCCGCAGCAGCTTCCCGCCGATGAACGGAGGATTGCCCACCACGAACTCGGCTTCGGGCCACTCGGCCTTGCGAGGTTCGTTCGTTCGACTCCGGTCGAGGATCGCGTCGCGACACTCGACACTTTCGAGCGCCTGAAGGATCGGTTCTGTCCTGTACCCGAACCCGTTCCCGACCATCCATTGGATTTCTCCAATCCAGATTGATGTCTTCGCAAGTTCTGCAGCGTACGGACTGATTTCGATTCCATGCACCGCTTCTGGGCCGATCATGGGGAACTCCTGCGGGATGCCAAGCAGTTCGGAGCCCCACAGGATTGCCTCTTTCTCGAGATCCTTGAGCTTCTGAAGGACTACGTAGAGGAAGTTCCCCGAACCACAGGCCGGATCGAGCACTCGGACACCTCGAAGGCGTCGCAGGAACTGATTGAAACGATTGACTTCGGGCCTGCTAACGCGCTTCCGAGTCGACACCGGCCGCGGACGCGCAAGTAGCTCGATGACTTCCGACCTGAGCCGGTCAAACTCGCGGCGAAGTGGCTCGAGCACGACAGGCTCCACGACTCGGAGGATCGACCCGCGGTCTGTGTAGTGAGCCCCGAGCTGGCCTCGCTTGGCCGGATCGAGCCCGCGCTCGAATAGCGTTCCAAGAATAGACGGTTCGATGTTCGCCCAGTCGAGCTTCGCGGCGGCTGCGAGAAGCGCGCGATCCTCCGAATCGAGCGGGAGCACATCGTCACTGTCGAACAGTCCACCATTGAACCACTGCACGTGATCTGTTCCGAAATACCCGCCCCGCCTTGCCATGAGGCCGAACAGCGTCCTGAGCTGCGAGGCGAACGTTGCATCATCCGGATAGCGTGCGGATACAACCCGACTGACAATGCCCCTGGGTAGCAGGCCAACGTCCTCCGAGAAGAGGCAGAACAGCAGTCGGTTAAGGAAGTGAGCAACTGCGAGTGGATCGTGCCCACGCCCCTGCAGCCTGCCTGCGAGATCCGCGAACTTGCGCGCGGCTTCCTCGGTCACCTGCTCTGGGGTCTCGTCCGGGCGAAGCGCGCGGGGATCCGTGAGAACAGCACGCAGCACTCGAAGCGGCTCTGCCGCGGCCGTTCTCATCGCGTCGAGCGTGAAGGAGTGGACCGTCTTCTTGGTTCCCGTGTAGTTGGTATGGACTTCGAACCGTTCGAGGTCGCAGACGACGAGCAACGGGGGATTCTCGAGTGCCTCGCGGTACTGGAGGAGCTGGTCATAGGCTGCGGCAAGATCCTTGCGCTTACCCTTGTATTCCCAGGCGAAGTGGCCCCGCTTCCAGACGTCCGCGAATCCCTCTCGGCCTCCGGCCTTGGTGGCGCCCTTCTCGAACGCGTACCAGTCGCCATCCGGGTCGGCCTCATTGGGGGTCTGCTCTCCGAGCATGCGGCAGATGTCGATGAAGTGCTCCTGTGCCGCTGCGCGCTCCGTTCGCGTGCTGCCGCCCCACTTCGCCGCGAACTCCGACGGCGAAAGTCTCGGAGCGCGGCTCACGCCTTCTCCCCGACGCGCTTGAGGAACGCGCGTTCGTCCACGACCGCGATCCCGAGCCGGCGCGCGTCCTCGAGCTTGGAGCCGGCGCCGGGGCCGGCCACGACGAGCGTGACCTGCTTCGAGATGCTGCCCGCCACGCGCGCGCCGTGGCGCTCGGCGAGCCGCTGGGCGTCCGGGCGCGGCATGGTCTCGAGGCTGCCGGTGAACACCACCACCTCGCCGTCCAGCGCGCGCGGCCCCGCGGGGCGGGCCTCGGCCACCGGCTTGACCCCCGCCTTCATCAGCCGGTCGAGCACCTTGCGGTTCCGCGGGCTGGCGAAGAACCGGTGCACGCTCGCCGCCACCTCGGGGCCGATGCCGCGGATCTGCTGGAGGTCCTCCTCCGAGGCCTCGCGCAGCTCGGCCACCCCGCGGTGGTGGTCCGCGAGCAGGCGCGCCACGGTGTCGCCCACGTGCTCGATCCCGAGCGCGAACAGGAACCGGTCGAGGCGCGGCCGCTTGCTCTGCTCGATCGCCTCGAGCAGGTTCTCGATGCTCTTCTCGGCGAAGCCGTCGAGCTGCACCAGGTGGATGGGAGTCAACTGGTAGAGGTCGGCGAGGTCGCGGATCAGGCCCTTCTCGAGGAGCTGCTTCACGGTCTTCCCGCCGAGCCCCGCGATGTCCATCGCCCCGCGCGCCGTGAAGTGCACGATGAGCCGCTCGAGCTGGGCCGGGCAGGCGAGGCCGTTCGAGCACACGTGCGCAGCGCCCTCGCGCACCACCTCGGCGCCGCACACCGGGCACCTGGCGGGCAGCTCGAAGCGCGCCGCGCCGCGCGGCCGGTGCTCCTTCAGCACCTCGACCACCTCCGGGATCACGTCGCCCGCCCGCCGCACGCGAACCGTGTCCCCGATGCGCACGTCCTTGCGGTCGAGCTCGTCCTGGTTGTGGAGCGTGGCCCGGCTCACGGTGACGCCGGAGACGTCCACCGGCTGGAGTTGCGCCACGGGGGTGAGCTTCCCGGTGCGGCCCACCTGCACGACGATGTCGAGGATGCGCGTCACCTCCTCCCGGGGCGGGAACTTGTACGCGATCGCCCAGCGCGGCGAGCGCGAGCGAAGCCCCAGGCGCGTCTGTGCGGCGCGCTCGTTCACCTTGAGCACGATGCCGTCCACCTCGTACGGGAGCCGGTCGCGGCGCGCGAGCAGCCGGGCGTGGAAGTCCATCGCCTCGTCCACGCCGCGGCAGAGCCGCACCTCGCTCTCGACGCGGAAGCCCCACGCGCGCAGGCCCTCGAGCATGGCCTCCTGGCTCGCGAACGCGTGCGGCCCGCGGGCCGGCGCGTCGTGGGCCATGACCTCGTAGGCGAAGCAGTCGAGCCGGCGGCCCGCGGTGATGCTCACGTCGAGCTGGCGCACGGTGCCGGCGGCGGCGTTGCGCGCGTTGGCGAACGGCTCCTCGTCGTCCTCGATCAGCCTGCGGTTCAACTCGGCGAACGCCGCGAGCGGGATGAGCACCTCGCCGCGGACCGCCACCGTGCCACGCGGGTCCGGCCCGTCCTCGCGCAGCCGGAGCGGGATGGCGCGGATGGTGCGCAGGTTCTCGGTGATGTCCTCGCCCACCTCGCCGTCGCCGCGCGTCGAGCCGCGCACGAACACGCCGTCCTCGTACACCAGCTCCACGCTCAAACCGTCGAATTTGGGCTCGGCCATGTAGGCCACGTCGCCGGCGAAGAGCCCCTCGTCGAGCCCGAGACCCTTCTTCACCCGCTCGTCGAACTCGCGCACGTCCGCTTCCGTCATGAGGGAATCGAGCGAGAGCAGCGGCCGCACGTGCCGCACCTTCTTGAAGCCCTCGCGCAGCCCCCCGCCCACGCGCAGCGTGGGGGAGTCGGGCGCGCGCAGGTCCGGGAACTCCTCCTCGAGCGCCTGCAGCTCGCGCTGGAGCTTGTCGTAGGTCGCGTCCGAGATGGTCGGCTTGTCGAGCACGTAGTAGCGGTGGTCGTGCTCGCGGATCTTCCCGGACAGCTCCGCGATCCGCTGCTTCGCCTCGGACTTGGTCACGCGCGCGCTCCGGCGGCCGGGCGCCGGCGGGGCGCCCTTCGACGGCGCGCCTTGTGGGCCCCGAGGTCGGCGTAGGAGGATGGCGGGCAGCCCGCCGCGATGCGCCGGACGGTCATAGGGGGAACGAAGCTAGCCCCCGCGACGCCCTGCCACAAGGAGCGCCGATGCGCCGCGAACCCTCCTCGAAGCCCGCGCCGGCGTCACGCCCGTGAGCCTCGCGACGCTGCGCACCCTGGCGCTGGCGGCCCTCGTCCCGCTGCTTCTCGCCTACCTGGACCTCCCGTTCCGCATGTTCCGCCAGCGCTTCGTCGAGCACCGCTGGGCGGAGCGGCTGGTGCTGTTCTCGATCGAGCTGAACCTGCTGCTCCTCTGGCTCCTCGCCCGGGTCTTCCTCGGCCGGGACTCCCCGCTCGCGCCCGCCGGCGCAGAGCGCGGCTTCGCCGCCGCGGGTGCGGCGCTCGCGTGGGCGGGGGCGCTCCTCGCCGTGTGGGCCAAGCTCACGCTCGGGCGCTGGTTCTCGGCCAGCTTCGGCATCAAGCCCGGGCACGAGCTGGTCACGCGCGGGCCGTACGCCGTGGTGCGGCACCCCATCTACCTGGGGCTGCTCGCGCTCGGCGTCGGGCTCGCGGTGGCTCACGACAGCCTGCTCACGCTCGGGATCGCGCTCGCGTACGCGGTCCCGTTCCACCTGCACGCGCTCATCGAGGAGCAGATGTTCGCGCGCCACTTCGGCGACGCGTGGCGCGACTACGCGGCGCGCGTGCCGCGGATCGTGCCGAGGTTGTGGCGGCGGCGCGCGTGAGCGCGACCCGCGCTCACGGCCACGCCAGCGCCGCGACCGTGACCGCGCTGCCGTCGGGCTCGCGGCTCGCGGCGTAGCCGAGCCGCCGTCCCGCGCCCGGCTCGGCGGCCCGCAGCATGACGTAGTTGGCCGCGAAGCCGCAGATGCGGGTCGCGTCCCCGATCGCGGCGATGGCGGCGAACCAGGCGTCCGCGTCCCCGCGCTCGGCGGCGGCGAGCGCGGCCTCGTCGGCCTCGCGCACCGCACCCAGACCTTCGTCGTCGAGCGGCGGGTCGCCGAAGCGCGGGCCCACGTGCGAGAGGTCCACGCCGGCCACGTGCAGCGTGGCGCCCGCCAGGTCGCGCTCGGTCTCGCGGAGCGCGGCCACGAGCGTCTCGACGGCGGGTTCATCGCGCGGGCTGCGGCGGTCGTCCAGCAGGCGGTGGAAGCCGCCGGCGAGGATCGGCACGAGCGTGAACGGCCGGCCGCGGAGCCGGCGCTGGAGGTAGAGCACCTGGAACTCGATCGAGTGCTCGTCGCGGTGCGCGAGCTCGCTCCGATAGGCGAGCGGCCCGAGCCGCTCCGCGAGCCGGTCCACGAACGCCGTGTCACACGGCACCTGGCCGAGCGGGGTCTCGAAGCGCTTGCGCGTGAGCGCGATCAGGTCCTCGCCGAGGCTGTGCCCGGTGCCGTGGACGATCACACGCAGGGGCGGCCCCGGCCCGGCGCCGACCTCGAGGAACGCGCGCGCCACGAGCGCGCCCTCGCGCCGCGGGTCCAGGTGCGGCGCGAGCAGCGCCCGCGGCATTGTGTCGGGGGCCACGGGGGACGCGCCCGCCTCGGCCCGGGCGCGCTCGGCGGCGGCGAAGTGCTCGTCGAGCCAGCGCTCCAGCTCGCCGCGCTCGGCCGGGTAGCAGAGCCCCTCCATGGCCGCGGGGCGCACCTCGAGCCGGTGGTAGTCGCGCTGCGCCTCGGCCCACGCCGCCTCGAAGCGCGGCGAGTGGAGGAGCAGCAGCTCGTCCAGCTGGGCGACGAACTCGCGCACCATGTTCCCCACGCGCAGATCCTTGCTCTCGCGCATGACGAGCGCCTGGAGGTCCTTGAGCGACGTGGTCCCGTCCAGGAGCTGGAGCAGTCCGATCGCCTCGAGCCCCAGGACGGGCTGCCCGGGCGTGATGCCGAGGGGGTCGGTGACCACGAGGAAGTCGCGGTCCCCGTCGCGGACGGGCACCATCTGGACCGCGCGCAGCCGCGGGTACTCGGGCAGGTCGTCGTGCGTCTCGACCGAGGTGCCGGGCGGCAGGATGATGCGCGGCCGCTCCGCCGGCTCCGGCTCCGCGCCGGGCACGATGAGGCGTGAGGGCTTGGCCGGGGCGGGGTCTGGGTCGAACGGCATGGTCGGGTCTCGAGCGGGGCGGTGAGGCGTGAGTGCGCACGCCGGGCGCCGAGCATAGCCCCCGCCCCGTGCCCCATCAAAGCGCCGCAGCGCGCCGCCCGGCGACTTCCCGGGTGATGCCACGGCGGCGCCGACCTCAAGGTCGGGGCGCACGCGCGATCCTTGGCGTCGCGCTCCCGAGGCCCGCGAACCGGTGCGCTTCCGCGTGCATTCCGGCCGTGCTTGCCGCAAGATGCGCCGGCGATGACCACCGCGGCGATGGGCAAGCTGCTCGAGTCCTACCTTCAGGAGCTCGAGGGCGAGAAGGGATTCTGGCGCGGAAACCGCGGCGAGGTGCCCGTGTTCGTCTTCTGCGACGACGAGCACGACCGCATGCGGCTCATGGCGCCGGTCGGCGTGGTCGAGGACCTGGACCCCGACCTGTTGCACGTGCTGCTACAGGCGAACTACGACCGCGCGCTGGATGCGCGCTACGCCATGCGCGGCCGCGAGTTGTGGGCCGTGGTCGTGCACCCGCTCGCCACACTCGCCACCGACGACCTGCCGAGCATGTTCGAGCAGCTCGTGACGCTCGTGAAGAACACCGGCTCGACGTTCGCCTCGACCGAGCTCGTGTTCCGCTCGTTCCCCGACGACGTCGTGCTCGAGCCGGACGAGGACGGGGACGAGGACGCGGAGGAGGACGACGGGCGAGCCGAGGCCGACCTCGGCGGCGAGGGCGAGCGCGACGACGACGACGCGGACGACGACGACGAGGCGGAAGGCCGCCGCCAGGGACCGGGCTCGCGAGGCCGATGAACCCGGCGAACGGCGCGGTCCCTGCGATCTCGATCGACGTCCGGGTGGACCGCGACACGGTGCTGCCGGGCCGCGTCTGGTGCGCCGAGCGCCCGCGTGCGCTGCTCGCCATCGTGCACGGACTCGGCGAGTACAGCGGCCGCTACGCCGCGCTCGCCTCCGACCTCGTGCGCGCGCGCTTCACCTGCGTCGCGCTCGACCTGCCCGGCCACGGCGAGACGAGCGGCCCGCGCGGCGACGTGCCGTCCTGGACGAAGGTCCGCGACCAGGTCGTGCCGGCCATGTTCACCGCAACGCGCGGGCTGCCGGACCAGCCGCTCGAGCTTCCGGCGGTGTTGTTCGGGCACAGCATGGGCGGCGTGGTGGCGCTGGACCACGCGCTCGAGCACCCGCGCGGGCTCACGGCGCTCGTGCTCTCGGCGCCCGCGCTCCGCACCTCGATGCCGCCGTGGTGGAAGCTCGCGCTCGCGAACGCCGCCCGCGTCGCCACGCCCGCGGCCGGCTTCCCGAACGGCCTCGACCCCGAGGGGCTCTCACGCGACCCCGAGGTGGTGCGCGCCTACCGCGAGGACCGGTTCGTCCACGACAAGATCAGCCCGCGCACCTACTTCGCGTTCGTGGAGGCGGCCCAGCGCTGCCGCCAGGGGATCCGCGCGCTTCAGGTGCCGACGCTCCTCTACCAGGGGCTGGCGGACCGGCTCGTGGACCCGAAGGGCGCACTCGAGGCGGCGACCGCGGCGCCCGAACACACGCTCCGCTTCGTCACGCTGCAGGACACCTACCACGAGTCGTTCAACGACACCGGCCGCGAGCAGGTGGTCCGCGACCTGGTGGCGTGGCTCGACGCGGCGCTCGTGGTGTGAGCGCGTGAGCGAACGGTCGCTCGGCACGGTCGTCTCGGTGCGCACCGGCGCGGCGCGCGCGCACGAGCGGCCGGCGTGGGACCGCGCCCGCTCGCCCGCGTGGCGAACCGCCTACTGGAAGGACGAGGCGGCGGGGCCGGTGCACGTCGGCGCGCTGGGCCTCGCCGGCGACGGGCAGGCGGACCGGCGCGGGCACGGCGGCCCCGAGATGGCGGTCCTCATGTACGCCGCCGCGCACTACGAGCACTGGCGCACGCTCCCCGGGCTCGCGACCATGGGCCCGGGCGGCTTCGCCGAGAACCTCACGGTGGCCGGTGCGGACGAGAGAGCCCTGTGCGTGGGCGACGTGCTCCGGGTGGGCGGCGCCGAGCTCCAGATCGCCTCGCCGCGCGGCCCGTGCGCGAACATCTCGCGCCGCTGGGACGCCGAGTGGCTGCTCGAGCGCGTGCGCGCGGAACGGAAGACGGGCTGGTACCTGCGCGTCCGCCGCGAAGGGCCCGTGGCGAAGGGCGATGCCGTCACCCTGCTCGATCGCCCGCACCCGGCGTGGACCGTGGACCGGTTGCTCGCGCTCCGCTTCGTCATCCCGCGCGACCCGGCCGAGCTGGCCGAGGCCGCCGGGCTCGACGCGATGGCCGAGGAATGGCGCGAGCGCTACCGGAGGCTCGCCGCGGCGCCGTGAGCCCGGGCCGCGCGCTTCACTAGCGGCGGCGCGCCGTGAGCAGCAGCTCGACCGCGTCCCGCCAGCGCGCCCACTCGGCCGCACGCCAGGCGGGGTTGCGCTTCGGGCGGAACTCGCGGTCGAGCGCGCGCGCCGCGGCCAGCTCGCGCGGCGAGCGCCAAACGCCGGCGCCCAGGCCCGCGAGCAGCCCGGCGCCGAGCGCGGTGGTCTCGATCACGCGCGGGCGCCGCACCGGGATCCCGAGCAGGTCGGCCTGGTACTGCATGAGCCAGTCGTTCGCGACCGCGCCGCCGTCCACCTGGAGCGCGCGCACACGCGAGCCGGCGTCGCGCGCCATGGCCTCGACCAGGTCGCGGCTCTGGAACGCGAGCGACTCGAGGGCGGCGCGCACGACGTGCGCGCGCGTGCTGCCGCGCGTGAGCCCGAGGATCGCGCCGCGCACGTCGGCCCGCCAGTAGGGCGCCCCCAGCCCCACGAACGCGGGCACCAGCACGAGGCCGCCCGAGTCGGGCACCGAGCGCGCGATCGCCTCGGTCTCGCCGGCGCGCGCGATCAACCCCAGCCCGTCGCGCAGCCACTGGATCGCGGCCCCCGCGATGAACACGCTGCCTTCGAGCGCGTACGCCGGCCCGCCGTCCGGGCCGCAGGCGAGCGTGGTGAGAAGCCCGGCGCGCGAGGCCACCGGCCGGCCGCCGGTATGGAGCAGCAGGAAGCAGCCGGTGCCGTACGTGTTCTTGCTCTGGCCGGGCCGGACACAGCCCTGCCCGAAGAGCGCCGCCTGCTGGTCGCCCGCGACCCCCGCGATCGGGATCCCATCCGGCAGACCCTCGACCCCGCGCGTGCGGCCGAAGTCGCCGGCCGAGCGGCGCACCTCCGGGAGCACCGCGGCCGGCACGCCGAACGATCGCAGCAGCGAGGACTCCCAGCGCTGCGAACGGAGGCCGTAGAGCATGGTGCGCGAGGCGTTCGTGGGATCGGTCGCGTGCACCTTGCCGCCGGTGAGCTTCCACACGAGCCAGCTGTCCACGGTGCCGGCGGCGAGCCGGCCGCGCGCGAGCCGCGTGCGCACGCCGGCGCGCTCGGCGAGCAGCCACTCGAGCTTGGTGGCGGAGAAGTAGGGGTCGCAGACGAGCCCCGTGGCGCGGCGGATGCCGGGCTCGCGGCCGCGCCGCCGCAGCTCCTCGCAGCGCGGCGCCGTGCGGCGGTCCTGCCAGACGATGGCGTGCCCGAGCGGCTCGCCGGTCACCCGGTCCCAGAGGAGCGTGGTCTCGCGCTGGTTCGTGACGCCGATCGCCGCCACGGACCGGCCGCGTGCCTTCGCCGAGCGGAGCGCGTGCGAGATCGACTCCAGGACGCCCGCCCAGATGCGGTCCGCATCGTGCTCGACCCAGCCGGGCCGCGGGAAGTGCTGCGGCAGCTCGGCGTAGCCGCGGCCGCGCACGCGGCCGCGCCGGTCGAGCAGGAGCGCGGTGGAGCCCGTCGTCCCCTGGTCGAGCGCCAGCACCAGCGGTTCGTCCATGCGTCGTCCTCCATGGCCCGCCGGCGCGTCAGCGCGCGGCGAGCGTGCGGTCGAGCAGCAGCAGCTCGTCCTTCACGGCGGTCTCGTAACGCTCCAGCTCCTCGCGCTCGCGCGCCGCATCCCAGCCCAGGGCGCGCGCGAGCACGGGCGCCATGCGCCGCGCCGCGGCGAGCCCGCGGTCGCTCGCGAGCCAGCGCGTGCCGCGGCGGCGCAGCACGTCCTCGAGCCCGCGCGCCCACTCGTGCTCCACCGCGTGCTGCGCGAGCGTCTCGTCGGCCACCTCGTCCGGGAGCGGCGCCGGGAGCGGCGCCGGCGCTTCGTCGCGCGGCGCCGAGGTGCGCCCGAGCAGCGCCGCCGCGCGCGCCGCCAGGTCGCGCGCCATGACGCGGAACGTCGTGTACTTGCCGCCCACCAGCGTGAGCAGCGGGCCGTCCTCCACCACGCGGTGCTCGCGCGAGGCCTGGCCCACGCCGCCCTCGGCCGCGAGCAGCGGCCGGATGCCGGCGAAGACGGCGAGCGGGTGCGACTCGGCGGCGGCGGGCAGGATGCGCGAGACCTCCTGGGCCAGGTAGCGGATCTCCTCCGGCGAGGGTCGGCGCTGGGCGTCGGTCGGGGGCGAGGCGACCTCGACCTCGGTCGTGCCGACGAGCGAGCGTCCGGCGAACGGCACCACGAACAGCACGCGCCCGTCGCCCGCGAGCGTGAGCAGCGCGTGGCCGCGGGTGAGCGCGGGGTAGATGAGATGGATGCCGCGCGTGGGGCGCAGGAGCCGCGGCGGGTCGCTGCGGCCCGGGCGCAGCATGCCGAGCACGGCGGCGCGTGTGCGGTCGGCCCACGCGCCGGTGGCGTTCACGACGAGCCGCGCGCGCAGCGTCACGGTCTCGCCCGTGTCGCGCCGGCGCGCCTCGAGCGCGAGACGGCCGCCCGCGGGCTCGGGCCGTGCCGCCACGAGCTCGCTGCGGGTGAGGATCTCGGCGCCGTGCGCCGCGGCGTCGCGCGCCACCGCGACGGCGAGCCGCGCGTCGTCCATGACCACGTCGCCGTAGATGCCGGCGCCCCGGAGCCCCGCCGGCTCGAGCCCGGGCTCGAGCGCGAGAGCCTGGCGCACGTCGGCCATCACGTGCCGGCTCGGGCCGCCGGAGCCGGCCCTGCCGGCGACCCCGCCGAGCACGTCGTAGAGCATGAACGCGGCGCGAAGCCGGAGCGGGCCCACGCGGTCGCCGCGCCGGAGCGGCACCAGGAAGCGCGCCGGCCGCGTGAGCGCCGGCGCCATGCGCGACACCGTGACGCGCTCGGCCAGCGCCTCGCGCACGAGCGAGAAGCGGCCGTGCTCGAGGTAGCGCAGCCCCCCGTGCAGCATGTGACTCGTCGCGCCGCTCGCGCCCGAGGCGAGGTCGTCGCGCTCGATCACCGTGACCGGCCAACCGGCGCGCGCCGCGAGCCGCGCCACCGCGAGCCCGGTGATGCCGCCGCCGAGGACGACCAGGTCGCGCTCGATGTCAGCCACGGATCGCCCTGGCGCTCGCGGGCCCCGGGCCCGCCCGGCGCACACCTCCCTGTGGATGGATCGGCATCGGCCGGACCATAGCATCCGCTCGCACGGGCGGGGAGCCGGGCGCCGCGGCCCCGGGCGCGCTAGCGGGTGCGCGTCGTGTCCCGCGTCGCGCCGGGCAGCGGCTCGCGCGGGTGGTCGTACTGGTTCAGCTTCCAGTTCGGCTCGAAGTACATGCCCGGCTTCGTGAGCCTGGCCTTGCGGATGAGCTTCTTGAGCTCGGGCGGGCCGTGGCGGGCGAGGAACGGCATGAGCCCCGGCATCTCGACACCGCCGTAGTCCACGCGCTCGTCGAAGAAGCGGTTGGAGGCGCGGAACGTGCCTGCGGCGGGGTCGAGCAGGATCCAGCTCGGCAGCGCCAGCGCGAGGCGCGCGGCCCGGTCGAGCTGCGCCTCGAGCGAATCGGCGCGGTAGGGCCACGGCAGGATGAGCCCCGAGGCGAGTGCCGCCTTGCACAGCGCGAACTGGATCCGCGGGTCGCCCGGGAAGAGGCGCGAGGCCAGGCCGTCGGCCAGCGGGTCGGCCGTGGTGTCGCCGTAGACGAACCGCCGCTCGATGCCGCCGAGCGAGTACGTGCGCCCCTCGATCACCGCGACCGGGGCGGCGAAGAACGTGCCGTCGTCCGCGCGCACGTGCTTCGGCGAGTCGTGCCGCATCGTGCCGCGGCGCGGGACCAGCAGGTTCACGGTCATGCGCTCGATGGCGAGGAAGTTGTGCACGTTGATCGCCCAGGCCAGGCGCTCGCGTTCGGACATCTCGGACGGGCGCACGGCGAGGAGCTGCGTGTGGATGGTCTCGAGCCGCTCGGCCCGGCGCGTGCGGTGGTAGCCTTCGTCGATGTAGAGTTGCTCGTAGTCGAAGCGCGCATCGAGCGGCTGGCCCCTGCCGCCGATCAGGTGCACGTACTGCCGGAGCAGCGCCTGGTAGCCCGAATGGTCCGGTGAGGCCGCGTCCGCCCGCGCCGGGGCGAGCGCCGCAACCATGACGAGCAGCGCGCCGGGCAGGAGCGCGGCGCGGGCACGGGTCGGCGGCGCGGCCGGGGCGGTCGTGGCGGGCATGGGGCGGGGCGGTCCCTCTTGGAGCGGCTCGTGCGGCGCAACGGGTGCGGCGCGAGCGCCGGCGGCAGGCGCGGCGCTCGCGCGCGACGAGTCTAACGAGCCCGGCATCGGCCGCCAACGACGGAACGCGCCGCGCGCGCAGAGTTGGCGCGTCCCTGACGCGGGCGGTGCGGTCTCCCCGCTCACGAGCGCGGGGCCTGCGCGGCGCGGCGGCCGCGCTCCAGGTCCACGGTCTTGAGGAGCCAGGCGCCGCCGAGGAAGAGCGGCAGCAGCGACAGCGTCGCGAGCCGGCCGCCGCCCGTCGCCTGCGTGATGAGCCCGAACAGGATCGGACCCGCGACGCCGGCCAGCTTCTCGCTCACCGAGTAGAAGCCGAACATCTCGCCGCTCCGCTCGCGCGGCACGAGCGAGGCGAACATCGAGCGCGAGATCGCCTGGGTGCCGCCCTGGAAGAGCGCCACCAGCGCGGCCAGCGTCCAGAACTGCCACGCCGACTCGAGGAAGAAGGCGAACACGCTGATGCCGGTGTAGCCCGCGAGCCCGAGGGTCACCGCCCCCTTGGGGCCGAGCGGGGCGGCGAGGCGGCCGAAGACGAGCGACGCCGGCGCGGCGAGGAGCTGCACCATGAGCAGCGCGCCCATCAGGTCGCGGTCGGCGAGCCCCACCTCGACGCCGTAGATGGTGGCCATCTTGACGATCGTGCCGATGCCGTCCGAGTAGAGCCAGAACGCGACCAGGAACCGGAGCAGGTCCGGCTGGCTCCGCAGCCCCGCGAGCGTGCCGCGGAGCTGGCGGAAGACCGCGCCGGGCAGCCGGCGCACCGGCACCCCGGAGCGCCCGGACTCGGGCTCGGGCACGCGCCGGAGGAGCGGCAGCGAGAAGGCGAACCACCACCCGGCCACGCTCGCGAACGCCACGCGCGTGGCGGTGGCCGCGTCGGCGAGCCCGAACGTGCGCGGGGCCGAGATGAGCGCGAGGTGCACGGCCAGCAGCAGCCCGCCGCCCAGGTAGCCCCAGGCGAAGCCGCGCGCCGAGACCCGGTGCATCTCGTCCGGCTCCGCGATCGCCGGCAGCAGCGAGTCGTAGAGCACGTTCCCGGTGGCGAACGCCACGAACCCCACCGCGAATGCCGCGAGCAGGCCGCCCCACGCCCCGGGCGGCGTGAGCGCGAGCGCCAGCGTGGCGGCGCTCCCGAGCAGGACGCACGCGAACAGGATGGGTTTGCGGCGGCGCGTCTGGTCGGCCAGCGCCCCGATGATCGGCGAGAGCAGCGCGGTCACGGCCAGCGCGGCGGCGCTCGCGTAGCCCCACAGCGCGGTCGCCTCGTGCGCCGGCATCGCTCTCCCGGCCATGCGGGCGAAGTAGACGGGGAGGATGGCGGCGACGACGCTGGTCGCGAACGCCGAGTTCGCCCAGTCGTAGAGGCACCAGGCGCGCTGTGCCGTGCGGCGGCCCTCGGCGTCGTGCATGGGCGGGAGCACTACCAGATTCCTGGTGTAGGGTGGGAGCCGAGATGAGCGATCCCACGAGCCGCGCGCGGCCGACGACCCGGCTCGCCACACCCGCGGATGCCGCGGCGCTGGCGGCACTCCACCTGGAGACGCTCCCCGACGGGGTGAGCGACCTGTCGCCGCTCGGCGAGCGGCTCGTGCGCCGCTTCTACGCCGCGGCGATCGAGCGCCGGCTCGCCACGGTGTGCGTCGCCACGGACGCGGACGGCACGCCGCTCGGCTTCGTGATGATCACGCCCGACATCGCGGCGCTCTTCCCGCGCGCGCTCCTCGCCGGGCCGGTCGACTGGCTCCGCTTCCTCGCCAGCGTCCGGCCCGCAGGCCTCGTGCGCGCGGCGCTCGCCAAGCTCACCTCCGGGACGGCGCGCGTGAGCGCCGTGCCCGAGCTGGTCTACCTCGGCGTGAGTGCCCGCGCGCGCGGCCGCGGCGCCGGGGCGGCGCTCATGGACGCCGCGCACGCGGAGTTCCAACGGGACAGGATCGCCCGCTACGAGCTGCACGTCCACGCCGACAACGCCGCGGCGCTCCGGCTCTACCTGGCGCACGGCCTCGAGGTCGCGCGGCGTTTCCGGAAGGGCGGGCGCGAGATGCTCAACTTGAAGAAGGTTCTCGGCTAGCCGATCTGCCGCGCGAGCCAGGGGCCGGCGGCGTCGGCGAGCCAGCGCGGCAGCCGCCGCCAGCCGGCGGCGAAGCGGGCGTAGCGCGGGCTCTTCGGATCCGCCTCGGGCAGGCGCGCGCCGCGCACGAGCCGGGCCTCGTAGGCGAGCGGCCGCGGCTCGAAGCCGAAGTTCCGCTTGAACGCCCACGCGCCGCTCCCGGCCGGGCTCCGCCCGAAATCGAACACGCGCGCGCCGCGGGCCGCGGCGTGGTTCATGAGCGACCAGTACATGAACGGGTGCACCTCGCCGTCGCGGCTGCCGTCCGCGCTCCCCGCGTAGTAGGGGAGCACCTCGTCGCGGAAGTAGAAGTTGAGGAGCGAGGCCACGCGCCGGCCCCGGTCGGTGACGAAGTAGCACTCGCAGTCGGCGCCGAACTCGGCGGCGAGGTCGGCGAAGTAGCGCCGCGCGGGGACCGGCGTGCCGTGCCGGTGGACACTCGCGGCGTGCAGCTCCCAGCAGCCACCCGGGTCGGGCGCCGGCGCCGCCGCGAGGCCGCGCTCGATCCCCTTCCTCACCTCGGCGCGCTGCTTGCGCGGGATCGCGAGCAGGTTCTGCTCCGGCTCGGCGGCGATCCCGCGGCGGAACGTGTCGAACGTGGCGCGGCGCTCCCAGTCGTCGCGACGGGGCTCCAGGTTGCGGAACTCGACGTAGGCCACACCCAGGCGGCCCGCCAGCTCGAGCACGGCCGCGGTGAGCGCTTCGCGGGCGGCCGGCTCGGCGGCCGCCACGCCGCCGTAGACGCAGAACGGCGTCGAGACGAGCGCGTCGCCCAGCAGCAGGCTCCGCCGGCGGGCGAGCGGCAGCACGCCGCGGACTTCGCCGCCCGATTCCGCGTAGAGGTAGTACGGGCGCTGTCCGAACGCCCGCGCGAGCACCCGCCGCCAGCCGGCGCGGTGGAAGAACGTGGCCTCGGGGCAGTCGCGCACGAAGCGATCCCAGCGCTCCGCGCGCTCCGCGGACGCCTCCGGTTCCAGCGGCAGGACGTTCACGGCGGCGCATGGTGCGCGATGCGCGCGGGGGAAGCCAGCGGGAGGCGGGCGCCGAGGCCCTCTGCTAACCTGCGCGCGATCGCGGTTCGTTCGCCACCCGGATGCGGCCATGAACCCCATGCGCGGTCTCCTGCTCGCCGGCTCCCGCAGCGCCTGGCTCCAGCGCCAGGCCACCCGGCGGCGGTTCGTGAAGCAGGCCGTGCGCCGGTTCATGCCGGGCGAGACCACGGACGAGGCGCTCGCCGCGGCCCGGGAGCAGAACGCGATCGGCCTCGGCGTCACGCTCACGAGCCTCGGCGAGAACCTCGCCTCGCGCGCCGAGGCGGACGAGGTCCGGGACCACTACCTGGACCTCCTCGAGCGGCTGGGGAGCGAGCGCATCCGCGGCGAGGTCTCGGTGAAGCCGACCCAGCTCGGCTACGACCTCGACCCCGCGCTCTGCGCCACCCACACCCGCACGCTGGCCGAGGCGGCGCGCGCGCACGGGAGCCGGCTGTGGATCGACATGGAGGGCTCCGCCTACACCGGCGGCACGCTCGCGCTCTACCGCGACGTGCGCGCGACCCACGTGAACGTGGGCGTGTGCCTGCAGTCCTACCTGCGCCGCACGCGCGCCGACCTCGAGTCGCTGCTGCCGCTCGGGCCGGCCATCCGCATCGTGAAGGGCGCCTACGCCGAGCCCGCGGAGATCGCGTTCCCCGACAAGCAGGAGGTGGACGCGAACTTCGAATGGATGGCGGAACGGCTGTGGAGCCGCGAGGCACGCGCCGCGGGCGCCTGGGCGACGCTCGGGACGCACGACTCGGCTTTGATCGCGCGGCTGTGGGCGCTGGCCGGGCGGCTGGGCGTCCCGCCGCGCGAGTACGAGCACGCGCTCCTCTACGGCATCCAGCGTGCCGAGCAGCTCCGGCTCGTGAAGGCGGGGCGCAACGTGCGCGTGCTCATCAGCTACGGCGCGCACTGGTTCCCCTGGTACATGCGCCGGCTCGCCGAGCGCCCGGCGAACCTGCTGTTCGTGGCGCGCAGCATGTTCGCGCGCTGAACCGCGCGCCGCACCCGCGGCCGCCGCCCCACACACCCGAGGAGCCTCCGAGCCCGCGATGGCGACCGACCGGAGAGAGGACTGGCGCGACGTGGGCGCCGCGGACGAGCTCGCGCGGCAGCCGGTCTCGGAGGTGGTCGTGGACCGCACCCGGCTCGCGATCACGCACACGGCCGGCGAGTTCGGCGCCATCTCCGGCGTCTGCAACCACGTGGGCGGGCCGCTCGGCAAGGGCTTCCTGGACGGCGACTACGTCGTCTGTCCGTGGCATGCGTACAAGTTCCACCGGCGCACCGGCGAGGGCGAGCCCGGCTTCGAGGACGACCGCGTGCCGTCGCACGACGTGCGCGTGGTGGACGGACGCGTGCAGGTGCGGCTCGCGCCGAAGACGCCACGGCACAAGAAGCCGCACGCGCCGCACCCGCTCACGCTCATCAAGCCGCGCGGCGAGGAGGGCGGCCCGCCGCGCGACGCGCCGCTCCGCGTGGTGGGCATCTCGACCACGGTGATGGCGAAGGACCTCCCGCGCGAGTCCACCTCGGACTTCCTGCTCGGCGTGGCGCTCGAGCGCGCGAAGGCGCGCGGCGCCGAGACGCGGCTCATCCTGCTGCGCGAGCTCCGGTTCCGCGCCTGCGAGGGCTACTACAGCAAGAGCGAGCGCGCGTGCACGTGGCCGTGCTCGATCACGCAGATGGACCCCAACGACCAGCTCGACCGCGTCTACGAGGCGATCGTCGGCTGGGCGGACGTGTTCCTGATCGCGACGCCGATCCGGTGGGGGAACGCGAGCTCGCTCTACTTCAAGATGGCCGAGCGCATGAACTGCGTGCAGAACCAGATCACGATCGCGAACCGCGTGCTCATGCGGAACAAGGTCGCGGCGTTCATCATCACCGGCGGCCAGGACAACGTGCAGGGCGTGGCCGGCCAGATGCTCACGTTCTTCGGCGAGCTGGGCTGCACGTTCCCACCGTTCCCGTTCGTGGGCCACTCGCGCGGCTGGGACGCCGAGGACATGGAGAACAACGTGGCGCACGTGGAGAGGAGCGAGGAGCTGCGCAAGGGCGTGCACGGGCTGGTGGAACGCGCGCTGGACCTGGCGCACGTGCTGATCGAGCACCCGGTCTCGCACGCGCGCGTGCCGCGCGGCGGGCGGAAGGCGCACGCGCTGGCCCCGCGCGGCGGCGGGGAGCCGGCGGGGGAGTGACGCCTGGCCGGGCGACTCGACGTTCGGGGTGGGGGCGCCCGCTCACCTCATGACGATGGCGCGGGCCGTGGCGACGCGGTCGCTCCAGCGCAGGCGCAGGAGGTAGAGCCCGGGCGGCACCGGCGCGCGCTCGTCGAGCCGCACCACGTGCCGGCCGGGGCCGAGCGTGCCGATCTCGCGCGCGAGCACGCGGCGGCCGCCCACGTCCAGCAGCTCCAGCTCGCCGCCGGCCCGGGCCGGCAGCGTGAACGACGCGTACGCCTCGCCGCGGCTCGGGTTGGGCTGCAGCCCGTGCAGCGCGAAGCGGAGCGCCGTCGGCGTCTCGACCCAGGTCTCCGTGGTGGTCCGCGCCGCGCCGTGCTCGCTCCAGCGCAGCCGGTAGGCGTAGCGCTCCCCGGGGCTCACGGCGCGGTCGGTGTAGAGGATGGCGCCGGTGCCGTCCGCCGCGACCTCGGCGAGCACGCGCCACCCGCCGTCCGCCGCGGTCCGCCGTTCCAGCGCGGCGGTGAAATTCGGCTCGCCGCCCACGAACCAGCGCAGCTCGACCGCATCGGAGCGCGCCTCGGCGCCCACCAGTGAGACGGCCGCCGCCACCACGCCGTCGGGGCCGAAGCGTTGGGCGTAGGGCGCACTGGGTGAGCCGAACACGAGGATCGCGCCTCCCGAACCGTCGGCCACGAGCGCGAGATCCGTGGCCGACGTGTGCACGCTCTGGACCTTGAGCCCCGACGCGGGCCAGCCCGGCGCGATCGTGCCAGTCGGCAGGATGTGCTGGATGAGTGCCTCTCTGCAGCACCCGGTCGGGTGCGCCCAGGCGACGTAGCA
>Ga0187893_10003713_pt1 | contig 30310 bp, 22 predicted proteins | sample MA1701074metaG_FD_139574 | JGI IMG/M metagenome (GOLD analysis project Ga0187893, IMG submission 139574) | White microbial mat communities from a basaltic lava cave in the Kipuka Kanohina Cave System on the Island of Hawaii, USA - MA170107-4 metaG ...
CAGGCCAGACGGGTGGTGGCTGGCGATCATGGGACGGTTGAAGCCGGGCTGGACGGTAGAACGAGCCAACGCGCAGATGCAGACCCTGGCGCCTGGCATCATGGAAGCGACTTTGCCGCCCACCTACCTTCCCGACACAGCGAAGCGCTATTTGGCGAACAAACTCGTCGTCGGGGCCGCGGGCAGCGGCATTTCTGGACTGCGCCGCCAATACGAAAGACCCCTTTGGCTGCTGATGGCAACCACCGGACTAGTGCTGCTGATTGCCTGCGCCAACCTTGCCAATCTGCTCCTGGCGCGCGCCAGCGTGCGCGAGCGGGAAATCGCTGTACGCTTAGCGATGGGTGCCACACGGGGCCGGCTGGTGTGGCAACTCCTGGCCGAAAGCCTACTGCTGGCCTCCCTTGGAGCGGCATTAGGAGCACTACTTGCCCAAGGGTTGAGCCGAGGCATCATTGCGTTTTTCAGCACGACGAACAATCCAACCTTTGTAGGGTTGGGTCTGGATATCCGCGTGTTAGGGTTTACGGCTGCATTGGCAGTGGCAACCTGTCTGCTCTTTGGCCTTTTGCCGGCCATGCGAGCCACCCGCCTCGCACCCGCGGCAGTGATTCGAGGTGCGGGAAGAGGTTCCACCGACGGGCCGGAGCGCTTCAGCCTGCGGCGCGCGCTTGTGGCGATTCAGGTCGCGTTGTCGCTCGTATTGTTGGTGGGAGCGTTGTTGTTTGTACGCAGCCTGCAGAACCTCTTGGCTGTCGATGCCGGCTTCAGGGCGGAAGGTGTGCTCGCCGTCAGTCTCGACCTTCGGCGGCCCGATTATTCCAAGGACCGTCTGCCAGTCCTCTATCGGGAACTACAAGAGCGATTATCCACGCAACTTGGGGTTCTTTCTATAGCTCAGGTCGGCTTCACGCCGATTAGCGGAAGTGGCTGGAACAACAATATTGGTCCGGACGGAACTGTGGCAGGAGGCAGCGGGAAGGAATCGTATTTCAACCGAGTGGGGCCGGGTTACTTCCGTACGATGGGCACGCCGGTGATCGCTGGCCGGGAATTCAACGAGGGCGATACGCTTTCCTCACCCCAAGTGGCGATTGTCAACGAATTGTTTGCGGCGAAATTCTTCAACGGTGCGAACCCCGTTGGCCGCACATTCCGGCGGGAGGTCGAGAAAGGCAAGCAAGAACCTCTCTTCCAAATCGTCGGTTTGGTGAAGAACACCAAATACTACCAACTGCGCGAAGATTTTCTACCCATTGGCTTCTTCCCTATCGCTCAGGATGACGATCCGGGGGCCAGAGCCACCTTTGTGTTGCGCGTTACAGGTTCCGTGGGTCAGGTGATGGGCCACGTCAGGGCAGCCGTCGCCCAGGTCAATCCAATCATCGGGATTGGTTTCCAACCGATGTCGAAACAATTGGAAGAATCGCTGCTGCGTGAACGGCTGATGGCGACGCTGTCAGGTGGCTTCGGATTCCTGGCCGGATTGCTGGCGACCCTCGGGCTGTACGGCGTGATCTCCTACATGGTGGCGCGGCGCCGAAAAGAGATCGGCGTACGAATCGCCTTGGGTGCGGATCGCGGTCGAGTGATCCGGCTGGTATTGCGCGAAGCCGTCTTGCTGCTGGTGGTGGGACTCGGCATTGGCGCGCTACTCGCCTTTTGGGCAGGACGAGCTGCGTCCACACTCCTCTTTGGTTTGAAGCCGTACGATCCGGTGAGCATGCTCGGGGCGATGGTGGCGCTTTCGATCGTTGCGCTGGCTTCAAGCTTTCTGCCCGCGCGACGGGCGGCGACGGTGGAGCCGATGGTGGCCCTGCGGGATGAGTGAAGATCCCCTTGGAAGAGGGGCAACGCCCTCCTTTTCTAGGTGGGAATTGCTTTCACGACCCAGATTCGGCAACGAAACGACATGAATATCCCCATCCTCATGGCCAGTTTTTGGAAGGACCTTGGTTATGGCTTGCGCCAACTCCGGTTGAATCCCGGATTCTTGCTGGCGGCCATCCTTTCTCTTGCGCTTGGGATTGGTGCAAATTCGGCCATCTTCACGCTGGTGGACCAGATTCTGCTGCGACTCCTTCCGGTCGAGAGGCCGCGTGAACTTGTGCAACTGCGACTGCTGGGAGGCAGATTCGGTTCCAATGACGGTGACGGCCGGCATACTTTTTCACATCCGCTTTTCCTGGCTCTCCGGGAAGAGAACACCGTCTTCTCAGGCCTTACCGGGCAGCGCATTGAACAGGCCAGTCTCGTGGGGGCCACGCGCAATGAAATGGTGAGAGTGGCCCTTGTCGCCGGAAATTATTTTCAGGTTCTTGGTGTCCGCCCCCATCTGGGGCGCGTTTTGACGCAGGAGGATGACAAACTTCGCAACGGTCATCCACTTGCCGTGTTGCAGTACAACTTCTGGAGGAACCGCTTCGAGGGCAGGCGCGACATCGTGGACTCGACCATCCGCTTGAATGGCTCGCCATTTACTGTCATTGGCGTTGCAGCTCCCGACTTCGAAGGAACTGACGTGGGAATTCCGACGAACCTGTGGGTTCCCGTGATGATGAAGCCCACGATCACTCCGACCTGGGATGCTCTCGACGATGAACGGAATGCATGGTTTTACCTCTTTGGCCGGCTGAAGCCCGGTATCACGATTGAGTCAGCTCAGGCTGCCATGAAAGTGCTGTACCGCCAGCGCCAGGAGGAGGAGCTGAAGGGGTCCTACTTCCGGGAATTTCCCACCGCCAGAGAACGCTTTCTGCAACAGGACTTCACGCTGATTCCGGCCAGCGGCGGCCAGTCGTCTCTGCGATCGCGATTCGAACGTCCGCTGGTTGTGCTGCAGTGGTTGGTTGGAGTGGTGCTCTTGATTGCTTGCACTAACGTCGCAAACCTCCTGCTGGCGCGGGCAGCCGCAAGGCAGAAGGAAATCGCCATCCGCGGGGCGCTAGGAGCCAGTCGCGGTCAACTGATTCGCCAGCTCTTTGTGGAAAGCCTCACCCTGGCTGTCATCGGCGGCGTTACCGGATTGCTCTTCAGTTTCTGGCTGGCGAGACTGCTCGTCCGATCGTTGCCGTATGATCCAGCCAACATGTCGCTGTCGGCCTCGCCCGATACGCGCGTGCTTGCCTTCACAACCGGAATCACCGTACTCACGGCGCTATTCTTTGGATTGGTGCCAGCGCTGTGGGGCTCGCGCGTCTCGCCCGCGGCGACTCTCAAGGAAGGTGCCGGCTCGATTGGCGGAAGTCACGAGCACGTGCGCTTGCGAAAGACCTTTGTGGCTTTGCAGGTGGGGCTCTCATGTTTGTTGCTGCTTGGAGCCGGACTCTTTGCCCGAACGCTACAGAACTTGCAGAACGTTGATCTTGGCTTCAAGACCGAAAATGTTGCGATGTTCACTGTCCGCCCGGCGACGGTTTACGATGAGGCTCGCAAGATTCAGGTCGTCCGTTTGCTGATGGAGAACCTGGCCACTGTTCCGGGCGTCAAGGCCGTCGGGGCGAACAGCACGCGGCTCCTAATGGGCGGACGGTGGGACAGCAGCCTCTCCATTCCTGGATGGGTCGTCAAGGACGGGAACGATCCTTGGAGCTTCTTCAATGCCGTCACTCCTGGTTACTTCGAAGCCATGAGCATCCCGATCAAAGCTGGTCGCGACATCAGCTGGAGAGATTGGGGAGGCTCCCGCAAGGTTTGCCTCGTGAACGAAGTGCTTGCCAAGGAATACTTCGGAGGTACCAACCCGGTTGGGCGGATGATAGCGCAGGGAAGCCACCGGACGCCTGACTATGAAATTGTGGGCGTCTTCGCCGATGCTCGCTACGACGACGTCCGGGGCAGCATTCCGCGCCAGACATTTGTTGCCATGGACACACGCGCACGATTCATTCAATCGATCAACGTTCACGCGAAGATTCAGGGTGATCCGCTGCAGATCATGCCGCAACTCCGGCAGGAGGTGCAGCGTGTGGATTCCAACTTGGTTGTCTCTGAGATGCGGACGTTGAACGACCAGCTCAACATGCGCCTGTCCAACGAACGCATGCTTTCGTTTCTTTCAGTAGGATTGGCCCTCCTCGCAACCCTGCTGGCGGTGGTTGGACTTCATGGCGTACTTGCCTTTGTCGTCATGAAGCGCACGCGGGAAATTGGAATCCGCCTCGCACTGGGCGCGCAGGCCGGCAGCGTGATCATTCTCGTGGTCCGGGAAATACTATCCGTGATTCTGGTTGGAATTGCCGTCGGAGCCATCGGAGGTATTCTTTGCGGGCGTTACGTCGAGAGCCAACTGTTCGGAATTGAGGCGCTCGACCCGTTCATCTTTGCCATCAGCATCGCAACTCTACTTGTGACCTCAATCACGGCTGCGCTCGTCCCTGCCTGGCGAGCTTCTCGCCTTGACCCTATGCTTGCGCTTCGGCACGAATAGCACGAGTTCTGCTGTTTTCTCACCTCGGGTGTTCTTTTCTCGATCAATCCTCAGCAACGATGCAGGATGATTGAAGGTGGGAGCCGCTGTCCCAGCGGCGAACCCTGAGTGGCAAGATGTCGCCGCTCGGGACGACGGCTCCCACTCTCATAATCGATCCGCGCCTTCCCGTGTGGGCTTGCTTTGGACATGGTTTCTGGTTGTCCTCTTACGGACTGGACGAACACCTGCGGTCGTTCTAGACTTCATCTGAGTCGGCAGCGTCCATGAAGTGCCAGAAACTGTGTAACTGGAAACCTCGGCGGATCGTAGGTGTATCGTACAGTTCAGCATGCTTGCACGGTTGTATCTCAACCGCGTTCATTAATTCGTTTAGAACTCAGCCTGAATGAGGAGAGACCTTATGTTTCGTTACTGCATGATGATGGTTGTGATGTTGCTCGCAACTGGTCGCGGCTTTGCCCAGGTCTCAACCTGGGAGATTGATTCAGCACACTCGGGCGCCCACTTTTCCGTTCGTCACCTGATGATTGCGACAGTGCGTGGGGAGTTTCGGAAAGTGACGGGCACGATCCTGATGGATGAGAAGGATATCAGCAAATCGACCGTCGAAGCCGTCATCGACACAACCACGATCGATACCCGCAACGAGCGACGGGACGATCACCTCAAGAGCGCCGACTTCTTCGAAGTGGCCAAATTCCCAACCATGACTTTCAAATCGACATCGGTAACGCGGCAAGGAGAGGGCAGGTTCAAAGTAGCTGGGGATCTCACGCTGCGTGGTGTTACCAAACCTGTGATCCTTGATGTCGAGGGGCTGACCAATCAGGTCAAGGATCAGCGAGGGAACACCAAGACGGGCGCGTCGGCCACGACCAAGATCAACCGCAGCGAATTCGGTCTAACCTGGAATCGCGCCGTGGAAACTGGCGGCGTTGCGGTGAGTGACGAGGTGGGAATTGTGATCGACCTGGAACTAGTTAAGAAAGTGCCGCCGGCGGCCGTGACGAGCGGAGGGAGTTCGAAGTAGTCAAGTTAGGTCGGCACCCGCAGGGCCAGCGCGAAAACGAGGGAGTGCATCATGAAGACACGTTATTTTCTGATCTCAGGCTTGCTTATTACTCTCGGATTCCTGTGGCACGCCAGGACGATGCGCTCGCAGCTACCGGCGGGCGACCGTTTGGAGCGCAATCGCAAGATGTCGATCGACGCCGAAAACCAGGGGATGGCCGAGCCGTTCAAAGGGATGACAACAAGCGGCAGCGTGCTTCCAGGGCTATTTCCGATCCGTTCCACCGGCGTTTCAACGGAACCGGTCCGGAAGGCCGCCAACGCCTTTCTTCGATTGCTGAGTGCCGACTTGCGTGCCAAGACAGTGTTTCCGGTGGACGATTCGGAGTGGCGCAAGTGGATGAACCAGCACTTCTATTTGCGGCAGGGCGTCAGCTTCAAGGAGATGAGTGAAGCACAGCGCGAAGCAGCGATCGGCTTGATGCGCGCGTCGCTTAGTGCCAAGGGATTGCAACTGACACGCGACATCATGCGGCTGAACCATACCCTCGGCGAACTGAACAACAACAACTTTGAAGAGTATGGTGAATGGCTCTACTGGATCACCGTGATGGGGTCGCCTTCAGCGAAGGAACCCTGGGGCTGGCAGCTCGACGGACACCACGCCATCATCAACTACTTCGTGCTGGGCGATCAGGTGGTGATGAGCCCGTTCTTTGTGGGCTCGGAGCCGGTGATCGCTCACGCGGGCAAGTTCAAAGGCGTCGAGATCCTAAAGGACGAGCAAGGCAAGGCACTCACTCTGATCAACGCACTGACGGACCCGCAGCGCCAGAAGGCAATTGTACAGACCTCCAAGACAGGCAACAACTGCCTGGCGCAGGCGTTCAAAGACAATCTAGTGCTGGATTATGCTGGCATCAAGGTTTCAGAACTTGCAGCGCCTCAACAGGAACAACTGGTCGGGTTGGTCGCTGAGTACGTGCGGAACATGGACGACGGACACAGCCGTGTGAAAATGAGCGAGGTCCGCCAGCATCTGGGCAATACCTGGTTCGCCTGGATCGGGGGAATTGAACCGAACAGCGTCTTCTACTATCGCATCCACAGCCCAGTGATTCTGATCGAGTTCGATCATCAGCAGCCGGTTGGTCTTCGCCATCTTGCAACGGATCCGAAAGCGCCGAACCGCGAGCACATCCACGCCGTGGTACGCACGCCGAACGGCAACGACTACGGCAAGGACCTGCTTCGCCAGCACTACCAGCAACAGCCGCATACCAACTGAGGCAGCAGCGGCAGAGATGCCGCTGCCACTCGCAGTCTCTACCGCAGAACCACTTCCTGAACTGGATCGGGTCCTGATCCTTTCCTGGTCTTGATCTCGCGGGCCAGTTTGCGCTCAGGGATAGAGACGACGTAGACCGTGTCGTCATCCTGGGCTGAAGCAAAAGCAAATTGGTTGTCGCGAGAAATGGTCAGCGAAACTGGTCTTCCAGCAAGTGGAACTTGACCAAGCAGCTTTCGAGCCTTTGGGTCGGCGATCTCAACTTTGTTCTCGTCGATCAACGAGTAGACCAGATGTCGCTCGTCCGAGGTGAGGGCGATCCGGTTCGGGCCCTTTCCCGTTGCGATTCGGCCCTTCTCAGTTTGTTTTCCCGTGTCGATGATAGAGATACCCTCGCGCGTGGCGACGTAGAGGGTTGAGCCATCCTTCGAGAGCACGCTGCCCTCCGGACGCCGGGTGGTTGGGATCAGCTTTACCTTCCCTGATTGAAGATGAATGGCTGCGACGTTGTTGGAACTGCTGTTGCTGACAAACGCCCACTCCGCGCCGGGTCCCAGAGTAACCATATGGGAAGTCTTGCCTTGGGTGTCGTAATCGCGAACCACCTTGTGGGAAACCGGATCGACGATCAACAACCGGTCCGGCAATTCGCAGCTGATGGCCAGACGCCCCGTCTTCCGATCCAGGTCAATGCCATGCGGTCGTCGAAACTCACCCAACTGAATCGTGCCGGCATTCTTGCGGCTTACCAAATCGACAATGGAAATCGTGTTGCCGCCTTGGCCCGGAGTTTCGAGCAGCATGGAGCCGTTGTCCGTGGTATAGGCGTAGCGCCCATCGGTGGAAATGACAAACTCGTGCGGATGTTTGCCGACCGGCACGCTGGCGAGATGCTGGCCCGCGGGCGTATAGAACCCCATGGAGCTCTCTGCTTTTTGGAGAATCAGATAGGTTGAGCTCTGAGCCAGAGTCGCAACGCTGTAAGACAGCACAGCCAGGACCGTGAGCACGACAGACAGCGCGTGTTTGTTCATTACTTCCTCCTGAATTGATGTCGGGTTGCGCTATCTTACCTCAGCTCTCGGGAAAACGGTTGGGCAGATGATCGGAATCGGCTTGGCCGGATGGAAGGCGCAGGAGAAGACTGCCGGAGAGACGCCGAGACACGATGAGGGTCTTCGTGACATACTACGCGCCCTCGGCAGTCAAACCTTGCACGGAGGATTCCTCGTTGAATACTCGAACTCGTCGTCTTTGGTTGTCGTCAGTGGCCATGATCGGTGCACTTCTGGTGGGTGTACCGCTGACTCAAGCGCAAGCCCCTGAAGCAGGATTCCAATCGATCTTCGATGGTAAGACTCTGGCGGGCTGGCATGTGAGTGCAAAAACAAACCACAGCAAGACCAGTGGCAATAAGAGTGGTGGTCGCTGGGTCGTCGAGAAAGGAGCGATTGTCGGCAGCCAGGATGTTCCGGGCAACGGCGGGATCGTAATTACTGACAAAGCCTTCGGCAATTTTGAAGTGGTATTGGAGATGAACAACGACTTTGGCCCGGATAGCGGCCTGTTCATGCGGAGCACGGAGGAAGGCGCGGCGTATCAGGCCATGATCGACTACCACTCCAAGGGGAATCTCATGGGTATCTACGGCGAGCGGATGCAAGGCAAGCCACACGCCAGGAATTTTGATTTTGGCGAGAGCGTGACAGAAATCCGCGCTACCAATGAAGGTGTTCCCACTGCGTTGCCCGTATTGCCCCAATCCTGGCGCCACTTCTGGCGGCATGGCCAATGGAACGAACTGCGTGCGCGCATTGTTGGCAACCCGCCCGTCCTTACCACTTGGATCAATGGTGTGAAGTTCATGGAACTCACTGACACCGAGAAACGCCTTCCCGATACCGGTGGCATCGCGCTGCAGGTGCACGGCGGCGGGGACAGCACCAAGCAGTTTGTCCGCTATCGGAACATCCGGGTGAAACTGCTGGATTGATCCACGAAGGACATGAAGAGCACGAAGACAGCTGACTGCACTCGCCCGACCGTTGGGAGAGATGCAGAGATCTGGCTCTTGTCGGATTAGGTTGCTTTGTCGTCATTCCGGCGAAAGCCGGAATCCAGCAACGCGACTTCAGAAGAAGCCTGGATTTCCGCCCGGGCTTACTATCCGCCGGGGTGACGTTCTTTCGCGGGAATGGCGAATCAAGCGGCAGCGTCAACGTCACCTTTGCGTCGCAGACCCCAGGGCAAAGTCTGGTGTGAGGTCTGATGAAGCACCTTCTGATCGCCGTTCTCCTTCTGGTTTCCGCGCTCCCAGTCGCCGCACAATCCCGCCCCAATATCCTTTGGATCTCTGCCGAAGATCTCAGCCCTGACCTTGGCAGCTATGGCGATGCCTACGCGCACACCCCGAACTTGGACAAACTGGGCAGCCAGGGAGTACGGTTTGCTAGAGCATTTTCCGTGGCCCCGGTTTGTGCTCCCAGCCGGTCGGCCATCATTACCGGGATGTACCCGACCAGCATCGGCTCGCACCATATGCGGTCCAAAGCCGTGCCACCAGTGGGGGTGAAGGCGTTCCCGGAGTACCTGCGGGCCGCCGGCTACTATTGCACCAACAATTCAAAGACCGACTATAACTTTGAAGCGCCGCCCACTCATGCACCCCCTGTTACGGTTTGGGATGAGTCGAGTCGCACGGCCCATTGGCGAAATCGCGCACCAGGACAGCCGTTTTTCGCGGTCTTCAACCTGGTTGTGACGCACGAGAGCCAAATCCGCACCGGTCCGGAAGAGTTTGCCAAGAACACCGCGGCTTTGAAACCAGAAGACCGGCACGATCCGGCGAAGGCTGTTCTTCCACCGTACTATCCCGACACACCGCTCGTTCGCCAGGATTGGGCGCGTTACTATGACCTGATCACTGCCATGGACCTTCAGGCGGCAGCGCTACTAAAGCAATTGGAAGAGGACGGTCTGACTGAAAATACAGTTGTGTTCTTCTGGGGCGATCACGGACGCGGTTTGCCCCGAGCCAAACGATGGCTCTACGATTCGGGGATCCGGGTCCCGCTGATTGTTCGTTGGCTTGGCCAGATTCAACAGGGAACCGTGCGGGATGATTTGGTCAGCCTGCTCGACCTGGCGCCGACCGTGCTACGTCTGGCGGGAGTTCGCATCCCGGCGCAGATGCAGGGACAAGTGTTTCTCGGAGACAGCGCTACGCGACCGCGTCAGTATATTTTCGCGCATCGTGACCGCATGGACGAGGCCTACGACGGGATGCGCGCCGTGCACGATGGACGCTTCAAGTACATCCGGAACTTGTTTCCCGGACGGCCTTATGTCCAGCACATCGACTATATGGAAGAGATGCCCACCATGCGCGAGCTGCGCCGTGTGTACAAGGATCATTTCAATGCACTGTCGCCGAATTATGGGAAAGCAATGACGGAAGCCCAGCTGAACTTTTTCCTGCCGGTGAAGCCGGCAGAAGAGTTGTATGACGTGACCGCCGATCCTCATGAACTAAAGAACCTGGCGAGGTCCGAGCGGCATCAATCGGAGCTGAAACGGTTGCGGCAGGCGCTTGAGCGTTGGCAAAAGGAAACGAAGGACTTAGGAGCAATTCCTGAAAGCGAGCTTCGAGAGCGCATGCGACCCGGTGGCGTTTGGGCGCAAGCCTCGCAACCGAAGATTACGATGGCTGGCTCCCACGGTGGTGCATCCGCCATCGTTAGGCTGACGTGCGAGACTCCGGGCGCTTCCATAGCCTACACGACCGAAACCGGCGATCACGCCCGCTGGAAGCTCTACAGCCAGGAGATTACACTGACACGGCCAGTGAGTTTGCGCGCCAAGGCATGCCGCCTGGGCTTCATCGACAGCCCGGAGGCAGCTCAGACATTTCAGTAGAATCCCACTGGAGTGACGCTTGCTGGCCGGACCTCAAAGTAAGAATCATCCGCAGACCAACTCAATCATCACGAGGAGTACTCAATGCACCGACATGTCTTTCTAAAGCATGCCGCCTCGGCCGTATTCTTGGCGAAATATGGTGCTGCTGCGGATCAAGCACGCAGAGTGCGTCTCATCACACGCGGCGACGATTTGGGTTGTGCCCGAAGCCTCAACCGCGCAATGAAGGAGTGTTTGGAAAAGGGGATTCTGAAGAACTGCTCGGTGCTGGCACCGGCGCCTTATCTTGAAGAAGGGGTCAAGATGCTGTTGCCGGCAAAAGGCCTCTGCTTTGGGTTGCACTCGGCGCTTACTTCCGAATGGGACAACCGCCGCTGGAGTCCGGTAGCGCCAAGGGAGAAAGTGCCTTCCCTCGTGGACAAGCAAGGCTATCTACATCTCAGCAATGAGGCGGCTCGATCTTCTGTTCGACCGGATGAAGCTTTGATTGAGCTACAAGCACAACTCGACAAGGCGCGCGGGCTGGGGTTCGACATTCACTACGCCGACCTCCATATGAACACGGTAGCTCTCGTGCCTGGGTTGCTTGAGAAATGGCGGGACTGGTGCCACAGCCAGGGCATCATCGCCGCCCACCAGATTGGCGCGAGGCTGCGTCTGCCAGACTCATGGAATAACGCGGATCGTCGGATTCAGGGTGACTACGTTGAACAGGTGCTTGACGCACTCAAGTCAGCCGAACCAGGCGACTATCTGATTGTCGGCCATCCCGGTTACAACGACGCCGAACTGCGCAGCCTCGGCCACGCGGGATACCCGGGCGTCGCGGTGGCGCACAACCTGAACTGGCAGCGCCTGGCGTTCGTGGATATGAGGATCGTAGGGTATTGCCGCGAGAATGGAATCGAACCGGTCCGCTATGACGAGGTTGCGACGGTCAAGTAGCAGGAAACAGTCAACGAGTTCAGTGTTTCACTTCAACAGATCTTCGATGTGGTAGATCATTTCCTTCCGGCTGTAAGCAGCGATCTCGACAATGCCGGTATCCATGCGAATCGCATCTTCCGGGCAGGCTTCCACACAAAAGCCGCAAAAGACGCAAACACCAAGATCGATATCGAATCGGGTGGGGAATTTTTCGATGTTCGGATCGGGGTGCTCACCCGCCACGATATAAATGCATCGGGCTGGGCAGGCAGTTTCGCACATCATGCAGGCAACGCAGCGCGGTGAGCCATCTTCTCGCGTTGTCAGCCGGTGGCGGCTGCGATAACGCGGAGAAAAAGGACGGCGTTCTTCCGGGTATTGGAACGTGACCGCGCCTTTCTCAATGCGAGTAAAGCCCAGCTGGCGTGCCAGGTGCTTGTTCATATTGGAGAAGAAATGCCGGCTGGTCAGCCAAAGGCCTTTGAAAACTTCAAACAGGTACAGACGTTCGCCAAAATTCAGTTTGCTTCGGTTCATAAAGGGCTCTGGTCTCGGGTCTCAGGTCTCTCGTCTCCAGTTTCGACTAGAGACCTGAGACCAGAAACCAGAGACTTAGTTCAACATCAGAATCACAACCGCGGTAACCAGCAGGTTGAGAATTGAAAGCGGGAAGATCATCTGCCAGCCCAAGCGCATGAGCTGGTCATAACGAAAGCGTGGCAGTGTCCATCGTACCAGCAGCATGAACCAGCAAAAAAAGAAGACCTTGATGCCGTACGACAACACCTGCAGGATTGCGACGACCAGCTGAGGCACCGCCAGGAAGCTTCCGCCAGGGAAGTGAAACCCGTCTGCCATCAAATAGGGCACTTGCCAGCCGCCAAAGAAAAGTGTTGTCACGAGCGCGGCAATGAGAACGGTTTCGACGAAGTCGGTGAGCATGAACAAGCCGAATTTCATGCTGCTGTACTCCACAAAGAAGCCAATGATTTCAGACTCACCTTCGGGCAAATCGAATGGAACTCTTTTGGTTTCCGCGATGCCGGCTACCAGAAAGAGAATACACCCCAAGGGCTGGACGATGAACCCCCACTTAGGGATAACACCCCAGAGCAACTGACCCTGGGCCCGCACGATATCCTGTAAGCTCATCGATTCGAAAATCATCAACACGCCCAAGATGGTCGCGCCGATGGTGACTTCGTAGGAGAACATCTGCGAACTTCCGCGCATGCCGCCCAGGAAAGCGTAGTTGTTATTAGAAGACCAACCCGCAAGCACGACGCCATAAATTCCCAGGGACATGACAGCGAAGATGTAGAGGATGCCCACGTTGAGGTCGATGATTTGAAGCGGGATCTCACGTCCGAACAGGTTGACCGTGTTGCCAAACGGAATGGCGGCAAAACCCACGAGCGCGAAGAATGCGGCGACAAATGGTGCCAGGCCGTGTAGAAACCGGTTGCCTTCGGCTGGGATGAAGTCTTCCTTGACGAACATTTTTAGCCCGTCAGCCAGAATCTGGAACAGGCCAAACATTCGGAAACCGAGAATGGTGGCGCGATTGGCTCCTATGCGGTCCTGCATCACTGCGCTTTGCTTGCGTTCCATCCAGGTGAGGATGGCGGCAAGGTTGAGCACTCCGATGATCACGGCGAGAACTTTGGCTAGTTCAATTCCGATGTTGATGATCATGACACTGTAGAATCCGACAAAGCGGTTCAACCTGCTCTGTGTGTGGTACGGCTTGCCTCCTCACCCTTGGGGGAGAGGGAACCAATGGTGGAATTGTCGCCCCAGGGCGCCGCCAGCGGCTCCTGCCCGCTCTGCCCTGGGCTACCTTCTGACGCCCCGCGGGGCTCTATAGGGAGGAAGCGGCCTCCTGCCGCTTTACAAATCCAATCTCCAGGTCCCGCTGTCGCCGGAATGACACCTATGCCTGCACTGGGGCAGATTCAGCGAGCTTTGCTCCCTGGTCGCCGATCTTCTCGTAGCTCAAGCCCTCAAATTCAGTGACGGTTTGAGCCAGGTCTGCAAACACCTCTTCGGCCGATTCATAGCTGTAGTCGAAGCCGGCCGTCTTTGCCAGCTTGCAGGCTATTTGCCACGCGGGCATTGAGTCGCCCAGCGGTTCGATACCGGCATTTACCTTTTGCACAAGCCCTTCGAAATTGGTGAACGTGCCAGTCACTTCGGCATAAGTGGCGGCGGGGAGCACCAGATTTGCCATCAGACTGATAGGGTTCTCATTGCTGCCTTGATAAATCACATACTCGAACTGGCTGACAAACTGGCGAACTCGCTCCTCGCCGAGCTTCTTTGTCAGGTCCTGTTCGCAAATGTAAAGGAGCTTCCGCTTCTGTTGGCCGGGCGACTCGATCATCCGGGACAGGCTAAATCCATCACCGTCCAAAATTATCGCTTCAGCGCCGCGCGTGTTGGGATTGCGGTCGGCACGCAACAGAAAGCCATCGCCCTTGGAGGGCGCGACGTCGGGAAACCGGAAGTCGATTTGCTCAATCCCCAGATCTACACCGAAGAGCTTGCGAGTGAGGAACAAATCTTCATTGGTCAATTGCGCGGAAGCGGCGACGACGATTGAATTGGCACCCGACCCTTGTCGAGCATCCTGGATTTGGTCCATGGCCCGCTGTGCTGCTGTCTTCCAATCTAAGGCTTCAAATTCACCATCCTTCTTTTCAAGCGGCTGGGTCAAGCGGGAGGGATCGTCAATAAATTTGTAACCATAGCGCCCGATATCGCAAATCCACCACTGATTGACGTCCTTGTTGAACCGGGGCTTGAGGCGCATGACGCGGCGTCCTTCGCCGTGATGCGGACGCTGGCGATTGGCTTCCACCGTGATGTTGCAGCCACGGCTGCAGCCATTGCATACGGAGTTGGCTTTGCTGAGGTACCAAACGCGGCACTGAAAGCGGAAGTCGCGGTCCGTCAAGGCGCCAACGGGACAGATGTCCACCACATTGCCAGAATAGTTGTTGTCCAGGACCTGGTCTGGCAACAACCGGATCTCCGACTGTCCGCCGCGGTTGAAAATGCCGATTTCGTTGCTGTGCGAGACTTCGCGGACAAAGCGCACGCAGCGCGAGCACAACACGCAACGTTCCGTGTCCAGAATGACGTGAGGCCCAATGGGTTCAGCTTTATGACGCTTGATCTTGTTCTCGTTCATGCGGCTGTCGTACAAGCCGAACTTCATGTAGTAGTCCTGTAGGTAGCATTCGCCCGCCTGATCGCACACGGGACAATCGAGCGGATGATTGATGAGCAGAAACTCCAGCACACCGCTCACCGCTTCTTTCACTTTGGGCGAGTTGGTCGTGACTACCATGCCGTCAGTCACCCGCGTGTTACAGGCGGGCTGCAGCTTCGGCATTTTCTCGATTTCCACCAGACACATACGGCACGAACCGGCCACGCTCAACCCTGGATGGTAACAGTAGCGAGGAATTTCAATGTTGAGCTGCTCGGCGGCCTGGATGATGGTTGTGCCGTCGGGCACAGCGACGGGCTTCTGGTTGATGGTAACAGTTGGCATAGTGTCCAGGAAGAAGTTGAAGTGCGATCGGGCTAGACCCTGACGGCCGCCTCCACGTCGCAGCACTTATGCTTGACGTGATATTCAAACTCGTGCCGGAACTTCTGGATGTAACTGCGGACGGGCATGGCGGCGGCGTCAGCAAGCGCACAGATCGTGGTGCCCATCATATTGAAAGCGATGCCCAACAAGTGGTCGAGATCTTCCTGACGAGCGTCGCCATCGTAGACGCGTTGAAGTGTCTTTTTGAGCCAGGTGGTGCCCTCGCGGCACGGTGTGCACTGCCCGCAGGATTCGTGCGCGTAAAACTTGCTGATGCGCAACAACGCCTTCACCATGCAGGTGTCTTCGTTCATGACGACGACGCCGCCGGACCCCAGCAGTGAGCCGATGGCGGCGACAGAATCGAAATCCATCTTCACATCAATCTCGTCGGCCGTCAGAATCGGCACCGAGCTGCCACCGGGGATCACCGCTTTCAACTTCCGATCGTCTTTGATGCCGCCTGCGTACTCGTAAATAATCGATCGCAGAGGGATGCCCATGGGCAGCTCGTAGGTACCGGGTTTTTTTACATGGCCACTTACGCAGAACAGGCGCGTGCCGCCATTCTTCGGGGTACCGAGCGAGGCATACCAATCGCCGCCTTTTTGAATGATGGGAACGACGGCAGCGAGAGTTTCGACGTTATTGACACAGGTGGGGCAGCCGTAGAGTCCTGAAGTTGCCGGGAACGGGGGTTTCAGCCGGGGCCAGCCCTTCTTGCCCTCGAGCGATTCGAGCAAGCCGGTTTCCTCGCCGCAAATGTAAGCGCCCGCGCCTCTGTGCAGATAGACGTCGAGGTTGTAACCGGAACCGAGAATATTCTTTCCCAGATAGCCATGTTGGTAGGCGTCCTCAATCGCTTTCTTGAGGATCATCGCCTGATCGTAGTATTCACCCCGAATGTACAGGTAGCACGTACTCGATCCGATGGCATAGCTGGAGATGGCAATTCCTTCCATCAGCAGGAACGGAGTTTTCTCGATAATGACGCGATCCTTGCAGGTCCCGGGTTCGCTCTCATCGGAGTTCACCACCATGTACTTGGGTTTGTGGCTGGTCTTCGGAATGAAACTCCACTTCATGCCCGTCGGGAAACCAGCGCCACCACGGCCGCGCAGGCCCGATTTTTTGACCTCTTCGATGACCTGGTCCGGTTTCATCTCGAGGAGCACCTTCTTGAGCGCCTCATAGCCGCCCGTCTGCCGGTATTCCTCAACCGTCATGAGGTTCCGGTCCTGCACATCTTTTAGAAGAACAAGTTCAGACATAAGCGAAGTACGAAATACGAAGTTCGAAGTGCGAAACACGAAGTACGAATTGCGAATGACTTACATGCGACGCTCGAAACGACATTCGAACTTCGCACTTCTTCATGCGTACTTCCTACCGGTCGAGTTCTCCGGCAATCATATTGATGGAGCCGAAGGTGGGGACAATATCGGCCATCATGAAACTTTCCAGCATCTTGTGCACACCAGACATCAGGGCGAAACAGGGTGGCCGGACGCGAACGCGGTAAGGCCGGTCTGTCCCGTCGCTGACCACGTAAAAGCCGAGCTCTCCATTGGCTCCTTCCACTGCGGCGTAAGCCTCGCCTTTCGGTGGACGTATGCCGTGGCCGTCCATGACAAGCATGAAATGGTTCATCAAGCCCTCAATGTTGCCATAAGTATTGCTCTTGGCCGGCAGCACCGCGCGTTTTTCGGGCGTCATGACCTGCTTGTACATCGGATCCTTCAAGCCATCGAGGTTTGGAGAAAGCTGAACCAAAGTCTGCTTGATGCCGCGGGTTTGCCCCATCTTGGCGCGGTCGACCATATCGCGCGCTTCGATCACGTTGCCGCTCGCATCCACGTTGATGGCACCGCCGGGGATCGTTGCCAAAGCCTGTTCGGCGATGCGCAGGCTCTGCTCAATCTCCTGCATGCGAACGTAATAGCGATCCAAGTTGTCGCCGTTGGCACCCAAGGGCACTTCAAACTTAAACCGGTTGTACACGCTGTATGGCTGGTCGCGCCGGACATCATAGTTCACTCCTGCAGAGCGGCCGACTGGCCCTGTGAAGCCATAGCCAATGGCTTCAGACTTGGAGATGGTGCCAACCCCCTTGATGCGGTCGACAAAGATGCGGTTCCGCGTCAGCAGCTTGTCGACCTCCACCAGAATCTTTCGGACTTCCTTGAAGGTGTTCAGCGCCTTCTCCTTGAATCCCTCCGGTAAATCCCCGCTGACGCCGCCAACCCGCCCGTAAGAAATCGTCATGCGCGCGCCGGTCACGTCCTCGACCAACTCCCAAAGAAACTCGCGTCCTTTGATCATGTACAGGAAGACGGTCATGGCGCCCAGTTCCATGGCAGAGGCGGCAACGCAGGTCAGGTGGTCGGTCACGCGCGAGATTTCGCTCATGATGACGCGGATGTACTCACAGCGCTCCGTCACCTGAATCCCCATCAACTTTTCGACGGCCATCGCATAGCCAAAATTGTTGATAAGCGGCGAGACATAATTGAGGCGATCGGTGTAGGGAATGGCTTGGTTGTACCCGCCTTGTTCGCAACTCTTCTCAAAGCCACGATGCAGGTAGCCAATCTCGACATCACACTTTTCGACCGTTTCGCCGTCCAGTTCCGCCACGATGCGAATGACACCGTGCATCGCCGGGTGCGAGGGCCCAATATTCAACAGCATCGCACGCGGCGTAAGTTCCTTTGGCTGTTCGAGTTCAGTTGCCATGGTTTGCTTTCAGATCAGTCGATCAGGTTTTCGCCCTCAGCCGACTGGTTACCGGTTAACTCCAAGACACGGCGAATCAATTTGCGGATCAGGGCCTTTTTCTGTACGCGGGTCTTGTCTTTAACGTTGATCTTGGCCCCGGCCATCATCTCGTGACCGCCAGCCGTCCCCAAATCCCCAACCGCTTCTCGAATCAGCGAACCCGCATCGTTGGAGCGATCGATCGCGCGCGCAGAAATGAGGATGTCTCCGTTGTAGGCGCCAAAGCTGAAACCCCAGGCGATTCTTTCGAGTCTCATCAGCAGATCGGCTACTTCGGCGACGATGTCAGGATTGCTCACCTTATCAAGATTCGCGATCACCACGTTATCGTGTATTACACAGTGCTCCAGGGCCTTGTGGATGATCTTGAAGTATTCGCGACTCACGCGGGCGTTTTCAATATTGGACAGGAGCTTCTGATCTACGCGTGGATAAAGATAGTGCCGCAGACGGGCTTCGACCTTGCCGACTTCGCGTGAAAGGCCTTCCGTCTCGCTCTTGATGGCGTAGAAAAGCGCCGTCGCCAGATTGGAATCGAACTCCAGTTTGGACGCGATGAGGTATTCGGTAATGATCGAAGCGGTCACGTTGTATTTCGGCTTGATCTCCCGATACGGGACCTTCCGGCTGGCGGGCCGGTAAGGATGATGGTCAAAGACTATGTCAGGCGGCTTTCCCGCGGGCAACGAATTGTTGCCTGTCAATGGTTGTGTATCGACCAGGGCCACGCAGGGGTAGTCTTGAAGCGAAATCCTGGACATGGAACACATCTTGATGCCCAGATGCTTGAGCATTGCGCGATTCTCAGCACGACCTACAATGCCGGAATATCCAATCAGCGAGGGCTTCTTGGCCAGATTCCCGAGAAGGTACTGAAGACCGACCGCACTGGCGATCGAATCAGGATCCGGATTGTCATGCATCAGGATGAGCACCTTCTCCTCATCCTTTACCACTTCAACCAACGAATTTAGCTTGCGCTGTATCTCTGAGATGACCATAAAACGATGAAAGCAGCTTCAACCTTGGAAACTACTCCCATTGAAATGCACCCTTTCGCCAGGCGTAAACGTATCCCGCACCCAGAACGCAGATGAAGATCAGAATGCTCCAGAAGCCTGACCAGCTTAGAGTTTTGAAAACAACCGCCCAAGGAAACAGAAACACCACTTCGATGTCGAAGAGGATGAATAGCATCGCGATGAGATAAAAGCGGATATAAAACCGGTCGGTAGGCAGCTGGAAGGGTTGGAATCCACACTCAAACGGGGAGTCCTTCACCTTGCCCCTCTTTCTTGGACCTAGCAGCGAACTCAGGAAAACGATGGTGCCGACGATGACCGCCACGACGGTAAACATCAGCAGCAACGGAAAGTAATTCCTCATCGAGGTTGAAGCGGTCAGTCCTTTCGGGGGTTTGAGGGAGAATGCGGCAAAGAAAAACCACCATCCTGCCTGTCCTGCGGCAAGATGGTGGTGATATCAGCTTTGATTCAATTGTTCCAAGGACATTTGCGGTTCAACATTCCGATGGGGCTCGATCCAACACTTCAAGACTTACCCTGTCGCAAGATCTTCATTCGAGAGATTCGTCGTCCTTTGGCTGTGAGCGACACATCGTAACCCACTCGAATCCCTTTGCGAATGTCGTCCGTCCGGCACCCCATCGTGTCGACCTCAGGCAGGAAGAAAAAAATCTTCTCGCCCTTGTCGTTTGTTATAAAACCGTAGCCTTTGTCAGGGAAGTAGTTCGTCACTTCCCCTTCAGGATACTTCAGCTTCATGTCCTTGAGAGCTTTGACAAAATCGGAGTCTTTCATAAACTCTACTCCTTGTCGAAGCTCCCTAGGTCTACGCGTCAGCCATAGAACCGGGAGCGCTGAGGCAGGCTGAAGAAGCTCTCCTGCTTTTTGTTAAAGAACGAAACAAATCTAAGAAGTGCTTGCCCTTGAGCTAATCGGGTCATTCGCAAGGCAAGTCTAAAGATTCACTATTCTTAGAAACAACAAGTTACACTACAATTCGAGAGCAAACGCTACTTGAATAGCTTACCTTCGTCAAGGGGTATTTCCACAGCTGGACTTCAAAACCCTCTTGTGATCGGCAATCTCCCACAAGCCAGTGTCATCGTGTTGGCGAGCGTCCTGTTCTGGGTTTCCTGAGGTCAAAAAGAGGTCGGCGTGGTACAGAGCATTCTTGGAAGGTTGACCGGAGGGGCAGAAGGGATCGAAATCGTCGTTGGAGGACGTACGATTCGCGCGATTCATTCGGCTCAGCCGGAGTCGACTGGTGCTGCCAGCAGCGCGCAGTGTTTGATAGCCCCCGCCTTCTTCGACGTTCAGGTGAATGGGTTTGGTGGGGTGGATTTCAACTCCCCGGCGCTCTCGTCTGATGCCATCTGGCATGCCATCAGAAAACTTCGGGAAAGAGGTGTTGTGCTGTTTTGCCCGACCGTCATCACGCACTCGTACCAGCACCTGGCGGCTTGCCTTGGCGCAATCGATGGTGTTTGCCAGGAGCCCTCCGTTGCCTCCTGCATCCCCGCGATTCACCTGGAGGGCCCCTGGATCTCCCGCGAAGAAGGGCCTCGGGGGGCCCACCCGCTGGAACACGTTCGCAACGCGGACTGGGAAGAGTTCCTCCGGCTGCAGGATTCGGCAGGCGGACGCATCGGCATGGTGACGCTGGCGCCGGAGGTGCCAGGGGTGTTAGAGGTGATCGGTAGGCTTGTGGAGGCGGGGATTGTGGTCGCCATTGGTCACACAGCCGCGAGTCCTGAGATCATCCGCCAGGCGGTGCAGGCTGGCGCCAGAATGTGTACGCACCTGGGCAACGGTTCGCATCTGCAGGTGCCTCGACACCACAACTATGTCTGGGAGCAATTGGCGACCGACGACCTGTGGGCCAGTTTCATCGTCGATGGGCATCACCTGCCCCCCTCGGTAGTGAAGTGCATGGTTCGAGCCAAAGGGCAACGCTCCATCCTCACTAGCGACGCTATCTCAGCGGCTGGAATGCCGCCAGGTCGCTACAGGCTCGGTGCCGTTGATATTGTGGTGCAGCCCAACTATCGGGCCGAGCGGGCCGATGGCACTGGCAGCGGTATTCTGGCTGGTTCTGCGATCGACCTCCTTCGCGGGGTCGAGAACGTCATTCGCTTCGCAGGCGTCTCTCTTTCAGAAGCAATTGCGATGGCTTCGACCAATCCGGCGCTGTTGATGGGTCTTTCTAGTCGGATTGGCACCCTGGAGCCCGGCCGGGACGCCAATCTGATCGTTTTCGAATGGAAGATGGGTTCTGGAGAGATCGAGTTGAAGCAAACTATAATGGAGGGTCATGTTGTGTATGACGCCGCTAACGCGCATCAAAGCAACCGTAGAGAATAGATAGCAATCGCAGAATGTTCTCTCGATGCCGATCGATTTGGCAGGGCAGGCCCCGCCGGGGCGTTGACCTAATTCAAGACGCGCCCTATAATTCTCGCCCTGTTCAAAGCCTCTGCAGTCTGTGGAATCTAAAACATGAAATTAGCCTGGTTTCTTGCCATTTTGCTCCTGGTTGCAGGCTGGCAGCTCACTGGCCTGACCTGCGCCCAGACGCTCACTTCTCCCGCAACCAGCGACGCAGCATCAAAGAAAGAGCTGGTCATCGAGGTGGACTTGGTCAATGTGGTCTTTTCCGTTCTCGACAAGAAGGGAAAAGCGATCCCGGATCTCAGCCAAAACGAGGTTTCCATCGTCGAGGACGACGCAACCCAGAGGATCACGAACTTCACCCGAGAGGCGGGCGGCCCCGTTGCGCTGGCTGTGCTGATCGACACCAGCAACAGCATTCGCGCCCAGTTCAAGGTGGAGCAAGAAGCAGCCATCGACTTCTTTCACACGACGGTTCGGCGGCGGCAGGACAAAGCCATGTTGATGAGCTTCGACTCAACCGTGGACATCCTGCAACCGTTTACAGACGACGCAGATCTGCTCACTAAGGCGGTTCGCCGCCTTAAGACCGGCGGCGGCACGAAGATGTTCGACGCGATTCAATTGGCTTGTCAGGAGCACCTGCGGAAGGAGACAGGAGCACGCAGAGTGTTGGTTTTGATCAGTGATGGCGATGACAACATGAGCTTTGAGATGCTGGGCTCAACGATCGAAGCAGCACAGCGGGCTGAAGTCGCGATTTACACGATCAGCACAAACACAAGCGGGTTCTTTGGGATGTCGGCACCGAAAAATGACAAGGTCTTGAAGCGGCTGGCGGAGGAAACGGGTGGCAGAGCTTTCTTCCCCGGCAAGATCGACGAGATGGCGACCAATTTCCAGGACATCAGCATTGAACTCAGAAACCAGTATTCGCTGGCTTATCGTTCCACCAACAAACAACGTGATGGGAGTTTTCGACGCATCCAGATCAACACAGTCCGGAAAGACGCAAAGACGTTCCACCGAAAGGGTTACTATGCGGCTCCGAGCTAGGAGCCGATGGCTTCACTCAGCCATGGCTTAACCCCAAAACCAGAAATACACTCCCGCCAAGACGGCCAGCAGAACCAGGATCAACCCCGGCAACCAGCTCTTCGAAGATGGCTTGATCGCAAAGTTGGGCGCCGCTATCGCGATTGGCTGTAGGTTTGTATCTGCGGTGGCAGCAGGGGCTTCTGAACCAAGGTGCGGAAGCACTTCATCCAACTCAAGCTCACCGTTTCCAACGTCTGTTGAAATGGGTTGAGCAGCGCCTGCAATCGAGGCTTCAAACTCCAGGATGCTCTGTCCGGATTGCCGGAGTTCCTGCTCGAACTGCCTGGCCAGCACTTCATCGCGCTGCTGGGCCTCTTCATGCAGGTCCACTCGAACCGAATCCAACGCATCATCAATTTCCCTGTTATCGATTGAAGGCATCAAGGCAGTCTTGGGTTCGGCGACTGGGGTCTCCAGCACGGTAGGGGGCGCAACTTTCGCGATAGCGGATTCTGGCACCGGAGTCGCTGAGGGAATGTCGAACAAGGTGTCGATTCCAAGGGGATCTCCCGAATCGCGCGCCGGTTTTGCCGAAGCCATTTCAGGAGACGGAATGACCTCAGACTCTTTGGGCAGGTGCTCGGCTGCAACCTTCTTCGGAGTAGGTTCACTCAGAGCAGATCGCACGGCCTTCAGTAGTTGCCATTTGGGAATTGGCTTATCCAGGAACTCCGCCGCTCCGCAGCCCGACACCGCTTCTTTCTGGTACTTCTCCCCTTTGTAGATGGCTGAGTACATGATGACGGGCCGAACTTGTTGCAATTCAGCATTCGTAATTTTTTTGCACAGCTCAAAGCCATTGAGCTTGGGCAGCAGCGCTTCAGTGAGGACCAAGTCGGGCACTGACGCTTCAAAGACCGATAGGGCCTGTTGTCCATCCTCGGCCGTCACAACCAGGAACGCTTCGCTCTGGAGAATCTGCTGCAGTTCTTCTCTGGATTCCTGTTCAAAATCCACGATAAGAATCGTCTTCTGCATTGGGTCGATGTCCTGTTTCGTTGTCGAGTTCTAAAACCTCGGTGGTTTGGGGGCCGACGTCTCAGGGCTTCTCACAAAAGCAGTGACCGTATCGGCGTTTGGGTTCCAGTGAACCTGGGAGCCTGTGGTATGCTTTTCTGAGATGTGCCAACATCCTGACTGGTAGTTGTATTTCAACCTCTCGGTTGCTGCAGACCAAAACTGGATGAATTTGAATCGCAATCGAAAATCGCTGTTGAAATCCTTACCTGTTGCCTGCGCCATTCTATTGGCGGTGGCATTATTTGCCAACTCATTAAATCAGCAGCAGGAAAAGCCTTTTAGTCTTCGGGTGCCAGTTGAGGTGGTGCTGGTTCCGGTCAGCGTTGAAGATGGTGACGGCAGATTGATGGCCGGTTTACAGAAGGAAGATTTCCAGCTCCTCGAGGAAGGAGTCCCACAAACCATAACGCATTTCTCTACGGACCCGGTGCCACTCTCCGCCGTCATCATGATTGATCGCTCGACCGATGCCGGCACGCAGAACCTGCTGAAGGAGACGCTGCTTTCGTTGGTTGAATCCTTTAGCCCGTTTGATGAAGTCGCTGTCTTCCAATTCGAGCATACAACCGACAAGGTGCAAGACTTCACTTCTAACAAAGACGAGTTGCTCAAAGCCTTTGACAGACTCACCCTCAAGGGCGTAGCTCCAGGATTTGGCGGCGGGCCTTTCGGAGGGATCGGAGGCGAGTTCTCTTCCTCAGATACTACGGTCAATGGGATCCCGTTGGAAACGGGCAAGGGAAAGGTGCCACCTCCGAAAACGATTAATACCCACATCCACGACGCCGTATTCACTGCCGCCCAAGCGTTGCGTGGACGTGACCGCAGCCGACGTGGCAGCGTTATTCTGTTCTCAAACGGACAAAACGCTCCCGGCAACCGCAATTCCTATGATCGGACTATGGAGGCTCTGCAGCAGCGAGATATCACGGTGTTTGGAGTCGCGCAGGGAGCGTCGTTGCTCTACCGTAGGCAGAATACATTGAGCCGGTATGCGAATGCTACGGGTGGCGCAGTCTTCTATCCCGTGAAAAACAGTGGGTTTGCCGAGACCTATCAGAAGATCACCCAAATGGCGCGCAACAGGTACGTGCTTGGTTTCATGCCCAAGGGAGCTGTTGAAAGCACAGTGTTCCGGAAGCTTGAGGTGCGTCTGACGAACCGCAACATCAAGGCTGACCGAATTCGAAGCCGCAACGGGTACTATGCGATACCGCACTGACCGCTGGGATCCAGCAGTAGTCGACTGCGGCCCTGCCCCAACACCGTAGCGCCTGCCGGTGTTTGCCGGTGAACCGGTGAGATTCAGTCTGGTGTTGAAATCGCAGAACCTCCAAACCTGAGCTAAGACCGACAATTTCGCGGCTTGTCCATTTTTTTGGGTCTATAATCAAGGCTGTTGTCCCTTGGATGTGTCCTATGGCTTCCGGTCGTTTCCTCTCCGTTTGTGCCAGTGGGTTTCTCCTTTGTCTGGGTGTCGCGCGGCCATTGCAGGGTGACTCTCCATCGGCCCTCGATGCAGACGGACGCATCAAGATCATCCGCACGTTGGGAAGCGAGTATGTGGCGCTGAAGGTTCCGTTACCGATCAACAAACATGGGCTGATCATCAATTCCAAAGGCGAGTTCGACTGGAAGAAGAACGAGGAATCCTCTATTACTGCCGGTCAGTTCATCGCGCCGGGTATCACGGTTCAGGTCACAAATGTTATCTTCTCGGGCAACAAGATGATGTTTGAAGTCAATGGGGGCGGCAAGAAAAAGAAGAAGCGATTCCTGGAGAGAATTCAGATCGGCGGGGGAGGTGGAATGGCGCCGGTGGCGAGTCCCACGGCGCAAGCTCCTCCGCAGGGTTCGTACGTTTCCATCCAGTTTGACAAGCACATTCCAAACCTGAGTCCCGAAGACGTAAAGGAAGTTCTTTCCAACGTTCTGGACTTCAGCAAGAAGTCAGCCACGAAGTCTTTCATCGAGTCCATTCCCGAAGAGTTTCAGGAGGCGGTCAAGAACAAGCAAGCTGTCGTAGGAATGGACAAAGATCTCGTCTTGGCAACCCTGGGCAGGCCGATTCGTAAAGTCAGAGAGGCCAAGGGCGAGGAATGGACGGAAGACTGGATCTACGGCGAACGACCGCACAAGATCGTTTTCGTCACCTTCCTTCACGGCAAGGTTGTCAGCGTTAAGGAGTACTGAAGCTGTGCTCCGGCTGGGCCAGGAGTTTACTAGAACAGCGCTCCCGGTACCCACGCCAAAGTGAAGTTTGCTAACTCCGCAACCCCTCCGACAGTATGACCTGAGTTCTCCCGCCTTGTGCATCACGCATTGGATACCGATGCCACGCCCTTTTAGTGTATTCTTGGGCATCGTTGCGCAGCATTGATCACCTATATAAAGCTTTGACAGAATTTCCCGGTCGCAATCGAGCCCGGATCTGAAATGGACGAGTTCGCACAAACCTCGTTGAACTGCAGAGCTCGGCCCCTCGTTGGCACGCAAAATGAACGCGCTATGCGGATTCTCCGGTTGCTGCTCGCCGGGTTGATGGTATTCCCAGCAGCGGCTGCTGCCCAGGGTCCTCCAGGTCGCAAAGTTCTCATTCTGCATTCCTACCACTTCGGGTACGACTGGACTGAGAGCATCGGGGCTGGGATCCGTTCGGTGTTCCAGGGAAACCGTGTCATCGCCGACCTCCATGTCGAGTTCATGGATGCGCGGCGGCATAACTCCCCATCTGACCTTGCCCGCCTGCACGACTACTACAAGCACAAGTTTCAGGGGCTTGAGTTTGACGTCATCATTGCCTCCGACAACGCCGCACTCGATTTCCTCCTGCAGAATCATCGGGCCTTGTTTCCTCACACTCCGGTCGTCTTCTGCGGCGTTGGCTTGCTCGGGCGAAGCTACGATTTTTCCAGGCAGCCGCTCTTTACCGGGATCCTTGAATCGATCGACATCCTCGATACCGTGGCGCTCGCCCTCAGGCTGCACGCAAAGGCACGTCGCGTGGTGGTGATTACTGACAACCAGCCGGCGCTCAGAACAGGCCAAAGCGAGCCACCGGATCTCGAAAAGGCTTTTCCTCTCGTGGAATTCGTCGCCTTGGATCCACTCAACTTGGAGTTACCGGAGCTTATCAGGCGACTGAAGAGCATGCCATCCGATAGCGTCGGATTGGTAGAGGCCTTCTTCCGGGGTAAATCAGGCCAGACATTCACAGCATCGGAATCCACACGTCTGATTGTGGACAATTGCCCGTTTCCCCTTTACGGCGTCAATGCCAATTCCTTTCTCCATGGAATTGTTGGCGGACGACTGAATGACGGCTATTTTCAGGGAGTAGAGGCTGCACGCCGTGCCGTAACAATCCTGAATGGAGCCGCCCCGGCCACGCTGCCTGTTCTCCGTGAGAGCATCAACCGTTTTCAGTTTGACTACCCGCAGCTTCAGCGTTGGCAAATCGACCCCTCACAGTTGCCGCCGGGAAGCTTGGTCCTAAATCGTCCCGTCTCGCTCTACCAGCAGAACACCACGACGATCTGGATTGTTGCAACGTTCCTGCTGCTGCAGAGTGCGGCAATTTCGGTCCTGCTGTTCAACATTCGCCAGCGCCGCAAAGCAGAGGCGAGACTCCGCGCCAGCGAAGACAACTTGGAGAAAGCACAGAGCATCGCTCACATCGGAAGCTGGGATCACAACCTGCTGAATGGCGAGCTGTGGTGGTCTTCCGAGAGCTACCGGATTTTCGGGTATGAAGAGGAACGGCCCGTAGTTTCGTTGGAGTTTTTTCTGGAGAGAGTACATCCGGAAGACGTCCAGTCTGTGCTTCAAGCTTCCAGCGAAGCCCGAAGGTTGGGTAAACCGTACGGCGTTGAGCACCGCATCCTCCTTCCTGACGGAAAGGTGCGGCTGGTTCAGCAGCAGGCCGAAGTCATCACCAACCACGACGGCAGGGCTATACGCATGGTGGGAACCCAACAGGACGTTACTGACCTGCGCTCGCTTGAGGAACAACTGCGCCATTCTCAAAAGCTGGAAGCGGTCGGCCAGCTAGCCGGCGGCATTGCACATGACTTCAATAACCTGCTCACTGCCATCAATGGCTACTGCGACCTTATTCTCGACGACCTCTCCGAGCGGGATCCCATGCGTTCGGACCTGATGGAGATCCGCCGGGCAGGCGAGCGAGCCGCCACGCTCACTCGCCAACTGCTGGCATTCAGCCGAAAGCAGGTCCTGGAGCTGCGTGTCATCAACCTGAACACTGTCGTGGCAGGCATGGATAACATGCTGCGCCGCCTGCTGGGCGAAGACATTGAACTGCACACGCATTTTCAACCCGACCTCGGTTCGGTGAGGGCCGACCCGGGACAGCTTGAACAGGTGATTCTCAACCTGGCTGTCAACGCCCGCGACGCAATGTCGGAGGGAGGCAAGCTGACGATCGAGACCTCGAACGTGGTGCTCGACGAAGACTACGCCAGCAAGCACCAGTCGGTTGTCCCTGGCTTCTACACACTGCTCGCCGTCAGCGACACCGGCTGCGGCATGGACTCGGAAACACAGGCTCGCGTCTTCGAGCCATTTTTTACCACGAAGAATCCGGGCCAAGGCACCGGTTTGGGGTTGTCGATGGTCTACGGCATTGTCAAACAAAGCGGTGGATCGATCTGGGTTTACAGCGAACCAAACCAGGGGACCACCCTCAAGATCTTCCTGCCGGCCCTGCGAGAGGCCCAGGAATTCGCAGCAAGCCAGGAGCCTGCCGAGGAACTCGCCAAGGGTTCTGAAACCGTGCTGGTGGTTGAGGATGAAAGCGCGGTTCGCAGCTTCACCAGCATGGTTTTGAAGCGGAGCGGCTATCAGGTTATCGAGGCTAGCAACGGAGAGGAAGCCCTGTCCCTCTCTCGCGGGCATCTCGGGGAAATCCAGCTGCTGGTGACCGACATGGTCATGCCGGGAATGGGAGGCCGGCAGGTGGCCGAGGCATTAGAGACTCAGCGGCCCGCGATGCGGGTTCTGTATGTCTCGGGATACACCGAAAATGCAATCGCCAAGCGCGGCTCGTTGGGCGCTGACCTTCCATTCCTGCAGAAACCTTTTACCATGGAGGCCCTGCTGCGGAAGGTTCGCCAGGTACTGGATGCGCCAGCCGAAAGGGAGCCTCGGTAGGATTGCGCTCTGAAGGTTGGTCGTCAGGTTTAGGAAGCGCGGAATTCTATTTGGACAGTCGTGAGAGGGCAAAGAAGGGATCGACCCGAGTCTTGCCAAGCACCAATTGCGCCGCACGTTCTCCAACCGCTGGACCGTGCTTGAAACCATGGCCGGATCCACCGCCGACGATCCAGCTATTTCCAGCTTCGGGATGCTGGTCGATGATGAAGCGATGGTCCGGCGAATTCTCATACTGACAGACTCTCGCCTCCAATAGCGGAGCCGCCTTCAGGGCCGGAAATCGAAACTCCAAGTAGCGGCGCGCCGCCTTCACACCTTCGGGCGTGGGCATGCGGTCGCCATGGGTTGGATCGAAGGTTGGCCCACGCGCATCGTCTGCCAGTTTGAATCCGCGCCGCTCGCCTCCGGGGATGCCATAGAAGAAATCTTTTCCGTTGTCGATCCAAACGGGTAGTTGCTCTTCGAAGAACCTTGGATCGCCGGCCGGCGTGCCAAAGAAGAAGATCTCTTGGCGCGTGGGCGCTACTCGATCTCCAATCGATTTCGGGAAAAGACCTCCCAGCCACGGCCCGCAGGCAAAAACGTAGTGATCGGCCGCGAGCGTTGAACCATCGGAAAGCACTAGGCCCTCCATTTCCTTTCCTTTGGTGGCGCCGGGTTTTGCCGACAACTGCCGGTATTCACCACCTTCCTTAAGAAAGCCTTCCAGCACTGCTTCGCAGGCGCGGCGGGCCAACAGGTAGCCGGCGTCTTTTTCGTAGATGGCCCACGCCACTCCGTCAAAGTTGACTTGCGGATACCGCTTGCGAACCTCAACCGAGCTCAGCTCTTCAACAGCGAGATGAGCTTTGCGCAGCAAAGGTACGGACGTCTTCTCATAGGCGTCGTTCTCGCTCGCCATCCAGAGGACTCCGGTCTTTCGGTAAAGCTTCAACCCCCAACGCGTTTCGTTCTCGCGCCAAAGCTGGAGTGAGCGAGCCACCATCTCAACATAAATTTGATCCGGCCCATAGGTGGCTCTTATGACGCGGGTCTCGCCCCCGGAACTGGCCCGCGAGTTTCCCGGCCCCCACGCATCCACCAATGTGACGCGAGCGCCGCGACGCAGTAGATGCAACGCTGTCCAGCCTCCAAACGCACCCGCCCCAACCACAGCAACGTGGGGTTTGTTCGTAGGTGCAGCCGTCAAGGCATCTGCCAAGGGTAAGGCAACCGCTGCCTTGAGAACCGAGCGCCGGGAAGTGCCACGCCGCCTATTGACTAGGTTTGCCATATGGTTTTTTGATGATCGAATCGCGGCGCGGCAATTCCCCCTGAGTCAAAGGGGGCAGCGGCGCAGCGAGAGCAGTCGCCGCACCGCCTGGGGGGTTTATCTTGAGAACTGGGGAAGGCCTGACCTCAGGGCGTGGCATCTCGAATGATGCCAGCCTCTTCACTTTCCGTCCTGCCGGACAACTGTCGGCGCTACCCCCTGGAGTTGGATGCGCTGCTCCGCGTCCGTGTTGGGCTGTCGTCGCGGACGCGCTGTTGCGCGTCCCTACGTGCGCCTGAAAGCGTGTTTGATCGGAGAGGTGCAAGTCCTCTTCAGGTATACGCTCTCCGGCCTGTAACCAACTGTAACTGCGTCGCAGCAATGCGGGGTGGGGAGCAAC
>Ga0187893_10003714_pt1 | contig 30288 bp, 10 predicted proteins | sample MA1701074metaG_FD_139574 | JGI IMG/M metagenome (GOLD analysis project Ga0187893, IMG submission 139574) | White microbial mat communities from a basaltic lava cave in the Kipuka Kanohina Cave System on the Island of Hawaii, USA - MA170107-4 metaG ...
CCGCGGGCACTGGCAAAGTGGAAGCATTCCTGACGCATCTAGCGGTCGAGGGCCAGGTGGCGCCGTCCACGCAAAATCAAGCGTTGAACGCCCTGCTGTTTCTCTACGAGCAGGTGTTGGAACGGCCACTGGAAGACCGGGTGGATGCCGTGCGAGCCAGGAGGGCACCGCGTGTGCCGGAGGTCCTGACGGCAGAGGAAGTGGAAAGGGGTCAGAAAGGGGTCAGTCCCGCAGATTCGAGAAAGGAAAGGGGTCAGTCCCGCAGATTCGCATGTTTTTCCTTTCAAGTTCTTCATCGCACTTTTTTACGGCGCCTGGCGCAGACATTGCGCGGCGTAGCCCGTCGCTCCCATGCTCAGCCGCGCCGCAATCCAATCCAGCGTCATCGTCGTCTCGCGCCTCAAGCGTCGCGCGATTTTTACTTTCTCTCGATCTCCTTTGCGCAGCGCTTCCAGTTGGTCGGCGGCCCAACCTCGGCGCCGGAGTTCCTCGCCCAACATTCGCTCGGCCCGCGCCGCGTCGGTCTCCTGTCGCTCCGGTCCGCCATGATGCCGCCCCAGTTTCGGTTCCATTTGCGCCAGCAGTTCCTGCCGGAATTCTTCGTCTCCCAGATACGGTTGAAGCGGCTGGTGTAGGTGCCCAGGAACCATTTCATCCCGGCAACGAGATTGGCCCGGGGTGTCTCTACCACCAGATGAAAATGATTTTCCATGAGGCAATAGGCATGCACCTGCCACGCAGTCTTGGCACAGGCTTGGGCCAGCGTTTGGAGAAAGCGCCGGCGGTCCAGGTCATCCTTGAAGATGGGTTCGCGGCGGTCGCCGCGATTCATGACGTGATAGATGGCATCGGGGTATTGGACGCGAAAGCTTGCGGGCCATGCGCGCAGGCTGCAGGCGCGGGCGGTTTGGGTCAATCCCCAAAACCTGCGGTTCTGCGGGACTGACCCCTTCATGACCCCTTCATGACCCCTTCACTTCACTTCACCGGGACTGACCCCTCCACCTTCACTCATGACCCGTGCTTGATTTGGAACGCGTCGGGAGCACCGGCTTGGAGAACCTCTTGCAACTCATTGCCCGACTCGTTTCGGGAATCCAGATTGAGCAGCAAGATTTTGATCCGTTTCATGGCGCCGACAGTATTGCTTTCTGGCCACTGTTCCCTCCTGTCCCCCGCTGCCCGGTGGACTCTCAACCATGAGCGCAACATCCTCGCTCACCGCGAATTCTTCTCAGGCAGCGCATGAAAATTGGAACGAGATTGAACTCAGTTTTGCAAGCGCCATTTTCGAGCCTGTGGGAAAGGCAGGGAAAGGTTGGGGGTGAGGATTGAGCAAGGGGGGGGAGTTTCGGAACGATTGGCAGGATTTGTTTTGAGCCTCTGCAGATCGTCCGACTCTCAATCGCGTCATGGCCCCACCGCCGCATTGACGTACCGAAGTCAATTTGGGACGTTTCCCACGTTTTAAAACAGGGTCACGCTTGGAAATCAAGAAAGCCATCATCACCGCCGCCGGCAAGAACCAGCGGACACTTCCCTTGCAAAGCCTCGTCGATCGCGACGGCCTGACCAAGACCGCGCTGCAAATCATCGTTGAGGAAATTCTTCAGGCCGGCGTGGACGAAATTGGCATCGTCATCTGCCCCGGCGATCAAGCCGCCTTCACTGCGGCCGCGGGCGGCCACGCGCGCCGCCTCCAGTTCATTGAGCAAACCGTGCCGCTGGGATACGGGCACGCTGTCGGTTGCGCCCGGGACTTTGCCGGCAGAACACCCTTTCTTCTCCTTGTCGGCGATCATCTTTACCTCAGCGGAGGCCCGAAACGCTGCGCGCAACAACTGATCGAAATCGCCGCGACTGAGAATTGCAGCGTCTCGGCCGTCCAGGCCACACACGAAAGCAAACTCCCCTTCTACGGCGCCGTGGGAGGACGGCTGGTCGCCGGACGAAAAGGGCTTTTTGAAATCTCAGAGGTCGTCGAGAAACCCACCCCGACCGAGGCCGAACAACGGCTGATCGTTCCCGGACTGCGCGCGGGCCATTACCTCTGCTTTTTTGGGATGCACGTCCTTACCCCCATTGTCATGGACCTCCTCGCCGAGGAAGTCGCGCGCGTGGATCGTAAAGGCGGTGTCCATCTCAGCGGCACGCTGGCAAAACTCGCGGCCCGCGAACGTTACCTCGCCTGCGTATTGCAAGGGCGCCGCTACGATATTGGCGTCAAGTATGGCCTTCTGACCGCGCAACTGGCCCTTGCACTCGACGGCGGGGATCGCGACGAAGTTCTCAGCGGTTTGGTGGAATTGCTCGCGGCACGAGTGAAGTAGGCGCATCCAGAGCGCCGCCGCGTTTACCCGGTCAACTTGCTCCGTCCCTCGCGGTGCTCTTTTAATCGCTTGATGTCCGCATCCACCATCAACTTCGCCAATTCCTCGAACCGCGTCCGTGGCGCCCAGCCCAGCTTCTTGTTCGCTTTTGAATAATCACCGATGAGCAAATCCACCTCGGCGGGACGAAAATATTTCTCATCGATCTCGACGTGCTTCCGCCAGTCCAAACCCGCGTGGCCGAATGACACTTCCAGAAATTCCTTCACGCTATGGGCTTCGTTGGTGGCGATGACGTAATCATCCGGCTCGTCCTGTTGCAACATGAGCCACATGGCTTCGACATATTCCTTCGCGTAACCCCAGTCGCGCCTGGCGTCGAGATTGCCCAGATACAGCTTGTCCTGGAGTCCGCACAGGATGTGCGCGACGGCGCGCGTGATCTTGCGCGTGACGAACGTCTCGCCGCGGCGCGGCGACTCGTGGTTGAAGAGAATTCCACTGCTGGCGTGCAGGCCGTAGGACTCGCGGTAATTCACCGTCACCCAATGAGCGTAGAGTTTCGCGCACGCGTAGGGACTGCGGGGATAGAACGGCGTCGTTTCCGTCTGCGGCACCGCTTGCACCTTGCCGAACATCTCGCTGGAGGATGCCTGGTAAAAGCGCGGCCGGATGCCCGACTCACGAATGGCTTCGAGCAAACGCACCGCGCCCGTCGCCGTGATATCGGTGGTGTATTCGGGGCAGTCGAAGCTCACCCGCACATGGCTTTGCGCGGCGAGATTGTAAATCTCCTGCGGCTCAATTTTTGCCAGTAGGCGAGCCAGTCCGCTGGCGTCGCTCAAGTCGCCGTAGTGCAGCTTGAGGTGGGCGCTGCTCTGATGCGGATCAGCATAAATGTGATCCAGCCGGCCGGTGTTGAACGTGCTCGCACGCCGAATAATCCCGTGGACTTCGTAGTCTTTGGCCAGGAGCAATTCCGCCAGATAGGACCCATCCTGCCCGGTAATGCCCGTGATCAACGCGCGTCTTGCCATAACTTCGTGCGGCCAGAGTCTTGAAGTCCCGTCGCCGAGGCAAGCCAAACACGAGATTGCTTCAAAACCCCGCCGCCTGTCCCTCGCCCCGCGGGTCCGGAGCGCCCACGAACGCCCCCGCTTTGCCGCCGACCGCGACTGCCTGGGCGGCTCCAATTATCTCGACCACTTTCAGTTTGTGGCCACGCTGCGCCAGTTCCTCTCGGACCCTTGTGGAAACGGCCTTCTCGATTCGCAGTTCGTCCGGCTGCCATTGATGATGAAAGCGCGGCTGCGCAAGCGCTTCTTCGAGTGGCATCCCGAAATCAACAGTGTTGAGAATTGCCAGCAGGGTCTGGCTGATAATCGTCGGCCCGCCCGCCGCACCGACCGAGAGGATGGGCTTGCCGCCCTTGAGCACAATCGTCGGACTCATGCTGGACAATGGACGTTTGCCGGGCGCGATCGCATTGGCGTCCGCGCCGACCAGGCCAAAGGCGTTCGCCACTCCGGGCTGAATCGAGAAGTCGTCCATCTGATTGTTCATGACAATGCCCGTGCCGGGAATGACCGCCTTGGAGCCGAACGTCGTGTTCACCGTCGCCGTGCAAGCCACCCAGTTCCCCTCCCCGTCAGCCGTCGAGAAATGCGTCGTGTGCTTCCCGAAGACTTCCTCCGTCGCGCGGTCCGGCGTGGCGTGCGTCGGAACTGGTATCGCGCGTTTCAGATCGATGCGCGCGGCCAGCTTCGCGGCGTATTCTTTGGACACCAATCCGCGCGGGACGGGAACGAAGTCCGGATCGCCGAGCCAATGCGCCCGGTCGGCGAACGCCAGTTTCATCGCCTCGGTGACGACATGGATGAAATCCGCCGAGCCGACGCCAGGTTTCTTGAGGTCAAACCGCTCCAGTATGTTCAAAATCTGAGCGACATGAACACCGCCGGAACTGGGCGGCGGGAAGCCAACAATCTCGTGTCCGCGATAAGTTGTCCGCACCGGCTCGCGCACCTTGAACTCGTAGCGCTTGAGATCGTTGGCCGTCATCAACCCGCCAGTCGCTCTCATCCACTGCTCGGTCGCTTCCGCAAAGCGGCCTCCGTAGAACCAGTCGATGCCCCGCTCGGCCATTTCACGATAACTCCTGGCGAGGTCCGATTGCCGGAGCAAATCACCCTGACGAAGCGGCGCGCCATCGGCCTTCAGGAAAATCACGCGCGCGGAATCGAACTGCCGCAGTTCCTCCACTGCCTCGGCCAGTCGCTGCGCGTAGGTGCGGCTCACCGGAAAGCCGTCCTCCGCAATCGTCGCCGCCGCCAGCAGATGTGTCCGCAGCGGCAGCTTGCCGTAGTTCCGGATTGCATAATCATACGCCGCGAGCGATCCGGGCACGCCGATCGCCAACGCTCCGGTCTGGCTCAGCCGCGTGTCTGCTTTGCCTTCACGCACAAACATGTCGCGCGTCGCCGCCGCGGGCGCTTTCTCTCGCCCGTCGATGGCCACCACCGATCCGTCCGCCCGACGGATGAGCAGGAAACAACCGCCGCCAATGCCAGAGTTGAACCCATCCACCACGCCCAGCGTGAGCGCGGCGGCGACGGCGGCGTCTATGGCGTTGCCACCGTTTTTCATGGCCGTGACGGCCGCTTCGGTGGCCAAAGGATGCACGGTGGCGGCAATGCCCTTCTGGCCGCTGGCAGGTGCGGCAACGAGCACGGACGCAGAAACGAGCAGAACGACAAGCCCAGCGAATGTGCGACGTGTGATGCGGAGTGCGTGAAGCCGGAACGAGCGCGTGTTCATTGGCTGCATCGTAAGCCCGTCCTGTGACCTGACAACTGAACACTTCGCCAGGGTAGTGGCTCAGTTTGCAACATCCGGCGGAGCGAGCGTCCTCGCGAGCCGGCTCGTCAGTAGCCTCGCCCCACCAAACTGAGCCACTACCTTCGCCAGCGCTGGCCCCCGATTACCGAGCTTTGAAACCTGGAACCGAGCTTCCTTGGAACCTTGAGCCTCGAGTTTGGATCTTTCACAGGCCCTTGCCCGTTTGACACCCCTGCCGATTTGTTGTCAGATGCGCCGGTCTAAACCAAGTGAAAATACTATGAAGCAAATCAACTCCTGGTCTCGACGCTGTTTGAAGCCTGCCTGTCTGATGTTCGCGCTGGCGATGACCGCCGCCACTGCTGTTGCAGCCGACAAAGCGGTCCCGCTCTACCAACGCTTCGAGCAGTCGCTTGAGAGCGCCGCAAACTACGCCAACCCCGCGCAGGAAGCCTTGCTCACCGCGGTATTCACCGCGCCCTCGGGCGGGAAGTCCAAGGTGCCCGGCTTTTGGGACGGAGGCAAAACCTGGCGCATCCGGTTCGCGCCCACGGAAACTGGAAAATGGAAGTTCGAGACCGCATGCTCCGACACCGGCAACAAGGGCCTGCACCAGCAGTCCGGTGAATTCACCGTTACAGCGGCGACGGGCGCGACCAGCCTCGCCAAGCATGGACCCATCACGGTTTCCGCCGACGGACGCTACTTCGCGCATCACGACGACACGCCATTCCTGTGGGTTGGCGACACGGCCTGGAACGGTCCCTTGCTCTCTTCCACTGCTGAATGGGACCAATACCTCAAGGAACGCTCGCGCCAGAAGTTCAACGCCGTGCAATGGGTCACGACCCAGTGGCGCGCCTCACCGGATGGCGACTTGAACAAGCAACTCGCCTATACTGGCACGGACAAGATCGTCATCGATCCGGCTTTCTTCCAGCGCCTCGACCAGAAAGTGGAAGCGATGAACAAGGCCGGACTCGTCAGCGTGCCCGTGCTGCTTTGGGCCATCAACGGCGGAAGCAATCCCAAGGTGAATCCCGGCGTCTCGCTCCCGGAGGACCAGGCCATCCTGCTTGCCCGCTACATGGTGGCCCGGTGGGGCGGCGATGCCGTCGCGTGGATTCTGGCGGGTGATGCCGATTATCGCGGTGAGAAGGCCGAGAAGTGGAAGCGCATCGGGCGCGCCGTCTTCAACGACATCGCCCACGCCCCCGTCACCATGCACCCCGGCGGCATGCAATGGGTCTGGAAGGAGTTCATCGACGAGAAATGGTACGGCTTCCATAGCTACCAAAGCGGCCACGGCGACGACGACAAGACGCTCAAATGGATCACCGAAGGCCCGCTCACCGATGACTGGGCCAAGCTCCCCCACCGACCCTTCATCAACCTCGAACCGCCCTACGAGAACCACATCGCCTACCAGTCAAAGAAGCCCGTCTCGCCCGAAACCGCGCGCCGTGCGATTTACTGGTCGCTGCTTTGCGCGCCCACCGCGGGCGTGACCTACGGTGGCCACGGCGTGTGGGGTTGGGACGATGGCACCAAGCCGCCCACCGATCATCCAGGTACGGGTGTTCCGCTCCCTTGGCAGAAGGCCCTGACCATGCCCGCCGCCGAACAGATGGCGCATCTCGCCGACTTCTTCGCGTCCGTCGATTGGTGGAAGCTGCGTCCCGCGCCTGTCGTGGTGGTCAACAATCCCGGCGCATCAACGCCGGCCAAGTTCATCGCCGGGGCCAAGACCGACGACAAGGAATTGATGGTGATTTACGTGCCGGAAGATCGCACCGTGGAAATCAAACTCGACCTGATGCCGCCGTCGCCGAACGTCACCTGGTTCAACCCGCGCACCGGCGAAAAAAGTCCCGCCGTCGCCGTCGTCACCGCCAACACCTGCCAATTCCCCACGCCAAGTGAAGGCGACTGGATTCTCTTCATGAAGACGGACAAGAAACTGGGCGCCGAAGCGGAGAAGCCCAAGGAAGAAAAGCCGGCGCAGAAGTAACGGCCTGAACCCGGCTGCGCGTTGCTCAACCCGGAAAAGTTTTGCGATCGGGGAAGGCCCTCGCCGGTTTTGCCTTATGGCGCCCGCAACTGGATTCGGTAGAAGCCCTGCGGTGCTGCGCCGCGAGGAATGGACTGGGAGGCTTGCGGGCCGGCGGCGACGATGTCGGTCAGGTCCGTCCAGCCGGCAGCGTTCAGATCATCCTTGAACTGGATGCGGTAGGTTCTTCCGGTCTCCGCGCTCCAGGCGATCACCAAATCGCCGTTCGGAGCGATGCTGGCCGCGATAATCCGAATTTCCGTCGGCGGTTGACCGGGAATCACATTGGCCGCGCGCGGCGTGGGCGTGGGCATGAAGTACAGATTCACGTTGCCGTCGGGCCAACGGCCCTGACTTACGTTGTTGGTTTGCCCCAGGAAGGTCACAGAGTCCACCACGCTGCCATCCGGCGCGAACAGGCCGATGGCTTCTCCGTTCTGGCTTAGACGGAATCCGGCGTGGAGAGCAGTGTCGGTCGCGTTTCGTCCCGTATCTTCGTCGGCCCATACGAACAGGAATCCGAGCGCAGGGATGATCCTGCCGGCAGGAATATTCCAGCGGCCCGCCGTGCCGGTGAGCCGATCCGACAGCGAGTAGCCGGTGAGATCGACCGCCGTCGCGCCGGGATTATACAACTCGAACCAGTCGTCGAACGCGCCGTCCGTCGGATCGACGACAAAGCTCGTGTTCGCCGCCATCCATTCGTTGATGAAAATCCGCACCGGCGGCGCCGCGTTGTTGTTGGTCGCGCCGGGAGTGGGGAAGAAAAACGTCTCACGCGGTCCGGCCTCTCCGTCCGGGTGGAAACCGAGCGAGCGGTCGGCGGCTGCGAGATTGTAATTGATGTAATCGAGGACGGTCGGCTTGGAATTGAGCGGGAACACCAGCGCGAGCGAACCATTCGTCGGTGGAATGCGGAAGCTGGCATGCAGCGCGCTGGGAGTTGATTCGCCGGGTTCGCCGTCCAACCACACGAGCAGGAATTGCCCGGGGCCGATGCTGGCGTCCGGCGGGAAGGCCCAGCGCGGCAGGTTGGTGTAATTGTCGCTGAGGTGCCAGCCGTTGAGGCTCACGGTGTTCGTGCCGGCGTTGTAAAGTTCGACCCACGGATCGCGGTCGCCCGCGTTGTCAGCGAGGCCCGATGAATTGTTCGGCAACAGTTCATTGATCCAAAGCGGCGGGAAGGGCGGCTGGATGGCGGCGGCGGTGTTTGCCAGCCCCGGCGTCGCGCCGACTGGACGATAGTTGATCGGGGTGATCGACCGAAATGGCGTGGTGAGACGAAAGCTCACGCCGGAACCGTTGGTGCTCGGCAGGAACCAAAAGCTGAACGTGTAGGTAAGGTTGGAGACGACGCCCGGAATGTATTCGGACAGGAGGTTGCCGCTGGCGCCGATGCCGGTGGCCGCGAGCCGCAGGCTGTAGCTGCCCTCGAAGGCCGCCGCGCCGCTCACCGCCGATCCGGAGTGATTTCCCAGCGCGGCCCACGGCGCCAGCGAGCCGGACTCGAAATCTCCGTTCAGGACAAGATTGTTGCCCACGCCAGGGACGGTTCCCTCGACGAGCGAGATGTTGTCGATATGCACGTCGCCCGCCGCCGCCATGAACAGATTCAGGTTGGTGGTGATCGTACTGCCGGGGACGCCCGTGAGGCTGTACAAGCGCCAGCCGGAACCATCCGACCAATTGGCCACGCGACGGTTGTCCTGGTTCGCGTCGATCAATTGCAGCGAGAAACCTTCCCCGTCGGCGCTTGCCGGCCAAGGCGCGTCGTCATCAAAGGTCACGGAGTCGATGATGGTGTCCTCGCCCGGCATCGCGCCCGGCCGGATGAGGCTCAAGGTTTCTCCGCCGTCATCAAGCTGGCCGTCGAACAGGCCCGCCGGCGGCACGTTCGAGCCGAAGGCCATGATGAGGGCGGCGACGTCTTTCGTCACAATCCGGTAGCCGCGCGGGTCGATGATGCTTCCGGCCGGAAACGTGAAGTCCGCACCGTTCAGCCTCCAGCCGGAAAGATCGAACGCCGTTGTCGCCGAAGTATTGTAAAGCTCGACGAATTCGGCTTCGGGCACGCTTGGATTGTACATGATTTCGTTGATAACGAGCCGGCCCTCAGGCGACTCGCTGGTCGCAGTCGAAGTGACGTTGATGCTGTCGGTGAGATTGCTCAGCACGTTGCCGGCGGCATCATAGGCTTCGAGCGCAAGGGAGGTCTGGCCGGGATTCAGCAGCAGACGAATCGTCCAGTTGGAAATGCTTGTCCACGTCACTGGATACTCGACTCCGTTCACGCGAATGCCTTTGGCCCCGATCGGCGCGGTGCCCGCCAGCGTGATCAAGTTCGTGTTCACGGTGAAATCGTTGCCGCCGTTGTTGGTGATGCCGAAGTTGGCGGCCACGCCGTTCAACTGCCCGACGAGGAACGTGCGCCGCTGGCTGAACCAGGTCTTCACGGCCGTCGGCGCCACGAGGTTTTGCCCGTCGCACAGCGTAATGCCGTTGGCGACCAGTGAAGCGTACTTCGCATCCATGACGGCCTCGTACTTCGCAGTCACAAACGCGTTGCTCACCGCGCTCTGCACCGCGCGAAAGTAAGCGCGGCGGAACGGCGGATGATTGTACATGCGTGTGATCGTCGGATCGTCGGAGGTAAACAGCGGCCCGCTCGTCGGCGGATAGCTGCCGGCCGCCACGATCATCAGCCAGTCGAGGTCGAACATGTAAAGCACCGCGCGGCTGTTTCGAGGGAAGAACATGTACATGTTCTTGCCGATGTCGTGGCCCCAACTGTCAAAATTGTTGATGATGTGTTCGGCGGCGAAGATGCCCATCCACTGCTCCACGTCCGCGAGCGCTTCAGTGTGCGAGGTGTAAGGCTCCGGGCTGGTGGTATTCAGCGCGTCCGCCATGGCGAAGACGTTCGTGTAATCGTTTGCGCTCTCGAACGCGCGCTTCAGCCAATACCAGCGATACTTTTCCGTCTTCTTCTTTACGCCGCCGGTCGCCATGTCGGGCGTGGTGAAAACGCGCAATTGCGGTTCGGGATCGGCAATCAATCCACCGCCATCGCTGAACTCGAAGGCGCGATCGATGCGGAAGAAATCGCCTTCGCTGTCGCCAGGCGACCATTGCCGGAGAAACTCCGCGCCCGGTTGAATCGCCGCTTCAAACACGCCGCCGCGCTGCATGTCGGTCACGCCATTCACAGTGAGCCGGATGAAGTAACGGTGGCTGAACGCGATGTTCATCTGGTCGGCGATCCAGTAGGCCATCTGTTCCTGGATGGCGGTGTTCTCGTTGCCGTGGCCGCCGGGCCAGTCGAGATTCAGCCCGTTGTCTCCGAAAATCGGCTCATCGGCGGGAAAGTCGATGGCGTAACTGCAGCGATTGCCGGTCGGCGTGTTGAAGCTGGGCGCGATGTAGGGACTGCCGGCATACACCGCGACGGCATTGTAAATCACTCGGTGGTTGCCCAGCACGAACGTCACTTCGTTCATGGTGTTGTTCAGGGGGCTCCTGGCATCCCAGGTATTGAACGTCGCCTGCGTCATCCAGATGCGGTACGACGGGAAGTTGCCCGAAGCCACAGTCTCGCCAAAGCGCACGAGACATTCGCGCGCCGGCGCGTCATGCGGAAACGTCCCCGTGGCGCTGGGACTGAAGCTATCCATCGCCTGCACGCGAAACGCCACCAACGTGCCCACCGCCTGGCCTGGCAGCGTGGCGCTGTAAAGCCCGTCGCCCGCCACCGCGTCGCCGCCAGTGCCTAGATCGAGCATGTTCACCGTGGTCAACGTCGGGTTCGGATCGAGGCGGTATCGCAATTGAGCGCCGGCCACACCATCCGGGTCGTGAATACGTGCCGTGACGACGACCGGCTCGTTGGCCGCTGGCACCGGGGGAAAATGCTTCACGCCGTAAATCGCTGGCGGGGCGTTCGATACCGCGCGGCTGTTGCGCACGCCGGGCGTGCCAAGGTTCGTTGGCAAGTCCATCGAGACGGCGGCCTCGTGCCAGTTGCCGCGCAAGCGGAAGAGGATTTCCGGATGGCCGCGCAGCCAGCGCACTTTCGCGCGAATGGTGTTGGTTTGGCCTGCGGTTTGTGCCGCCGTCAATGGCGTGCGGATGCGGTTCACCTGATTGTCGCCGCGATCCGTCGCGCGGACATGATACGAGCGCGCGCTGTTGAAACCTTCGCTCGGTTCCGGCCCGGATTGCTCCTGCGTGCCCTCGGCCGTCCAGCCCGTCGCGCCCCCCTCGAAAGTTGAATTGGCCACGACGTTCACACCCGCCATCGTCCGCACTTCGACATCGTCAATCAGGCATTCACCGGGTCCTTGCAACAGGGTTTGAAGTTGATCCGCCGCGGAGGTGCCGTTGTCGAGCACGCCACGCACTTCGACCGTCGTCCAGGGCGCCTTGGCGCTTTCATCGCTGTCAGCCCAGTTCGCGGCCAGCCGGTTGTCGCTGCGCGGGTCGATTAGCTCGAGGCTGCTCCCGCCGCCGTCCGACCATTGGCCCCAACGCCCGCCATCGCGGTACGTCACCTCATCCATCACCACGTAATTGAGATTCGTGGTGATGACGTTGCCGTTGGTGCTGAACGACGGGTCCGGCATGGCCAGCGCGATGCGTTCGCCGCCGTTGGCCAGGCTGCCGTTAAAGTCGCCCAGCGTGTTGTTCACGTTCAACGCCGGGTTGCGCGAAATCAGCCGCGCCGCGTTGCGGGCGATAACGAGATACCCGCCAGCAGACATCGAGGCATTGGCTGGAAACGTGAAGCTGATACCGCCCGCCAGCCGCCAGCCACCGAGGTTCGCGGCCGTGCCTCCGCGATTGTGCAGTTCGACGAACTCATCATCGCTATCGCGGGAGATCGGATTGTACATGATTTCGTTGATGACCACGTCGCGGATCAAGAGAGGGCTGTTAATGGCTCCGGGCGTCTCCGTGATCAGTTCGCTGCCCCCCGGCGCACCATCCGGGTAGCGCCCGAACGAAACGCCATTGGCCTGGGCCTCGAAACGCACGGCGTCGAGCACGCGTGTGTTCGCCGCGTTACGGAAGTAAATCCGCTCGCCGCCGGAACTCAGCGCGAAACCAAGCTCGGTCTGATTGAACGAAACAAAGCCGCGCGACGGCAGGATGGTATTCGGGGGGATGGTGAACTTGTTCGTGTTGCGGTCGTCACTAAGGAAACAACCGGAAATGTCCACCGGCTGGGTGCTGTGATTGTACAGCTCGATGAAGTCGAGCGCCGGCGGATCGGTATGCGCGAGGAATTCGTTGATCACGACGTTGCGCAGCGGATCGAGGGTCACCGGATCAAGCCGCCCCGGCGAACCGCCCAAGGAATCACTCGCCGCCCATGCCTCGACGCTTCTTTCGCCATACGACGGACGCGCCAGCACCAGCGAATGTCCCGCGCCATCCGCCGCAATGGGCCAGGGCGCTTCTGTGTCGTAATTGGCTTCAAGGAACATCGCGCCCGTGCGATGGCGAAGTTCCACCGTGCCGCGATCGTTCGGCAGACTGTTCGTGTTCGAGAACGGGCCCAGGACGCCCGCGATGCCATAGACCGTTTGCACATCCGCAGGCGATTGGGCTACGACCAAAAAGCCGCCGGGCGGCATGACCGTGTTCGGCGGGAAAGTAAAATCCGCCGCGCCATCGAGCCGGTAACCGCTGATGTCCTGGGGCTCGCCGAGCGCGTTGAACAACTCGACAAACTCCAGGTTCCGCCCATCTGCACGGTCGAGCGGATTGAACATGATTTCCGAGATGACCACGCTGGTGCGGCGGCTCGATTGGCCCAACGGCTCGGCAGGCATCGGGCCGGAGTTCACGCCAGCCGCAGTCACGTTGGCGAAATCACGGAACGCCGCCGTCGTCGTCTGATTGGTGTTGTGGCTCGACGCGGCGAAACCGAGCGAAAGCGTGGCTGGCATCGCGATGGAGACAGAGCCGAGCTGCGTCCAGTTTTCCCCGTCGAAGCCGGCGTAGCCCGTAAACTGGTTGCCCGCGCGTCGCAAGCGGAGCCAGGTGTGCGGATAATTCACCGGGAATGAGCCAGCCAGCGTGGCCGCGCCGTTGACGGTCCCGCGAGATTGAAAGTACGAGCCACTAATGCTCGGCGTGGCCATCACGCTGGCAAACCGGCTGCCGCCATTCAAGTCTTCGCGCGCCAGCAGGCCGGCTTCCGACCAGGCATCCGCCAGCGACAGAGAGTCGAGGCGCACCTTCACGTCGAAGTCGCCCGTGCGCGTCTGGTAGCTGAACTGGAACTGGTCGTTCGTGCCGCCGATGTCCCGCCCGCCGGCTGTGATATTCAGGCCGCCGGGAACGGGTGCGACGCCGCCAGCGGGCTGCGGGTTGCCAATGGTTGCCGGGGTGTAGGTGACCGCCGTGAACGTTGCCTGACTGGGGTTGGGGAAAATACGATTGCCTTCGCACTGGTCGATAATGTTGCTGACCCTGAGCGTGTACACTGCCCCTTCAACCTGGACAGCGGTGACAAGCACAACGTTGGTCTGGTTCGCCGAAAGCGTCGCGCTTAAGATTGCCAGCGGGCCCCCAGCATTGGTGATGGAGTAGTTGAGGCGGTTGGTCGCCGTGGCCGCGGTCACTGGTTCGGAAAAAGACACCACGACCTGGTCGAGTCCCGCGTTGGCCGCGCCCAGCAGCACCGGGGGGCTGGTGTCGGGACTCACAGTCAACGCGGCGTTGCTGCTGATGGCGCTGTAAGGGGTGTTGCTGGCGACGTTGCTGACGACGACGTGATATTGCCCTTGGTTGAAGAATTGTACGTTCGTTAAAATGAAACTGGCATTGGTCGCGCCGGGAATGGCGACCCCGTCCTTGTGCCACTGAAAGGTGAACGGCGACGTGCCGCTATAACCGACGCCAAACGCGATCTGCTGGCATTGCAACACAGTTCGGCTCTGGGGCTGATTGGTGATCGTCACCGGCGCCTGCACGAACGCGTTCGGCGCGACGACAATGCTGGGCAAGCCCGAGGCCTTGATAAGCACGTAATCCACGTCAAAGTCTGCGGTGCCGACCAGACTCGTCGCCGCGAGGCCGGCAAAGCCTGTGCGCGCCGAACGGCCGGGCGTGTAATCGTAAGTCATCTGCCACGCTGCCGGCTCGGCCTGCGTGCCGTCCGCCAGCCAGATTTTACCGAAAACATCGTTCACGCCGCCGAGCGACGCCGCGTTCGGCTCGTGCCGCATGCGCAGCCAATACCAGGTGTTGTTCTGCCACGCGAAGACGAGTTCCGTTCCCCACGCCAGGGCATCGTCTAAAAACTCGAAGTGCCGCTGGCCGAGATTTGGCTCGTCGCGGAACATCAGATTGATGCCCTGGCTTGTGCCCGAAGCGACGGCTGCGCTGACGCCCGCGCGCGGCCCATCGCCGCTGCCAAAGCTCGTCACGCGAATCCGCGCCAGCACTTCCTGGACAGAATTGTTGTAGCCGCCCAGTTCGTAGAGCAGATGGTTTGGATCACCGGTGGTCGAGGTAACATGCAACATCCCGCCGCTGACCGAAAAGACATTGGCCCCGCGCGCTACCCAACTCGGATTCAACGACCCGCCATCGAAGTCATCTTGAAAGCCGTTGACCGTCGCGCCCACATCGGACGGCAGAAGCTGAGCTGGAAGATGGGAGGGAGAAATGAGGAGCACGGCGCCCTGCAATGCCGCGAGCCAAAAAGACAAGTTCGGGTTTCGCATGGATTGAGCCCAAGTGTACACAGGGAGGCCTCGAATTCAACACGGATGTAACAATTGTGGTGTGCCGACTCGCCCCCGCCGAGCTCAACGCAAGGCCAAAGGACGCAGAGCCCGCAAGATCCTGGACTGCGGTGGCAGCGCGCAGCGACGACACCGCATTTCCCACGAGCGGGCCGCATCCAAAGCGGCGTGGCGCTCCGCTTCCCGCCGCAGTCCAAAATGTCTGCCGCACTGCGCCTCTGCGTTGAAAACAACCGCGGCGCGCCTAGTTCTCGCAGGAGCCGAGCGTCGCGCCTTGGTTCAAGTACAACTGCAAATCACCCACTGGCACCTCGATGGTCGTGCCTTGAAAACAGATGGTCACCGTCTGGGCGCTGCATGGGCCAAGCGTGGCGCCTTGATCCAGGTAGCCCTGCAAATCGGCCTGGCTGACTTCGATGGTGCTTCCGCGGTAGCAGATGGTCACGCCCTTCGGCGGCGGAGGATCTTTTGGATCTTTGGAATCGTCGTGCTTGCGCTTGCGCGGCGGCTTGATGCACTTCTCCATGCCTTCGCTCACCGCCTGGCTCCATAGGATCCAGACTCGTGCAGCTTCCGGGTTTACTGGCACGACTTGCGCGCGCACTTTCTTCTCGAAAGCGTCCAGGGTCTTTTGCGTCTCACGCAGCCGTTCCTGGCCCGCGTGGCCCAGCGCGATGCGCAGCGTCTCGGTCAGCTCGCGTTTGATCTTTCTTGTCAGCACGATGCCGGATTTGTGCGCCTCGTTGATCTGTTCGATCAGCAGATCGATGGCCAGCGGGGCAGTGACCACTTCGATGGTCTTGCTGTCGGTGTCGCTCAGGCCGGTCGGATCGGTCACCACCAGGACGATGGTGTGCGTGCCGACTTCCAGGCAGTTGGTCACCACGGGACCTACCCCGAAGGGTACCGGATCGGGTTCGAGGAACCACACGTAGGTGAGGTCGCCGCCTTCGGGGTCGCTGCTGGTCCAGCCGTCAGCCACCAGACAGGCGTTCCACCAGTTGCAACTGAGGAGCACCGGGTGCTCGAACTCGGGCTGCAGGTTGATCAGTTGTTCGCTGTTGATGATAGCGGTGGGCGGACGGTCGGTGTCGATCGGAATGACGGTTACCTGGAAGCTGCAGGTCGCCGTCAGGCCCACACCATCGGTGATGGTGCAGTTGACCGTGGTCGCGCCGATGATGAACAGCGATCCGCTCGGCGGGGTGCAACTCGGCCTCAAGACGCCACAAGCGTCGGACGCCGTCGGGGCCGCGTAAGAAACCGTGGCGCCCCTCAGCTCAGTGGCGGTCACCGTGATGTTCGCCGGGCAAGTGATGGTCGGCGGAGTCGTGTCGGCCACAGTCACATTGACCGGTGCGGAGGTTGCGGAGTTGCCGTTGCTGTCCAGGGCGATGGCGGTCAGCACATAGGCGCCCGCCGGGGCATTGGGCACGTTTACACAGTAGGGCGCGGTGGTGGCCACGCCGATTGGGCCGATGCCGGCGGCGATGAAGACCACTTGCGCGATGCTGGCGCCGCCGACGGCGCTGGCCTCGGCACAAATGGTCGCCGTAGTGCAGGCTTCAATAGTGGCGCCGTTCGTCGGGCTGGTGATGGTTACCGTTGGCGGCTGGATTGCGAGCCGGGCGCCCAGCGCGCGGATATTGCGCACGCGAAAACCGGTCGGATTTACGGCGGTGGGAGCGTTATTCACTTTGAAGTCGAGCGTGTTCGCTCCCGCCACAAAGCCGCTGTTGACCTGAAACGGCGTCCACACGACGAACTGGCCGTCGTTGCGCTGGCCGGTGGAGATGCCGTTGATCACGATGTCAGTCCCCGCGTTGTCCGTGGCCCATTCGCCGGCCACGCGAACCGTGGCGGGATCAAAGCCACTCACGCTGAAAGTCGTTCGATAGCTGTAATCGCCCTCAAGGTTGCCGGTGGATTGATCGGCGCGGGGCGCGATCCACTTTGAGAATTCGTCGTTGGCGAGCCAGGGCGGGATGGGGAAGCCACTGTCGTTGAGCACGAGGGCATCCGGGCCAGGGAAGCCAGGATCGGCGCTCAACGTAATCGTCCAGTGCGAATCGACGGTTCCGGACGGTAGCGAAACACCTGAACCGTCCACGCCAGTGTTGAACAAGCCGGGAATGGCTTCAAGGACGGTGAGCGTCGCAATGGCGCTCGTCGCAGTGCCGGCAAAGTTGGAGATGCGCACGGTGTAGTTGCCGGCGTCGGTGAGCGCGACGCCCGTCAGCGTCAGCGTCGAGCTGTTCGCGCCTGCAATGTCCGTTCCGTTTTTCGCCCATTGATAGGTGAACGGCGCGGCGCCATCCACCGTGACGGAGAAAGTGACGGTGTCGCCGACGGCCACCGCCTGGCTTTGTGGCTGGGTGAGGATGAGCGGTGCGTCGCGCACGGTGAGCGTGGCCGTCGAGCTGAGAACTGTGCCGAACGCATTGCGGACTTCCACCCGGTAGTCGCCAGCCTGGTCGGGGAAGTCGAGTGTGAAGGAAAGTTCGGGGCGCGTTTCGCCCGGCAGCGCATCGTTGCCGAAGAACCATTGATAAGACAACGGAGCACTGCCGTTGGCGCGCACGCTGAAGGTCACGCGCGAACCGAGCGATGGATTGATGTTTTGGGGCTGCTGCACGATGAACGGCGCAGTGCCCGCAGGGAGCGCAGTACCCAGGGCGCTCACACGGTCCACGCGCAGGCCGGTGTAGCCGACGGCCGAGTTGTTGAGTTTGAAATCAATATTGTTCAGGCCGGCGAGCAGGCCGCTGGTGATGCTGAACGGGGTGAAGGTGGGGAACTGCGCGGTATTCCGTTGGCCGGTAGAAACGCCGTTGACCACGATGTCGAGCCCTTCATTGTCGGTGGACCAGACGCCATTGATGGCGACGCTGGCTGGATCGAAACCCGTCAGATCGACGACGGTACGGTAAACGTAATCGCCGCCACTGCCGACCGCGCCTGCCGCGCCGGAGGTTTCCAGGCGCGGGCCGATCCACTTCGAGCGCGCATTGTTCGCCACCCACGGTCCGGCGACGATGGGGAACACCGTCGAGTCCTCGACCACCGGAACGGTAGTCGCGGAATCGGGATTCACGATGAGCGAGTAGTGCGTGTCCGGCGAACCGTCGGGCATCGCATCGCCGAATTCATCAACGCCCGTGTTAAAGAACGTCGTGACCTTGTCGCGCACCGTCAGCCTCGCCGTACGGCTGGTGATGGAGCCAGCGCCATTGGCGACAATCACGAAGTAATCGCCCGCCACGTCCGGGAAATCCGCTATTACATCGAGCGTCGCGCTGGTGGCGCCGGCGATGGCGCTGCCCCCGAAATACCATTGGTAGGTCAATGGAGCGCTGCCGGACGCGACGACGGTAAGCGTCGCCGTGTCGCCGAGGCCAATGGTGGCGTCCTGCGGCTGAGCGCTGATGGTAGGCGGCGTGTTGGGCGGAACGATGCTCACGTTGTCAATCAGGAGCGTGGTGTCTCCGCCCTGCGGGTTGCTCTTGATGAAGGCCAGTTCGAGCGAGGTCGCAGTCGCGACAAAGGGATCGCTGAGGACTTCGCGATACGGATTGCTGCCGCCGACGGGCGGCGAGGCGTGTGGCGCGACGATGGTGACGCCGCCGATCTTCGCTTCCACAAACGGCGCGGTGCCGCTGCAACAGTTCCGGGCGTTCTCGAAGAAGCGGACCTGGTAACTGTTGCCAACGATGAAGCCGTTGACGACCTGGCTCATCGCGCCGTCGGCCTGGAGGAAGGCGGCCTTGGTCCCGTGAGGGATGGTGCCGTTGTCCGCGAACGGGCTGAAGGTCGTGCCAGGGTTGACGCCGTGGCCACCGAGCGCGTTCCAGCCGGTGATGGGTCCGTTGCCGCTGACGTAGCCGGGGAACACCGCGAAACTATCGGCCTCGAAGCTCGGATTGACGATCTGCGGCGGGGGAACCTCGTAATTGCTGAAGCCGTAAGTGTGGAAAGTGTTCGCCTGCAGCGGAACGAACGTAAGCGTGACCGAACTGCCAGCCGCCGTGTAAAGGTAGGAAACACGGATGCCGTTGTTGTCACCAAAGTGGTCCTGGTTCACCGTCAAGTGGTCGTTGCCCACGCTGAACGTGGCAGCGCGCGTGCCGTTTTCCCAGCCGACGGAATAGATGGTCGCGACGTAGGATTTGCCGAAGGTCAGCCCGTCAATCGTCACGCTCTGCACCGTTCCATTGTAGAGGAAGTCATTGGCCAATTGGCGGCTGCCTTCAATAACGTTGTTGCCATCATTGTTGAAGACGTTGGGCAGGCCTGCGGTGGAAAACGAGCCGGCCACCGACGGGTTGCCACCGCCGATACCGGTGAAATTGATCCCGTTGATCGTTGTCGGAGTCGCGCTGCCAAAGCTGTAGGCGTGCGTGTAAGTCTTGGTGCCATCGACGCCCGAGGAGGCGTCATCGTTCCACGCCGCGTAGCTCCAGCCGCTGTTCCGCGGCGCGATAGTGAAGTCGTCGAGCAGCACCGTGTTGTCGCCGCCGGCATCGTTGCGCAGCGCCATGGTCTGCGAGGTCGCCGTGGCAGTGAAGTCGAACGCGAAATACTTGTAGGGGTTCACTCCGCCCACCGACGTGACGGCGGTGTTGATGACGTTGGCGCCGTCGATGTCCACCTTGAGGTTCGGCGTGTTGCCGCCGCGCGCGTTGACGCGGAAGTTCACTTTGTAGGTGTCGCCTACGGTCAGGTCGGAGATCACAGTGCTCAGAGATGCGGTGGCGCTATTCTGGATGAACGCGACCTGGCTGCCGTTGGGAATGACGCCGTTATTGGCGAAAGGGCTGCCGCCGCCGGGGTTGATGCCCGCGCGCGTGGGGTCACCGGCAGTCCAGCCGGTGATGGGACTATTGCCAGAGATGTAGCCGGGAAACACCGTGAAGGTGTCGGCTTCAAAACTGGGATTGGGGATGGTCGGCGCGGCGACGAGCGAAGTGCTGACTAGCGTCAACGCGCCGAGCCAGCCGCTAAAGGCCAGGCTGCGCGACCGGGAGAGAAGGCAGGTGATAGTTGCGTTCCGAGTTTTCATAGTTGGCTCCGATGCGGTGGACTAGGACATGTCCGTTCTGAGTCAGCCCACAAGAGTCGAGCGCTGGGCGCTCTGACTTCCTGTTTGGGATTACCCATGGATGACAGCACAAAGGCGCGCCTGCGGGCAAGGTAATTTCTCAGGCAGGCGCAAGGAAACAAGCGACCGACGGGTGTTGCTGCCAGTGGCGCCTCGCGAGCAAGCCTTCGCGGGCAACAGCAGAACGGCAGCTACTGGGTTTGCAGGCGTCGCCGGACCAACCAGCAGCCACCCAAACCACCCGCCAGCAGCGCGTTGATACGAATCATTGGACGAGCGTCACCCGATAAAATCGCTGGCTGCCGTTGTTTTGGTCCGCCATTTGCGCCGTCGAACCGGTTGCGCTCACCGGGGCGCCAAGGTTCGTCCATTCCGCCGCGTCCAGGTCGTCTTTGTATTGCACGCGATAGCTGCTGCCTGCCTGGGCCGACCAAACGAGTGTCACCAGATTGTTCGCCCCCAAAGTCACGGAAAGCACTGGCGGGTTCGCCGCCGGTATCACGTTCGAGCCGCGCGGCGTGGGCGTGGGCATGAAGTAAAGGGGCGCGGGGCTGCCGTTGGGCCAGCGGCCCTGGCTGATGTTGTTGGTTTGTGCACCGAAGATGATGGAGTCAATCAGCCGGCCCGCCGGGTCATAGAGGGCGATTTGCTCGCCGCCCTGGCCGAGCCGGAAGTTGACGTGCAAGTCACCGTTGGTCTGGGTCTGCCCGCCCTCTTCGTCGGCCCAGACGAGCAGGAAACCCTGCGCCGGCACGGTAATGCCCGCGGGCACGATTGCTTTGCGCGGGCGCGTGAAATCGTCGGTGAGTGTGAAGCCGGCGAGATCGACGTGGCTGGTCGTCGGGTTGTAAATCTCGAACCAATCGTCGAAATCCTGATCGGCCGGATCGCGCACGAAGGTCGTGTTGGCCGCCATCCATTCATTGATGAAGAGCGTAACGGGCGGGGCCGCAGGGTTGTTCGTGCCGCCCGGGGTGGGGAAGGCGAACGTATGGCGGAAGGAGGCTTGACCGGGTGGGAAGGTTCCGTAGGAGCGGTTTGTACCAACGTCGCGGTAGTTCAGGTAATCCACAATCTGCGGTGCTCCATTCACCAGGCGTGAGAGGGCAACTGACCCATTGGTCGGATTGAGGCGGAAGTTCGTGTGCAGGTCCGAGCTTGTGCTTTCGCCCGGTTCACCGTCGGCCCACACGAGCAGGTATTGGCCGGGGTCGATGACGGCATCAGATGGGAACGCCCATTGCGCGAGGGTCGAGTAGTTGTTCGCGAGAAAATAGCCATCGAGACTCAACGAGCCAGGGCCACCGTTGTAGAGTTCCAACCAGGGATCGTTGTCGCCGAAGTTGTCGGCAATCGTGCTGGTATTGTCCGGCTGCACTTCGCTCAGCCAGAGCGCTGGATAGGGCGGCAGGATCGCAGACCCGGAGTTCGGTTCACCTGGCGAGAACAGGCGCGACCGCGGATCGAGTCCGCCAGTGAAGAGCGAATTGAGGCGAAAGGAAAAGTTGGTGCCATTGGTCCCCGAGAGATACCAGAAGCTCAGCGTGTAATTGGTGTTGGACGTCAGGGCGGGGAAGCTTTGCGCGAAGTTCGCCAGGCCCAGCGCGCCGGGCACGAAAATCACATGCGCGCTGGCGGCGCCGGAATGGGCCACGTCCGTGACGATGACGCTGTTGCTGGCGGGGCCGGCCACGCGCCACGCGGGCGCGAACGGCTCCTCGAAGCCGGCGTTGGCGAGGACGTTCAGGCCGACGGCGGGTTCATTACCCAACACCAGTGACACGTCGTCGATGTAGATGTCGCCGGGCTGACTGGGTAACTGGACAAAGAACGCGAGGTTGGTCAGTTGCGAAGAGCCGACTCCGCGCGTGAAGCTGAAGAACCGCCAGCCGGAACCATCCGACCAGTTGCTCACGCGGTTGTTGTCCTGGTTGGCGTCGATGACTTGCAGGGATGCGCCCTGGCCGTCCGCCGTTGCCAGCCACGGCGGGTCGTCGTCGTAAGTCACGCGATCCACGACGACTTCCTCCGCGGGCGTAGCACCAGGCCGGAGGAGCGTGAGGGTTTCGCCGCCGTCATCAAGCTGGCCGTCGTAGCCGTCGAAGGCCGGGATGCCCCAGCCGTAGGCGTTGCCGAACGCGGCGCGGTCGCGGCAAATGACGAGCAGGCCGCGATTGGTGATGATCGTTCCAGGCGGGAAGATGAAATCGACACCGTTGAGCCGCCAGCCCGACAGGTCGAACGAGTAGGTCCCGGAGCGGTTGAACAACTCGATGAACGTCGCGTCGGACACCAGCGGGTTGTACATGATTTCGTTGATGATGATGTTGTCCTCGGCCCGCTCGTCCGCGCCGGTGAACTCGACGATGCGCGTGAGGTTGCTCACCACATTGCCGAGCCGGTCGCGTCCGGCGATGACTAACTCGTTGGTGCCCGCGCTCACCGGGACTTGCAGCCGCCATGAGTTCACCGTGAGCCACACCGGCATGTAGGCGACGCCATTGACCGTGATGGTGTGGACCGTGACCGGCGCGGTGCCGGAGAGCGTGATGAGGTTCCGGTTCGTAACGATGGAGGCAGGGCCAGTGACGTTGAACACATTCGACACCGAGTTGAGCTGCGTCAGCAGAAAGTTACGGCGGCCCGTGATCCAGCTCTTGATGCCCGCCGGGCTGGCCAGGGAAAGACCATTCGCCTGGAACGCGGCATACTTCGCATCGAGAAGGGCATCGATGGCCGTGCCGGGACCCGTGCGGAAGAAGCCGTTCACGCCTTCGGAGAGCGCGCACCAGTAAAGCCGCACCCAGGCGGGATTCGTGTAAACGCGATCCATCATGTCGTCGTTTAAGTTCGGGAAGAGCGGATCGGTCACTGGATCGTTGAAGACGCCGAGGCCGACGTCGAAGTCCCAACACATCAACTTCCAGGTGTCCCTCGTGGGTTTGTAGAGATAAGTGTTCTTCGCGTTGGGATTGCCGAAGGCGTCCCAGAAGGACGCGAGGTCGTTCATCGCGAAGGTCCGCATCCAATGCTCCATGTCGGCCTGCGATTCCATCGCGGACTGATAGCCGGCGCCCGGGGCATTGGCGGCGTCCACCAGGTTCAACAATTCGGAGTAGTCGTTGGCCGTGCCTTGAATGGCGCGCGGCCTCCAAGTCCACCGATAACGGGTGGTTTTCCTCGCGCCGCCCGCGCCCGTGTAGAGTTCCAGGGCGTTGAGGTCGATGCAACTGGTCTCGCGGTCGGCGTTGTCGTTGAACTCGTCCCAGCAATCGGGCTTCATCAGCGTGCCGTCGGGATCGTCGCTGAACCATTCCTCGATGGTGTCGGTGCTGGGATTTTGCACGTCGTCGTAGATGGTCCCGCGCCGGACTCCGTTGACGATCATGATGACGTAGCGGCGATACATGTTCGGCAGGCCGTACTGTTCCAGGAACCAGAACATGAGTTGTTCGCGTTGATCTGTGTCGTCCCGCACCGGCCAGTCGAGCACCACATGGGTGGAACTCAGAAACGGGTCGTCGTCAGGGAAGAAAATGTCGTAACCGCAGAGAGCGCCCATGGGAGAAGTGTAAATGGGCGACGTGTAGGGACTGCCGCTGTAGCGCGCGCCGATATTATAAACCACGCGGTGATCGCCATAGACGAACGTGCCGTCCAAATCTTCGTTGCTCAACTTCTCTCGTCCGGCCCACGTCGTAACGGTCGCCGCCGTCAGCCAGAGCCGGTAGGTGCCGAATCCGCCGGTCGGCGGCGCTTCACCCACGCGCACCAGGCACTCCCGGATCGGCGCGTCGCTCGGGAACTGCGTGGTGGCTGCCGGCGCGAATCCGTCCGTGGCTTCGATGCGGAAGGCCACAAGTTTCCCGGCGCTCTGGCCAGGAATCAGCGCGGTGTAAACCCCGTCGCCCGCCAGAGCATCGCCCCCTGTGCCGTCGTCCACCATTGCCGCATTCAACAAGGTCGCGTCGGGATCGACGCGGTACCTCAACGTCACGGACTGCACGCCGTCCGGGTCGGACACGCGCGTGGTCACGCGAATGGGCTGGCTGGCCTGCGGGAGCGCGGGCCGGTGCGCGGTGTCGGTGATGACCGGGCCGGCGTTCGCGCGCGCCTGGCTGTTCGGGGCGCCTGGCGTGCCGAGGTTCGACGGCACGGCCAGACGGCCGAACGCTTCAAGGTAATTCCCTCTCAGGCGAAACAGAATCTCCGGATGACCGCGCAACCACCGCACCTTGGCGCGCATGGTGGCGGTTGTTCCGGGGGCGATGGCGGGACTGAGCGCCGCGGACAAACGGTTGGCCGTATTGTCACCGCGGTTGCTGGCGCGCAAGCGCAGCGAGCGGGCGCTGTTATAGCCACTGGTCGTTTCGCCGCTCGATTTGCTGTGTGTGCCCCCGAAGATCCAGCCGCTGGTGCCGCTCTCAAAGCCGCCGTTCGGCACGCGGTTCGCGCCGGAGACAAGCACCTCGACGTCGTCAACCAACGCCTCGCCTGCCTCCAGCAAGATCACTTGCAACCGATCCGCCTGGGCTGGCACCACCGCGTTTATTGGGGCGGGGACGCCTGTTTCCAGCACGCCTGTTTGTTCCACCACCGTCCAGGATGACTTCGCTGTCTCGTCGCTGTCGGCCCAGTTGGCGCCAACGCGGTTGTCGCTGCGCGGGTCGATGAGTTCGAGGCTGCTGCCGCCGCCATCAGCCCAGCGGCCCCAACGCCCACCATCCACGTAAGTCACTTCATCGACGACAATGTAGAAGATGTTCGTGGTGACGACGCCGTTGTTGGTGGTGAAGCTGACATCTGGCTTGCCCAGCGCGAGCCGCTCGCCGCCATTGGACAGGTTGCCGTTGAAATTGCCGACGAGGTTCGCGCTGTTCAGCCCGGCGTAGTTCGTGGCCAAGCGGGCGGCGTTGGCCGCGACGACCAGGTAACCGCCGGAAGGAATCATGGTGTTCGGTGGAAACGTGTAACGGATGCCCGCCGTGAACTGCCAATCGCCGACGTTCACCGGAAGCGCTCTGGGGTTGTGCAACTCCACATACTCGTCGTCGTTGTCGCCGGAGATCGGGTTATACATGATCTCGTTGATGACGATCTCGCTGGGCAACGGCGGCGCGTTGGTGGTGCCGGGTGTGCGCGCGTTCAGCGGCTGGAAGCCGGGCGTGCCGTCAGGAAAGCGCCCGGACGCCGCTCCGTTGGCCTGACCCTCGTAGCGCACGGCGTCGATCACGCGCGTGGCATTCGAGTTTAACAGGTAAATCGTTTCGCCGTTGGCCTGAAGCGCGAAGCCAAGCTGCGCTTGCTCAAACGCGATGAATCCGCGCGGGCCGAGCGTGGTGCCATCGGCGATGCGGAACTTGTTCGTCGTCGGGTCGTCGCTCAACCAGCAACCGGACAGGTCCGCCGTCTGCGCGCCGCCATTGAAGAGTTCGACGTAGTCGGTCAGCGGCGGATCGGTGTGCGCCAGGAACTCATTGATGACGACGTTCTCCAGCGCGCCCACGGGCGCCGGGTCCGCCGCGCCAGGGGAGCCGCCCTTGAATGCGCTCGCGGCCCAGGACTTGGGATTGTCCTGGCCGTAGCTGGGCCGGACCAGCACCAGCGAATGCCCGGTGCCGTCCGCCGCGGCGGGCCATGGCGGCTGGTCGGAGTAATTCACTTCGAGGACGATGCCGCCGGATTTCTTGCGCAACCAGATGACGCCGCCTTCGTTCGGCAGGTTGTTGGTAAAGCCGCCGAGGACGCCGCTGATGCCGTACACCGCCTGCACGTCAGCCGGCACAGGCGCGACGACGAGATAGCTGTTGCCCTGGAGCACGGTGTTCGCCGGGAAGGTGTAATCGGCGTCGCCCGTCAAACGCCAGCCGCTGAGGTCCTCGAAGAACGGGTTGGAGTTGTAAATCTCAATGAACTCGGTGCGTCGCCCATCCGCGTTGGCCGCGGGGTGATACATGATTTCCGAAAACACCAGTCCCGTGCGCCGCGTGGCCGGGCCGGGCGGTTCATAGCTGAGTTGCGCCGGGCTGAGGAACGTGACCGTCAGCGCGGCGACCGTGCTGGTGACGGAGCCGGAGTCATTCGAGACAATCACGTCGTAGGCGCCGGCGTCCGAGTCGCGCGCGCCGGGAATGGTGAGCGTGGCGCCGGTCGCGCCAGAGATGGGCGACCCCGCGCGTCGCCATTGATAGCTCAATGGCCGGCTACCGATCGCGCCGACGGTGAATGTGGCGGGATCGAGGAAACCCACCGTGATCGAAGCCGGTTGTGCGGTGATCGATGGCGGCGTGCCAGGCGGCAACACAGGATCAGCCGTGCCACTGAGGAACTCGACGCGCAGCGCGGTGGGATTGGCTGTGGTGCCGGCGTTGTTGACCACGAAGTCCAGCGTGTTGGTCCCCTCGATGAATCCGCTGTTGAGAGTGAGCGTACCGCTGAACGCGCCGAAGTTGCCGTCGTAGCTCAGGCCAGTGAGCGTGCCGTTCAATCGCACTTCGGCCAGCGCGTTGTCCGAGGACATGCGCAAGGTGATGACCGCCGTGTTCGGCTCAAGTCCCGTGAGATCGAATGAGATGCGGTACCGGTAATCGCCCGCCGCGCTGCCCGTGCTTTGGTTGGCCATGGGCCCGATCCATTTGGAGTTCGGTCCGCTGGCCAGCCACGGCCCCGTGCCCACGATGGGAAACAGCGTGTCGATCACGACGAAAGCGTTCGAACCCGCCACCCCATCGGCCCGTTGCACGAGCCGGTAGTGCGGATCGATGGCGCTGTTCGCCAGCAGCGCGCGGTTGTTGTCCACGCCGGTGTTGAACAGGCCGGGAATGGGGGCGGCCTGGGAAGCAGTCGCCGTCAACAGGATGCAGCCCATGGCACAGCCGAACAAAGTGAGGGGTGAATTCATGAAGGTTTGCTTTTTGGAAATGGTAATTGACCGGCACGCCTCTGGGAAACGCACGCTCAGACCGGCATGATTGGACACACAATACATCGTCGTGTCGGTGAATGGCGGCGACCATACACGAAGCAAGCCAGCCTGGCAGCAACTTTGTTTCGGAAAGGTGACTTTTTTTGACGACGAACGGAGGGAAAACTCAGCTTTTCTTACGCACGAGGAAGTCGCCCATCGCTAGATTCTGCAGGTCGCTTCCGTAAAACATGTTCAAGGCGTCGTCGGGCGAGCAGACCATCGGCTCGCCGCGGCGGTTGAGCGACGTGTTCAGCAGCACGCCCACGCCGGTGCGCGCCTCGAACTTCTTCAGCAACTCATAGTAACGCGGGTTGCTCTTCGCGGTGACGATCTGCGGACGCGCCGTGCCATCTTCGTGAACGACTTCCGGGATGCGCTTCTTCCAATGCGCAGCCACGTCGAACGTGAATGTCATGTAAGGCGAGGGATGGTCAGTCTGCAAAACGTCCGGCGCGATGCTGTCGAGCATCGACGGGCAGAACGGACGCCAGCGTTCCCGGTATTTGATCTGCGCGTTGATCAGGTCGGCCACGCCCCGGCTGGCGGGATTGCCGAGGATGCTGCGATTACCCAGCGCGCGCGGGCCAAATTCCATCCGGCCCTGAAACCACGAGACCACTTCGCCCTTCGCCAGCAGGTCGGCGGCGGTATCGGTGATGGACGCGCACTTCTCATATTTGATCCCGCGTTTTTTCAAGACCGCCTCGATTTCATCGGCTGAGTAATCCGGCCCAAGGTAGGCGTGTTCCATCGGCTGGATGGTGTCGCCCAACTGATGCGCGGCGTAAGTGGCCGCGCCCAGTGCCGTGCCGGAATCACCCGCCGCTGGTTGCACGAACAGTTCATGGCCCGCGCCCAGCGCGTGGATGAGCCGCTGATTGCACTTCACGTTCAGCGCCACCCCGCCCGCGTAGCAAAGGCGCTTCGTCTTCGAGATGTGCGCACCGAGATAATGTTTCGTCAGCGCGAGGACGATTTCCTCCAGTTCCTTCTGCACCGCCGCAGCAATGTGGACATACGGCTCGTCAATCTCGTCGCCTTCGCGCGCCGGCCCCCACAAATCCACCAGGCGCTGCGCAAAGAATGTCCCCTTGCCGTCGCGTTTGTAGCGCCGCCATCCGATGCAGTTCACGAGCTTCGTGTTGATGCTGAAGCCGGTTTGGTTCCAGCGAATCAATGGGCCAAGGTTGAACTTTTTCGCGTCTCCGTAAGGCGCCATGCCCATCACCTTGAATTCGCCGTCGAGCATCTCGAAGCCGAGGAACTCTGTCACCGCGCCATAGAAGCCGCCCAGCGAATCCGGCGCGTAAAATTCCTTCAGGCACTCGATGCGTCCGCCCTCGCCGTGGCCGAACCACGTCGTGCAATATTCACCGACGCCATCAATGCTCATGATCGCCGCGTCCTTGTAGCCGGAGAGATGATAGGCGCTGGAAGCGTGCGCGAGATGGTGTTCGACCGGTATGAAGCGAATTCTGCGCGGGTCGATGCCAACCTTCTCCAGCATCCCAAAGACATTGCGAACGTTGCGGCGGTAGCGGCGGTTGCCGTTCACCAGCGCCACGAACGCGCGGTCCGGCGCATACCAATGCCGCAAAGCATAATGCCAGCGGGCGGGGCCGAACAAACTGACGGGAGCGAAGGGATACGCCACCACCTGCACGTCGGAAGGCTTGATCCCGCCTTGCTTAAGACAGAACAGCGTTGCCAATTCCGGCTGGAGACCCTTGGCGTGTTTGTTCCGATTAAACCGCTCCTCGTCCGCGGCGGCAATGACTTGGCCATCCGCGACCAGCGCCGCAGCGGGGTCGTGTCCAACCGCGCCGCCCAGACCAAGGACAATCATGGCAGAGCGGCGACCTCCGCACGCGCCGCCGCATTATATCCCAAGAGCGCGCTCGGAGAGACGCGCCCCACCGCGAGGCGCAAGCAATGCCACGGTGCGGTTGGATGGCGGCTGCGGAAAGCCAGACGATGATCGTTCATGTGTTGTCTCGAACAGGTTCGCTGAATCGGCGCGTCGATGCCATACGCCCGCACTGTTCAATCCAGCGATGGACTGACTCTAAAAAATCTCTGCTCGTCACCGCAATGGAGTTTTTCCCCAAGCCCAACCCGAAGCCTTGTGCCTACCGAGTGCAGATCGTTGCAATGGGGGGCGCAACCCCTTCCGGGCGCACCGCAATCCTTGGTTCGTTCGAGGATTGCCTGGAGAGACGGCCTGGCGAACGACTGCTCCTCACGCCGCTGGCGGAGTAGCCGCCGCGACCGTGTTGCGCCGAGTGAGCCAGCCAGCCAGCCAGGTTTCGAGCACCAGCACGACGAGCGCGGCCACGATAAGCCAGCGCCAGAGTTTTTGGCGCTGCTCCAGTTCGGCGGCTTGCAGGCGGAGGCGCTTTTTTTCCTCCTGCTTCACCAGTTCGGGGTTGGGCGCTTTAATGGGAAGTCGCAGGCGCTCCAGTTCCTCGAGTGCCAGCGGCGCGGTGCGGCTCTCGCCCGGATCGAGGTTCACCGCGAAACGTTGAGCCGACGGCCCGGCGTTTACCGTGTAGATGCCCGGCTGGTCAGTCCCGGTGAAGCGATCACCGGCTTTCACCTGGACGTCCGTTCCGTCCGGCTTGCGCACCGTGAACGTCTGCGCCGCGTTCGTGCTCGCGAAAGAAACCGGATCGCCCACGACATATTGCGCCAGTTGCGCCTTGATGCCGCCGCTCAAATCGAGCAACGAGAAGAGCAGGGGAACGAACTTCGAAGAGAGCGCGAGCTGGCTGTCCGCCGGATGCCAGCCGGAGGCGAGCACGAACAGCAATCCTTTGCCAACCGGCACCTGGAGCAGCGCGGGATCTCCCTTGTCGAAGCGGGCCAGCACACGCGCCGTCTTGAACTGCGCCGCATCCAGCCGGCGATGTTTCCAGAAATGAATCTTGGTGAAGTCGCTGAAGCGGGGATCAGCGAAGGGCGCGAAGAGCGGGTGCTCAAAATCCACCTGGCCGAGCAATGCGTACCCGCCCGCCGGCGCTTCTTCGGCGGACACAGTGCCAAGGCCCGCAATCTCCGCGAGCGTCGGCGCGGCGGCGATGGACTTCATGACGAACAGGACCGGCTTGCCCGCTTCGAGGAACGCGCGAACGCTCTTCGCTGCTTCCGTCGAAAGCGTGTCTCCCACGATGAGCAGTGGCGCGCTGAACAAATCTTCTGACAACAACGGCGCACTCGCCGGGCGGACGACGACCTGCACGATTTGCCGGCGC
>Ga0187893_10003715_pt1 | contig 30267 bp, 27 predicted proteins | sample MA1701074metaG_FD_139574 | JGI IMG/M metagenome (GOLD analysis project Ga0187893, IMG submission 139574) | White microbial mat communities from a basaltic lava cave in the Kipuka Kanohina Cave System on the Island of Hawaii, USA - MA170107-4 metaG ...
AACTAAGAGGAGCTGACGCTCCTCTTGCCGATAAACGACAAGGAGGTGGGCCAAATCAGATTGCCAAAACTGGATGGGCCAAATACGCATGCCGAAGTGGCCCAGTCCCGCTTGCCAAACTCATGCAGGTAATGACTGAGTACGAGAAAGGGAAATGGGAGGGGCTGACAGTTGTAGCGCGAGATGTTGTTTTGAGCGTTTCCAGAACGAAGAGTGAAGAATTATCATAAAGCAAAGATAAAAAGTGCGGCTAAGGGCGTCTGTTAAGTGTGACGAGCAGCGTGAGTGGCTACAACTACACGAGCTATGATGCGCAGGGAAGAGTGACAGCATACAATCAGCAGACTTCGGGAGAGTTGTACCTGATGGGAGCGACGTACAACAAAGGCGGATAGATGGTTTTGGAGACGGCGATCAACAATAGCTTTCCATGCTATATTCCTGCTTGCCCGATAAACCAAATCATCAATGAGGTTGCCATGACTTGTCACGCCTGCAAAAGGGAACTCAAATTCGAAGAAAAAATTTCCCGCACCGAGGAATGCCCGCACTGCGGCGCGGATGTTCATTCGTGCCTCAACTGTCTGAATTACGACCGCAGCGCGCACAATCAATGCCGCGAGCCGCAATCGGAATGGCAATCTGATCGAGAGAAAGCAAACTTCTGCGATTACTTCATCCCGAACAATCTCGCCTCACAGGGCAATAAAAACGCGACCCCTGACACGCGCCGCGCTTTCGATGATCTGTTCAAAAAATGAATTGGAGTGTGTGCAAACAGATTCGATCAATAATCGCTTATGATCCGCTTTTTGGGTGGTTTTTTCCCTCCGCTCTGCGCAAGCAAAGCTCCGATTATCTTCTTTGTTTCTTCATCTGCAAAAACGCTCTTTAATTTATTCTTAAATTCTTCCTCGTTATCTGCTGGGGCGTTCTGCAAATCCCAGATATCGTCCCTAATATCTTTTTGTGATTTTTCCGCCGATCTCACCTTGATCTTAGCCGGATACATTGAAGTGGCTTTATGTTCAACATCAAGTAGAGGGTAACGGTAAAAATTGAGAGCCGGAGCGACAAGATATAGAGTATGACGCAAAACTCCTTCGTTGTCAGATAGTGTTGTCTCGACCTTACCTTCAACAATGTTTTTGGTTTTCTGGCCGAGGAGCGACGCCTGCTGCTTGAGAATGGTTACTGGCGGCACTTCGTCTGTGACAGAGGCGATTTCGACCGGCCAAAGGTCGTCAATTGCTGTGGACATATCGAACTCCTTTCCTCATATTTCCAGGGCAAATAATAGCGGAAGATGATCCGACAAGCGAGCATTCGGAATCCCGGAAGGCTTGACGAACGATGCGCCTCCGCATTCCTTCAGGATTTGCAGGCTCGCGCTATCGAATGATTCCAATAAATCCGGCCTGATAAGAACCTGATCCCACATATGCCAAAAGTATTCAGAAAGCAATCCTTTCTTACTATGGTAAGTTCCGGGCGGCCCTTCGGTATCGTCCCCGAAGCGACCCCACATCGGATTGTAGAAGAACGGATAGAATTCCTTTTGCACCAAGCGTGTTCTCTTTCTAGCAATGTCTCGTGTCATGACGGCGTGCCATCCGTTGGCTGAAATCATATCTTCCTCGAAAGGATTCATGTTCAGGTCGCCAGTCAGTACCGTTCTCGAATGTCCGACACGGCTTTCTATTTCACGAATCCTTGATGACAGATCAGAAACCAGTTTCTGCCGATCCCTGGGTTCTTTGTACGATTCATGCCGTTTGCTCGGAAAGTGTATGACTGCAAGTAATATTTCTCTTCGTGCTGGCAAACTCACTCGACGCACTGTGAGAAACTCGTCGTTGTACTCGGACTTTATAAAGTCATCAGGAAACCGCGTGTAAATCACGACTCTCGTTTCGTTGCTGGCTGTCAGATGGAATAGATCGTCTGTCTCTGTATTGAGGCCGTTCAATATTTCTATCTCTATTTTATCAGAGCATTCCGCGAGGATGACGACTTCCACCTTATGCTCTTCGACGATATCCGACAGCACTCGACCTATGGAATTCTTCTTGATGTTCCAGAAGAGGAATTTCATGCCAATCCTCTGATATTACTGTTCGTTCTGATCTTACGAAGGCGACATGCCTGCCGGATGGATCGTGTCGTCAGGCCCAAGCGAATACTGCATCGCAGCCATTCGCGCCTGTGCGCGCGCCACATCCCTCAAAGTTATTATTCCGAGCAATCGCGTGTCATCCGAACGCGAAACTACAGGAAGCTGCGAAAGCTCCCGCTGGGCGAGTTTCAGTATTACAGTGTCGAGAGTCTGATCGGGGTGAGCATGAACGACTTTCTTAACCATCAAGTCGGCTATCTTCTCAGAATGTCGGCCTTCTGCTTCGAGCCGCTTCAAATCATTAGTCGTTATGAGTCCGACCATCGCTCCGTCACCCATCACCGGATAGCCGTTGAATTCCAGCTTGCCTACGACATCAAGAGCTTCGCTCACTGTGACATCATCAGGAAGAGTTACGACATCGCGCGTCATAACCGACGCGGCTGTAATGCGAGCCAGCGCGTCAGTCTTTGGCGCGTGTCCGAGATGTATGCCGTCCTGAAATAAAAACGCTTCGTAAATCGAAAGCGGAGAAAGCCGCGACGCAACAGCATAGGCCAGAGCGTTCGCTATCATCACGGGCAGGATGATTTCATAGTTGTAGGTCATCTCGAAGATGAGAAGTATAGAAGTTATCGGCACGCGAATTACCGCTGCGAACATCGCGCCCATGCCGACGAGCGCAAACGCCCCGCGCACGATATTGGCATCAGGTTCGATGTAGGCGACCAGGTGCCACATCGCCGCGCCCAGCATCCCGCCTATGAACATCGAAGGCCCAAGCACGCCGCCCGACATCCCTGCTCCATAACTGAATGACGATGCGAGTATCTTCGCAGCAAGCAAAGCCAGAACCGCTTTGAATACGAGTTGATCCTGTCCCCGAAGCACCTGGCCCAGAAAATCGTATCCGATGCCGAGCGATTGAGGCTGCCACACGCCGATCACGCCGATGATCGCGCCGCCGATTGCGGGCTTAGACCAGCCGGGAACATTCAAGCGATCTCGAAAGGCCATGCGCAGAAACAGAATCAGCTTTGAAAACCCTACGCCCACCACGCCTGCCGCTACTCCCAACAGCGCGTAAGCGAAAAGCTCTTTCGGATGATTGAGCGCGTAGATGTTCGCCCCTGCGAAAAGCGGGTGCGCGCCCAACAGCCATCGCTCGATGGTCGAAGAGATGACCGCAGCGACGACTATCGAGGCGGCGAGCTTCTGATTGAGGTCGCCTATGATTTCTTCGAGCGCGAATGTGACGGCAGCAATCGGAGTATTGAAAGCGGCGGCTATCGCTGCTGCGGCTCCGACCGGGAGTTGATTCATCTGCTTGCGGCGCGGGATGGAAAAGAGTCTGGCGATAGCATTCGACAACGCGGCGCAGATTTGAACCGTCGGCCCCTCGCGTCCGAGGCTCGCGCCCGACCCTACGCACAACGCACTGATGACTGCCTTGCCCGCGGCCACTCGCATAGGCACGCGACCATAATCCATCGCATAAGCGATCTTGACCTGCGGGATGCCGCTCCCTCGCGCTTCGGGCGCGAAGTAATGAATCAGAAGCCCTGCGGCAAGCCCTCCGACGACAGGTATGATCAACATCCAGACTATGCGCGAAGGCCCCTCAATCGCGATGGCCCGCTCGATGAGGTTCGACGAGATGAGTTTGATCAGAAGGTGATAGCTGACGGCCATCAGACCGCAGGCGACGGCGATGGTGATTGTGAGTATGAAATACTTTTGATTGGTGGGCAGGCGAAGGCGATGAAATATGCGCGTTGCGCCAAGTTCGATGTTGTACCACTTTTTTGTCAGTTGCGCTTGCGCCACTCTGTCACCGGGTTGATTGTTCGCGCGCTCGTCTACTGCGGGCTTGAGTTAAATAATAATGTAGCGCGAAGCGCAGCGGATGAAAACTCTTTCCCGTCTTTTCACAGATTCATTTCATAAATCCTGTACGTCTTGTAGCGGCGTCCGCCGATGAGCCGCGCCGCGCGATTCATCGTCACATTATTTTCCAGCACCCAACTCATCTCCGAATCTTCGTAGCCGAACTTCACGACATCGCGATAAATTCTTTCGTAAAAGAGCGAAGCCACGCCGAGGCTCTGATGCTCCTTCACGATGCCCATGATGATGATGCGAAAGAACGAGAGTCGCCGCGAGTGCCACAGAAGTTTCACCAGCCCTAAGGGAAACAATCGCCCGTCGATTTTTTTCAGAGCGCGATTGATATCAGGCACGGCGAGAAAAAAACCAATGGGTTCCGTCTTACCATCATCGGTTTTCTTCTCCGCGATGTAGACGATCCTCGGATCGACGATCTGTTTGAGGTCACGCGTCAAATGCGCGAATTCCTCTTCGATCATCGGCACAAATCCCCAGTTGTTGCTCCAGGCGTCGTTATAAACTCGGCGGATGATATCGGCCTCGCGGCGGATGTTTTTCATATCGACTGTGCGCACGTTTATACTTTCCCTGAGCCGGTCGGCCACGCCTCTGAGCTTGTCCGAAAGAATGAAGGACTTAGGCGAGATTTGATAAGCGTACATATCGACCGCTTTTTGAAGGCCGCTCTGCTCCAGAAGGTCAATGTAATAGCCTGGATTATAAGTCATCATCACGAAGGGTGATGAATCGAATCCTTCGACCAGAAGGCCGCACTCATAATTGGGCGAAGGATTGAACGGGCCGCGCATAAAAACGGCCCCGCGCTCTTTCACCCAGTTACTCGCCGCTTCGATCAAAGCGGACGCAACTTCCCGGTCATCTTCCGATTCGAAGTATCCGAAGAATCCTCCGTGTTCGTTGTGAAAGCTGTTATGCGCGTGATTGATTATCGCCATGATGCGGCCCGCTGCGCGCGTCCCTCGATAGGCGAGAAACATCTCGACATCGGCGGTCAGATAAAACGGATGCTTGCGAGTATCGAGAATATCCTTTTGCGCCAGTCGGAGCGGCGGCACCCAATGCGGGTCGGCGCGATAAAGGCGATAAGGGAAGTCGAGAAACTCGCGCTTCTCTCGCGCTGATTTTACGGAGCGAATCTCGACTCCCGCGCTTCTTGCTTTTGCCATTTTTGTTATGCTCATGTTTCGAATCCAAGATTTCAAATTTCAAATTTCAAACTCACGCCTTGAATCTTAAATTTCAAATTTCAAACTCACGCCTTGAATCTTAAATTTCAAATTTCAAACTCACGCCTTGAATCTTAAATTTCAAATTTCAAACTCACGCCTTGAATTTCAAATTTCAAATCTCAAATTTCAAATCTCAGAGACCCGATGCGACACATGCATTCATACTCGCAGTTTGTATAGCAGCGGTTATCATTTGGCCTGACGGGGAATTGTCCCGACCGAACCTGCCCCGCGTAATGGCGAATTTTTTCCTCGGCGCTCGCAATCACCGCATCTATGCTCAGTCGTTCATCCTCCGCGTGAGGAATTTCCGATCCCTTCTTTCGACTCGTGATGTGGAGATAATAGGCTGATGAGAGCCGGGCATCGGGCCGGAGGTGACGCGCGGCCATCAGATAAATCGGCAGTTGAAGATTGCGACCTTCCATAGCATCGCTGTGTCTGATCGGCGTGCGCGTGGTCTTGTAATCGATGACCACGAGACCCTCTTCGCTCTGGTCTATTCGATCAATCGCGCCACGAATCCTGATTTCGCCTTCATCCGATTCTACTATGAGCGGATTTCTATCCTCGAATCCGAATTTCTCTTCAAAGGCTAAGGGGCGTGCCGCGCGCTCCGCATTCCACACGGCTTCCTGAACGAGAAGCCTGACGACGTTGCGCTTGATTTCTATCTTGTCGAATTCCCAGAAAACTCCCTGCCGGATTTCTCCCTCGCTCGCCAATTCTTCAAGCGTCTTTTCAGCCATTTCCAAAGCGACATCAGCGCATGTTTGAGCATTATCTATCGTCACATCCGTTCCGATTGCGCCGAGCCGTTCATAAGTTCTCTCAAGAATTTTGTGATATGCGTTTCCCAGCCTCGACGGGACGAATCCTTCGACAGGTTCTTCCACAGACCTGAGCCTGAGCGCGTGGCGGGCAAAGAAACGAAACGGACACACGCCATAATCATTGATCTGACTGGCGCTCCACAGATAACCCGTCCCGAACTTTCGCCTGATCCCTTCGAGAAGTTCAGAGTTTTTCATCACTCCGTCGAATCGCCCCAACGACCCGGCAAGCCTGCCGCGTTCCATGTGCGCGCCGCGCCGAACTGCCTTCCAGCTTGCATATTTTTCTTCGAGCAGAGCGTCGGCGCGGCGCGCGTCATCCGTGGCGCGATCTTCATCAAAGCTTCGCCTGATCTCACGGGCAGTGATGAGAGCAAGCTCATCGAGCGAAATTATTTCATTCAAAGGGACGCGCTCGAATGTGGCGGCCTGCTGAGGAATGATGATCTTTCGAGTGAGCGCGCAGGCTTCGACTTCATCGATGAGATAAGAGCGGAGCAACTCGCCGCCCGCAAGGTCTGTTCTCGCGTAAGCGAGATATAGCCGTTCAAGGGGCTTCGCCATCGCTTTATAAAACTGAGTGAGGTCAGCGCCCGCGTCTGAAGTCGTTTCAGTCAGATCGATCCCCGCAGCGCGAATCTGCTCCCGCTCGACGAGGGTGTAAGGAAATCGCTCAGTCGCGCGAGCGGGGAATTCGCCTTCGATCAGACCAAGCATAAACACTGCGCGGTAGAGACGCGGGCGCAGATTGTGCGCTTCCTGAGCCAGCACCGAAGAGAGAAGCTGCTCGCGCTCAATCGTGGTCGCTGCGATAGCGCGATCAAGTTCGTTATAAAAGACGGGCCACGCCACTTCCTCCGTCGAATCGCCAGCCTCTCTTTTCAGACTGTCGAGCAGAATGCGAAGAGATTTCACAGCCGTGAGGTTTTCATCCTTCACGCAGCTTTCGATGTCGAATTCTTCTGCGAGTCGGATCGCACTTAGCGCAAAGAACAGCCGGGTCGCCGAGGCGGGAAGCGAAACCTCGTCGAAAAAATTATCGAGGCCTTCCTCAAGCCTCGCGTAACGATCCTTTCTCACGCCGTCGGCTTCATCATAGATATGATCGAGGCGACCCTCAACCGTCTTCGCATTCATCGCGCGCAGAGCTTCCACCCACTGCTCGCGCTTTCGAGTGACGTTTCCCGTGATCGAAGCGTGATCCAGGAGATTGATTGTGCGCTCGTCCAAACCGAACCGCGAGAGATTGAAAAACGCGGAGCGCAGACAGTCAATCACCGCGCGGCGCGGGAACGAATCATAAGCCAGCGCGAGAAGTCGCAGAAAAGCGATCACTACCGGAACTTCGCCCAGCGCGAGCGGGCTGTCGAGTGTGATCGGTATGGAACACTCGCGAAATATTTTTTGCAGATGATGCGAGTACGCCGAGAGCGAGCGGCATAGGATGGTTATGTCACCGAGGGCGAAATGGTTTTCGAGTATGAGCTTTTTGATTTCTCGCGCGGCGGCTCGAACTTCGGCGGCCCGATCAGGCGCAGAAATAACTGTGATGGGTGCAGACTTCGAAGCGTCACGGGGCGAATCATCCCTCATCAATCGCGCCGCCGCCCGCTCGATTTCATTCGAAGGCGGCGATTGAAATTCTGTTATCTCAGCGCCGATGGACGCGAATCTTTTGCGAGTCGGCTCCTGCCAGAGATGAACAGCGCGGCCCGATTCATAAGTAAGCGTTGCCAGGGTTTCTACTCCGAGTTGTGAAAGCCGTGAGAGCAGGCCGACCTGAACCGGCGTGTAAAAATCGAATCCGTCGGCGACGACGAGCGAAAATCGATTCGCAAAATTTTTTCCTGATGATCGCGCGGCTTCGAGCGCGCGGAGAGCTTCAAGTCCCGCGCCTTCCGCATCGATCAAATTCGATCTTCGAAGCCTTGCCGTGTAGCGCGTGAATATGAGCGCGATGTCGCGGTCTTTCGTGTCTCGAAGAGAGGCGATCAGCGAAAATTTTTCTTCATCCGTTCCACTGCGCCACAACTCATCGATGAAGGAAGCGACGGCCCTGGTCAGCCCTGCGCTCCCGGCGATATCGCCCAGATAAGAAAAACTTTTTTGTTCGTCAAGCTCGTTAATGGTTCGGCGAAGCAACGGGTCGCGCTCGATTTTTTTCAAAACGTGAATATCTCGTTTCGCTTCGGTGAGAATATCAGTGTAGAGACCGGGAAAAGTTTTTATGACCTGATAGAGTCTGCTCGATGCAATGTTGTGAGCGCGCAAAAAAGATTGAAGCCTGTCGATCATCACCGCTTGCGCGCTCGCGGAAGGAACGATCAGGAGCGCGTTCGCGCCTCGATGCGAGAGCGCGTCGGCGAGGCGCGCAATCGCCTCGCGGGTTTTTCCTGAATTTGGAGGGCCGACGATAAGCTTCATAACGAGAGGGCCGATTATATCCGATACGCTGAAAGCCAATCCACCCTGGGAGAGCGAAGCCTGTCGTTGACCGCGCCGAGAAGCGCGTCGTAACATTCCTCTTTGTCACAGGTCAGGATTTTTTATCATGGATGAACGCACTTTCAAAACTCTCGAACTCGACACGCTCATCAGCCTGCTTGCGCGCCACGTCCAGTCTCCGCTCGGTCGTCGTCGCGCGCTTGCAATCGCGCCTCTCACTGACCGCGAGCTAATAAATCGCCAGCTTGATCTGACGAGCGAATGCCTCGACTATTTCACGACCGGCGGCGCGTTCGGACTCGGAGATGTGGAAGACGTTGAAGATTCGCTCTCTCAGCTTCGCATCGAAGGCGCGAGTCTCGACCCGCATCAGATACTAGCCGTTCAAAAACTCGCTTCGACAGCAATGGACCTTCGCGGGCAATTCACCGAACCGGAATCGAGAGAGCGTTACCGTCAGCTTGCTTCGATCACAGGTCGAATGCCCGATTTGAAAAGAATGCTCGGCTCGCTCAGAGGGAAAATTCTTCCCAACGGCGAAATCGATGACAGCGCAAGCCCCGAACTTCGTCGCATCCGCCGCGAGATAAACGAACGTCGCTCGCGCGTATATCGCAGCCTCGAAACGCTTATGCGGGATCGCGCGCCATCGGCGATTCAGGAAGAGATAGTCACTGTTCGCAACGGGCGATTCGTCATCCCCGTGCGAACCGACGCGCGCTCTCAGGTTCCGGGAGTCATCCACGGGCTTTCATCCTCCGGACAGACCACGTTCGTCGAACCGATGGCCGTCATCGATCAGAACAACGAACTGGCCCGATTGCGCGAAGAAGAAGAAATAGAAATCGCGCAGATTCTTCTCCGGCTCACTCAGACCATCAGAGAGAGCCTCGGCGAAATAGAATCGATAGTCGCGGCCATCGCCGAAGTCGATTTCGCTCAGGCGAAAGCGCGACTCTCAAGAGAATTTGACTGCGCGCGCCCAAGTATGAACGAAGACCGCCGCTTGATGCTCAAAGACGCCCGCCACGCGCTGCTTGAGCATCTGCTCAAACAAATGGGCGGGCGAATCGTTCCCATCTCGCTTGAGCTTGACCCGTCGCATCAGACGATGGTCATAAGCGGCCCGAACGCCGGTGGAAAAACCATAGTCGTAAAAACCATAGGGCTTATCGCCCTGATGGCTCAGATGGGTTTGCACGTCCCTGCACGTGAAGCCGCGCTTCCGGTTTTCCATCAGGTATTGGCCGACATCGGAGATCAGCAATCAATCGCCGCGAATCTCTCGACCTTCACCGCGCACATGCGAAACATCTCGGAAATAGCCGCTCAAGTCAGCCCGCCCGCGCTCATTCTTCTTGATGAAGTGGGAACCGGTACGGACCCGGACGAAGGCGCGGCTCTGGGGTTGAGCATAGTCGATTATTTCAGGCGCACGGGCGCGACCATCATCGCGACGACTCACTACAACCCGATCAAGGTGTGGGCTTCGCAGACGGAAGACGTGCTTAACGCTTCCGTCGAATTCGATGAGCAGACCTTGAGACCGACTTATCGATTGCTCACGGGAGTGGCGGGCGCGTCTTCGGGCATAGAGATAGCGCGACGGATGAATCTGCCAGCGGAAATAATCGATGAGGCTACGGGGCTTTTGAGCCGTGAGCATCATCAGGCCAGCGATTACTTGAAACAACTCAAATCGTTCGTCGAGGAACAGGAAGCCTTGCGACGCGCTCTGGAAGAAGAACGGCAGGCGACGGCTGAAAAATACACCCGGCTCGACATTGAATTTGCGAAGCGAGAAGCTGATCGTCGCGCTCAGTTCGAAGCGGAGCTTTCGCGGGTCATCAGCGAATTCAAGACGGAAAGCGAGCAGGCTATGCAATCAGTGAAAGATCGAATCACGGCGGCGCGGCTCAAAAAAGAAGCGGAGACGCGAGCCTCGGAGCTTCGCCGTTCGGCAGGCGTGAGACTCAAAAAAAGCGCGGTCGCCGAATCGACTGCAAGTAAAACTGAAGTTGCTCCATCGAGCGATTCATTCATTGAAGAGATCGTCGAGATACGCGAGCGCGACCGCGTTATAGTCAAGTCGCTCGGCAAGGAAGGCGTGGTCGAATCTGTAAGCGACGGGACGTACACCGTTTTGATCGGGTCATTGAGATTTCGAGCGCGGAGAGATGAATTGCAACTCGTCAAATCAGCCGCGCCCGCCGCATCGAAGCGCGTAGCCGATTTGCCGCGCGGAGTGAGCGCAACGGTCGACGTTGATAAGGGTTTTAATTCAGAGATCAACATCATCGGCGCGACGGTAGATGAAGCGACGGATCGAGTCGACAAGTTTTTGGATGAAGCATTCATGGCGGGAGTAGAGCGTGCGCGCATCGTTCACGGGCATGGGAAGGGGACGCTTCGTCGTGCGGTGGCGGAGTTGTTGAGCGGCCATCCGCACGTCGAAAAGTTTCACCTCGCGCCCGCGAACGAGGGCGGGCAAGGCGCGACGATAGTCGACATGAAGAAGTGAAGACGTGGATGCAGGACATAGCCGTGCGGATGTTTCCACACAGGTCGCGGCATTATGCGCAATCGTGGGCGCGCGAGTTTTCAATTCATCCGGGCTTCTAACCAAACCATCACATCCCAGCCTTCCGATCTGAAAAATTCGCAGATTGACAAAGGCAGCACCTGATTTATATACTTCGGCCCGAATATTGGACGTGGCCCTCTGTATGCAGAGAAATTTTTTATAATACTTCTTCAAAAGACAGATCGCGCAACACGGAGATATTGCAGGACACAGGGAATATTCAGGGAGAGGAGACTCTATGATTTCTCTGCGCAACTTCACTCTTCTTCTGGTTTCATTATTGCTGACTGCCTGTAGTCAGTCGCCACAGCAGCAGTCAAACCAGTCGCCTCCTTCGAAACCTCAAGAACCTGAACAGGCACAGAATAATGTTTCTCCTTCCGAAAAGGTGATCGTATCGATTGGCAAGACTTCGCCCGATGTCGCTCGTTTGAAACCTCGTTTTGTTGAGGCGTTCTCGCCTCCACGCATCAAACTTCAGAAAGACATTTCTTCTCCGCTCAGTTCACAATCGGCTTCACAAACTCAGGATGAACTTCCTCCGGAGGGAATGAAATGGCTCATCGTAACCATAGAACTGGATCCTGCTCAGGGAGAGGTTTCTATTCCGATAAACAGAATCCATCTGGTAGATGATTCGAAAAGAAAGTATAAGCTCATCTCGTTTGGAGGCTCAGATTCTTCCTCTTTCATGGATTTTCGCGAGTATGAGAAGTACAAAATGACTGAGCCTCCGAAGCTGATCATACGCTCCTCGGTCAGCAGCAAACAGACTATGCTTTTTGTGATAGCAAGCAACGCGGCGGGCCTTCGCCTTGAGATGTAAAACAGATGTTTCACAAATCACTGATGTCAGTCGGGACTGACAGATTCGATAGCTTGCCCAACCAGCCATCGGGCGTAGCTTTCAACCAGAAGGAAGGAAAAGCCATGAAGCATATTCTCGCATTTTCCCTGACGATATCGTTGTTCGCCGCTTTGTCTTGCGGCAAGCAGGACAAGGCGGCTGAAACGCCATCCTCGCCGCCTACCCCGCCTCATTCATCGCCTTCCGCTGGCAACGCTCAGTTCGATGTGGTCAAGGCATCCTATAAGAACGATCTTTCAATAAAGACGATCATCAGGGACAAATCGGGCAAGGAAATCAGAGAAGACAAAATAAACGTGGGCAACATCAGCACGGGCTTTCCGTTCGTAATCTTTGAACTGGTTCTAAAAGTGGACGAATTGAAGCTCATAGCTTCCGCCGCCAGACTCATAGACCCCACCGGCAAGGAATACCCACTCGATGGCACAGCAGCCTTTTCCGTTGAAAACTACCATCCGCTGCCGCCGAGTAAAGGCACTATATTTGATCTTTATCCTCTCACGGAAACAGACGGATCAGGCTCGACGGTTGCCCTCGACTGGAAGAAAGGAACACAGGAAATAGAGATAAGGGCGAGCGGGAAAGGAGCGAAGTTGATACTCATCTACGCTGCTCCGAAAATCGATGGGGAGTACAAGCTGGTCGTTCCGGATTCTGAGCCGATTTCTATAAGACCTGAATCAAACTGAGAAAAATATGACCTAATCTTAAATTGTGCAGCGCCTTGCGACAGGTTTTATACGGTTGTGATTCGCGCGATTGAAATTCATTCTGCTTGAGCAGCCCCATTTCACTAATCTCTCGGAGGCAGATGATGAGTTGGATTCAGCGTTTGATCACCTCTCTGGTTTCCAAACAAACCGCATCGCGTATGGAACAGGAATCGCGCTTGTGGATACTCAGGTGCGAGTGCGGCTTCGAACAATCGATCTGGGACGCCGGAGGCATACGCCGGGGCGCTAAAGGCTCGCCTCGCGTGATGCGCAAGTGCGCCTCCTGCAATCAAAGACGCTGGCACGTTCTCTCCCGACGAGAGACAGCCTGAAGAGATCACTCTTGAGCCAATCGGGAGCGTGAGTTTTCAGGTAAGAAATAATCCGACGAAATCTTATCATCGCCGTCTTGCGCGCATTGCAAAACTCTTCCGCCTCTCACATAATGCGCCGGATGGCGGCTTCATCTCGCCAGCCTCGACAAACTCAAACCGGATTGCAAGGAAAGGAGCTCGACATGTCACTATCTCGACGCATGGCGGCAGAATTCCTCGGAACATTCTGGCTCGTACTCGGCGGGTGTGGCAGCGCAGTGCTGGCTGCGGCATTCCCACAGGTTGGAATCGGATTGCTGGGCGTTTCGCTGGCTTTCGGTCTTACAGTTCTCACGATGGCTTACGCCATCGGACACATATCGGGCTGTCACCTCAATCCGGCTGTCTCTGTCGGATTGTGGATCGGCAAGAGGTTTCCAACTTCCGATCTGCTCCCCTACATCATCTCTCAGGTCGTGGGCGCTATCGCAGGCGCGGGCGTGCTGTATGTGATAGCGAGCGGCAGGTCGATCTTCCGTCTGAGCGACGGGCTTGCATCCAACGGATATGAGCAGCACTCGCCGGGAGGTTATTCTCTGATTGCCTGTCTCGTGGCGGAAGTCGTGATGACCTTCGCGTTCCTGATGATCATTTTGGGATCGACCGATAAACGCGCTCCCGCGGGCTTTGCTCCGATTGCCATCGGACTGGCGCTGACGCTGATTCATCTGATCAGCATCCCGGTCACTAATACATCCGTGAATCCTGCGCGCAGCACCGGGCCAGCCTTGTTCGTCGGCGACTGGGCGATAAAGCAGTTATGGTTATTCTGGCTCGCTCCAATCATCGGGGCAGCACTGGCAGGGCTGGCGTATCCGTGGCTTGCAGATGAACAGGCCAGTAAATGATACTGACTGTGGATTAGCGCAGACCATACGGCTCGAAGTTGTTTCAAGGAGTCGAAAAAATGAAAGTGAACCGCTCGCGTTACTTCAAAGCCGCGATTGTGCTATCGATCATCAGCGCAATCGCGTTCTCGTTTTATCAGGCGACGAATGCTCAACGAAGGGCTGACCCGAAAGCCATGCGAAAATCCGAGGCCGAGCTTCAATCGCAGGCCGTCACTCGCGTGCAGCCCCGGTATGCTCCGCTCGCGCTTGCGGCCCGAATATCGGGTCAGGTTGTCGTGCAGGTGACAATTGATGAAGAGGGCGACGTGATAACGGCGCGCGTTTTATCGGGACATCCTCTACTCAAGGACTCCGCTTTGACTGCGGCGCAGGGATGGAAGTTCAAGCCCTTCGTCGAGGGCGGGGCGGCAGTGAAAGTCACAGGCCCGCTTACATTCAATTTCGATCCTGATACTTATGTCCGCAGCCCTGATGAGAAACAACCGAGCGAGGAGACTCCGCCCCCGCTTACCGCCGAAGAGAAAGAAAAGCTGCCGCGCGTCGAGGATGCTGCCAATCGTTTTATCGAGCGATGGCACGAGACGCTGGATATGAATGTCGTGTTTGATGAGTTGTATGTGTCGAACCCACAGCAGCGAAGCCTTAACGTGAGGCTTTTCTACGGCGTTTATAAATTCATCTCCGGGAGCGGCTATGCCCCGGCGGTTGGCAAAGGCGTTGACGAATCCGTTATGCGCGAAGGGTTCATGGCTTTCTGGAATATCTTTTATCTGAGCGAGGAGTACAGACTCGCCTTTCAGAAATCGGAAGATCAGGAAGACTACGTGCAGCCTGAGATGGCCGAAGCTTTCGAGGAGGTGAAGAAGGTAAAACTCGACGAGAAGCGAATAATTCTGGCGCAGGTCAGACAGTTCATCGAAAAGGCCAATCGCGCCTCGTCTCTCATGCGCAAGTATCTCACGCGCGAGGCATTCGATATGCCGCTCTATAAAGCCAACCTGAAAAAATGCAGAGAAGAGACCCCTATCGAAATCGCTTTCAGTATAGAGCGCGGCTTCCCGGAGTATGGAGTTGGAAAAGAGAAAGAGGTGTACAATCTGGAACACTGCGTGTTTGATTTCTACTTCGTAGAGGAAGCAGGCCAGCTTAAAGTCCTGACGCTCGGCTTCGAACTATGAACTGTTTTCTTTTCATCGAGAGTTACTGAAATTCTTTAACATCGATGATCGTTGCGCACAGGTCAATGCCATAGTCGCATCTTGCGCGAATTCGAGAATGCTGCTAAAAGTTCACTTGCGCGAAGGAGCTTCTACAATCCATAGCACCGTCCCGGAGAGATTGGAAAAAGCGATGCGTTTCCCGCGTGGGTTTGCTGATGATGTGAGAAATCAATCCGACATCGTTCGAATAGTGTCGGATTATGTCTCTCTCAAAAAACGAGGCTCCAATTACATCGCCTGCTGTCCGTTCCACTCAGAAAAAACTCCTTCCTTCACCGTTCACGCGGGCAAAGGAATTTTCAAATGCTTCGGCTGCGGCGCGGGCGGAGACGTACTCGGTTTCGTGATGCGCATAGAAGGCTGCGCTTACCCTGAAGCCATTCGCATCGTCGCCGAAAAAAGCGGCATCCCCATCCCTGCTGTCGAAGTAACCGAAGACCATAAAAAAATCGAACAGGATCGCGAAACCGTTTTGCGTTTGAATGAATGGGCGGCTGAGTATTTCGAAACGATGCTCGACAACACGGAAGGCGAGCGCGCGCGTGAGTACATCCGAGAGCGCGGGATTACGGACGAGACGCGCAAACTATTTCGACTCGGCTACGCGCCCGACGGCTGGGAAGGACTCATCAATCATCTCAGAGGACGCGGCGCCGGGGATGAAGAGATAAACACGAGCGGGCTTGTCGTGTTGAAAGACGGCGGCGGGTTTTATGATCGCTTTCGCGGGCGCGTGATGTTTCCGATCACGGATTCGCAGGGGCGCGCGATAGCTTTCGGCGGAAGGGTGATGGGCGAAGGCGAACCCAAGTATCTCAACTCGCCCGAAACCGCCATCTATACGAAGGGTCGCAATCTCTTCGGCCTGGCGCTGTCGAAAAATGAAATACGAAGGGTCGGTTTCGCCATTCTCGTCGAAGGCTATCTCGATTGTATAATCCCTTTTCAGGAAGGCATAACGAACGCCGTCGCAAGCCTCGGCACAGCGCTTACGGATCATCAGGTGAGATTGCTGCGCCGCTACATGGATCAACCGCAGATCGTAGTCAATTTCGATTCAGACGCGGCGGGCCAGTCAGCTACGCTTCGATCAATCGAGATGCTGCTGGCCGAAGGATTCAAGGTCAACATTTTGAGAATGCCCGTAGGCAAAGACCCTGACGAGTTCGTGCGAGTGCGGGGCGTGGAGGAATTCCGCGCGCTTCTCAAAACGACGCAGCCTTATATCGAATACATAATCGATACGACTCTCTCCACACACGACGCATCGCGCCCTTCGGGAAAAGTCGAAGCGATAAACGCCATACTTCCTCACCTCGCGCGGATGAAAGACAAAGTGGTGCGCGCCGATTATGCCGAGCAGATAGCCGACCGATTGAAAGTCGACAGCCGTGTTATACGCGAAGAGATTCGCCGCACGGCTACTGGTAGAAGAGACGCGCTCGATGCGCGCGCCCTTCGCGCAGCAGAAGATATAACGCCAGCCGAGCGGCAGTTGCTTGAGTTGATGCTTGCAAATGCGGATGTGCGGCGAATGATGGTTTCGAATCTCTTGGAGGACGACTATAACCAGTTGGCTACCGGCTCGCTTTTCACTGCCGTCATCAGCCTTGAGCGCGAAGGCGGGGAGATGGATTTTTCACGCCTCGGCGAGAGAGTTGAAACCGATGACGAACGCGCGCTGATAGCCGAAGCGTTGATGAGCGATCTCGCGTGGGCTGGCGGATCGGATTTCGATACGCTGTTCAAAAAAGCGACCGAGGCTCTTTCATCCTTGCGTCGCCGTCAGCTTGAAAGAAGGCTCGAACAGATTCAAATCGAACTTGGAAAGGCAGAGCGGGACAACGACACGGATCGAGTGCTCAGTCTTTATCAGGAGAAGACAGATACGAAACGAAGGATCGCGCTCACGTTGACATAAGAGTTGAATTTATCTTGTGCGATATTTCATTGAGTGCAATTATTGAATGATTTTTTTGAAGAGGTTCTTGACAGAAGTAATCAATCGGAGTAGGAATTCAACGTGCGAATGCGACGGCTATAAGTCGCAGCCGTCAGGAGAAGTCGACATTGTCCCGATTAGATGAAAAGTATCACGATGAAGTGGAAAAACTGATCGAGATGGGTAGGGAAAAAGAATACCTTACCTATGACGACATCAATCGACTTCTGCCCGCCGATCTCACATCAGCCGATGACATAGAAGCTCTGTTCGACGCTATCGGAGCCGAAGGCATTTCCATATCCGATACGGACGAAAAATTTCTGGAAACGGCAGCCAGAAGCACAGACGACGGGGACGGGAAATTCGACGAAGCCTTCGATGAAGAACTCGATGTCGATCTTACACCCAGTTCGTCGGATCGAATGAACGATCCCGTCCGACTCTATTTGCGCGAGATGGCAATCGTGCCTTTGCTTACACGCGAGGGCGAAGTGGAAATCGCGCGACGCATCGAGCGAGGACGCAACCGGGCGATCAAGGCGATTTCGCGTTTGCCCCTCTGCATAGAGGAACTCATCCAGACCGGCGAGCGGCTTCGTCGCGGCGAGTTGCACATACGCGAACTCGTTACATTCGGCGAGCAGGAAATAGTGACTGAAGACCGCGATGAAGAGTATCTCAATGCGACGCTCGACGCTCTCGCGGAAGTGAAAAAGGATTTCGACCGCGCGCTCCGTCTTTATGACGCATACCTCATCGAGCCTAAAAAATCCCCGCGCATCACAAAGCTGCGACGCAAGCTCGCCCGTGCGCGAGTTCAACTCTCGCGCCGTGTGCGCTCGCTCGATGTGTTTCAACATCAACAGCCGTCAGTCATCGAGTTGATAATCGATGCCGTCGATGAGGCGAGAGAGGCGAAGACGGCCATAGAGCGAGCGCGCCGCGCAATCGACAAGAAGAAATGGAATGAAGACGAGCGCGAGTTGCGCAAGCGACTGCGCGACGCCGAGCGTCATCTCGACCGGCTTCAGGAGGTGTGGCACGTCGACGTGCTGGAGATAGAGCGCTCGCTCGCTACGATTCAAAAGGGAAGCGATGAAGCGGGCCGCGCGAAGAAGCAACTCATAGAAGCCAACCTGCGATTGGTGGTTTCAATAGCCAAAAAATATACCAATCGGGGATTGCAGTTTTTGGATCTCATTCAGGAAGGCAACATCGGTTTGATGAAAGCGGTGGATAAATTCGAATGGCGGCGCGGTTATAAATTTTCGACCTACGCGACGTGGTGGATTCGTCAGGCTATTACTCGCGCCATCGCGGATCAGGCCCGCACCATTCGAATCCCTGTGCATATGATCGAAACGATCAACAAACTCGTGCGCACATCCCGCGCGATGGTTCAGGAACTCGGTCGCGAGCCGAGTTCGGAAGAACTGGCCGTGAGGATGGATTTGCCCGTTCCAAAGGTGCGAAAGATTTTGAAGATCGCGCAGGAGCCTATCTCGCTCGAAACTCCGATTGGTGAAGAAGAAGATTCGCATCTCGGAGATTTCATCGAGGACAAAACTATCACCAACCCTGCCGACTCGGTCATCTCGGCCAACCTGCGCGAGATAACCGATGAAGTGTTGAAGTCGCTCACGCCGCGCGAAGAAAAAGTCATCAAGATGCGATTCGGTCTCGGCCCCAACAGCAGCGAGCATACATTGGAAGAAGTGGGCCAGCACTTCGCCGTCACCCGCGAGCGCATACGTCAGATAGAAGCCAAAGCCCTTCGCAAACTCCGCCACCCGTCGCGCTCTCGCAAGCTGAGAGCCTTCCTCGAATCGATTCAAACGTGAAGCGATCTAACGCGACTGCTCTTCCCACCAGCTTTCAAGCTCCACGCCAAGCCCGTCGGCCAATCGATTGACGAATGCGAAATAGCCTGTGACAAGATTGAGATCGAGTATGGCCCGATCCGTCAGCCCCTGATCGCGCAGTAAATCGAGATCGGCTCTTTGCATTTCATAAGGCGTGAGAGTCAGCTTCACCGCGTAATCGAGCATCGCGCGCTCACGATCGCTGATGGGAGCGGCGCGGTAATCGCTCGTGAGTTGTTCGATCAGTTCATCATCATTCGTCAATCGGCGGAGACCCTCCGCGTGATGGCGCACTCAGTAATGACAGTGATTGGCGGCTGAGACGACGACGGCCACCATTTCGCGCTCGCGGCGCGAAAGCGCAGATCGAGAGTGCATCAATGTTTTGTAGAGATCGAAGTGCGCGCGCAATGCCGGAGGGTCGAGGCTGTGAATTTTCAGAATGTTATCGACCGGCCCGCGAGGGTCGCGCATGCGTTCGTACATCTCGCGCAGTTGTCCGTCAGCTTCTTCTTCGTCGATCACTTTGATCCAGGCCACGATTCCTCCTAAAGGACGATCATCACTTCATCAATCGGTTTTTTAGTGATATTCGGCACTGCGCAGCCCTCGGCAGGATAGCCTACGGGTATGAGCAGATATGGTCTTTCATTTTTCGGTCGTCCGAGAACCTTCGCCAGAAATCTCATCGGACTCGGCGTGTGCGTCAGCGATGCAAGCCCGACGTTGTGCAGCGCAGCCAGGAGCATGCCCGTCGCAATGCCTACGGATTCGTTGACATAGTAATGCTTCGAATGAACGAATGTGCCGTCGTTGACCGGCGACAGAGTTTCGCCGTAGGTGATGGCGAAGACGACGATCAGGTACGGAGCAATTTCGAGAAACTCTTTGTGCCAGTCTGTGCCGAAAGGCGCGAGCGCTTCTTTCCATTCTTCGGGAAAGCGATGATCGTAATTTTCGCGCTCCTCTTCTTCGGCGGCGAGCCTGATTTGATGTTTGATCCGAGGATCGCTGACGACGATGAAACGCCACGGCTGCTGATTCGCGCCCGAAGGCGCGGTGGCCGCCGTTTCGATGGCCGTTTTTATGATATCGAAAGGAACCGGCTCGGAAGAAAAATTTCGGACGGTTCGCCGACGGCGCATTCTCTCGAAAAATTCTCTTGCGCGCTCGATCTGCTCGTCTGAATCGAACCGGTCAAACTGAAGCGGTATGAATGACTCTCTTTCCAATCTCGTCGCCTCCATTCTCGAACGAGAGATTGAAGAATTAAAATCTCTCCAATCGCTGCGCTCGCACGGGTGAAAATCGAAACAACATGGATCGAAAAAAATGACTCAGGACTCCAAACTCTCGACTCCAGACTTTTATACCAGATTCATCGGCGCAGGGTTTTGGGGGTCGGAGTAATCGTAAAAGCCGCGACCGCTCTTTCTGCCGTAAAGCCCCGCCATCACCATGCGTTTCAAAAGCGGCGGCGGAGCGAATCGCTTCTCTTTGAACTCATCGAACATGATGTTGGCTATGTAATAAGTCGTATCGAGTCCGACGAAATCCAGAAGCGTGAACGGCCCCATCGGATGCCCGCATCCGAGTTTCATTCCGTTATCGATATCGAGGATTGATCCGACGCCTTCTTCCAAAGCGCGAATGCAGTCGAGCATGTAAGGCACGAGCAGGCGATTGACTATGAACCCGGTGCGGTCTGTAGTCACGACAGGCACTTTGCCTATCTCGCGCGCAAACTCGGTGGCCGCGTCGAAGACTGCTTTATCGGTCAGTATCGTGCGGACTACTTCGACGAGCTTCATCAGAGGGACGGGGTTGAAGAAATGCATGCCGATGAATCGGCGCTGACGTTCGGCGCTCGTGGCGGTCATCATCTCGGTGACGGAGAGGCTCGACGTGTTGGAAGCGAATATAGTTTCCGGCCCGCATATCCGGTCGAGCGCGGAGTAGGTTTTGTTTTTCTCTTCGATGTTTTCGATTATCGCTTCGATGACGATTTCCGCTTCTGCGGCGTCTTCGAGTCGGGTCGATCCTTTCAAGCGCGACTGGATTTTGTCGCGTTCTTCCGCTGCGAGCTTTCCTTTTTCAACCAATCGGTCGAGTTGTTTGCGGATTCCGCTGAGACCTTTGTTCAGGAATTCTTCCGCGACTTCTATGACCGTAACTTCGCGCCCCGCCTGCGACGAGACCTGCGCGATGCCTGATCCCATCAGGCCGCATCCCAGCACCGCAACTTTATTGATTCCCATCCTTTCAGCCTCCGTTTCTGAATAATGAATGAATGCTGACCGGTGTGATGAGCCGGTCTCAAAGCTCAGGAGTTTACCTCTTTTTCGGCTGAGAATGCGACCCCGAAACATTGCCTTGCGGACGGACGGTCGGCTATCATACGCGATTCTATATTCGGTCTGAAAGGAGACTATCTTGGAAAGAACTCTCGTACTGATAAAACCCGACGCCGTTGAGCGCGGGCTTGCGGGGAAGATAATCGCCCGCTTCGAAGAAAAAGGTTTGAAGATCGTAGGCATAAAATTCATGCAACTTGGGGATGAACTTCTCAACGAACACTACAGTCATCTGGCCGACAAGCCGTTCTTCGCAGGCATACGTCGATTCATGCAATCTACGCCTGTGATCGCCTTGTGCCTCGAAGGGCTGGACGCGGTGGATGCTGTGCGCGGGCTTTGCGGAATAACGAAAGCGCGGGCAGCCGCGCCGGGGACGATTCGCGGAGACTGGGCGATGAGCATTCAGGCAAATCTGGTTCATGCATCGGATTCGCTTGAAACCGCTCTCGCTGAAGTGCCGCGCTTCTTCAAGGAATCGGAACTCTTCATTTACGATTCCTCATCGACTCCTCTGATTTACTCCGAAGACGAAAGAGGAAAATAAACGCAGATGAGCAGGATCGGTTTACTGAATCGATCCTGCTCATCTGCGCGAAAATCGATTTCGTTGACAACGCGCTCAGCTTCCATTTAGCATCCACCTGTGGGAAGAAAAGGAGTGAGGGAATAATGAGCAGCGAAGAAATGAATCTGATCCTTCAAAGATTGGGGAATATCGAAACCGGTGTGATGAATATAGGCACTCGCCTTGAGTCGCTGGAGAATAAAGTCGAGGAGCGACTTCAGGACACGCGCCCGATGTGGGAAGCCGTGCAGGTTCAACTCAACGAACTGCGCGAGGGGCAGGAGAAATTGAGCGAAGAGCAGGCAAAGTTGCGCGAGGGGCAGGAGAAATTGAGCGAGGGACAGGAAAAACTGGCTTCCGAAATGCGCGCACTGCGTAAAGCCTTCAGCCGTTCCTACAGCGATTTGCTCATCACTCAGGAAGAGCATGAAGAGAGATTAGACAAACTCGAAGGGAAACGGATATAAAGGCGCGTAACCGATCTCAAGAAGCAGCCCTGAGCAAAACCGCCAATCGTTTTCATATCGCCCGCGTCGAAAATCCGTTTCGTTGACAATCTGCTCGGCTTCCATTTAGCATCAATCGGCGAGCGAGTTCTCCTCGATGGAGTGGAAAACGAATAATGCTGAAGCTCAGGAATACGCTGACGCGACAACTCGAAGAATTCAAACCACTTGAAGACAACCTCGTGCGTATGTATGTGTGCGGCCCGACAGTTTACGATTACGGCCACATAGGAAATTTTCGAACCTTCGTCGCCGTCGATGTGCTGCGCCGCTATTTGAAATATCTCGGATACGAAGTGCGCCACATCATGAACATAACCGATGTCGACGATAAGATAATTCGCGGGATGAAGCAGTCGGGCAAGGGATTGCGCGAATACACTGAGTTTTATACCGAGGAGTTTTTGCGCGACTCCGCTTCGCTCGGCATTCTTCCGCCCGACACGATGCCGCGCGCTACGGATCACATCGCGGAGATGACGACGCTGATCGAGCGGCTCACCGATGCCGGACACACTTATCGAAGCGATGGCTCGCTTTACTTTCGAATCGAATCGCTTCCCGGCTATGGGAAGCTTTCGGGATTGAAGATAGAGGGCAATCAGGCGGGCGCGCGAGTCGATGTCGATGAGTATGAAAAGGCCGACGCGCGAGATTTCGTTTTATGGAAAGCGACCAAAGAAGAAGGCGAGCCGAGTTGGGATTCTCCTTTCGGCGAGGGGCGACCGGGTTGGCATCTGGAATGCTCGGCTATGTCGATGAAGTACCTCGGAGAGTCTTTCGACATCCACTGCGGCGGAGTCGATCTGATCTTTCCGCATCACGAAAACGAAATAGCTCAATCGGAAGGCGCAACCTCTCGTCCTTTTGTGAAGACATGGTTTCACGTCGAGTTTCTGCTTTCGGAAGGCGCGAAGATGGCCAAGCGCACGGGGAATTACTACACCGTGCGCCAGCTTATCGAGCAGGGCCATGATGCGATGGCCATTCGCTACGTCCTGCTTTCGGTGCCATACAGCACGCAACTCAACTTCATGATGGACGGGATTCGCGCCGCCGAAAGCTCGCTCGAAAAGCTCAGAAATTTTCGTCGCCGCGTTACGGATTTCGCGGGCAAGGCCGGGTCTCACAATCGCGTTGAAGAAATAGTCTCGCGGACGCGCGACAAGTTCGAAGCGGCGATGAATAACGATCTGAACACCGCCGAGGCGCTTGCATCTCTGTTCGATATGAGGCGCGATGTCAACACTGCGATGGATGAAGGCGAGTTCGGATCGGAAGATAGAGAGAGCGCGCTTGAACTGATCGCGCGGCTGGATTTGGTGTTCGGCATACTTGGAGAAGAGAAACAGGATATGCTCGATCCCGAAATCGAAGCCTTGATAGAGGAGCGCAATCAGTCGCGTCGAAGCCGCAATTTCCGCAGGGCTGATGAAATCAGAGACGATCTCGCGGAGCGCGGGATAATTCTCGAAGACACACCGCAGGGAACTAAATGGAAGAGGAGATAAATATGCCGATCTTCGAATACATCTGCAAAAAGTGCGATCACAAGTTTGAAAAACTCGTTCTGGGCGCGACTGCTGTCGAATGCCCTTCGTGCAAGAGCGCGAAAGTCGAAAAGCAGATGTCAGTATTTGCCTCAACGACGAAAGCCGTTGCGGCTCAAAACAAAGTAGAGACTGGTCTCCGCAACGCGCTCGGCAATCCGCGCGGACGCGGCTCAGATTCGACGAACTGAAAATTCCGTCGAAACACTCATGCCCGATATGGCTTCGTGAGCCTGATGCGCTGACGATTGCTTACGCCGAAAAACCGCCTTGCAGGAAGTCTTCGGCCTGATACTGATTTGCCTTCAGAGCGAAATCTCTTCAAAATAGTGGCCCGATTTATTATTCCAGGACAGGGAGGAGCGTATGAGCAGAATAAATCAGACCGCAGCGTGGAAGGCTCTCGAGGCGCATCACAAGGAAATCTCAGGCAAACACATGCGAGAAATGTTTGCCGAAGACCCTGACCGCTTCAATCATTTTTCTCTTCGATTCGGCGACATCTTTCTGGATTATTCGAAGAATCTCGTCACTGTGGAAACGCTTCGGTTGCTCATCGACCTTGCGCGAGAGGCCAACTTGAAAAATCAGATCGAAAAAATGTTCGAAGGCGAGAAGATCAATATCACCGAGAATCGCGCCGTCCTCCACATCGCTCTTCGCAATCGAGCGAATCGCCCCATACTCGTCGATGGCAAAAATGTGATGGATGATGTCAACGCGGTGCTTGCTCACATACGCGAGTTCACCGAATCAGTCCGCTCAGGCCAGTGGACTGGATACACAGGCAAGGCGATCACCGATATCGTCAACATAGGCATAGGCGGTTCGGACCTCGGCCCTGTGATGGCGACCGAAGCCCTCAAGCCTTATGGGAAGGAAGGGCTGCGCGTTCACTTCGTGTCGAATATCGATGGAACTCACATCGCCGAAACGCTCAAACAGGTGAATCCTGAAACCACACTGTTCATCGTTGCGTCGAAAACTTTCACGACTCAGGAGACCATCACCAACGCGCAGACGGCCAAAGACTGGCTGCTCAAATCTGCTGGTGATGAAAGCGCGGTGGCAAAACATTTCGCGGCCCTTTCGACTAACGCCGCTGAAGTCGCCCGTTTCGGAATCGACACGCGGAACATGTTCGAGTTCTGGGACTGGGTCGGAGGCCGATACTCGCTGTGGTCGGCGATAGGATTATCGATAGCTCTCTATATCGGCATGGAAGATTTCGAAGAGTTGCTCACGGGCGCGCATCTCACGGATGAGCATTTCCGCTCGACGGAGTTTGAGAAGAACCTGCCTGTCGTTATGGGATTGATGGGAGTCTGGTACAACAACTTTTTTGGCGCGCAGACGCACGCCATACTTCCTTATGATCAGTATCTCCATCGCTTCCCGGCCTATTTCCAGCAGGGCGACATGGAGAGCAACGGCAAGGGAGTCACTCGCGACGGCGAAAGGGTTGAAGTATCGACGGGGCCAGTGATCTGGGGCGAGCCGGGGACGAACGGTCAGCACGCTTTTTATCAACTCATTCATCAGGGGACGAAAATGATCCCGGCTGATTTTCTCATCCCCATCGAAAGCCACAATCCGGTGGGTCGTCATCACGAAATTCTGCTTTCAAACTTTTTCGCGCAGACCGAAGCTCTGATGCGCGGCAAGACCGAAGCAGAAGTAAGAGCCGAGCTTGCGGCTGCGGGATTGAGCGGCGAAGAGTTGGAAAGACTCGTTCCTCATAAAGTTTTCACGGGGAACCGCCCGACCAATTCGATAATGTTTCAGAAGCTCACTCCGCGGACGCTCGGCTCATTGATCGCTCTCTACGAACACAAGATATTCGTTCAGGGGGTGATCTGGAACATCAATTCGTTCGATCAATGGGGCGTCGAGTTGGGCAAGCAACTGGCGAAAGCGATATTGCCGGAGCTAACGGGAGCGGAAAAAGTCGCCACGCATGATTCGTCAACCAACGGGCTGATCAACTATTACAAAGAGCAACGCGCCGGATAGCGAAGTTCTGAATCGTTTTTCGATGGAAGATGCCTGACCCGGATTTCAGTCAATCGAATGAAGGCAACATCCGCATAGCGGACGTATTGGATCGCATAGCTGATCTGCTGGAATTCAAAGACGACAATCCGTTCAAGATTCGCTCTTACCGACTGGCTGCCGAAGCGGTCAGGGAGATGTCGCGATCCGTAGCTGAGATAGCCGAGCGGGGCGCATCGGCGTTGCTGGAAATCGAAAGCGTCGGCAAATCGATCAGCAGTCAGATAGTAGAAATCGTTCGGACGGGAACATCTTCTTATCTTGAATCTTTGAAGCGAGAGATTCCCGAAACGGTTCTCGACCTGCTCAGGATTCGAGGAGTAGGCATAAAGACAGCGCAGTTATTGCACAAGGATTTCGGGATAAGCAGCCTCGAAGACCTCAAGGTGTTCGCCGAAGGAGGGGGACTCGAATCAGTTCAGGGGCTTGGCGAGAAGATGATTCGTCGAATCCGCGAGGAAGTGTCGAAGCTGTGAAGTTTGATTTGAGACACGCTTCGACAACGAATCATTTGGTTTTGTGATCCCGGTCGGAATCTGCCTGCCGCGTGTTGAGAACTCTTATCATCTTCAAAGCCCGCTCCATCGATGCGGGCGTGAGCCTGGTCAGTTCCTGAAGCATTGCGTTGAGCGTGCGGTTCTTCCAGCACTCGTTCATCAACGCGAGAATCGCATGATAGCTGGAGGAAGACATATCGCCATTGTCTTCCCGGACTTCGACAGGCAGCCCGCGAGCCACTCTGAAAATCTCCTCCTCTGGCACTCCAAGCCCTGAGGCCAGCGCCTGAAGCTTTTTCACCGAAGGATTGCTGGCCGCCCCGCGCGTTATGCTTCTGACATAACCTTCAGTAATTCCGCTCCCCGACATTCTGCTCACATCTTCATAACCCAGCCGCTTCTCGTTCATTATTCGAGTAACATATTGACTCAGGCTCTCCACTGATCCCTTTACCATAACGACCTCCTGGCAGACTTACCTGCCGGTCATTAAAAACTCATTGACAACCTTAGAATGCTGAACTAATATCAGCTTGCCGGAATATATTCCGGCAGGTTCGTATTATAATACATCGGCCTAATAATTTCAGCCGAAATTTTGACCCAAAGAGATATTTAAGGCAAGGGCGGTCGGATCGGTTGAAGGCTTTTCAGGTGGTTATCATCGAATGGAGCAGGTTTCATCAAAGGATTGCCCTGCGTGTAAGAGTACAGGGATTATTTGTCATACAAGTGATTCTCCCATTCTCGAGGACAGGCGTTTCTGCCCGAACTGTCGGGCAGGTTGGGCGCTCTTCGAGAAGGTATCCGAGATTATTTCGCGCAACCGGATTATTGCGCGAGCGCGAGTCGCCTGACGACGAGCGTGGAGTTTGATAATTTTTTGAATTAGCGGCTAGAGGAGGCGCGCCCAAGGTGGTTGGCAAAACCTGGGGAAGCCAGCTTGAGCGGCGTCTCCTCACTTTTTTTCAAGCGAAGCGAGGGCGATAAATCGCCGTATGCCGAGCGTGCTGCGTTACACGCTCCTTTCCCGCCAGCAGTAAAACATCCAGAGAAACAAACTCGTGACCCTTATGCTCGAATGCATCCCTGACGCGGCCTCTCACCGAAATGGTTTCTCCCGCGCGAGCCGCGCTCCAGTTTGTGATTTCGCTCGATGCGTGAATCCACGGGCCAAGCCTGAAATTGCGGACGAGTATCTGATTCGCCAGACCCAGCATGAAAGTCGGGTGAGCTACCGGATCAGGGCCGAAATAAACACTCAATCGCTCCTGCAAACTGTCGAGCAAAGATTCATCCGGAAGGATCAGCTTTTCGGTCAGCGAGCCTAGCGGAAGGCCGGATTTGAATCGATCAAATTCGGCAGCAGGTCTCGCTTCAAAATCGGGCAGCGCGGCCTGCGAGTAATCCTCTGCGCGGGGCTTCGTCAAACGCCTTTCTGGTTGATCCAAAGCGGCCACTGCCGCGGCGCACACTTCGCCATCCTCGCGTTGAGCCGTTACCCGTATTTTTTTCTCGGCATCAACCTCAGTGCGGACTATGACCAGATCGCCTTCGTAAAACGGCTTGAGAAATTTCACTTCCATACTTCCGCACTCGAACCACTCGACACCGAATCGCTCGACCACCGGAACAGTCATATAACCGTAGACGACGACTCCCGGAACGAGACCTCCCCTGAATCCGAATCGCGCCGCCACTCGGTCATCATGGATTTTATTTTCAGATTCGGTTGCAGTGTTATGCGCCCGGACGCGATACGTGTCTTCCGTCATGCCTTCCTCTTGTCAGTAGTAATAGCGCACCAGCCATTCGGCCACGAGAGAAGGTTTGTGCGCACCCTCGACTTCGACCGTCACCGCCCAGACGATCTGATGCCCGCCTGCTACATCTTCGACCGATTGAAGCGTGAAGCGCGCGCGCAGGCGCGCGCCTGTGACGACAGGGGCAGGGAATCGAAGCCGGTTCAGACCATAATTTATTCCCATTTTGAAATTGCCTTCGACCTTCACTGTTTGCGACGCCAGAAGCGGAAGCAGCGAGAGCGTCAGGAAACCATGCGCGATGGTGTTGCCGAAAGGCGATGTGGTTTTTGCGCGTTCAACCTCGACGTGAATCCACTGATGATCGCCTGTCGCGTCAGCAAATTGATCGACTCTCGATTGAGTCACCTCGACCCAGTCGCTTATGCCGATCTCCTGACCGACAAGTTCTTTCAGTTCATCGATTCCTTCGATTATCTTCGGCGGCATTTGCTCCCTCCTTCGAAAAATCTTTGGTCAGGAGTCAGAATGTTCATGTGTTTTCTGTTTCTGATCATCTCTTCACTCCTACACTCCCATACTCCCATCACCTCTCCCCCATTTCCTATCTCTTATGCCCCGCCCCCTTCTGTTGTGAAAATCAGATAGCCCCCGATTCGCGAAAGGCTGCTATCTCGTCGGCGGTGAATCCGAGTTCCTTCAAAACTTCTTCAGTATGTTCGCCCAGTTTAGGAGCGCGACGGCGCACACTGGTGTCCGATTCGCTCAAACGCACGGCGGTGTTTGTCAGCAAAACGGGTTTGTTTGATCCGGGATGCTCCACTTCCTGGAGCAGATTTCTTGCTTTGATGTGCGGGTCAGAAAGCGTTTCATCAAGTTCATAGACCGGGCCGCAGGGAATGCGGGCGCGTTCGAGTTCGGCTATCGCCTCACGGTGCGTTCGCGCGGCGCACCACTGTGTCATGATTTCATTTATGATCGCGTGGTTGTTTGCGCGGGTGATGTCATCCTTGTAGCGAGGATCGTCGATCAAATCTTCGCGGCCCATAAGTCGCGTCCATTGACGAAACATCTTATTGCCTATAGCCTGCACCGTGATCCAGCCGTCTTTCGTGCGATAGGTGTCGGCAGGCGCGACGTAATAAGCGGTGTTGCCCTGCTGGCGGCGAGAGATTCCCGTCATAGCTCTTTCAGCGAGCAGAGGCAGCATGAACGTCACGCCGGTTGCAAGCAGCGATACATCGATGAGTTGACCGCGACCGGTTTTCTGTCTTTCATAGAGCGCAACCATAGCGCCGAAAGCCGCGTGCAAAGCTGTGCCGTAATCGACATAAGGGACGGCGGCGCGCACGGGAGCGCCGGGAAAACCTGTGAGGCTCATAGCCCCGCTCATCGCCTGAGCGACGCTATCGAATCCGACTCGATTCGTGTAAGGGCCATCGGGACCGAATGCGGAAGCCATAACCAGTATGATGTCTTCTTTGATTGCTCGAAGCGAATCATAATCAAGTTTGAGTTTTTTCATCACCTCAAGAGGCATATTGACGATGACGACATCTGCGCTGAGAACGAGGCGACGGATTATCTCCTCGGAGTTGGGGTTTGCTGGATCGAGCGTCATTCCGCGCTTGTTGCGGTTGAGGTTCAAAAACATGCCCCCCTCGCCGCTTTCAATCACCGAGCCGACGCAGCGATCCTCGCCCCCTTCGCGCCGTTCAACACGAATGACATCCGCACCCATATCGGCAAACAGCATCGCCGCGTAGGGTGCAGCGATGAAGCGACCAAAGTCTATTACGCGAATGCCACGAAGAGGTGCCGACATGAAAACTCCTTCCCCGTAGTCTTGTTGAATTTTGTGACGCGCAGCATCCTACACTTTGCCGGAGTTTAATTCAACCGAGGCGGGGTGCAATTGAAAGTGAGACTCGAAATCAGGCTGCGGCTTGACGCAACTTCTCCCAATATGCTTCCCACTCTCCATTTGCTCTCACGCATCTGAGCGCCAACATATTTTCCGCATTCTCTT
>Ga0187893_10003716_pt1 | contig 30267 bp, 31 predicted proteins | sample MA1701074metaG_FD_139574 | JGI IMG/M metagenome (GOLD analysis project Ga0187893, IMG submission 139574) | White microbial mat communities from a basaltic lava cave in the Kipuka Kanohina Cave System on the Island of Hawaii, USA - MA170107-4 metaG ...
AATGATGGCCGCAGCCTATCGTGGGTGCACGAAGCTGTCAACCCACATCTTGTGCCTATTGCGTGGAGGCGACGCGGTCGCGGCCGGCGCAGCGACAATCGGCGACCGCGCAGGGGCCGGAGCCGTCGCTGCCACAGTGCATGCTCATGAGATGGCGACATTCACACAGACCGCGCGGCGGGAGCTCCGAGCTGGAAGCAGTCCTCCGACTCGAGAAGATGGCGCCGCCGGCAACCGCTACCAGCGGGACGAGCAGCGTGCCGAAGACCGCGCTCGCCGCGGGCGACCAGTCGAGAAGCCACGCCGCGCCGGCGCCGACCGCGGCCGCGATGCCGACTCCCCACCGGCCGATCTGAACCGACATGGACTTCTGTGATGGCAAGCCGGATGCCAGACGCGTAGCCGGCGCGGGCCTCGCAGGACTTGCATGCCGCAATGGTTTCGTAACCCGGATCAATCGAGCCGGTGCCGCGCAAGTTCCTACCGCGCCGATAGATCAGCCGGATGGCGCATCGGCCTCCGGCTCGGACCTCGGGACCATATCGTCTCGGACCATGCCGCTCAGGGGCAGTGTTCGTGCGCGCATTCGGCACTCCATCCGCCGACGGGCGGCCCGCCAGAGTGAGACCCGATGAAGTCGGTCGGCTGGTGTCTGGTAAGCGTCTACCCGACGGTGTTGCCCAACTAGCCCGCAACTAGTCCGGCAGGGATGGGGTAGGGGAGAACCGATCGAGGTCGCCACGAATCCTACCTCCTTGGACTGCCCGGGCGTCGGCCACCTTACCCCCTGGCTTCCTCGCTCCCCAAAGTCGCCGGTCCCACCGTCCAGGATGCAGCGCAGAACTCCCCTGCAAGCAGCAGGCGTATTGACAAGCTGAGAGGAGAGAAGGACCTACTCAGTCGCTTCTTCCGCATCTCGCGACAATCGACATCCACCAGCGCCCGAATAAAGCCGCAGAGCCACGGACGTGTATGATCTGACGTGCGGTACACATCTTGCTTGCGATCCCCGGTTCGCGACGGGACGCGCGAAGGGCCTTCCAAGTCAGTCGTTACAGAAGGATCCGAACATGTCGGTGGCAGCTCTAGCTATCACGAGCATCATGGTGCTTGCGCTGGGCAGTCCAGAGTCTGCGGTGGCCAACAGCAATGGCTCGGTGACCCCGCCAAGCGTGGTCGCCGGGAAGAGCCATGTAGCACAGGAGCAGAGCGTCAAGACGCAGCCCACCAGCCGGGCGAAGAAGAACACTCAGGCGTCCTCGCACCTCGAACGCGCGACCAGCCCCGATCGAGATAGTCCGGTTCTTGGACTTCTTTGGTTGCTGACAGGGCCGTCGAGAAGACGGTAGCACACGGGAGAAGGACAGAAGAAGGAGGGGAGACCATGGCGGACTCGTTCCCTAGGCCAACCCTTGCCCGGTCGGTACCACCAATGCATGAATGCGACCGGCAGCCGTGCGGCTTCTCTCCTTCTTCCACCGCATCTCTCGGCCACGCCTCACGATCATGATCAACCATCAGAACGGCGACTTGGTGTCGGTGTCGGAGCAGATCGAGAAGGTACGACCGATGTACGATCCGATGGATCTGCTCGCTGAGCTTGGGCCGACGACCGATCTGGCGGTCCTCGTAAGACGGGTCGTCCAGGACGATCGACCGTTGGTAGTCGTGTCCTCGGCCTCAGTCGCCGCCTGGGAACAGCGCGATCCCGCATCATGGGTGAGTGTGTCCAAGTGGCTGGCCGCCAGGCGCGTCACCGTTATACAGAGTTAGCTGCCCTATCAGGGGAGAGCACTGACCACCCGGCCACCGCGTATACTTCCCCGTGGCCGCTCCCCTGCCGATCATCAAGGCGCCGATGGCCGCGACCGAAGTAAAGCGCCCCTTCAACCATCCGGGCTGGGTCTACGAGGAGAAAGTCGACGGCTGGCGCGTGCTCGCGTACAAGGACGCCGCCGGCGTGCGAGCGCCTCGTCGCGCCGGCTGGTGTGGAGGAACTGTCCCGAAACTGTCCCGATGCCGCGCTCGCCACGGCTGGTGTATCGTAAGTCCCTACCGCGCCTGTAGCTCAGTTGGATAGAGCATCGGCCTTCTAAGCCCCGAAGGAGGCCACGGCCCCTCGGCAAGCAGCGAACTTGCCGAGGGGTTTTGTCTTTTCATCTTGGCTGGCGTAGGGCTGCTTTGGGTGCTGGCAGGCCGGTCGCGGGCACATCTACGGGCACACCAATCGGATGTGAGTCGCCTCCACCGTCGTACGTAGGCCGGCTTGCCGGTGGCTAGTGTCCTGTCTCTAACGCTTGTTTACAATGCTTGATCTTGCGCAAGATCGCGACCGCAGTGGCTGTCCAGATGAACGGCCGCGGGTGTTTGTTGTGGTCCCGCACGTACGCGCGGATCGCGGCGATGAGGGCGGGCACACTGCGGAAGGTGCCACGGCGGATGCGCTTGCGCGTGATCTCGGCGAAGAAACGTTCGACGAGGTTCAGCCACGAAGCTCCCGTCGGCGTGAAGTGGAAATGAAATCGTGGGTGCGCCCCCATCCAGGCCTTCACGGTCGCGTGGGTGTGCGTCCCGTAGTTGTCCAGGATGAGATGGATGTCGCGCGAGCGGGGTGTCTCCCGATTGATCTTGTCTAAGAAGGCCAGGAACTCGGCATGCGTATGGCGGGGATGGCACGCGTCGATCACGTGGCCCTCGAGCACGTTGAGGGCGGCGAACAGCGTCGTCGTCCCGTGCCGCGTGTAGTCATGCGTCTGCCGGGCCGGCAGCCCCGGCCGCAAGGGCAGCACGGGTTGGGTGCGGTCCAGCGCTTGGATCTGACTCTTCTCGTCCACGCTCAGCACCAACGCCTTCGCGGGTGGATTCATGTACAGCCCGACCACGTCCCGCAGCTTGCGGACGAAGTGCGGATCGCGGCTGAGCTTGAAGGTCTTCGTGCGATGGGGCTGCAGGGTGGCCGCCTGCCAGATCCGGTGCACGGTGGCCGGGCTCACCCGCTGGGCCTTGGCCATCGTCCGCACAGTCCAGTGCGTGGCGTCGCGCGGCGTCGTATGCAGGGTCGCATTCACGATCGCCTCCACCTTCGTCGCGCCAATCCGTTTGCGCCGGCCGGGGCGCGGCGCATCTTTGAGCAGACCCGCCACCCCCGCGTCGCGGTAGCGCTGACGCCAGCGCAGCAGCGTCGGCCGGCTAATGCCCAGCTCCTTCGCCAACCGGTGGTTGGCGTGCCCCGCCGCGGCCCCCAACACCATGCGCGCGCGCAGCACCACCCTCTGCGGCGTCTTGCCGCCTCGTATTATCGCCTCCAACCACTCGCGATCCTCCGGGCTGACACGCAGGGCCCGCGCAGGTTTCCACATGACGGCACGATAGCATGAACAGCTCGTATTGTAACTATATATCTGAGACAGGACACTAGACTCCCGCCCAGCCAGTAAGGAGGGCCTGTGAACGGCATCGCCAACTGGCCCGGGCCATGGACAGGTGCCCGTGCGAACGATGCGATGCAGGCGGTGCTGGACACGGGGCGCCGGTGAAGACACTCCAGGACCCACGTCAGGGCTGATCCGCACCCGTTGCCGCCGCACCAATCCCGCGCAGGCCAGCCGCTCAGACCATGAGCCCTTCGAAGCGCCTGAGCATCGGGATGATCCACGTCGAATTCTGCACACCGAGGTCGTTGACGATGAAGTTCCGACCCTTCCCGTGAAGACCGGCTCGGTACTCGGGCCAGACCTCGTACACTTTCTGCACCTCGGCAGCCGACACCGTGCGCCAGCCGTCCGTAGACGCGGTGTCACACTCGACCGTGTCGCCGCCCCGATAGATGAGCGTGAAGCCTCCAACCATCTCCCCGGAGTGCTGGCTCCATTTGCGGACCATCAAGAGGTGCACGTTCGGACCGGGGCCTGGGAACTGGCCCAGCTCTTCTTTGACCCGGGGCCAGAAGATGTCGAAGGGGACCGCGGGTCGCAGCGTCGGGGCCGGTGCAGCGGGCTGCTGCGCCTGAGCCTGAACCGACCGCGCCTGGTGGGGGCCACATTGAACGCACGCCCCGCGCCGGCCGACCCACCCGCCGTGGCTCTGCTGGCAGTAGCCTTGCTCGCAGACGGCACAGTACCGCATGGTCAGGGTGAGCACCCGGTAGACTGCTTCACAGAGACGACACGGGACTGGGTGGCCCGCGTCGATCTTGGCTCGGTCGGTGTTGGTGCGGTCGAACGGGGAGAGATCGGCGTCTGCCCATGGAAGCTCGTACATTGGGGCTCCTTCCGGCCACGGCGGGAACCAGCCCGCGCGGGCATGAACCGGTGCACTGCGACACACGCCCGAGACCAGCCCGGGCGGAACGCAAAAACTCTACCCCGCCCACAGTCGCAGGGCAAGAGGCAACAGTCGGGCTCGCCCGTCGGACACCATCACGCGCGCCCACCTACCCGGGCTGCGCTATCATGCCTGCGGGATGGCTGATCTCCTGCACCAGCGTTCCGGGGCTATCTCCGTCCGTTGCAACCTCGTGGTCAAGTCCTGGTGGGTGCTGACAGTCACCGTGTGGGCGCTGTTCTCCATTGCCACGACATTCCGCGACAACTTCCTCGGCCAACCGTGGCGGCTGCGGCTTGAGCCCCTCGATTACCGTTCCGCGGTGGCTGTGGCCTCCGAGGGTGGCGCTGACGATCGCATCGCCCGGCTCGAGGACGCCCTTGTTTCACTGCTCGCTACCCGGGCGCATCCAGCGACATTGCTTCGTGGCGGGAGAAGGGGTGCGCCCCTGGCGCAGCCCCAGGTTGCTCGGAAGGGTTCAAGGTTCCCAGCCTGGGCCCTCTCGCGGCCGAAGTGGTGCTGGGCTCTCGCGGCCGACCGCATCGATTCCTTGGCAGACCCGTGTCGGGTTGGTGGCGTCCCTGTGACGTGGTCAGCCTGACCCGGCCCCAGTAGGGTGGTGCGCAGGGGGGCCAAATAGCTATGACAACCCACTATGGAGAACGCATCCGTGAGCTAAGAAAGAAGCGCGCCTGGCCACAGGAACAGCTCGCGGAGGTGGCAGGGATCAGCGTGCGGACGATCCAACGCATCGAAGGAGGCGAGCCCGCTTCCTTCGAGACCTTGAAAGCGATGGCGAACGCCCTGGATGTCGCGGTCGAGGAACTGCTCACAGCCCCGGAACAGAGCAGCAAGCCCCCGGGACCGGTATCGTCACCAGTGACTTTCCTCACGCGCATCCGAACTGGGAAAGATCTCTTTGGTTTCCTTGGTGGCGCGGGAGCGCATCTCTTCGACGAGGGCAACCTCGAACACCCCGATGATATCGAACTCATTGCGGCGCTCTTTCAGGACCTGCACGACTATGGCGATATTTGGAGCGACCTAGAGCCCGCTGAACGAGTGCGCGTGCCCTATAGCTTCAACGAGCGTATTTGTGAGATCGAGGAGCGCGGATTGTGGATCTTCGCGGGTACGCAGAAGCGCACCTTCTCAGCAGGTGACACACGGGTGCCGATGAACGTCGTCCTCGTCTGCATCGTCAAGGATTCGAATCCGGCAATTATCCGACTCGAGAATGACGATGCGGTAGTCCCGGCCAGGACAGATCCGAAGATGACCCTATGGTAGGAGTGGAACCGGAGCGAGCCGACCGCGCGCGCGCCGGAACATCTCCGTATGAACGCATGCAGTAAGGACAGCGTCTGGTCTCCACGTTTCTTGCCAACCCACTTCTCCCTGGCTATGCTCTCCCGAGCCCTTTAGCTACCACTTGTCTTCCCACGAATGCCGAACCTGACGCGCGAGCAGATTGTTGAGTTTCTACGTGCCGGGACGCTCGACCGGCTCGTCGGGGCGATCGAGGACGACGTCATGGACGCAAAAGGAGAGCCGTATCATTTAGGCGGCGACCGTGGCTGTCGTGAACTTGCGAAAGACGTGTCGGCCTTCGCCAACGCGCGCGGCGGTATCATACTAATCGGCGCCCGCACCGAACGCTCCCCGCTCCACCAGCAAGACGAGATCGCAGCCATCCGTCCGTTCGACCAATCCCTCGTGCATACGAAGCGGTATCACGATGTGATCCGGGAATGGGTCCATCCCGCTCCCCAAGGCGTCGACATCCGTTGGTACGAAAGCGCAACTGAGGTTGGCAGAGGAATCGTTGCTATCATAATCCCGGACCAGCCGCCGACCGACCGTCCATTTCTGATCGCACATTCCATTGATGACACAGGACGAGTCATCGATCTACTCGTTGGCTACGCCGAGCGACGGCGCGCGGGTACTGAGCCAGCGCGACTCAGAGACATTCATGTCCTCCTACGGGACGGGCGCCGCTTCGACGAACTCCACCGCCGCCTCGACGCTATGGCTGAGCAGTTCGCGCAGGCCCAGACAGCGCCCGGACATCCGGCACCGCAAGCGGCCCTTGCGCCAGCCATCACCGAGACCGAATTGGATACACGTCGAGGCCGCCTCTCGATGGCGGCAGAGCTAAACGGCCGGCCACTTTTCAGCCTGGCGGCGATCCCTGCACCCGCTGTGGACTTTCCTGGGTTCCTAAGACAGGATTCGCCTCTGGTCAAAATGCTCGACAATCCGTCGGTTCTCCGCGTGGGAGGTTTCGACATGAACCTCTCAAGGCCCACGGACCTTGTGGCCGGGCAAATGCGGCGGACAGTGAAATCAGCGAACGCCGCGCTAGAGCTGGGCCGAGAGGGTGCGTTGCTCTTCATCGCGGATGGCGACAGCTATCTCTGTTGGGGCACAAGCGAGCGACAAGGCCGGCTGCGGATAAACTCGTTGGCTCTTTCGGAGTCGACATACTCTTTCGCGCGCCTCAGTGCGGCGGTGTACATGCAGGCCGCCACGCACCCTGTGTCTGTTCGGTACGTTATTTCGCTCCACAACATGACTGTCGGCGGAAAGGCCGCTCAGCTTAGCCCGGGACCGATAGGGCCCTTTGGATACAAGTTTGCGATCAATCCGCATGACGCCCCGGACTCCCATCTGATCCGCACATCTACCTGGGACGGTCCAGCAGTCCATCCGGGGAAGGTCGCGTTCCGCCTGGCTCGCGAGGTCTACGCCTGGTTCGGGATTGGCGAGAATCTGGTGCCGTACGTCGCGGAGGTGGACGGTGAACACGTCATCGAGCCCGAACTCATCAAGCAGACTAGCAAGTAGCTAAAGCGAGCCCGCATTCAAGAGACCGGGCTCCACGAGGGCCAAGAAGGATGAAGAGCATAGATCTTGCCGCGCTCGCTCCGCTTGCCGGGCGCTGGGAATGTACTTCCGAAACCGCTGTTTACGCGGGGCCACAGGAGCACGGCTTTGCCCCCTTCGGCGTCGCCATCAGCAATGTGTCGGTACGGAGCGCGGTGATTCGGGCTACGGTGACCTTACCCAAGCAGCAATCGGTAGGTCGGATTGTCTTCGGTCACAGCGCGGAGACTGCGGCGTATTTCTCAGCCGGAATCGGAGGCTATCACTACGCCTACTTGCTGGATGAGTACGTCCCAGGTACGGGTTGGCGAGCATTGCGGACAGAGGGGAGCGAGAACAACCTGCGGCCCGGAGTTCCATACAACGTAGAGGTTCGGATCCGAGATCGCAGGGTTGCCCTCCTGGTCAATGCCGTCACGGTACTTGAGGGCACGCTTCCACATCCGATTGTCGGCAACCGGATCGGTTTGTTCGCGTGGGGGGATGCCCCGGTCGAATTCCGACGCTTCGAGGTGGAGGTCGGCAAGCCTCAGGCGTTCGTAGTTATGCAGTTCACGCAACCTTACGATGCACTGTTTGACGACGTCATCGCACCCGTAGCGGTTCGGGAAGGTTTCAGCGCATACAGAGCGGCCGACGTCCATCGTCCAGGGGTAATCCTAGAGGATATTGTTGAGGGGCTCGGGGAATCCGACGTGGTGGTAGCTGAAATCACGCCTCCGAACGAGAACGTCTTCTATGAGATCGGCTACGCTCATGCTGTAGGAAAACCGATTATCTTCCTGGCCGAGAAATCCTTCCGTAACAAGCTGCCGTTCGACATCAGCGGCCATCGGGTCATCTTCTACGACGACACTATCGCCGGTAAGAAGGACGTGGAGGAGAGTCTCCGGAAGCACCTGGCGAGCGTCAAGAAGGCGTGGGAGATGCTGCCTTGGACCGTCTAGTGGAACGGCAGGTCATATCCTGCGCGTTCCAAGGGGACGTTCCGCCCGGCGTGTCGGGGGCGCGGGCGGCGTGCGGCGACGTGCCAGGCGGTCAGCCCACGCGGTAGACTTTCAGGTAGTCCAGCTAGGAGACCTACTTCAGGCCCCCGGCTTCATCCCAGTAATTTCTAGTCAGTGGGTAGTTAAGACCGGCCGATGCAGGCTCGTTCTCGAGCCTTGACCCACAGATTTCGGATCGGAGTCGTCATGCGTCCTCCAGACCGACAGAACCAGATGGACCAAGGACTTCCAATCCTTGCCGCGCGTTTTGCGGGCGCTGCCCGAGAGGGCTGGCGGACGCCTATCGCCCTATCGTTGGATGGCCAATAACACCTTGGCGATATGCGATGTATTTGGCTCTACGGTCTCGGACCCGCCGTGGGTGCTCCACCCGAAGGTCATCAGCATGGCGCGCCCCGCGATAGGGCGCTGCCGTGTGCAGGATTGTGTAGGAACGCGTAGCACACTGGGCTTCTGCGGAGGCGCACTCGCGCACCATCTCCGGCGACTACCCGAGCTTGCCGTCGAACATGGTCCGCCCGGTCAGAACAGCGCGAATTGATCCAGCTTTCCGAAGAGCTTGTCCAGAATCTCCTGACTTGTCGGAGTGTCTGCGCTGAGGTGCAACGCAACGAAATCGGCCAGCTCCTTCTTCTTACACTCAACACCGTTCGCTGAGACAACATCGCCGGTGATGTTGAGGTCCGTGTAGCCACCGAATTTCTTCTCAAGCACCGTACGGGGGTACAGGTACTCGATGCCGTTACCGTCCCACACGATGATGTTCTGTCCTGCAACACCCATATCAACTAGCTGAGGACGAAGGCTTGGCTCGTGTACACGGTCAAGGACGACGAATATGCGATCGGCATAGGGGCTCTTTCTTAGATCGCCGAGCATCTGTCGGGCAACGGCGAGGACTTCCTTCGTCCGGTTGTCGCCTCCACAGTGGATGACTGACACTTGGGCGCGGGGATAGCGAAGAGCGATTACCCGGCTAAGGAAGATATGATCACAGATGCCTTCAACGAGAACAAAGGCGCTAGGCAGATGGAGCGTTTCAAAGCGGTTGCCTAAGAGAAGAAACTGCAGCGAGTTAAGGTCTTGTATCGTCGTGAGCTGCTTGATGCTGATGGTTTGGCCTACGCGGGAAATGGAGTAGTTACTGGAGACGTGTTTGCGGTCAAGAAAGAGTGGGGAGTGTGTAGCGACTAACAGACTCCGTACATGCGGGAAGTACTGTTGTCGTTGGGCATCGTCGTACAGGAAATCCGCGATTATTGCCTGTATCTCAGGTGACAACCCAAGCTCAGGCTCATCGATGATGAACGTCGTTTGATCCTCGTCGACCAAACACGCAAGGAGAACAGCGGCGAGACGGAAACCTGAGCTTTGATAGGCGAGGTTGTAGCCATCGACACTGACGTACTTCTGTGACATGGAGTTGGCTGGATGCGTCTGTTCGATGGATGTATGGGAGTCGAGCAGTCTGTCGAGAAGGGCGAAGAGCTTAGCGCGTTGAGCGTCCGATAGCTCGGCGATGGTCTGCGCGAGATCAATCGGTGAGTTGTCCAGGTTGTGGCTACTACTACGGAGGTGATTCAAGATTTGAGCGTATCTTTGTTGTCGCCGGTTTTGCCGATAGCTGTAAGCGCCAAAGAGGTTGAAGTTGAAGTAGCGCGCTGGCCCGAGGTAGAAAGCGGTCTCGCCAACCTCTTGAAGAAACCGTCTCAGAAGGAACGACTTTCCTGTGTTGTTGCGTCCGCAAAGGACTGCTAGGCGAGCGGAGCGGAGTGCCGGAAGAAGGGCCTCAGTGGCCGGATCAAGGGTGGTGGGTGGGGGGGTGGTGTAGTCAGCCACCTAAGGCCGAGACTCCGTCAGGACCAGGAAAGAGTGAATGCTGAAACCTCCCATGGCCGAGAGTGTAGGCGATACGTGGCAGGGAAGGCTAGGAGACTGGGACCGTGTAAGGGCAAAGTCCGCGAGTCTTGCCCCCCGCGCTACTCCATCTGCTACCCTCCTTGAAACTGCGGTGAGCGCTCGAAGCTGGGGGCACACGAGAAGTTCTTAGATAGTTGAGTTCTAAGTGGAATGGCTACGTCAGGAAGAAATCTTGCTCAGCTCTTCTTCTAAAAAGTGCTGAACGAAGCCGCGATTTCGGGTTCCTGGGTCCAGCTTCATCTTGTCCGCAAGAGTCCTTAGGACGGCGGCAAGGCGGGCACGGTTCTTGTTCTTATGCTCCCGTAGCTGAGCGTGGATGACGTCTAAGATGTCCTTGGGCATGTGATGGCTGATGTTGACGCCCAGCAATGTTGGGAAGAGTTGATGGTATGCCGAGTTGATATCGGCAGATGATGGCGCAAGACAGATGTAGTTGTGAAGAAAGTCCGGACGGATGTAGCAGCTGAGAGGATACTTATTCTTGAACGTCTCGATGACGGCGCGCTGGGTAACCGTATCTTTCGACAACCACCAGGTCTTGTACCCGAATACTCCCGCGTCGGCCTTTTCGTTTTGTCTTTCCCTGATGGCAAAGATGGTGAGGATGAGATTAGCATCGCTCCTGGCCTTCTCGGGATGCGTCTTCTGCCCCTTCAAGGCTTCGAAAAGGCGGTTTATTTCGGTAGCCTGAGGCTTGACGCCAAGGCTGCTATTCGAGCGGTATTGGATTCCGAACTCGGTCTTGAGCCATTCGAGCAGCTCATCGTCTGCATGAGCTAGATCCGGGCTGACGAAGTTATCAATGAAGCTCTCGAACGTATCCACCTGCTTGCGCATCTTCGAGTAAAAGTATGCGCGAATCATGATTTCATCGATGTACAGCGTCTGAACTTCATCGCTCAGATAGACCTCTTCAAGATCCCGGTACTCGTCCTTGTACTTGTTGACAATCATCCGGAAGTGCGACACGAGCTCCTTGAGGATCGTTTCGTTCACGACAAGGTTAACGCCGGCATTGCGTGCTTCTTTGAGAAGATTCCAATGGCGACGATTTGGCACATCGAGGTAGTACTCAGAAAGTGCGGGGATGATGATGGAGGTGCAGACATAGATGGTTAGACGGAACGCCATGGTGCTAAAGAACGTAGATAGCTTCGGGTCGAACTGCAGCAGGAACAGCATCATGTAGGTATTAGAAAGCTTTGCCAGGAACTCCTTCTCAGAGGGAGAACCGTTATAAATCAAGTCCCGGAGGGCTACCAGCAGAGAGGTCTTGACCGCCTCACGAGTCTTGATGGGCACCTTGGTTTCATCCACAACAGCGCTGATGATATCTGGCAGACGCTTCTCAAAGGCGTCGCTGTTTTCCCCTCGCAGAATGAAGTCCGCGAACTCGAGGCCCTGCTGATAGAAGAGGCGGTGGAAGGTTTGCTCGAGCAAGGCGAGGGCATCGGGAGCACTTATGTTGGCGCCCTGCAGATAGCGCTGTAGACGTTCGGTCCCCATGGTCTTGAAGTCCTCGTGAAGCGCCGCATCCCGAAGATTTCGATCCTGGATTTCAAGCCGGGTCTCGTAGGGCAAGCAATAGGCCTTCGCGGTACTGTGATATTGGATGCGGCGAGGCTTCGTCGACAGAGTCTTCAGGCGTTGATCGAGGATTGTGGTGAGTTTGCTGGGATCGAACTTGATGTAGCGGCCGATCGAGCCGTAAATCTCGTCGCGGGTCTTCAGAATGCCCTTGTCGGGGTCTGTGCCCTCAAGCGCATAGAGAATCAGGGTGTCAGTTAGTATCGCCGCGAGATCCAGATCCTTCCGATAGGTTTCCCACTGCTGCCTTAGAAAAACAAAGAGGCGAGGGTCTTCGACAAGATCACCAACGACAAAGGTGTGGCCTGGTTGGCTGAAATCATGGAGATGACTCTCTACAAACACCTGGAAATGATTGAGGGTGCTTTGGTTGTCGTTAACATGCGAAGAGAGCCACTTCAAGTCATATATGTGGATAGGCTTCTTCCATTTCTCGAATAGCTCATCGATGGCTTGGTCTTTATTGGCGAAGACCTGATTGGTGATGAAGTAGAGGGCGTCGTACTCGATGTTGTTCTTTGCCAAGACTGCGAGGGTCTTGCGCAACTTAGATGGCGGATCTTTCTCGATGCTTGCCTGGTAAACATACCGTGTGAAGCTGTCTCGATTGAAGATGTGCTCCAGGCCATCAATCCCCTTATCATGAATCCCGCCAGCTGGCATGAATTGGTGGCCAAGAATGGATCCTAGATAGCCGTGGATGAACTTCTCGAAGACGAAGCCATCGTCTATCTTTTGAAGCGCAAAGTCGAAGGCGCGCGGGTCAACCCCACTCATCGAGCCCTCCCGTTACAAATTGTTCTCACGGTAGGTTAGCCTGCGCCCACAAGTCAAGAACGGCTCACGTACGTTCTTTGGGGGTCGCATGTAAGCCCGGGTCGGTGATCCGAGAGCGTTTATGAATGCCGATGCTCCCCGAACGACCGGGGGGGAAAGGCTCACGGCCATAGATCAATCAGATTTAGGGGTGTGGCATGGAGGAAGAGGCTCTAAGGCTAGAGTCAGTTTCTCCTGAGTGATTCCAGGCACTCCTTGATCCTCTCCACGGTCTGCCCGTCCTGGGCAGACTCGATCCTTCGGAAGAGCGCCTGCTGCGCCTGGAACAGATGACCCTGCCTCTTGAGGCCCTGCAACCATTGCAGCGGTCGCGCGTGTGTATAGAGGTCGGGCGGCCAGGCGCTGATGGTCCAGATGATCAGTTCGATATCCTCGGGTTCCGGGAACTCCCCGAGGAAGTTGAGCGCCTGCTGCACCCCGAAGACGGATTGGGCGCTCCGGCAGATAGATACAGCCTTCTCTCGAACTGTCCCGTGCCACTGCGCTCGATCCACCTCGGACGCCTGCAGCAGAATGTACCGAAGGAGGTCCAGTGGTCTTCCATCTAGGTTATCCGTGAGTCTTTCGCTGAGATTCACGAGGGCTTCCATAATTGGTGCATGGCGCTCGATGCGGAACCGGTAGAGAGTCGCCTCAAGATCCTTAAGCGCTTCCGTTCGTATCGTCTTGCTCTTGCTCTTAAGCGCATTGAGGAAGTGCTGCGCTATATCCGGGGGGAGATCTTCACGCTCCGTCTTGTTCACCGGTGGATTCCATCTTGTCCCGGACGCGCCGGAGCCGAATTCCAACGCCCTCTCTCTGGCGAGAAAAAGGATCCCTGCTGCGTCGAGGTAATGCCTGATTCCTCCGGTCCTGATCGGGAACCGGCGTCTGTCGTCGGTATGGATGCTCGAGGACTCCGGGATGAGAACGACGGTGATCTGATGGCCTTCGTACTGTCGGTCCTCGAAGTCGATCGCAATAGGGGGCTGACAGTTAGCTGCCTTCTGGGCTATGCGTTGTCGGTCGACCTCGGTGAGGCGAGTGCCGGTGGGCCGTCCACTGTCGTGGACCCCGAACCAGATCTCTCCGCCCTTCGTGTTTGCGTATGCGGCAAGGTCGCTGCCGAGGTCCTTCAACACTTCCGGGCTCAGCGTCCGCTTATACTCAATGCGCAGATTTTCCATGGGATCCTATTCTGGGACCGCCTCGGAGCTGGGTGGTCTTCGCGCATGTCTATTTGCGCTTGCCCTTGTCCCAGCGCTCGGACTCATTGGGCCGGCTCCGTTCCTTGGGATTGCTTCGTTTCGTCAAGTCGTCTCCGTGATAGATCTTCGGCTGACTGGGCTTGCGTCGATGAGGCAATGGCATATTCCTCCAAGATTGTGCTGTTAACTGCCGGGGCTAGCAGGCTGCGGAAAAACCCGACATTGGATGCCGGGTCCGCCAAGAAAGTGGACTAGGATGCGCGTAACTCAACTCGAGGAGGCGCGCATGCGGGGCGACGAGGACACACAGGACACGGGGTGGAGCTATATCCCGCTGGAGCAGCGGGTGCCGGCCGATCATCCGCTGCGCCCCCTGCGGGCCATGGTCGACGCCGTCCTCGCCGAGCTGTCACCGCAGTTCAACCAGCTCTACGCCCGGGTCGGGCGCCCCTCGATCGCCCCGGAGCGCTTGCTGCGGGCCCTGTTGCTGCAGCTCCTCTACAGCGTGCGCAGTGAGCGACTGCTGATGGAGCAACTCGACTACAACTTGCTGTTCCGCTGGTTCGTGGGGCTGAAGGCGGATGATCGGGTCTGGGACGCCACCGTGTTCACCAAGAACCGCCAGCGGCTGCTGGACGGGGACATTGCCCGAGCCTTTTTCGAGCGGGTCGTGGCCCAGGCCCGGGAGCGCGGGCTGCTGTCGGACGAGCACTTTACGGTCGACGGCACCCTGATCGAGGCGTGGGCCAGTCTGAAGAGCTTCAAGCGCACGGACAGCCCGCCGCCGGCGCGGCCGCAGGACCCCGGCAATCCGACGGTGAACTTCCATGGCGAGCGTCGGAGCAATGCGACGCACGCCTCGACGACGGACCCGGAGGCGCGGCTCTTTCGCAAGGGCGATGCCCACGAGGCCAAGCTCTACTACCAGGGGCACGTCCTCATGGAGAACCGCCACGGCCTCGCCGTTGACGCCAGCGTGACCCCCGCCACCGGCTTCGCCGAGCGGGAGCAGGCGCTGGCGATGGCGGCCCGACTGCGGACCCGGGCGCGGGTGACGCTGGGGGCGGACAAGAGCTATGACACCCGCGACTTCATCGACGGCCTCCGCGGCCTCGTGGTGACCCCGCACGTGGCCCAGAACAGGACGAACCGGTCGAGTACGATCGATCGGCGCACCACGCGCCACCCCGGCTATCTGGCGAGCCAGCGGCGACGCAAGCGCATCGAAGAGATCTTCGGCTGGCTCAAGACGGTCGGGCTGCTGCGCAAAACGCGCCACCGCGGGGTCGCGCGCGTCGGCTGGATGTTCACCTTCGGGCTGGCGGTCTACAACCTGGTGCGGATGCGCAATCTCACGGAGCAGCCCACATGATCCGCCGATCCCGCCAGGCCTCGCGTCGCGTGACCGGCCCCATGGGCCAACAACGGCGCCCGCCCGGCTGCGGCCACTGCACCTCGGAGCCCGCGAAGATGCTTTCTTCACCCCGTTTTTCCGTAGCCTGCTAGCAGTCCTTGACCTTCAACAAGTTATCCGCCGTGGTGTCATTGGGAGCCGTGCGAACGTACTTGAGGCCCTCGCGCTCGGCCGGAACCAAGTTCGCCTTCGACCCCGCCGCTTCGACGTAGATGGATCCCGGTGAGGCCTTGACCTTATTGTGGGCCTCAAGCCGGCTGTACCGACTGGCGTCGGTTCGGATATCCGTTACACACCGACAGTCCGAATACTTCTCCTTTTCGCCCCGCACAATGCAGGAAACCTTTTCAGCCATGTTCGCTCCTTTGTGAAAGCACTGAGGTTCTAAGGGACCAGCTTGTCCCCCTGGCGGTGCAGGGTGGAGCCCTCCGGCGGATACGGGTCGTAGGTTGCCTTGTCCTCGAAGGCCTGACCGTTGTGGAGCGCCGCCGTGTCTCCACAGTCATTGTTCCAGACGTAATTTCGCCCCGTGAAGAGGTGATGGTCGGCGCCGCTTGCGTCCTCGGGGTGCATCTGGTTGAGTGCCAGCTCGTTCCCCGAGTGGACACGGACCGTCTTTCCGGTCGAGAGCGTGCCCTTGAAGCTCATAAGCTTGTCCCACTCCGGGGTGCGACACCCGGGCTGATATGCCAAGTGATAGAGGACGATAGACTCGAGCGGAAAGGCCTCGGTCCCGTCATTGAGGAAATCCACCCACTCGCCGGCGAGTTGCGCGGCGGGAATGTGGTGGCCGTGCCGGTCCTTCCCCGCTGGATTCGGTTTGGCTCTCACGATGCGTAGGCTCTTCATTCTTCTCTCCCTTCCGCCATGCCGCGGCGGAGCCTCGCTAAATGGCCGCAGGTTAGCAACACGGTTTCTCTGTAGTCAACAAAAATCACATTCGCAAGTTAGTAATACTGACATTCTGCTGCCGCCGCCCAACGCATGTTTATTTTGTTGACATCGGCCTGTAAGTCCTGCTAACTGCTGGACCGGATGGAGCCCGACCCCTTATACCTGGAGTTCGGGAAGTTGGTGCGGCAGCACCGTCGGCGGCTTGGGCTCACCCAGGATCGGCTCGGCGAGCGTGTGGCTCTGTCCCGCACGTCGATTACGAACATCGAACAAGGTCGGCAGAAGGTACTGCTCCACCAGCTTTTCTCGCTGGCCCAGTCCCTCAGCGTAAGTCCGGAAGCCCTTCTGCCAAGCGCTCAAGTCAGTCCCCCGAATCCCGAGATCGAACCAAAGTTACCGAGAGACCTAACAGGTCCACAAAAGGCCTGGGTCCGCCGCGTGGTGGGCTCAAGTTCTGCGGAGGGAGGTCCAGTCGATGCTCAAGCGAAGGATTGAGACAATCGTGAAGCGACTCTTGAGAGAACATGGCATCAAGGGCCCACCGGTGCCGGTGGATGATATTGCGCGAAAGCTTGGGGCCCAGGTTCGTTATATCCCCTTTGAGGAACAAGGAGAGATTTCGGGGATGCTCTTTCGCGACGGAAGACAAACAGTGATCGGAGTGAACTCCCTTCACCATCCCAATCGACAGCGCTTCACGATCGCACATGAGATTGGGCACATGCACTTGCACAAAGGGAAGGAGATCCACGTCGATAAGACCCTATTCACAATGAACCTTCGAGATGATGTATCGTCGGATGCTAGCGACCCTGACGAGATTCAAGCGAACCACTTCGCAGCTGAACTGCTAATGCCAAGTCAGCTGCTTATGACTGACCTGACTGAACAGCGCATCGACCTCGAGAATGAGGATGACCTTATGGGCCTCGCACGGCGATACCGCGTGAGTTCTCAAGCCATGACGTTTAGGTTAGCCAACCTTGGGCTGATCTCTCTGACGTAGCAAGACCAATCAAGGAAGCCTTTGAAATGACGGAACTGGTCTGGGATGGCAAGTATATGGACGCGAAGAAAGCCGGACCTGTACGCATTGCCCTGCCCTTTCAGACCGTGGAGACAGTAAACGAGACCGCGCCGGACCGCCAGCGCATGCTGGACATCTTCACCGCCGGCCGAGAGCCTGAGTGGCGGAACCGTCTAATCTGGGGCGACAAGAAATATGTACTGCCAAGCCTGCTTCCTGAGTTCACAGGCAAGATCGACCTAATCTATATAGATCCGCCTTTCGATACCGGACAGGATTTTTCGTTTACAGCGGCCGTACCGCAATATTTCGAAGGAAATGGCGATGGCCCAGCATATTTCGTGAAAGAGCCATCGATACTAGAGCAGAAGGCGTACCGCGACACCTGGGGGCGGGGCCTCGATTCGTACCTCCAGTGGTTTTACGAGACGGCGTTGCTGTTACGGGAACTGTTGAATGACACAGGATCGCTGTACGTGCATCTCGACTGGCGCATGGTTCACTATGCCAAGGCCCTTCTGGATGAAGTGTTCGGCAGCGGTAGATTTGAAAATGAAATTGTCTGGCAACGCTCGCTGCCGCACGGGAATGTCGACTATAAGTTCGGCGCATCACACGATACGATCCTCCGCTACAGTAAGACGGACGACTTCACTTGGAATCCGCAATATGTCCCGCATCGGGAAGAGTATCTGCGTGACTTCTATCGATTTACCGAATCCGATGGCCGCCGGTACCGGCTCATCTCGTGTATCAATCCGAACCCGAACCGGCCGAATCTTCGATACAACTGGCGGGGTGTCACGAAGGTATGGAAGTTCACGAAGGAGCGCATGCAGCAGATGGATGACGCCGGACTCCTTGTTTACTCGAAGGGCGGGACACCCTCGTACAAAGGATACCTTGACGAGATGCGCGGCGTTCCGATGCAAGACGTCTGGACCGACATTCCCCCTTTGATGGGGAGTAGCCGGGAATGGGTTGAGTATCCGACGCAGAAGCCTGAGCGACTCCTCGAGAGAATCATCGAAGCCTCCTCGAATCGCGGCGACATCGTCCTGGATTGTTTCGTCGGGAGTGGCACGACGACCGTGGCCGCAGAGAAGCTGGGACGTCGGTGGATTGCCTGCGACCTCAGTCGTTTCGCCGTACACACGACGCGCAAGCGTCTGCTCACGGTGGAGGGGATAACGCCGTTCGTAGTGCAGAATCTCGGGAAGTATGAGCGTCAGGCGTGGCAGGCTGCAGAGTTCACCGCTGTCCCCGACGTGCGCGAACGGGAGGAACGATATCGGCAGTTCATTCTCGAGCTCTATGAGGCCAAGCTGCTAAGCGGCCATGCGTGGCTGCACGGGGTGAAGGCAACGCGAATGGTTCATGTGGGTGCGGTGGACGCGCCGATCACGCTCGCCGACGTGAAAGCGATCACTGGGGAGTTCTGGCGGGCGGTCGGACGAGGGAAGGATGCGCCTAAGAAGGCGGGCGTGGACGTGTTGGGCTGGGAGTTCGCGTTCGAGTTAAACGAGCTTGCGAAGCAGCTCGCCGCTGAAGCCCGCGTGGACGTGCGGTTCAAAAAGATTCCCCGCGAGGTGTTGGATAAGCGCGCTGTGGAGAACGGAGACGTTCGGTTCTTCGAACTGGCCGGCCTTGATGTTCTTTGCAAAGTCGGCCCAAGGCTAAGGATCAGTTTGGAGCTGACCGATGTCGTAGTCTCTCCGGATGATATCCCTGAGGACGTGCGGCGGTCGATGAAGCATTGGAGTCAGTATGTTGACTACTGGGCCGTCGACTGGGACTACAAGGGTGACGCATTCCATAACCAGTGGCAGACGTACCGCTCTCGGAAAGGCCCTGTGCTTGAGACCAGTGCAGCCCACACCTATGAACGGGCAGGAAGATATACGGCGCTCGTCAAGGTGATCGACATTCTGGGGAACGATACCACCAAGGCGCTTCACCTCGACATTTCCTGATGGCACGAAGGCGGCGGGCAAAGTCTGCCGAAGACGGCCAGCAGAATCTCCTTGACGTCACCGCGAAATTGCGAACCGCTGCCTGTGTGCCGGCGCTCCGGGAGGCGTTGAAGAGGTGGCGCCAGGCTGGCTACCAGGGCGCAACTGAAACGACGCGACTCCTTCTTAATCATTGGTTCTTTTCCGATCACCGCTTGCCGAACGGCAGCCCGTTTGCTTGGCACTATTCCCAGCGCGAGGCGGTCGAGACCCTTATCTTCGTCTGGGAATGCGAAAGGACGAGAAGTCGCCGGGCACTCCTGGAGCGCTACGCCAACAGGCTGATGGAGCTACCCCTGCCGCCTTATGACGACTTTGCCCGCTACTGCATTAAGATGGCGACGGGCAGCGGCAAGACAAAGGTCATGTCCCTCGCAGTGGTATGGCAGTTCCTCAATGCTGTCAGGGAACCCGCAGAGATCAACCGGGACTACGCTAAGACCTTTCTTGTCATTGCTCCGAACGTTATCGTCTTTGAGCGCCTCAAGATGGATTTCGCCGGAGGCAAGACATTTCTTGTTGATCCTCTCGTCCCAAAGGAGTTGCGAATCTTCTGGGACTTCGACTGTGTGACGCGGGGGGAGGGCGAGAAGGCCCACGCTGAGGGGACACTTTTTCTTACCAACATCCAGCAGCTATACGAGGCGAGTCCGCGACAGAACGAAGAAGAGCCTCAGCCGATGACAGCAGTGCTCGGCCAGAAGCCGCCCGCAGAACTTGTCCAGACGCCGGGGTTCCCGGAGCGGATAGCGAAGCGAGCAGGTCGGCTTTTTGTTATCCACGACGAGGCTCACCACACCCATGATGAGGAGAACGAGTGGAACAAGGTGGTTCGGCGGCTCCACGCGGAGACACCAGTCGCCGCCCAGTTGGACTTGAGCGCTACGCCGCGCTTTCAGAAGGGCATGCTTTTCCCGTGGACCATCTACGATTACCCGCTCAAACAAGCGATCGTGGACGGCATCGTAAAGCGGCCCATGAAGGGTGTAGCGAGGATCCACGAGCAGAAATCTGATCATGCGAGTGTGCGGTATCGAGGCTATCTCGCCGCAGGGGTTGAACGCTGGCGGGAATATCGAGATCAGCTTGTGCCCCTCAAGCGGAAGCCGGTGCTCTTTATGATGCTGAACTCAACGGCGGAAGCCGACGAGGTGGGCGACTGGCTGCGGACGAAGTATCCGGGCGAGTTCGGGGCGGACAAGACCCTCATCATCCACACCGACAAGAAGGGCGAGGTGTCCAAGAAGGACCTCGAGCCAGCGCGCAAGCTTGCCCGTGAGGTCGATTCCCTGGCAAATCCCGTTAACGCGATCGTCAGCGTGCTCATGCTCCGCGAGGGCTGGGACGTCCAAAACGTGACTGTCGTGGTGGGGCTGCGACCGTACACTGCCAAGGCCAATATTCTGCCCGAGCAGACCATCGGTCGCGGACTACGGCTCATGTTTCGAGACCTTCCTGTAGGCTACACGGAGCGAGTGGATATCATCGGCAACAGAGTGTTTCTCGATTTTGTCGAGGATCTCGAGAGACTGGAAGAAATCAAGCTCGACACCTTTGAGGTGGGCAAAGACAAGCTCCAGATCGTGACGATTGCGCCAGATCCGGCCCGGGGGTCATATGACATTGCGTTGCCGGTGCTCGCACCGAGGCTGATTCGGAAGAAGAGCTTGGCAGAGGAGATCGCGGGGCTCAATGTCCAGGAGTTCGACTGTCCAGTGCTTCCGGTCCGCCCAGGAGATGTAGCCGAGCAGACGTTCCGGTACGAAGGCTACGATCTGTTGACCCTCAAAAAGGAAATCGAGCGAGATTACACTATTCCGGAACCGCAAACGCCTCAGGAGGTAATTGGGTACTACGCCCGGCGAATTGCCCAGGAAGTAAAGTTGCCGGCCCAATTCGCCATGCTGGTGCCGAAGGTACGGGAATTCTTTGCGCGAAAGGCGTTCGGGGTGGCGGTCAACCTCGACGATCAAACGATCGTTCGCGCGATGAGCACAAATGTTTCCCACTTCGTCTGTGTGCAAACCTTTAAAAAGGCCCTGCTAGGGCTCACGATTGAGACTCAAGAGCCCAAGCTGCTTGGACCCCCGCGGGCGCTGTCCCTAACGCATCCCTTCCCATGGTCGCGCCCCGTGTGGGAGGGGCGCAAGTGCATCTTCAACTTGGTGCCTTGCGACAATGCCTTTGAGCGGATGTTCGCGAAGCATCTCGATGGCGCCGAAGATGTGACGGCCTTCAGCAAGCTCCCCGCAGTGTTCGGCTTTGCGATCGACTACACGGACCAAAATATGAACCTTCGATCGTACTATCCGGACTTCGCTGCAATTGACACCGCAGGGACACACTGGATCCTCGAGACTAAAGGGCAAGAGTCCGCGGAGGTGGACCGGAAGGACGCAGCGGCCGTGCGCTGGTGCGAGGACGCGACGGCGCTGAGCGGCAACCGGTGGCGCTACATAAAGATCCCGCAACGGCAATTTGAAGAACTCCGACCAACCACGTTCGCAGATCTCCTTGTGCTCCAACAAGAGCAGTCCCGCCTCATTTGAAGAGGAGGCAAAAATGGCTAGGACATTGGTAGTGGAGCGCCACGTTTGGGAGACTAGCGCAAGCGGGCACCAAATTCAGTTCCCTAAGCAAGCGTTTCGGCGGTTTTTCGGTACGACCGGATTCCGGACCTTCCGGGTGTTCAGGCCCCCCAATGGGGTTCGACCAAGGCGGGTCGCTCGAGGACAGATCGCTGCGTATGCAAGATCGGCGACGTACCGGTTGAATCGAATAACCGAGATCGGGAAGATGGGCTGGGGGTATGTCTTCATCGAGGAAATTCGAGATGAAAGGGCAGGCCAGCCCAGTTACGACATCTGGTGGTTCACTGGCAGCAAGGCGGCGAGAGTCGGGCAACGCCGTTGGGGATGGCAGCAAGCGCAGGCAAGCCAGCACGGTCCCGGACGGCGCTGGACGATCCTGCGTAGGAGCGCGCCACGGAGCGTGTAAGACACACCGAGACCGATGCTAGGGGAAGCCCTAGAATGTCCCGGGTCGTATTAGTGTTGACACTTTCAATGGCAAGCAGAGAGGGCCAACGGCCCTATCGTTCCCAGAGTGACAACCCCGTGCAAGGGACCACTTTGGGAGGATCGGCCGATGACCCTCGACGACAGCGTACACGGAATGCGCCTGCGAGTCATGCAGCGCGCGCAGGCGCTCGGCAACGTCAGCGCGGTCTGCCGGGAGCTGGGGATCTCGCGCACCCTGTTCTACCGGTGGCGGAAGCGCTTCGAGCGCTATGGGATCGACGGCGTGCATCCGCGGCGGCAGGGCGCGCGCCGCGGTCGGCCCGTGCAGGTGCCGGCCGAGATCGAGCGGCTGGTGCTCAGCGTGGCGATCAGCACGGCGACCTGGGGCTGCGGGCGGATCGCGGCGTACCTGACTCGCACCTGGCGGCTGCGGGTGGCGCCGAGCACGGTGCAGCGGGTCTTGCGGCGGGCCGGCTTGGCCACGCGCCGCGCGCGGCTGACCGTCCTCGAGCAGCAGGCGGCCCGGACGGCCGGCCTGCTGACCGGGCGCACCCGCCAGCGTCTCTGGCGCGCGCGCTACGGGCGCACGCGCCACGTCGCCGCGAGCGAGCCCGGGGAGTTGGTCTGCCTGGACACCTTCTACATCGGCACCCTCAAGGGGGTCGGGAAGGTCTGGCAGATCACGGCCTGCGATGCCGCCAGCTCCTATGGCGTAGCTGCGCTGCTGCCGACGCACACGGCGGCCGATGCCGCGACGTTTCTGCGCGACGTCCTCGTGCCACTCTTTCGGCGGGCGGGGTGGCCACTGCGGCGTGTCCTCACCGACGGCGGGCCCGAGTTCAAAGGGGCCTTCGATGAGGCCTGTCGGCAGCTCGGCCTGCGCCACACCCGGACCAAGCCCCGCCATGCATGGACCAACGGCTTCGTCGAGCGCCTCCAAGGGACCATCCTGCAAGAGCACTGGCGCGTCGCCTTCCGGCGTCGCTACTTCACCGGCCGCGCGGCACTGCAGCGGTCCCTCGCGGTCTTCATGCGCTACTACAACGACGAACGACCGCATCAAGGCTACCGGCTCCGAGGTCGGTCGCCCTCGGCGCTCGTCTGGGGCGCGGCCAAGGTCTGAGCTCCAGTTCGGAGAGCGATACCTCACGATCTTGGTTCCCACCGACCTCACCCACGAGGAACACGCGCCGATTCGTCTTGATCCCGGGTTCTATCGCGTGGTCCGGCAGCGCGAGTTCGTACCGACGCGGGACACCGAGGCCTGGGACCGTGACTAGCCTGTCCGCCGAGGTCCAAGCCATCGCCGACCGGTTTGCTCGAGTGGACCGCGCCCATCCCACGATTGACACGCAGGCAGTCGAGCTGGCGTTGCGGCAGCACCTCCATGCGTGTGGCCTCTCCAACCTTCCTATCTTACGGGTGGCCGATGCGGAGGAAGGCTACGACCGGGGCACGGTTGGGCGTGCAAACAGGAGCTGGCGTCGCCTGTTCGGGGAGATCGAGAGGAAGCTCCACAACTACGGTGTCGAGGGGGCGTGGGAAGCCCGAGTTCTCGCCTGGCCGCTTGCATGGCACCCGGTCGAGACGGTGGTGACGGATCTTGCTGAGCGCTCCGTGACGCGGCGCCTCGGACGGGCCCGCCGGCCATCGGGCACGGGGGCCAGCGGCGCGGTGCGGGCGCTTGGGTGGATCGCGGCCGCGGCCATGAACCCCACGGGGCATCACAGCGCTCTTCGTCGACCGCTGCCTGCGCATCTATCGGCCCTTCATCCCGGCCTACGAGGCTGGCCTCTGGCTCTTCTGGGTGCTCGACAACAGCGTCTTGGCCGTGGTCCGGCCAGCGATAGAGATCGTTGAGGGACGCCTCCATTGCGAGGACGGACCGGCCGTCGCCTGGGCGGGTGGTGCGCGCTACTTCTTCTGGCGCGGCGGCTGGGTTTCGGAGAAGGTCGTCGTGGCTCCGGACCAGCTGACCGGGGCGGAGATCCTCGCGGAGCGGAATCTCGAGGTGCAGCGGGTGATGCTCGAGCGGTTCGGGTACGACCGGCTAATCCTCGAGACCGGCGCCGAGCCGGTCCATGCCGACGAGTTCGGGGTGCTCTACCGGATCCGGCTGAGTCGGCGTCAGACCATCACGCTGGTCCACGTCGTCAATGCCACGCCGGAGCCGGATGGAACTCGGAGAAGGTACTTCCTGCGAGTACCCCCAAACATGCGGACCGCCCACGAGGCGGTGGCGTGGACGTTCGGCTTGCGACCGGAAGAATATCGACCGCTGACGGAGAGCTGAGCTGAGATTCTTCTCCGTAGGATTGGACCATACCCAACCGGGACTTCACTGCGAAGGCACCCCATGAATCTCAGATTTCTCGGCGACGCGCTTGACCACTGGAAGGGCTCACTGTTCGCGTCCCTCAGTCGGGAAGGCATTCTTCGCAATTTTGCTGTCGACCCAATGGCGAGCGATCTGCCCGCGTGGCAGCCCGAGGATTTCCTGCTCTTTGCCCGGTTGCTGAGGGTTGACCGTTCTCAGATAGTGAAACATCAGGCTGGCCTCAATGACCGCGTCAGGTATTTCGCTGAGATTAGTCATTCTGGCGATTTGTTCCTTGATCCGGACACGGGCGTCGCCACGGGACGGGGATCCCAGCAGCACGTCACAGCCTCGGAGATCGCGCGGTTGATGGCAGGATCTGATCGAGTGTTGGGAGTTTACCAGCATGTTCGAGCGCAGCGGGTTCGCGATCGCGTGGATACTGTGTGTGAGGTCGTCCGAGATCAGCTTCCTGGATGCCATTGGTGTTCGTACGAATCCGGGACCGTGGCGATGATCTTTCTGGCTTTGAAGCGCGAGCGCATCTCAGAGGTGGTATTGCACTTCTCGTCGTGGCTGGGTCGCCACGCGATTGGCCGAATCCGGTCTTCGCTAGGAGAAGCGTGAGGTGCAGCATAGGACGGGAGAACCGATTCCTAGAACCTGGTGATCTAGCTAGAATCTATTGCTCGGTAGGCAGCTCGCCGGGGATCGGCGGCCGTGATCGTCTCCCTTTGGATTGCCACGGCGGTCGGAGGCGGTTGGGCCGTCATCCGTTTCTTTCAGTCAAACTGACGCCGTTTTGAGGAAGGTCACAGCTAAGATGTTATCTCTCCCTCAGCCTCTTTGACGCTTGTGGATGTATTTGTCTCCGGCGACACAGCCGCGACAGCAGTACAATCTCAGCATGATGGGATCCATGAGTGACGCTCCTAGCACGTCGGCGGCTACAGTCGCGGCCCTGGAGCCGGCCGTCATCGGGCGCTTGCCAGCGGGAGTGGAGTACACGCACGTCAAGCAGATTGTCCTGGGATTGCCTGGGGCGCTCGATGTCGTTCCCTGGTTCACGACCGGAGCGAAGAATGGTTTGGGCTGGTCTCGCTTCCGGGGGAAGACGTTTCGGGCGCTTGACCGTGTGCTCCGTCGGGAGGAGCAACGTCTCCTCACTGCCGCTTCGGACGAGCGCGGCCGCAAGGAGCAGGGGACGGCCATGCTGCGGCACCAGTTCATACAGTACTTCCGGCTGGCCCTACAGCAGTGGGATCCCACCGGGGAGCGACGCTGGCTGTCTACCAGCTTTGTAGCCCCGTCGCAGGCGCCCTCCGCGACTACGCCGTCTGATCCTTCGCGCCGAGACTTGGTGATCGAGGTGTGGGAGCCTGCAAAGGGCGGCCCTCGTCTCTTGGACCGTGTCGTCATGCCGCCCGGCCCGCCGCCGTGGGGAGACATCTGCGTGGCGTACTACGACCCCTGGTTGGCCGATCGTCTCTGCGCCGATGTATGCCGCCGCCACTTTCGCGAGGTGATGCGTCGACGGATCGGCCAGGACTGGTGGTCCAAGCGGCCGTCGTCGACAGGCTGGCCTATGCTCACGCGGTACGCGATCCCGATGTTGTACGACTACCTGCATCCGTTCTATCCCGTCCGTAGCTATCGGAAGGAGCGGAGCTACCCAACGCCAGGGCACTACCCGCGCCAACTCTTCCGGGACATCAGAGACCTCCTGCAAGAGGAGGTGCCGCATCTCGCCGCCGACCTGACGGAGGCGCAGGTCCAGGGTGTCGTGCAGCGGTACCTTCAGCATGCCCCAGCTGATCGCGCCAGGGGCTTCGACATGTTCGGGATCCGACTGGACAGGGAAACTGCATGACTTAATAACTTCGACGCATCACGAGAGTCATGAGACTGGGTAGCGTGCAATGCGCTACCCAGTTCGTGTTTCTGATGCCGGACGGGGTGTCCTCGATCGCCAACCGGACGCCGCGCGCCCATGAAGGCCGACGTGCTCGCGGCGGTGGCTGAGCGTGGGCAAGCGGAGGCTCTCGAAGTAGCGGGCGCGCTCGGGCTGAGTTACGAGGCCGCGGCCATGGCGCTCCTCCGCTCATATCGAAGCGGTCTGCTCGCGCGGGTCGGCTCCCTGGGTCGGGAAACGTTCCGATACTTCCTGACGGACAAGGGCAGACAGCGCCTCGAGCACCTCGACGGAACCCGCCGGCACACTGCAAATCCTCGGTCCATTCCCAACAGCAGGTTAGGAGGTCCCGACATGCGGACGAAGAGCCTCTATTCCGGCCTGTACCACTGTTACGAGTGCGTGTACGAGGTGACGCTCACCTCGGAGCCCTCTCTGAAGTGCCCAGACTGCGGTGGTCGACTCCGTGAGGGCGAGCTTCCTGAGGAAAGAGAGGGCGAGGATGACTACGGCGGGGATGAGGACTAGAACCTCACGCCCTCGGTAACGGCTGGCGGGTGAACCGGTGACGGACAAGCTGCCGCTGGCGGCAGCGCGCGAGCGCCTCCGGCGCAAGCCCGGGAGGCCGAGGAAGTTCGCGGCCGCGCCGGCGCCTGCGGCGACGGAGACCTCGGTTGGGCGTGACATGGCTCACCGGGGAGAGGGGCGCTTGGCTCAGGCGGCCGTGGGCTCCATCGCTCCGCGCCTGCTGGATCTCAAGGCGGCAGCGGCGTATCTCGCGGTCTCGTCGTGGACCGTTCGCGACCTGGAAGCCAGCGGCATCTTGCGACGAGTGAATATTCCACTGAGCGCGCAGAAGGATCTGAGGAAGCTATTGTTCGACCGGCAGGATCTTGACCGTCTTGTCGAGGCATGGAAGGCCGGGTAGCCTGTGGCCCATTCGCTACCCGCCCAAGGGGGCGATGAAAGGAGAAAGGGGATGGGCTCTATCTACAGACGAAGACGGCGGGATGGGTCGCACGGGTCGGTCTTCTGGGTGAAGTACTACGCGGACGGACGGCCGATACGCGAGAGCACAGGTACGAAGGACAAGAAGCAAGCTGCGCGATTCCTCAAGGGACGAGAAGGGCGAATCGTGCTCGGCCAGCCGGTGATGCCTCGTGCCGACCGTGTGCGCTACGAGGAGATCGCCGATGATCTCAAGCGCTACTACGAAACGACCGGGAAACGAGAGTGGCGAGAAGCAAAGGCGCGGTTCGATCACCTCAGGCAGTTCTTCGTTGGATGGCGAGTGGTGGCGATCGGATCGGCGGAGATTGCCAAGTATACGGAGAAGCGGCGAGGGGAGCGCGCGGCCAATGGGACGATCAACCGTGAGCTTGCCATCCTGGGCCGGATGCTGCGGCTCGCGTACGAGAACGGCAAGCTGGTGCGTATGCCGGTCATTCGCAAGCTCGCGGAGGCGTCACCCCGACAGGGGTTCTTCGAGCGCGGGCAATTTGAGGCCGTGCGGCGACTGCTGGCTCCTGATCTTCGGGTTGCGGTAACCATCGCACACACCTTCGGGTGGCGAATGCAGAGTGAGGTGCTCGCCCTGGAGCGCCGCCAGCTGGATCTTGAGGCGGGGACACTTCGCCTGGAGCCCGGAACGACCAAGAACGACGAGGCGCGTACGGTCTACCTCACGCCGGAGCTGGATGCGTTGCTCATCACACAGCTTGAGCGCGTTGACCGTTTGTCAAAGCGAATCAAGCGGATTGTCCCGTACCTGTTTCCACACCTCGGAGGGCGTCGGCGATGCGGCGAGCGACGCGGCGACTTCAGGAAGGCGTGGGAGACGGCTTGCAAGAACGCTGGCGTGCCGGGCAAGCTACGACACGACTTCCGGCGGACGGCGGTGCGGAACATGGTCAACGCCGGCGTGCCGGAGCGGGTGGCCATGAAGGTGACCGGCCACAAGACCCGCAGCGTGTTCGACCGCTACCACATCGTAAGCCCGGCCGATTTGCAGGACGTGGCGCGCCGCCTGGCCGCCGCGGGCACATTTTCGGGCACATCAGCACCTGAGAGCCTTGATTCCCGCCCGCTAACCCCGCAGAATACCAGCAGGCGCCTGTAGCTCAGTTGGATAGAGCATCGGCCTTCTAAGCCGAGGGTCGGGGGTTCGAATCCCTCCAGGCGCGCCATTTCCTGCCGGGCATTTCCTTCTCGTCCCGCCGGGCATTTCCTTCTCTCGCTCGGGCGAAACGCCAGCCCGCGGAGAGGGGCCGGAGCACGCAACCCAGGGATTTCGCTGTCGGTCTGCCGGTGGCTTGGTTCTTGCCGTCAGCGTTCCGCGTGAGGAGCGGAGATCTCATCTCGGAGCGCACGCACGACGAGCCTTGCGGGGAGGACCTCATGGAGCCTACCAGCTCATTCAAGATCCAGCTGGAGTCTGCTCTCCTGTGCCTCGATCTGGACTGTAACGCGGTCTTCGATGGATCACTCGGTCGGCACTGCCCCGCTTGCGGGGGCGAAGATACCTATCCCCTGAGCGTGTGGCTCGACCGCGGGGAAGGCCTCGCGCGTCAGCGAGAGCGGGAGGCCGTGGTGGTGCCGAGGAGAATCCGCGCGGCGTGAGCCTCCGGCCGCGCGCCGCTTCAGTGATCGGGCGCGGGGCTACCCTCTCGGCGCGGCGGCCGGGGCCGCCGCCGGCGCGGCGTGGCCGTTGTCGCTGACCGCGCAGGCGTCGGCGGCGCCGTGGTGGATCGAGAGATCGGTGATGGTCGGGTGCTCGCCGCAGAGGGGGCACTTGGGGTCGCGGCGGAGCTTGACCTCGCGGAAGCGCATGCCGAGCGCGTCGTAGGTCAGGAGCCGGCCGATCAGGGGCTCGCCGATGCCGAGCAGCACCTTGATGGCCTCGGTAGCCTGTATCACGCCGATGATGCCTGGGAGCACGCCCAGGACGCCGGCCTCGCTTCAGCTGGGGACGAGCCCCGGGGGCGGCGGTGTCGGGTAGAGGCAGCGGTAGCACGGGCCCTCGTTCGGGGCGAGCACGGTGGCCATGCCCTCGAACTGGAAGATCGAGCCGTGCACGTTGGTCTTGCCCCCGAGGTAACACGCGTCGTTCATCAAATAGCGCGTATCAAAATTGTCCGACCCGTCGATGACCAGGTCGTAGTCCTTGATGATGGCCATCACGTTGTCGACGGTGATGCGCGTCGGCAGCGGGATCACGTTGACGTCCGGGTTCAGCGCCCGGATCATCTCGGTGCCGGACTCGACCTTGGGCCGGCCCACGTTCGCGGTGGTGTGGAGGATCTGCCGCTGCAGGTTCGACACGTCCACCACGTCGCCGTCCATCAGGCCCATCGTGCCGACGCCCGCCGCGGCCAGGTAGAGCGCGGTCGGCGAGCCGAGGCCCCCCGCGCCGATCAGCAGCACCTTCGAGCGCAGCAGCTTGCGCTGGCCCTTCTCACCCACCTGGCTCAGCAGGAAGTGGCGGCTGTAGCGCTGGATCTGCTCGGCGTTCATCGGGCGGTCCTTGGCCACCGGCAGGCCCGATTGCGCCCACTTCTGGAAGCCGCCCTGTAGATTGGTGACGTTCTCGTACCCGAGATCCTTGAGGACCTTGGCCGCGAGCATGGAGCGGAGGCCGCTCTGGCAGTAGAGCACGATGGGGGTCTTCGGATCCGCGGCCGCGCCGCCGATGCGGAACTCGAGGAAGCCGCGGCTGATATTGGTCGCGGGCTCGATGAAGCCGTCGCGATACTCGTCGGGGTCACGTACGTCGATCAGGACGAGCGGCTCCCCGGCGTCGATCCGCTTCTTCATCTCGGCCGGCCCCTGTTCGGGCACCACCTGCCGAGCCTCGGCCAGCATTTCCTTCAACGTCTTCATCAGCGACTCCTTGAAGAAACCGGCTGCAATTTCAGTGGGTTC
>Ga0187893_10003717_pt1 | contig 30264 bp, 18 predicted proteins | sample MA1701074metaG_FD_139574 | JGI IMG/M metagenome (GOLD analysis project Ga0187893, IMG submission 139574) | White microbial mat communities from a basaltic lava cave in the Kipuka Kanohina Cave System on the Island of Hawaii, USA - MA170107-4 metaG ...
GGAGCAGCCGGGAGCCCGCGCCAGCGGGCGGCTGCGAGGCCCGCCCGGAGACCGAGCGCGCCAGCGCGAGGATCGGAGGGAGCGGCGAGCAGTGCGGAGCCGCGGACCGCCGGAGCAGCCCCCGCCGCTCCCTATTCGGTCGCAGCACGCCCGCGCCAGCGGGCGGCTGCGAGGCCCGCCCGGAGACCGAGCGCGCCAGCGCGAGGATCGGAGGGCACAGAGGGATCGCTACGTGTCCCGAAGCCATCTTCTTTCGAGGATGTGCACCGCGAGGAAGAACTGTAGGGCGGCGAGAGCGATCACGACCACAAAGGTGGGATAGAAGAGGAGAATCGATCAGCGGTAGGCGTCCGGCACGTACTTCCTGGCCGGGCTCTTCGCTTCCTTCCTCTCGATCGAGATCCGGTAGAAACGGAGCGGCTCGTTCGCGGGGCCCGCGGCCACTTCCTCCACGGGATTCACCTCTCTCACCTGCGCGCCCGTCCGGTGGAAAACGTTCGTGCAGTCCGGGTTCGTCGAGGCGTGCAGGAAGTAGCCGCCGTCCCAGAGGGCCATGTGGCTGGGCTCGTTGTCGACGCAGTCAGAAACGACGATGTGCAGCTCGCGCTCAACGACCGGTTTGGCCTTCTCTCCGGACAGGCCGACCGGGTGCTTGCCCGTTCGGCTCGCAAGGTAGCCGATGTTGTGGTCCAGGCAAATCTCGAAACCCATCGTCACGCCGCCGATCGTCTTCACTCCCGATTCGTGGCCCGGGATGAAGACCAGGTTCGGCGAGCCGACGGCCTCGTGGAAGTCGCCGTGCTTGTGGTACTCGTAGCGGGGGCGCCCGTCGAGGAACGCGAAAGCCGTGTTATGCATGACGTACTTCGGCTTCGCGCCGGCTTGGCGGACGAAATTCTTCTTCTGGTTCCAGCTCGGAAGCACGTCGGTCTTGTACGCGTGATGGTCCATCACGCCGGGCGCGATGCCCTTGTACTTCTGCGGGTCTTCGAGCTCTGTGATCGACTCCTCGATCTTGTCGCGATCCAGAAGCTCGCTCCAGGCGACGCTGCCGGGGACGATGAGGATCCCCTTCGCGGCGTTGCTGATCCCTTCAAGCTGGTGGACGAACTGCATCTTGTCGAACGCCGGCACGGTCCGCTTGACGAAGCCGCCCGGCGACTTGAATTCGCCCGCGTGCCGCGCCGAGTGGAAGTACTCGGGCGCCACGAAGATGCCCTTCAGGTCCTGGGAGGGCTCGATGTCTGCGTTCATGATCTTGGATTTGAGCCCCTGCAGGATCTGGCCGACGTACTCGAGCTTTCGGGAGATGGGAAGAGTCGTACCGTGCTGGTTGCTGAACGACCAGAGGGCGACGTAGATGTCGCGGCGCAGGAGGGCCCGCTCGACCTGGCCCAGAAGCTCCTCGACGGCGCCGGCGCGTTCGCTGTTGATCGATCCGTCGGGCTTACGGCCCTTCACATCGATCCAGGCTTCGATGTTCGTCTTGACGGTCCTGAGGTGCTGGTGGTGACCCCACCCGCCGACCTGCCAGTAATCTTCGAGAGCACGGTCGACCTTCTTCAGGTCGTCGCTCCGAGACCGCAGCGTAAGTGAGCTGCTGCTCTTCCAGGTCTTGACGTCCATCACGGCTGCCATCGAGCTTGCCTTTCTTCTCCCTTTGGGGCGAGGCATGATAGCAAGGTGCGCAAGCCGGATCCATCGGGACGATTCACCGGGGTGCGTGTACGCAATCGAGAAGGACGTTAACCGCAGAGGGCGCGAAGTAGCGCAGAGGGACCGATCTGTCGGCAGCGACCTTGCTCAGCGTCCTCCGCGTCCTCTGCGGTTCCCCTCCGTTCCCAGGTTCCTCAACCGCTGTAGAGTGGAACTATCCGCTCGACGAACCGTATAATCTCGCCTTTACTTCAGTCGAGGAGGCCATGCAGAAACGGATCGCTCTTGTCGCCGCGGCTCTGGGATTCCCTTTGATCCTGGGGGCCGACGAGCCGGCCTCGATCGAGTTCAACCGCGACATCCGCCCGATCCTCTCCGAGAACTGCTACGCCTGCCACGGCCCCGACAAGAACAAGCGGCAGGCCGACCTCCGCCTCGACGCGCGCGATGGGCTCTTCTCCGAGCGCAAGTCCGAAGGCAAGTCCACGGTCCCCGTGCGGCCCGGGAAGCGCGACGAAAGCGAATTGTGGCGGCGCATCACGGCTTCCGATCCGGCCGATCGCATGCCTCCAGCCGAAGCGAAGAAGACGCTGTCGGCCCGAGAGGTGAGGCTCCTCGGGAAGTGGATCGAGATCGGGGCGCCGTGGGAGGGCCACTGGGCTTTCCAGCCTCTCCGCTCCCCCCAGCCGCTGCGCGCCATCGAGCCCCCGCGGGGCGGCGGCGGCTCGTTCGGAAGCAACCCCATCGACGCGTTTGTGATCGAGAAGATGCAGCGGGAAGGACTCTCCCCATCGCCTGAAGCCGACCGCCGCACTCTCGTCCGCCGGCTGAGCCTCGACCTCCTCGGCCTCCCTCCCGAGATGGAGATCGGCGAGGGATTCGCTCGGGACGAGCGGCCGGAAGCGTACGAGCGCCTCGTCGACCGCTTCCTCGGCCTCCCGCAGTACGGCGAGCGAATGGCGATGTGGTGGCTCGACCTCGTCCGCTACGCCGACAGCGTCGGCTACCACGGCGATCAGCCCATCAGCGTCTCGCCGTTTCGCGACTACGTCATCCGCGCATTCAACTTGAACAAGCGCTTTGACGAGTTCACGATCGAGCAGCTCGGCGGCGACCTCCTCGAGAACCCCACGGTCGAGCAGCGAGTCGCCGCGGGCTACAACCGCCTCGGCATGATGAGCGCAGAAGGCGGAGTCCAGGACAAGGAGTACCTCGCGAAGTACGCCGCCGAGCGCGTCCGCAACGCGAGCGGCACCTGGATGGCCGCCACGTTGGGCTGCGCAGAGTGCCACGACCACAAGTTCGATCCCTACACGACGCGCGACTTCTATCGCTTCGCCTCCTTCTTCGCCGACATCCAGGAGAAGGGGCTCTACGCCTGGTCGAACGACACGGGCGCGTGGGGGCCGTCGCTCTCGGTCCCCGATGCCCGGCAGGCCGCCGAGGAGGAGCGGCTCGTGCACGAGATCGCCGCCGCGAAAGCCGACATCGAGCGCCCGCGACCCGAGCTGGCCGACGCGCAGGCCGGATGGGAGCGCGATATCGCGCCGTCGGTCGAATGGACGTCCGTGGAGGCTCTGAGCATGGCTTCCGAGGGAGGCGCGACCCTCACGCGGCTCGACGATGGCTCCATCCTTGCGAGCGGGAAGAGTCCGGAGATGGACAGCTACACGCTGACGGTCTCAGCTCCGCTCCGCGAGATCTCCGCGCTCCGCGTCGAGGCGATCCCGCACGACTCGATGCCGAGGAAGAGCTGCGGGCGCGCCGGAAACGGCAACTTCGTCTTGACGGAGTTGATCGCCAGAGTGACGCCCCCGGAAGGCGGCGCGGGAGCCGCGATCGCTTTTCAATCGGCCAGCGCGACCTTCGAGCAGAAGGATTCCGCCAAGTCCAACCCATACGGCCGCTGGAGCGCCGCGGCGGCGATCGACGGCGACCAGAAAGGCGCCAGGTACGGCTGGGCGGCCCTGGATGAGGCCGCCCTGGCGAACCACGCGGTCTTCGAGTGCCGCGAGTCGACCCCCTTGCCCGAAAACGGCCGGCTCACGCTGGTCTTGAAGCAAAACCACGGCAGCCGCCACACGCTGGGGCGGTTCCGCGTCTCGATCACCGCCGCACCGCGCCCGATCGCGGCCTCGGGGGCGGGGCTCGCGCGCTCGCTGCGTGATGCCCTCGCTGTGCCCCCGGCCCAGCGAACCGAGCCGCAGCGGGCGGAGCTGGCCGCCCACTACCGGACGATCGCGCCGGCCCTCGCCGCCGGCCGCGAGAAACTGGCCGCGCTCGAGAAGGCGCTCGCGGATCTCAAGAAGAGGATCCCCACGATGCTCGCGACGGTGGCCGTCGAGCCCCGCGTGGTGCGGGTCCTGCCGCGCGGCAACTGGATGGACGATTCCGGCGAGGTCGTCGCCCCCGCGGTGCCCGCTTTCCTGGCGAATCCCGCGGTCCACAAGGAAGGAGGGAGGCAAGGAAATGGCCCGGGAGAAGCTGCGGCGAGGCGTCTGAACCGCCTCGACCTCGCCCACTGGCTTGTCGCTCCCGAAAATCCGCTGACGGCGCGGGTGGTCGTGAACCGGCTCTGGAAGCTCTTCTTCGGCGCGGGACTCTCGCGCAAGCTCGACGATCTCGGCTCGCAAGGCGAATGGCCGAGCCACCCGGAGCTGCTCGACTGGCTCTCGGGGGAGTTCATTCGCTCCGGATGGGATTTGAAGCGTGTCGTGAAGCTCATGGTGATGTCCGGAACGTACCGCCAGAGTTCGCTCGCCGGTCCCGAGCTCAATGAGCGAGACCCGTTCAATCGGCTCCTCGCGCGCCAGAGCCGCTTCCGGCTCGACGCGGAAGTCGTGCGGGATAACGCGATGTGGATCAGCGGGCTCCTCTCGGGAAAGATCGGCGGCCCCAGCGTGAAGCCCTACCAGCCGCCCGGCTACTGGGCCTACTTGAACTTCCCCACGCGCGAGTGGCAGAACGGGAAGGGCGATGAACTCCACCGGCGCGGACTCTACACGCACTGGCAGCGCCAGTACCTCCATCCATCGCTCCTCGCGTTCGACGCGCCGAGCCGGGAGGAGTGCTCCGCGGAGCGGACGCGCTCGAACACGCCGCTCCAGTCGCTGGTCCTCCTCAACGACCCGACGTACGTCGAAGCGGCCCGCGCGTTCGCCGAGCTGATCGTCCGCCACGGTGGGCGCGGCGGGGCGGCGGACGAGACGCGCATCGACTGGGCCTTCCGCCGGGCGGTCGGACGGCCCGCGCTGCCCGCGGAGACCGCGCTTCTCAAGGCGCTGCGCGAGAAGCACGCGGCGGAGTACGGCGCGGACGGCAAGGCGGCCGGCGAGCTGCTCTCGGTGGGCGAGCGGCCCGCCCCCAAGGACATCGACCCGGCCCTCCTGGCCTCCTGGACCAGCGTGGCCCGAGCGATCCTCAACCTGCACGAGACCATCACGCGGAGCTAGAAGAACCATGAACCCTCCCGAACCGATTCGAGCGATCCAGACCCGCCGTGCGTTCCTCCGCGGCGCATCCCGCGGCCTCGGCGCGGTCGCCCTCGCCTCGATCCTCGATCCGGCACTCTTGCGGGCCGCGCCTGCGGAGGGGAAACCGCCACCGGGGAAAGCGCGGGACGACCGCTGGCCGGGCGTCGTCCGCCCGCTCCATGTTCCCGCGAGGGCCAAGCGCGTCATCTGGCTCTACATGGCGGGCGGCATGAGCCACCTCGAAACCTTCGACCCGAAGCCGAAGCTCGCCGCCCTCGATGGGAAGCCGATGCCCGAGTCGGTCACGAAGGGCCAGCAGATCGCCCAGCTTCAGGGCGCCAAACTCAACTGCTTCGCTCCGCAGCACCCGTTCCGGCGCTGGGGCCGATCGGGCCAGGAGATCTCCGAGATCTTTCCGCAGATAGGCGCGAAGCTCGCCGACGAGATCTGCATCCTCCGGTCGATGCACACCGAAGCGATCAATCACGACCCGGCCCACACGTTCATGAACACCGGCTCGATGATCTCCGGGCGGCCGGCGATGGGCTCGTGGCTCCTCTACGGGCTCTCGAGCGAGGCTGAGGATCTCCCGGGCTTCGTTGTCCTCGTCTCGACGGGCAAGTTCGGCCAGTCGCAGCCGATCGCGGCCCGACAGTGGCACTCGGGCTTCCTCCAGAGCCGGTTTCAGGGGGTCGAGTTCCGCTCGAAGGGCTCGCCGGTCCTCTACGTCGAGAGCCCGCGCGGCGTCACCGCCCGCCGCCAGCGCGACGTCGTCGACACCGTGCAGGGCCTCAACCGCATCCGAAGCGACGCGATCGATGACCCCGAGATCGCCACGCGCGTGAGCCAGTACGAGATGGCCTTCCGCATGCAAGCGAGCGTGCCCGGGCTCATGGACCTATCCGGCGAGCCTCCGCACGTCCTCGATCTCTACGGGACGAAGGGGGCGGACGGATCCTTCGCGGCGAACTGCCTCCTTGCGCGCCGCCTCGCCGAGCGCGGCGTCCGATTCATCCAGCTCTATCACCGGGACTGGGATCACCACGGCGCCGTGAAGGACCATTCGGCCGGCACCGCGGCGGAGGTCGACCGCGGCACGGCCGCCCTGGTCACCGACCTTAAGCTCCGCGGCATGCTCGACGAAACGCTCATCGTCTTCGGGAGCGAGTTCGGCCGCACGCCGATGGCGCAAGGCAACGGCCGGGACCACCACATCGCCGGCTTCTCGATGTGGATGGCCGGCGGAGGGATCAAAGGCGGCGTCAGCTACGGAGCGACCGATGACCTCGGCTACCACGCCGTCGAGGATCGCGTCTCGGTCCACGACCTCCACGCAACGCTCCTCCACCTCCTCGGGATCGACCACCTGCGGCTCACCTACAAGTTCCAGGGGCGGGACTTCCGCCTCACGGACGTGTCGGGGGAGGTGATCCGCGAGATCCTTGCCTGAGCAGGCCTGCAGGAACCGCAGAATCAGAAGGGGTTAAGTCGCCTCGCCGGGCCGCCGGTTTCCATCGTAGACTTGAAAGCGGCCTCCACTGCCGTGCCCGCGACGTCCGAATCGCCGACCGAAACCCGTCGCCGATCGCGGGGTTCTCATCCAGAGAGCGCTCATCCGCGACAGTGACCGAGAGATCAACGAGACAAAACAACGAAGCAGAACAACGAGACGGTACAGCGAGACAAGGAGGAGAACATCATGCGTTGCACCAGAGAGTTCATCCTGGCCGGCGCGTTTGCTCTTGCAGGCGTGACGACGCTGGAGTCCCAGGAGGCGGGAAAAGAAAGCGAACCGACGACCGAGGCCGGCGCAGCGGAAAATCGCGCCGACCGAGCCGAGGACCGCCGGGACCGCCGCGAGGACGTTCGTGATCGAGTGGAGGACCGGCGAGACCGGCGGGAAGATGCCCGCGACCGGCTCGAGGATGGGCGCGACGCGCGGGAGGATGTCCGCGACCGCCGCGAGGACATCAAGGACAGGCGGGAAGACGTCCGCGACCGGCGTGAGGACGCGAGGGATACGCGAGAGGACGCGCGGGACGCGAAGGATGACGCGAAAAAGCTTGCCCAGCTCAAGGAACTCGAGGCGAGGATCGCCAAGCTCAAGAGTGAAAACGCTCCCGCGGCACAGATCCGGGCGCTCGAGCGGAGAGCCGCCCACCTGCGGCGGAACCTACGCCGCGACCGGCTCGAGGACCGCCGCGATGCGAAGGAGGACGTCCGCGACCGCCGCGAGGACGTGAAGGACCGCAGGGAGGACGCGCGCGACCGGAAGGAAGACCTCCGCGATCGCCGCGAAGACGCGCGGGACCACCGCGAGGACGTCCGCGATCGCATTGAGGACCGGCACGACCGGAGGGAGGACGTCCGGGACCGCCGCGAGGACCGTCGGGACGCCCGCAAGTAGGCGAAGCCGTCTTGGAGGTTGATCGGCTCATCACGTCGCCGGTGCATCGAGGAGGCGGGCGCCGTCTCACTCGATCCGCCGGTGGGCCGCCTTCAAACGTGCAAACGAAGCCGACGCCTCACCCCGGGCTCTTCACCAGGACCGTTCCGCCGTTCGGGACGCCCGCCGTTCCGCGGATGCAATCGAGGATCCTCCTTGCGACGTCGAGTGGATCGAGCGTCATCGACCGCGGGAATTCCTTCTCGGAGAAGACCGAGCGTAAGAGCGGCGTTTCCACGGCTCCCGGCGCAACGGAGTACGCACGGATCCCCTCGGCCCCTTTCTCGTTGGCGATCGAGCGGCAGAGGCTCTCCATTGCCGCTTTCGATGCCGCGTAAGCGAAGAAGCCCGGAAATGGATCGTGCGCGGCGCCCGACGAGACGTTGACGACGCAGCCGGACTTCTGCCGGAGGAAAACCGGCCAGGCGCGCAGGATCAAGTGTGCCGCGGAGAAGAAATTGAACTCGAAGGTCGTCCTCAGAAAGCCGGGCGTCGTCTCCACGATCGGCTTGAGCCAGCCCCAGCCCGCGTTGTTGACGAGGACATCGAGCCGTCCCCAGCGGTCCAGGACCCGGTCGGCGGCGCCGCAAGCCTCGTCTTCCTTCGCCAGGTCCGCGGCGACGACGAGAGCTTCGCGAGCCGCGCCGCCGGACTCGATCTGCCGCGCGGTCTCGAGCAGCTTCGCCTCGGTGCGGCCCACGAGAGCCACGCAGTAGCCCTCACACGCCAGAAGCGCGGCCACCGCCCGCCCGATCCCTGACCCGGCGCCGGTCACCAGGGCGATCCGAGCCGGACTCTCCTCGCGTTCCTTGGCCATCGAGAACCTCCAGCGCCCGTCAAGCGGGCAGGAGTCGACAATGATGCCGCTCCGGCTCGTCCGTCAAAGCGAAAAGAGAGTGGGGAGAAAAGAGGGCGGGCCGGATTCACCAGGTAGGAGGGTAGCGGCGGGCAGGGAGGCGTGTCCCGCCATTGGGCAAAGGAGGGCTGGGCTTCCGTGCCGTTGCGGCACGGTCTGGGTTGCATCGAGCTGGGTTAAGGCTCGTTGGGTGTATGGTGTGACGCCGCCGGTGGGTCGCCGGAGGCGTTACGGTGAATCCGGCCCTTCTGTTGGGTACTGGGCTTGTTATCCATCGTCTGATGCCAGTTGCGTGCCCGACCGAGCGACGCCGTAAGCCTGTTGGATTTCCCGTCCGCCCGCGGAAGGAGACCCTGGATCGTCCCACAGGCGGGACGTTTGTACCGGCGATGGATTCGATCCCGGGGGTCTATCTCCTGCGGGGGCCGTAGACCCCGCGCCATAGGTTCCAGCGGATCTTGACCAGCTCCCATGCCATGGCGAACGGGGTCCACAGGCTGACCCGGGTTTCGCCGGACTGAGTCCAGCGGACGGGCACCTCCGCGATACGAAGCCCATGCCTCTGCGCGATGGCGAGGATCTCGGGATCGAAGCCCCAGCGGTCGATCTTCTGGAGCCTGAAGATCTCCTTTGCGGGTGAGCGCCTGAGCAGCTTGAAGCCGCACTGCGTGTCGCGCACGCCGCGGACCAGTACGGCCGAGACCAGGACGGAGAACCCCCAACCGAGGAACCGCCGGAGGGGCGAACGGCGGACATCGCTGCGCGCCAGACGCCGCGAGGCGATCGCGATATCGAAGTCGGCGGCGAGGGGGACGAGGAGCTTCGCCAGCTCCGCGATCGGCGCGGAGAGGTCGGCGTCGGTGAAGAGGATCGGGTCGTAGCGCGACTCCAGGACTCCGAAGCGGACGCTCGCCCCTTTCCCGCGGTTTTTCTCGTGGCGGAGCACCCGGACCGATGGATGGCCGAGGCCCGCCGCCTCGCCGCTCGTCCCGTCGGTCGATCCGTCGTCGATCACGAGCACTTCAAAGCGCGCGAATCGCTCCGAAAGGAAGCCGATGACCTCCTCGACCGACCTGCGGATCCGCTTCGCCTCGTTGAAGGCCGGGATGACGACGGAGATTTCCTCGATAGCCACAGGCTTCGCGGCATCGGCTCGAGATTCCATGGGCAGGAATATAGAGAAGCGGTCTCGATTTTTCCGGAACAATCCGCCGCCCGGGGCGCCGCACGAACCCCGGCTTCAGATCGAGACCCGCTTCCGCCGATAAAAAATTCGGGTAAGCGTTCACCAACCCGGGCGTGCTCCATCGCGGACCAAGCTCGCCCGGAGGAAGTGCCCTCTGGATCTTCGGCCGATCCCGGGCGGCTTATCCGCTCGCCAAGGACGCGGCGCTGAAGCCGGCCGCGACCCGAGGCTCAGGCGCGATTCGGCGTATAGCGCGGCGGCTTATCGCCGCTGAACGGATACAAATTCGGACTGCAAGACGTTCACCTACGGTTGGAGCGCGAGTGAATTCATGACCGCGAATCAGAATCCGGACGGCCTCCGTGAATTCTCCGAGGACGACCCCGCGAGCTGTCGGATCGAGACCCACGGCGGGACGGTCTACTGGCTCTCGGTCGCCGGTCCGGACAAGGTCCGCTGGGTGGTTCGCGAGCACCTCAAGAGCTCGGAGACCAACACGATGGTGATGCAGCGGTTCTCGACGAGCCAGGAGCGGCTCGACCTCGGCGACAAGTTCCGGGCGAAGCTTGGAGGGAACGTGGTCGTGGGCCTCCCCTTCGTGCTCGAAGTGAAGGGGCGCGACACGCGGATCCTCACCGAGGCCGTGGTCAACATCGAGGTCGGCAACGTTCCGGAAATGGTCTTCGGCTAGACCCTTCAGTCCGAAGACTCTCTCTCCGCTCTCTCCGTCCGATCCCTCTTTCGCTGGCCGCGCCGCTTCTTCTCCTGGAGGCGCCTCTCGATCGACCCTCGGCCGGGCCGGGTAGCGATCCGCGGCCGCGGCCGCTTGAGGGCGGCCACGATCATCTCCGACAGCTTCTCCTGGCAGTCTCGGAGGTTCTGCCCCTGGTCGCGAAAGCGCGACGAGACGACCCGGAACTCGCCGGCTGCCGTGAGCCGCGACGGAAACAGCTCCCCGAGGCGTGCCCGCGCCGGCGCGGGGATCCAGTCGGCGGAGGTTAGCGCGAACCGAAGCTCGACGCGGCTCGAGACCTTGTTGACGTTTTGCCCTCCGGGGCCGCCCGAGCGCGAGAAGCTGACGGCGATCCGGTCGATCGGGATGGGAAACTTCATGAGAAGCGTGCGGGATTGTAGCTGAACGAGCCGGGGCGAGGGAGCTTGCCCCGAGCCCGGAGGGCGCTCGATGCCTGGACCGAGACCGCTTCTCGAAGAACCTGAGCTTCCTCCCATTCGCCCAGCAGCTCGAGGGCGAGCGCGACGGCTTCCGCGGTGCCGAGCCGGCCCGCCTCGTGCGGCTTGCGCATCCGGATGCGCGGCGAGGCTCCGGGCGGGAGCTGGAGGCAGGGAAGCCTCCGCAGGCCCGAAATCTTGTAGGACATCCGGCGAGCCTGGGCCCAGGTGCCGTCGAGCACAAGGAGCGCCAGCCTCTTGCCGGCGCGCGGGGCCGGCGACGGGCCGATGACCTCCGCACCCGGGAGGGGAAAGAGAAGCCGGTAGTCCAGGGCCGGTTCATCGAAGAGGAGGGCGTCCAGCCTCCGCTCGGGGGCTCCGTGGATGAAGAGGACGCTGTCGAGGAGCACGTGGTGGGCCAGGGAGCCCGTGTTGCTCTGGCTCTTTCGCTCGCGGGCGTGCTGGATGATGACGACGCGGGTGTCGGTGCGGACCCTGTCGAACCGCGAGCAGACGCAGCCGGGGTCGAGGAGCTTGCAGACGGGGCAGCGGGGCCGTACTGGAAGATTCATGAGCTGAACGAGATCGATTCCGCCACACGCCGCAGCGTCGTCACGAAGTCGCCGGCCGGTTCGCCGAGGCTCACTTCCCCCGCGCCGCGCGGTAGCGGTCCAGCCATTCCTGGGCCGCTTCGTCCGCCCCCTTCTGGCGGTGGTAGATCGCCATGCCGAGCATCGCATCCGGATATTTCGGATCGACCCGGAGAGCTACATCGAAGTAGAACCGCGCCTCGCGGAGCCAGCCTTTGTCGAGGAGCCCGAAACCCAGGTCCATCCAGATGTTCACGGCTGCATTCTGGCTCTTGAGCGGCGGATTGTCGCGTTCCTCGCTCGGTCGGCTCTGGGGCTGGCCGCCGACCGCGGATGTCGCCGAAACGTCGATCTCGTATTCGGGCGCGACCGCGAAGAGGTTGTAGAAGACGCCGAACGGCGGCCAGAAGATCCCCCACGCGAGGACTTCCATGGGCAAGAGCTGGCGGAAGAGTTCGTTGCCCGCTTCATCGGCGAGCGAGATCGTGTAATCGCCGAAGGTGCGGTTCGGGAGGACCACGGTCGCGGGCGATTCGCCGCGGTCCTTGCCGTCGATGAGAACGCGATACGCTCGCGGGTAGGTCGTGATCTTCGTCTGCGCAGAACAGGCGAGCGAAGCGAGCGAAAGGAAAACGAAGAGCACCGCCCGCGAGAATGCGTTCGCTGTCATGGCTCCATCACCACCCGGAAGCCCGTTTCGGCGTTCGACTGACCGGGCGGGAGCGAGCGACGCTGACCGGGCCGCAGCGCCGCCTTCATGTCCCGCCAGGAGCCGCCGCGGATCGCCCGTTCGGTTCCCTGCGCAGGACCGGAGGGATCTTTTACATCAGCTCCGGCGTATGGCCCGTGCCAGTCCTGGCACCACTCGTTGACGTTGCCGATCACATCGTGAAGGCCCCAAACGTTCGGTTTCTTGAGACCCACAGGCTGGGGTTTTCGCTGCGCGTTGATCCAGTGCCAGGCGTAGGCGTCATCGACCTGCGGGCCCCATGGAAAAGGCGTGGAAGCGCCGGCGAGACACGCGTACTCCCACTCTGCCTCCGTGGGCAGCCGGAAGCGGGCGGGCGAGGTTTTCGAGGATTTCTGGCCGAGAGCGCGGCAGAAGCGCTGCGCATCCTCCCAGCTCACGCCGGTGACGGGCGTGCCGGCCGCGCCGGCGCCGCCCTCGGCCTTCGCATCATTCGGCGCATCGACCGCAGGCTCGGTCCCGAGAACCGACCGGTACTGCCCGCGCGTCACCTCGTGGATCCCGATGTAAAAGCCGCGGATGATGGCGACCCTCTGCGTCGCGCTCTGGGCTCCGCCGCCCCGCGAGAAAGTTCCTGAGGGGATGAAGACGAGGCGCATGGTCGCGCCGCCCCCCACGTCGATCTCGCGCGCGACCGGAAGGCCCGCCTTGCGCGCCTCCTCGATCTGTCGGGGCGAGACGAGCCCGTTCGCCCAAGAGAGAGGATCCAGCGGCCCCGGAGCCTCTTTCTTCTCGGCGTCGACCGCGGGAGTCTTCCCGGCCGCCTTCGGTGGGGAGTCCTTCGCAGGCGGAGCCGCCGCTGCGGCCGCCTTGGCGGCTTCCTCTTTCTTCGCGGCCTCCATCTTGGCCGCTTCCTCGAGCTTCCGGGCGGCCTCCTCCTCCTTCTTGCGCGCGAGCATCGCCTCGGCGGCGCGCTTCTCGATCTCGTCGATCGCCGCGCGGTGCTCCGTGCGGAGCTTGCGGGCGTCCGCGACGCGGCGGCCCGACGGATGGCCGGAGATGAAGGCCTCGATGCGCTCGATCCGCCCGCGGAGCGCGGGCTCTCCGAGCCGCGGCAGGTCCTTCTCGTCCCCGAGAGAGCCCTGCAGGGCCTTCCAGGCCTCTCCCTCGGCCAGCAGCTCCTGCGCTTCCACGCGCAACTCGGCGATCCGCTCGACCTCGCGTCCCTGCGCCGGACTCTCCCTGCCGGGCTCCTGGAGGAGTTTCGCGGCCTTTTCGATGTCCTTCAGAGCGGGCTCGGGCTGATTCGCCTCGACGGCCGCCGCCGCCGCGCGCAAGAGCGCGGAGAAGTACTCGCGGCCGATGCGCGCCCGCTCGGTCGCCTGGGACTGGCCCAGCGCGGGCAGCTCTTTCGGCGGCGCGGGCAGGGAGCGAACGAGCTGCAGCTTGGCTTCCCATGGCGCGGGTCCAGACCCGGCGGGGATGGCTTCCCGCAGGAAGGCCAGCGTCTCCTGATGCGCCGTGTCGCACGGCGAGCCCGCTTCGGCGGCGCCCGCCTGCGCGCACAGGGTCGAAAGGAGCGTCCGGACCTTTTCCGCGGTGACGGGCTTCTCGGCGAGGAGACCCCAGACATCCTCGCGGGCCTTCTCGGCCCGCGCGGCGCGCTCTTCGGCGGATGGGCCTGCAGGCGGCGCCGGGTCTTTCGGCGCGGGCTCGACCTTCTTGGACTCCTCCGAGGGCTGCACGACCTTGGCGATGTCGACCTTGGCGGGCTCGATCGGGGGTACGGACGGTTCGGTCTGTCCTTTCGTCCCCGGCTCGGCCGCCGTCTCAGGCGAGGTCACCGTCCCCTTCGGGGTCTGATCGGGTCCCAGCGCCTCCGGTATGAACTCCTTGACGGCGAGGAACCCGCCGCCGACGAAGCACGCGGCGAGGATGAAGCCTAACAGAGCGGCCTTCCAGTGCTGGCGCCGGGGCGCGCGCTCGACGGTCTCCCTCGCCACCGTGTCGTCATCCTTGACCTGGAGTTTGATCTTTCCCACCGGCCAGCTTGGTGGCGTCGATACCTTCGCCAGCGCGCGGACGGTGCCGACGTTCGAGTCGGAGAGGTTCTTTCGCTTGAGGCCGCACTTTTCGATCTCCTTGAGGAGGGCCTGGGCGTTCGCGATTCGACCCTCCGGCGTGAGCAGCGTGCAGGCGCGTAGGATCTTCAGCATGGCGTCAGAGATCGAGGGGCGCAGCTTCTTCACGTCGGGAAATCCCTTCGAGCCGACGGCCTGGATGACCTGGAAGATCGTCCCCTCGAAGGGCGGCTTTCCGGTCAGGAGGAAGTAGAGCGTCGCTCCCATGCTGTAGATGTCCACCGCCGGGGTCACCCGGTGCGCGTGCTGGATCTGCTCCGGAGCCATGTAGCTCGGCGTGCCGATGATCACGCCGGCTTGAGTCAGCGTGCTCATGCTGGAGTCGGTCTCTTGCTGGACCTTTGCGATCCCCAGGTCCGCGAGCTTTACGACGCCCGAAGCGTCGATCATGATGTTCTCGGGCTTGATGTCCCGATGGACTATGCCCTTCTTGTGGGCTGCATCGAGACCGATCGTGGCGCCGCGGATGATCTCGATCGCCTCATTCTCCAAGAGAGGACCCTTGCGGGCGACGCGGTCGCGCGCGGTCTCCCCGCAGACCAGTTCCATCACCACGTAGTGGTAGTTCCTCTCGGAGTCGACGTCGAAGACGCGGACGAGGTGCTCGTTGTTGAGCTGGGCCGCGACGCGAGCCTCGCGTTCGAAGCGCAGGACGTACTCGGGGTTCTTCTCCGCCAGGTGGGGGAGGAGGAACTTCACAGCCACGTCGATGTCGAGCTTGACGTGCCGGCCCCGGTAGACGACCCCCATACCGCCCTTCGAGATGCGGGCCTGGAGCTTCACCGGGCCGATGATGCGGCTGTCGCCCTCCTGAGGGAGCCCCATGAGGAAGTCATCCTCATTGAACTGGGGAGGCGATGCGGGACCGGGGACTTCCGCCGGCGGCTGGACGCCGCCCGGCGCGGTCCGCGCCTCCTGTGGGTTCTCTCTCTCCACGGCGGTCAGATTGTAGGCTTTTCGTGGGGACTGTCCAGGACGGGGAGAGGGACACGGGCCCACCGACGGACGAATTTGAACCACAGGAGGGAGCGGCGAGCAGTGCGGAGCCGCGGACCACCGGAGCAGCCCCCGCCGCTCCCTATTCGGTCGCAGCACGCCCGCGCGAGCGGGTGGCTGCGAGGCCCGCCCGGAGACCGAGCGCGTCAGCGCGAGGATCGGAGGGACGGAGGACACAGAGGGTCACAGAGGAACTGTTTCGACAGCCCAGGATGCCGCCAGCCCTCCGAGAAGGCTTCCACGCCGCGACGAATTTGAGAGTTAGTAGTCCAGAGGAGGACGGCTCGCTGATTTCTCAGGCGGCGTGATCGAGCGCGGCGCCGCGGCGCCGCCGCAGGGCCAGCGCGCCGAGCCCAAGGGCAATCGCCGAGAGCACGAACAGCCCCGCCGGGGAGATCGCAGGCGCCTTCTTCGGGGGATTGACGGTCCCCGATTGGCCCGAGTTCCTCGTCGGTGTGGGATCGCCCGGGGTGTAGTCGGTCGAGTTGTTCGGCGGAAAGGCCGTGCGCGTGCGCTGGAGGCTCTTCACCTCCGCGAGCGCAGGGGGCGTGGCCGGCGTGCCGTAGCCCGAATTCGTTCCGGTGAAGGCGCCATAGGCGATCGAGTCGACCGCCAGACCGAGGCTGGGTCCTTCGAAGGCAACGCGTCCGCTGGCGGGGAAATAGACGCCCGCCGGGAGGACGAAGTCCGGCGCGACGGTGGATGCGGCGGCGAACTCAGGCGTCCCGATCAGGATGAAGTCGCCGCTGTCCTCCTGGGGCACATCCGCAGGCAAGGGGAAGGCGGACACCTGGGTCCCCGCCGCATCGAAGATGAAGATCTCGTGCTCCGAGACGTTGCCCTGGAAGGCCGAGGTCATCTGCAGCTCGATGAACTGGATCTTGGGATCGCCACCGGCCCCGAACATGATCTCGCTGATCCGCATGAGGTGAAAGTCGGCGCGGAGCGAACCGGCGGCGGCCGGGACGACGAGCAGGCAGACGAAAGCGCAGAGATTCTTCTTCGTGAACACTTCAGACCCTTTCTATGAGCGACCAGGAGCTTCTGGATGGCACTTCCATCCGCACCCAACGAACAACCGAAGGTCTAAATTTTCCCACCTATCCGTCGCGTGAGTCCAGCTCTTTCTTTGAGGGGGCGGACCGGCTCCACCCATCCGCCCTTCGACCTTACTTGTCCTTCGCCGGCTCTCGCTGCACGCGCCGGATCGTCACCTCGGCTACGGGGTTCCGCCAGTCGTGCTGGGCGGGAACGAGGTCGCCTTCGCCGTGAATCCCAGCATGGATGTGGACGTACCCCTCGGCCCCTTCGACCGCCCTCACTCCGGCCTTGCCGCAGGGCGGGCCCGGTATGAACTCGCACTTCTCGTTGTTCTCCTCAGTGCCGGCGTCGTAGGCCGGCGAGAAGTACGTCTCGGTACCGTACGCCGGGCCCTCGACTCCCTTGAGGGCGAAAAACGCGTCGTTCGTCGTGACGAGCATCCCGACGAGCGAGACGAAACGCGCCATGCGGTCGGCTTCGATGACGATCGACGCGGACTTGCCCGGCGGGATCGGCCCCCCTTCGGTCTTGATGACGCCGACCGACTTCACGGCCGGATCGGCATCGAGCCGCTCGATGAGCCCATCATTGACGGCGTCCTCGGCGATCGCCGCCAGCTCCGAGCTCGCCGGCTCGCCCTCGACGAAGAGGGGCTCGAGCCGCGCCGAATGCGTGGCGACGACGGGTGGCGACAGGACCTGCCCGCGGGTGATGTTTGTGACGGTCACTTCGAAGAGAATCGGCGGAGGGGGGCGGTGCGCGGCCGCGTCGCGCAGCCTGCCGCCGACGATGGCCGCCGCAACCGCCGCCGCTCCAATTGCGATCCAGGTCTTCTTCTTCATGACTCGTATTCCTCCTTCCCGAGGGTTCACGCGTGGGCGACTCCATCCATGGAGCCGCAACGAAGGAAATGTTTCGGCCTGAGCTTCGGGACGACCATTAGAATGACCCGAACGGGACGTTTTGGAGATCTGAACGATGGAATACCCGCCGATGGAGCGTCTGATTCGCTTGAGCGAGTTCTGGAGCTGGCTCCCGGCCTTTCGCGCCGTCGCCGAGACTCAGCACCTTCCGACCGCCGCCGCGGCCCTCTGCCTGAGCGTGCCGGCCCTGTCCCGCTCCATCAAACTCCTTGAACGAAGCTTGAGGCGGGATCTCTTCGAGAGGGACGGACGGCACCTCCGGCTCAACGAGGAGGGAAAACGATTTCTCTCCGCGGTGCGAAATGCCATGCGGTTCGTCGACGATGGCCTGCGGCATGTCGCTTCCGGCGGCGCATCCGGATCCCTCCACGTTTCGGCCGGCGGCGCGATCGGCGCGCTGATCCTGCCGGTGCTTTGCGAGGTCCAGGTGAAGCGACCGGACCTGTCGGTCCATTTGCACGACCATCCCGCGGGCGCCGTCAACGGCCTCCTCCTTCGGGGACAGATCGATGTGGCTTTCGTGAGCGACCCGAGGCCGGACGAAGGGCTGCAGGTCGAGGAGGTCGGGTCCCTCTCGAGAGGGATCTACTGCTCCACACGCCACGATCTCGCCGGGACCGGACGCGTCACGCTTAAAGCGGCGCTTCGCCACCCTTTCGTGGTTCCCGCCCCAGGCGAGAACGACTTCGCCGAAGTCGAGCACTGGCCGCCCGCCCTCGACAGGCGGGCGGGCCTGCGCGTCACGCAGCTCGCCTTCGCCATCGAGGCCTGCGCCACCGGCAGCTTGCTCGCCTATCTACCCGACCTCACCGTGGGAACGGCGCCGAACGGGGCGAAGCTCCGCCGCCTGCCCATCGACGTTGCACCGCCGGTCCCGCTGTACGCGGTGACTCGCGAGAGGCTCCTGCCGGCGACTCCGCTCGAAGCGATCGTCTCCGCGGTCCGCGCACGCCTGGCGGTCCGCGGCGGGGGCCATCGTCAACGCCCGAGCGACCTCACTCCGCCCTCCAGGCGATAGAGGGTTCTCACTTCCTCCGCGGTCAGCTCGCGGTCGAAAACCGCGAGGTCGTCCATGAGGCCGATGTAACTGAGCCCGAGCCAGATGACGGTCTTCTTCGGGTCCCAGGTGAACGTCTGGCGCCGCGCGGAGAGGTCTCCTACGGGCTCGCCGTCGATGGAGAGCTTCGCGCGGCCGTCGTCCCGGCCCGTGTTGAACCGCGAGAAGGTGAATGCAACGTGCGTCCACCTGCCGCGGCCGAAGACTTTGCGGCCGACGTCGACCATCGGCCGCTCGGCGACGGGGACGACGTCCCACTCGCGCTTCTTCGGGTCCCATACGGTGCGGTCGGCGAAGGCCCCCAACCGGAAGTGGCGCGGTTTGTCGTCCTTCGAGAAGTCGACGAAGAACGCGCCATCGTTCCACTCGCGCTCCGTGATCTGGATCGGGTCGGCGAAGCCCGGCTCGAGGTCCTCATCCGGATCGAGGCTCAGCCACACGCTCACCGTGCCGCTCCAGTTCTCCTTCGCGTAGGGCATGTTGCCATCGCCGAGGAAGAAGACCGCGGGCTGTTCCTTCTTGCGGAACTCCAGGGCGTCGCCGAAGCGCCCCTTGCCCTTGGCGATGGAGACGTTGCCGCTCGTGAGGCCCACTCTCTGGTCCTTGAGCGCCATCTTCGGCGCGGTGTAGATCCGCGGGTCGCCGCGGGCGAAGGCGGCCTTTGCATCGCCGTCGAAGGGGGCATGGAAGGCGAGCGACTTGGCCAGGGCTTCGCGTGATGGCTCCGCCGAGGGTGATCGCGGCGCGGCGTCAAGGCCGGCTCGAATGAAGGCGACGACGTTGCCGAGCGCCTCGGGGTCGAGTTCTTTTTCGAGCCCCTCGGGCATGAGGCTCTGGTTCGTCGAGCGCAGCTCACCGATGTCGCGCCTGAGGACCGACTCGGTCTTCCCTTCCGCGGCCCGCAGGGTCACCGTCGTGGGTGTCTGCGAAGCCAGGATGCCGGTCAGGATCTTCCTGTCCCGCGTGACCACCGTGTAGTTCATGAACTCCGGCGCGATGGCGCGGTTCGGGTCGAGGATGTCGGTGAGGAGCGCCTCTGCGGTGCGGCTCCGCATTCCGGCGAGGTCGGCGCCGACGGCGGAGCCGCGCTCTCCCGCCTTGTGGCACGTCGAGCAGTGCTTGAGGAAGAGCGGCTCGCCGGCCCGCGGGTCGCCGCGGTCCAGTTTCCCCCCCGAGAGCGCTTTCTCGTAGGCGGCGACGACGGCGGCGCGGTCGGGGCTCGCGGCGAGGTCGGCGAAGACCTTTTCGGCGCGGGCCTTGAGCTTCTCATCGCGAGTCTCGATGAGCTTCTTTCGGCGCGCGAGGTCGATCTCGCCGGGGCGGACATCGCCCGCCTCGATGGCGGAGAGGAGTGCCTCGGCGCTCCTCGAATCGCCGAGGAGCACGTCGAACACCCCCACGCGCACGGGGGGAGTCCAGATGGCGAGGTTCGCGAGGAAGAACGAGGCCATCTCCCCGCGCGCCGCCGGTTCCGTGAGCCTCGCGAGAGCCGTCACGGCCCTCCGCTGCAAGTCCGGCGGGTGATGGGGGCCGAGGAGGATTTCCTTGAGCGGCGCCGCCGGCGATTCGAGCCCCCCGCGGCCGAGAAAATCGACGGACGTCTGCCGTTCGAATATGGGGAGCGACTCATCGAGCGCCCGCTTCGCCATGTCGGCGTGCAGCGCTTCGAGGCGGCTCCGCGCCGCCGCGGCTTCGGCTCCGGCGGCCGCGAGGACCTCGCGGAGCTGGCCTGGCTTCAGCTCGCCGAGGAGAGCGGCCACCGCACCGGTTCGAGAGTCTCCGCCGACCGCTGGGTCGGTCGCGAGGAGCAACGTCAGGGCCTTCGTGATCTCGGATGGCTTCCCTCGGGCGCCAGTGAGGGCCGAGAGGCGCTCCAGGAGCCGGCGGTGCTTCTTTGTCGGCTCGCCTTTCGCCAAAATCGCCTCGATGACCGGCGCCGGGTCGATGTCGAGCGAGGAGAGGACTGCCGTTTCGGTCCACGCATCGCCTCCATCGACGAGCGCGATGCGGGTGAGCGGGGCGATCCGCTCCTCAGGCGGCAATGCGTGGAGGCTCAACGCCGTCTGGAAGCGGACGCGGGCGTAGACGCTCACTGCGTGCTCGGCGAGCTTCTGCCCGAGCGGTTTCAAGTTTGGATCGGCCTGCGCGGCGGACTTGATCACGCGGCCGGCCAAAAGGACAGCGGCTCTCCCGACCGTGGGGTCCAGATGATCATCCAGGGCCGCCGAAAGTGTGGATCGATCAAGCTCTCCCAATCCCTGGAGCGTCCAGAGTGCATGGAGCCGAGCCAACTGCTCCTTCGGGTCCGCGTTCTTCAAGAGCGCCGAAAGAAGAGGTGTCGCGGCAGGATCGCGGCGTTCGAGGAGGAGCCGCTGCGCCGCCTGCCGCCGCCAGCGGTTGGGATGGCCGAGGTGCTTGACGAGCGACTCCGTTTTCTCCTTCTCCAGGTCGATCCGCTCGCGCTTCGGAGCCTCTCCGTGGGAAACGCGCCAGATCCGCCCGCGGTCCATGCCGCTCCGGAGATCGAAGAGCTTCAGCATGTGCTCCGGGATCCACTGGGGGTGCTCGATGACCTCGCGGTACATGTCGGCGATGTAGAGACACCCATCGGGGCCCGTCGTGCAGCTCACGGGGCGGAACCAGTGGTCCGTCGACGCGAGGAACTCGCTCGTCCGCTCGCTCGACGGCCGCTCGGCGCGGAACGTGGCGCCGCTCGGCTTCAGCATCTCGCGGTGGACGATGTTCTGGACGGGATCGCAGGAGAAGTGATTGCCCGCAAACCTCGCCGGGAAGGCATCTCCACCGTAGACGTGGACCCCGCACGCCGCCGTGAACCGCCCCGCATCCCACGGGTCGTTGAACCGCTCGATGGGGCGCGCGATGGGGTAGACGCGCCGCTCGGGGTCCGTCGCGATGTTGGCGACGGTGTCGTCGACCTTCAGGTCCGGGTTGTTCCCGAGATGTTCCCGCTCGAGGACGACGTGGAGCGCGTGCTTCTGGTTGTCGCAGATGAAACGGTTGCCCGCATCGTCGAAGGCGATGCCGTAGCCGCCGTGGTAGCCGCTCGTCGGTTCAAGCTCGAGAGTGTCCGGACGGAACCGGGCGCTCGTGTAATCGAGCTTCACAGGTGCGAGGTCCGGCCTGTCGGGCCTCCGAACGGTCCCCGAATCGCCGCCGTTCAGGTAGATCCAGTTGTCGAGGCCCCACTCGAGCGTGTTCAGGATGTGCTGCGAGTTCCCCGGCTCGAAACCGGTGAAGACGGCTCGGCGCTCGTCGGCTTTGCCGTCGCCGTCGGTGTCCTTGAGGTAGAGGATGTCGGGGACGGCGGTCACGAAGACGCCGTCCTTCCAGCAGGCGACGCCGTTCGGGTAGGGGACGTGGTCGGCGAAGACCGCCGACCGCTCGAAGCGGCCGTCGAGGTCCGCGTCCTCGAGGAGCCGAATGCGCCCGTCGGGCGGCTTCCCCTGCCCGGGGCCGAGGGGGTAGTCGCGCATCTCGGCGGCGTAGATCCGCCCGCGCGCGTCGAATGCGATCGCGACGGGATCCGTCACCTTGGGCTCGGCGGCGACCAGCTCGATGCGGAATCCTTCGGGGAGGCGCAATGATGCCTTCGCCGCCTCGGGCGAGAGGGCCGGGGGCGGCTTGACGCGCCGGGCCAGGGCCGTCGCGTCCGCCATCTCGCCCGCGAGCGCTTTCACCTTCTCGACGATGATCTCCTCGACCGCCGGATCGAACTTCGCCGGCTGGCCGTACCAGACCATCGAGTCGTCCGCCTCGTAGCCGCCCTCGGCGAGAATGCGCCGCGAGGGGATGTAGCACGGCACGTCGTTCGTGTACGAGGTGATCCAGAGCGCGCGAGGGGCCAGCTCGCGCCGCAGGCGGAACGAGTAGTCGACGACGACCTCGCCCGACAGCAGCACCATGGTCAGCTCGCCGCCGAAGGCGAAGACCTGGATCGGATAGTTGACGCCCGCCGGAATCGCGCGGCCGGCCCGGAGGTGGTCGAGCCACCTCTGGGCGTTCCTCCGGATGTGCGGCGGGGTTTTTTCGAGGAGGACGCGGGTCTCCAGCTCCTTCTCGTTCGGGAGCGCCCCGAAGGGCAGGGTGACGTACTCGAGCTGGGCGCCGACCCGCGGCCCGAGCGGCGCCAGCGGACCGCGCAGGAGCCGCTCCACTTCCTGGGCGATCTCCCGCGCGTGCGTCCGTGCGTTCTCGATGGTCCCGCGGGGGTTCGGGTTGGCGTCCGCGCCGCAGCCGATGAGGGGGAGCGCGACCGCGCCGGCGTGCGACTCCTCGATGAGCGACGCCGCGAGCCCCGGCCAGTCGGGACAGACCCGGTTGAACTCTCCGCCGAGCGTCGTCGCGTGGCAGGCGTAGTTGAAGAGGATAGCGAGCGGCTTTCCGGACGCGTCCCGCACCACGAGGACCGGCAGTTCCCGGTCGGCGGGGCCGCCGTTCGCGTCGGCGCCCCCGCGGCGGTTTTTCGCGAACCCGGCCGTCCCCTTCGCCCACCCGATCGTGGCCGGCGCGAGCCTCCCGAGCGCCTCCTCGACGGCCCGGATGAGCTTCTTGATGAGCGACCGCGTGTAGTCGCGGACGATCGCCTCCTCGTCGGGGGTCATGACGAGGAGGTTCGGGATCGAGTCCGCCAGGCACGGCGCGCTGTGCGTGTGGGTCGAGGAGAGGGAGAGGCGCGTGTGGTAGATCGCGAAACGGTCGCGGACGTCGTCGAGGACGCTCTGGCGGACCCACTCGGGCACGCCGATCGAATCGACCGCGATGAAGACTGTCAGGACGCCCTCGGGGTCCTTCAGGGCGAGGACGCGGGCGAAGATGCGGTCCTCGACGCCTTCGGACGGCGCCGTGCGGCCGCCGTAGCCCGAGAGCCGGATGGGTCCATCGGGGGTGATGTCGATCCGGGCGGCGCCGGCGAGGCCCGAGTCCCATGCGACGGACGGACGGAAACCACAGAGAACACAGAGGACGCAGAGCACCACAGAAGAACGAGCACGAGTCATCCCTTGCAGCATCATTTCTTTTCTACGGAGGTCGAGTTCTTGATGTCTATGTTCCATTCCAGGTCCTTCCCGCCTTCGACTTTCAGCGTGTGCTGGTAGATCGGTTTTCGGCTCTCGGGGGTCGTCGACCCACCCCCCATTACGGCGGCCGCATTGGGGATGATTTCGAGGATGTACTCCCCATCGGCGAGGTCGGCGATCGCGTAGGTCCCGTCCTTCTGCACGATGCCGATTCCGGCGGTGAACTCGGTCGCGGCGATCGAGGCCTCGATATCGAGCGGGTCCAGGTCTCCCGGGCTCGGCCCTCCCGGCCGCCGGAGCGTGATCATGCTCTGCGGGCTCGCCGGCGCGCCGGTCATCTTGCCGTGGATCTTCGCCCCGACGCCGAAGACCACTCGCACCTCGACTTCTTGCCCTTCGTCCACTCGAAGGGACCGCTGGCGCATCGTATTGAGCATCTCCGTGCCGCCCTTCACGGCCGCGGCGAGGTTCATGATATTGAGCATGTACCGGCCCGGCCCCACGCCTTCGAAGCGCACGGTCCCGTCGGCGTTCGTGTTGCTCATCTTCATCGGCCCCTTCCCGATGAGCTGGACCATGTACCCGGGAAGCGGCTTCTCTCGATCGAGGAGGGCGACGCGGACCGATGCGGGAGTGCGCAGCCTCAGCCGGACGCCCGAGCGGGCCTCGTCGGGTCCGAGGGCGACCTCCTCTTCGCCCGGGGCGAACTCGTCGTGGCTCGCAGCGAAGACCAGCTTTCCTTCTGGGAGGTGCTCGATCGAGAACGCGCCGTCCTCCCCTGCAGTCGTGCTCGGGCCGCCGGTCGCGCCGAGCATGGCGGGCATCATCCGCTGGAGCATCGCCTCCATCTTGTCCCCGGTGACCTCCTGGACCTGCACCTTCGCGCCCGGGGCGGCCTTCCCATCGGGCCCCACGACGCGCCCCGCGACGCTGGATCCCGCGCCGAGGGAGGACTTCGGAGCCTGCGTCTCGCCGCCTGGGGCGACGTCGAACTCGGCGGAATAGCTGGGGCCGAAGCCCGCGGCCTCGGCGCGCACGCGGTAGCGGCCGGGCGAGACTTTCTCCGCGAGGAACGATCCGTCCTCGCCGGTCTTGATCCCGCCGCCCCCCTTCATCATCCGCATCATCTGCGCCGCGATCCGCTGCGAGATGTCGTTGGCGCCCTCGCCGATGGACGAAAGCTTGATCGACGCGCCCGCGATGGGCTCGCCCCCCTTCCTGGCGACCACCTGGCCGCGCACGGTCGCCATGCGCGCGAGGACCACCTCGATGGGGTCTCCTCCCGGCATCACACCGGGCTTGAAATACGGCGCGTGACCCTCGCGATCGGCGTTGAGGTTGAAGGTGCCGATGGAGAGCCCTTCGAAGCGGAAGGAGCCGTCCCCGGCCGAAGTGACCGACGCGTTCTTCGCGCCCGTCTCGAAGCTGAAGCCGGAGAGCTTGACCTCGACCCCCGAGATCGGCGCGCCGGTGTCGTCGACGACCCTCCCGGCGACCGAGCCTTCTACGGTCGGCGGGGCCTTCGGGGCGAAGGCTATGACGACATCTTTCACATCGGTCTCGCCATCGCATTCGATTTCCTTCGTCGCATCTTGGCCTTCGGATCGACTCGCCCGGACCGTGTGCTTCCCCGCGCCGACGGGCTCGGTGCGGAACTTTCCTTCTGCGTCGCTCTTCGTTCCGGCAACGAAACCCATTCCCGCCAGATCGGCGGGGGCTTCGAGGTTGATGGCGAGAATCGTGGCGCCTTCGACGGCTTTGCCCTGGTCATCCACGACCTTGCCTTCGATCCGGCTTCCGGGGAAGAGGACGATATCGAGCCGGATGACGGGCTCCTCTACGGTCGGGGTCAGCTCGTCCGACGTGATGTTGGCGCGGTTCGGGTCCTGCGTGCGCACGATCACGCCCTTTCCGAACGAGAGGCCGCGCAACCGGTAGCTCCCGTCCTTCTCGCTCTTCGTCTCGGCGACTCCACCGGCAGCCTTCTCGGGATCGAGGACGGCGGAGAAGAAGTCCCCGCGCATGGACGTCACCTGGATCCCCTCGAGCGGCATGTCTTCGTGGTTGAGGACCTTTCCATGGATGGCGCCCCCCTGGGAGACTTCGAGATCGACCTTGTGCGCGCGCGCCTCCGGTTCGATCGAGACCCTCGCCCCTTTGGACGGTGGGATGGGGGCGTAATCGGACTTGCCGCTCGCGACAAAGACGCGGTACGTCCCGTCGGGGAGGCCGTCGATCCGGTACTCGCCGCCGGGGCCCGCCTCGGCGGACTTGTCGTCCTTGCGGTGCTTCAACCCTTCGAACATCGCGACCAGCGGCATCTCCTCGGCCGCATCGGTGGATTTTCGGGCGATCACGAGGACTCCGGCGGCTGGTTTGTCTGTACCGGCGACCTTGATGGTGCCCTCGACGGTGCCGCCCTCGGCCTTCGTGGCCGGTTCGACCGTTTCGACAGCCGGCTTCGCGTCTTCTACGGGCTTTTCGGGAGCCTTGGGCCTTGTAGCGTCCTTCTGAGCCGCTCGGGCCGCATCGAGAGCGAGCATTTCGGCTTGTCGAGAGCGCTCAAGGACGACCTCGGCCGCTTCGCGTTCGCGCTTCAGACGGACGCTCATCCAGAAGGCGAACGCTCCGATGAGGGCGATCACGAGGATCGCCACGGCGGCCGCGAGCGCGACACGCCCTTCGCCGCACCGTCGAGAGGATTCCACGGAACGTTCGTGAGCAAAGCGAGTCTTCAAGGGTCACCTCCTACCGCTTCCGGACAGTCAAAAGTCGTACGTGTCGATATTCGCCGCGTCGAAGACGAGCGGCGGGCCGAGGACGATCTGCCCGTCCTTCACCTTCAGCTTCCCGAGCTTGCCGGCGTCGACCTCGCCGGTGAGCTTGCCCTCGACGAGGCGCACCGCCGTGTAGACCGTGAGGTAGCCGAGAGCGGACGGATCCCAGAGCGCGAACTTCTTCACGGCGCCGTTCTTCACCTGCGTTCGCATGCCGCTCGGGGCGGCGAGGCCCGTCACGGCGACCTTGCCCGCCATGCGGGCGTCGAAGACCGCCTTGGCGACGGCGGGGGCCGCGACGGACGTCATGCCGAAGATTCCGGCGGGCGGCTCCGGCTGCCGGAGGAGCCCCTGCGCCGACTGGTAGGCCCGCGCATCGTCCTCGCCGGGGTACTCGACGGGGTCGACGTAGACGAGTTTCGGGTATTTCTCTGCGGTGTACTCGCGCATGAGGCGCATCCAGGTGTTCTGGTTCGAGGCGGTCTCGGTGCCCGAGACGAGGGCGACGCGGCCCGCGCCGCCGAGCTCGGCCGCCATGAGGTCGACGAGGGTCCGCGCGATCGCCGCGCTCTCGGCCTGGTTGCAGAACACCTCGCGCGCCTCCGGAGCCGAGTCCGTGTCCCACGTGAGGACGCGGATCCCGCGCTCGCGCGCCTTCTTCAGCACGGGGGCGATCGCCTCCGGGTTGTTCGGCGCGGCGGCGATGGCGTCGTACCCGAGGAGGATCCAGGAGTTGACGATCTCGCTCTGGCGCACGGCGTCGGCCGTGTCGGGGCCGTTGTAGTCGAGGTCGACGTTCAGCTCGCGCGCCGCCTCCTCCGCCCCCCGCCGGCATGCGTTGAAGTACGGGATGCCGATGAGCTTCGGGATCATGCCGAGCTTGAGGCGCTTCGAAGCGGGCTTCGCCCCGGCCTGCGACGGAGCCGGAGCCGGAACCCCGGCGGAGCCCGCATCGGGCGCGCAGCCGGAGAGGGCGCCGATCGCGAGGCAACCGGCGGCGAGGAACCACCCGCGAAAGCTCATCGGGGACATCTCCTTGCGGATACTGTGAAGATCTCGTCTACAAGCGGCCGATCGGCCGGCCGCGAGCGGGGCATGGTACCAGAAAACGGAGGGGAGGAGTGCCAGTGAGGCGAAGGAGGCTCGCAGAGGCGTCGCCGCCTTGCCGAGGTCGAGGGTGGCTCACGTGGCGGGACCCGTCTGGTTGTATCAATTGGCTTGACACGATAAGTCACGCGGCCTACCGTGAGAAGCGTTGCATGGCATTCGAAGGCGGCCCAACGTTTCTTGTACGCTTCGACGTGGCCGGTCAGGAATACCGAGGAGGGGTATGATGCGACAAACCATGCGTTCAATCCATCGCAGCCTGGCGGTTCTTCTCTTCTCTTCTCTTCTCCCCTTTGAGAGCGGAGGTACTACCTTCTTCCTGCATTGGCGCAGAGCCGTTCCAGATCACCATTCAAGGGAGCGTGGACGGGGGCAACTCCTGGAGCACCGGTTCGGCGTATGTGCAAGGCCAGCCCGGACAGCAGATCACGGTTGCAGTCCGAGTGCTTCTGACGGTCACCTCGGGGCTGACGCAGGGCTGGTCCTTCGGGATCGATCACGATCCTGCCAACCTGAGCCTACTTGAGATCACGACCGACGGAACGAACACCGCGACGGTGCGCGCCGGCGGGCCTCCGAGCACGAACAACACGGCCATTCGGTCGGGGTTCAACGGGTTCACCCAGGGCGTCGTCATCGACACCGCCCAGGAGTATCCTCTCTATCCAGTATCGAACTTCGTTCTTGCACGCGCTTGCTACCGCATCCAGCTTCCGTATTATTTCCAGGGGTACATCTACCCCGGCATCCGAGTCACGAACCAGATCGGGAGCCCCAAGGTGCGGGCCGTGGTGGTGCAGAACGGCCGGGGCACGCGGCCCTGCGCCAGGAACTTCACGTTTAATGTCTACGTGAGCACGTTCTCTTTTCCGACGACCGGCGGCTGCGACATCCACGGCTACTGGAGCTCCGCCGGGACGGGGCTGGGGGTCGATCTCGGGGACTCGACTGGGTTCGACGGCGATATGGCCGGCGCCATGGGCGGAGCCGAAGCGCTAGCAGGTCCGCCTCTGCGGCCCTTCTCCTGCGCCGATGCAAATTCCGATCGGTTCGTCGATATCGCCGACCCAATCTTCGTCCTCAATTACCTCTTCCTTGGGGGGGACCAGCCGTTCCATGTCGACCGGCCGGAGCGGGTCATCAAGACGGCGCAGACGCAACTGTTCGGACCGGCAGGGTTCACCGGAAGCGATGGCCATTACCAGGCGGGGCTTCCGCGAGATTACACCGACAACTTGCCCCCCGGGACCGTTACCGACCTGACAACGGGGCTGATGTGGACGAAGTCCACGGTCGATATGAATGGTGATACGGTCATCAACCAAATGGACAAGATATCCCAGGCGAGTGCCCAGACGGCGATTAACGCGAGGCTCAATAACAATAACTTCGCCGGCTACAACGACTGGAGACTCCCCACCGTCAGGGAGCTTGTTTCGATTGTGGACTTCAGTCTTGGGAATGGCGAACAGGCTATTCCGACGATTCCCGCTGCGAATCCGTTCTTTGTGTTCCCCGGTTTCACGCAGACCAATACCTGGCACTACTGGACTTCGGCAACGAGCCCCGCTGAGGGAGGGGACATCCCGGCCTGGTACGTCAACTTTCGCTATGGGCACGTGAACTTGAACCCAACACCAACGCAGCAGCCTCTGCTCGTGAGAGCGGTGAGGAAGGTCCTGGCCACCGACAACGATCCGGGTTCAGAACCGAATCCACCTCACGAGCAGCCATTGAGCGGTCCGTGGCCCCCCACGATTTCGTTCTTTGTCGGCGATGCGGATGGAAGCGGCGGGCCGCTGGAACTCACTGACGCCATCTACATCTTGAACTACCTCTTTCAGGGCGGGCCGAAGCCCTGCCTCGTCGACTGGCCTATATTGCCTTCGAGGAGGAACCAGCCGGGGGAGTTCGTCGAGGTACAAGCAGGCGTCGTACAGGACCAAAGGACGGGACTGGAGTGGTGGAAGGCTCCGCCTGGAACTCTGCGGAACTGGGATGGAGCAATTGCAGCGGCAGAGAATCAGACTTTCGCAAACAAGACGGATTGGCGGCTTCCGAATGCCTACGAACTCCACTCCGTCCAGGACTTTAACCCTGCGGGCCAGGCCGTCGTCCATTCGATCTTTGTGCTTCCGCCCCGACCTCCGGGTTGGCTGCCGTACTGGCCGATCTTCTGGACTTCCACGACGGACATTTCAAACAGTAACCGAGCTTTCTTGGTCGTTTTCAGCCCGGTCGCCTCGCTGCACAATTCGCTACTGAATGAGAATATCAAGACCAGCCTCGTTCCTATTTGGCCAGTCCGGGGAGGCCTAACTCCCTGATGTGATAGACTTCTCAACAGTATAGGATTGAAGATCATGAGGTCGAGAAATGTGTTCATCAGAAAGCGATTCCAGCGTCGAATGAGAATGTCTCGCCTCTATCTTGTCGTTCTCTTGTCTCTCCCGTGTTCCAAAGTTGCTGTTGCCGTGGAGGAGATCATCGTAGCCACAAGTCCGCCAAGGATTGCGGAGCAACCGTGGATTGAAGGAACTTTCATCGTCTGGCAGCGCTATCCAGTGAACGCACTTGGTTCAGAGAGACCAGCCTTCGTTCAGGGAAAGGACATCGCATTCTTGAACGGTCGTTGGCTCGACGCTGCGCAGTACCCAGAGTACTACCTCGGGGTGATCATTTCAGGCGGCTACCTATTTCGGGGCATAGGCGGAGTAGCCGAAACTGGAGGAGCCATCTTTGCTCAGAGGGTGGATGCGCTGAGAGCCGGGATCTTTGACTCGATCGTCGTAAGCCGTGTTGGTTACGCAATTGCCGCGACGGAGCATCATATTTATATAAGGTCGAGTTGGGACATGAGCCCTGATCGCACCCTGTTCTTCGTAAAAGAGATCTCGCGGCTGGGCGACTCTTCTCCGGACGCCATTCGGCAAATCGTTAGTCTCAAACACATCACGACCAGAAGTCGAACAGAGGATGCCTCTGAAAAGTACTTCGTCTGGCAGGACCGCGACCCCGAAGTGCCCGACGACAGTTGGAAGATCTATGCGCGGAGGACGGAAGACCTCTTCAAGTCCGGGAGCGAGCGCCTCGTGGTCGACACCAAGGTCTACCGGCA
>Ga0187893_10003718_pt1 | contig 30255 bp, 21 predicted proteins | sample MA1701074metaG_FD_139574 | JGI IMG/M metagenome (GOLD analysis project Ga0187893, IMG submission 139574) | White microbial mat communities from a basaltic lava cave in the Kipuka Kanohina Cave System on the Island of Hawaii, USA - MA170107-4 metaG ...
CGCCGCTTCGGCCGCTCGACGCGCCTGCTCGCGAGCGCGATCTTCCTGGTGACGCGCGCGCTCGCGGTGGGCACGGTGCTCTACGCGCCGAGCGTCGTGCTCACGAGCATCGGCATCCCGAAGTGGGTGAGCATCGTCGTGATGGGCGTGCTCTCGACGGTCTACACCTCGATCGGCGGCAACACCGCCGTGATCCTCACCGACGTCAAGCAGATGCTGGTGATGGTCGCCGGCATCCTCGCCTGCCTGGTCATCGCGTGGATGCGGCTGCCCGACGGCGTGGGGCTGATGGGCGCCCTCGAGCTCGCCGGCGCCACGAACCGGCTCGACACCTTCCACGTGCCCTCCGGCTGGAGGGACGTGCTCAGCGACAAGTACAACCTCTTCTCGGGGCTGCTCGGCGGGTTCTTCCTCTTCCTCGGCTACTTCGGCGCCGACCAGGAGCAGGTGCAGCGCTACCTCGCCGGCGCGTCGGTGGAGCAGAGCCGCAAGAGCCTGATGGTGTCGGCCTTCGCCAAGGTCCCGATGCAGTTCCTGATCCTGATGATGGGCGTCCTGATCTGGACGCATTACTGTTTCGCGCCGGCGCCGCCGTTCTTCCGCGCCGGCGAGCTCGAGCGCGCGCTCGCCGCGCCGGCGATCGGCGCCGCCGCGACGCCGGAGCACGGCGCGCGGCTCGACGAGTTGCGCCTTCGCGCCGACGCCGCCGCGCGCGCGCGCGAGGAGGCGGCGCGCAGCCTCCTCGCCGCGGAGGCGGAAGGGGCCGGCACGGCGCGCAGCGGCGCGGTCGCGCAGCTGCGGGCGCGAGATCGCGAGATCGCCGCGATCCGCGGCGAGGGGATGGCGCTGCTCGCCGACGCGGGACTGGCGAAGCCGGGGGAGAACAACGACGCCGACTACGTCTTCACCCGCTTCCTGATCACGGAGATCCCGGCGGGGATCGCGGGACTGGTGCTCGCGGCGATCTTCGCCGCGGCGATGTCGAGCCTCGTCGCGCCGCTCAACTCGCTCGCCACCTCGACCGTCGTCGATTTCTGGGGCACGCTGCGCCGGACGCCGCCGTCGCAGGGTCAGCTCGTGCGCGCATCGAAGCTGGCGACGATCGGGTGGGGGGCGTTCGCGACGGCGGCGGCGTTCCAGATGGGCTCGATCCCGATCATCGAGCAGGTGAACCGCATCGGCTCGTTCGCCTACGGCAGCATGTTCGGCGTCTTCATCCTCGGCCGGCTCGTGCCGCGCGCGCGCGGAGCCGTCGGCGCGCTGAGCCTCGCCGTCGGGATCCTCGGCGTCCTCGCGCTCCACTTCTTCGTGAACGACAAGGTCGTCCTGCAGATCGGAGGCGAGGCCTGGCCGGTGAAGATCGAGTTCATGTGGTACAACCTGATCGGCTTCATCCTGGTGATGGGGACGGGCGTCGTCGCCTCGCGCCTCCAGCGCCCGGGGGGAGCGTGAGCCGGGAGGCGACGCCGGCGGCGCAGCTCACGCGCCTCGCCGCGATCTTCTACGGCCTGCTCGCGGCCGCCAGCCTCGCGGCGCTCCTCCTGCGCGGCCACGCGCACGTCCTGCGCGCCGACCCGCAGGCGCCGCTCGCGCGATTCGGGCTCGCCGGCGACCTCGCGCTCGACGCGGCGATCGGACTGCTCCTCGGCCTCGCGATCGCGGCGGCCGGGCAGGCGGCGGGAGACCTTCGCGCGCTGCGGGCGCTCTCGGAGCGGCTGCGCGAGCTCCTGCGCGGTCTCACCCCCGCGCAGGCGCTCCTGCTGGCGCTCTTCAGCGGCGCCGGCGAGGAGCTGCTCTTCCGGGGAGCGATGTTCGAGGAGCTCCTGCCGCGGCTCGGCCCGGCCTGGACGCTCGTCGCGACGTCGCTGCTCTTCGCGGCGGCGCACGTCGGCCGCGACCGCCGGCTGCTGGTCTGGACCGCCCTCTCGCTCGCGATCGGCTTCCTGCTCGGGGGGTTGCGGCTCCTCACCGGGTCGCTGGTCGCGCCGATCACGCTGCACGTGACCGTGAACGGCCTGAACCTCCTCCTCGAGTCGTGGGAAACGCCGTCCGCGCCGCCCCCCGCGGGCGGGAGCCGGGACGCGCCGGCCGGTTGATAGACTCCCCCGACCTCCGGGACCCGCGAGCGCGAACACGAGGCATGAAGCGCAACCCTCTCCTCGGCCGCGACGTCATCTCGATGCGCGATTTCGGCCGGGACGAGATCCGCGGGATCCTCGCGCGCTGCCGCGACTTCGAGCGGCGCCGCAAGCCGCTGTTGCGGGGCCGCGTGCTGGCCAACCTCTTCTTCGAGCCGTCGACGCGCACGCGGCTCTCGTTCGACGCCGCGATGAAGCGGCTCGGCGGCCAGACGATCGGCTTCGCCGACGCGATCTCGACCTCGATCAGCAAGGGCGAGTCGCTGTGGGACACGATCCGCGTCGCCGAGGGCTACTGCGACGTCATCGTGATCCGCCACCCGGCCGAGGGATCGGCGAGGCTGGCCGCCGAGGCGACGGCGCTGCCGGTCATCAACGGCGGCGACGGCAGCAACCAGCACCCGACCCAGACGCTCCTCGACCTCTACACCCTGCAGAAGCGGACCGGCCGCATCGAGGAGCTCAAGGTCGCGTTCGTGGGCGACCTCAAGTACGGGCGGACCGTCCACTCGCTGATCCGCAGCCTCTCGCTGTTCGGTGCGAAGCTCTGGCTGGTCTCCCCGGCCGTGCTGCGCCTCCCCGGGGACTTCCTGGAGGACCTCGCCGCGGCGGGCACCTCGTACGTCCAGGTCGAGGAGATCGCCGCGGTCCCGGCCGACGTGGACGTGCTCTACGTGACGCGCATCCAGAAGGAGCGGTTCGCCGATCCGGTCGAATACGAGCGCATCCGCGCCGACTACCAGGTCACTCCCGCGACCGTCGAGCGCTTCGGTCCGAGGCTCACGCTGATGCACCCGCTCCCGCGCGTGAGCGAGCTGCACGCGGCGCTCGACGCGCACCCCGGCGCGGCCTGGTTCGACCAGGCGCGCAACGGGATGGTCGTGCGCCAGGCGCTGCTCGCGCTCGTGCTGGGGGCGGCGTGAAGGGGCCGACTGAAATGGCGACCACCCGCGCGCCGAAACAGGGAACGGCGGCCGCCGCCGCCCGCCGCGCCGAAGGCGCTTCCGCCGGGGATGCCGCCGTGAAGAAGGACGTCAAGATGCAGGTGAGCGCGCTGCGCTCGGGCACGGTGATCGATCACCTCGGCCCGCGCACGGCGCTCAAGGCGCTGCGCCTGCTCGGCATCGGCGACGACGCCACCGTCCTGATCGGCGTCAACCTCGACAGCCGCAAGCTCGCGAAGAAGGACCTCATCAAGATCGAGGGGCGCGAGCTCACGCCCGACGAGATCAACAAGATCGCGCTGCTCTCGCCGCAGGCGACCTTCAGCATCATCCGCGACTTCGAGGTCGTGAAGAAGTTCCGGCCCGAGCTTCCGGCCGAGTTCGAGGGGCTGATCCGTTGCGTCAATCCGGCCTGCATCACGCAGGATCCGCGGGTCAAGGGGCGATTCCTCACCGTCCGAAAGGAGCCCCTGAAGCTGCGCTGCCACTTCTGCGAGCGATCGCTGCGCGAGGACGAGATCGAGTTCCTCTGATCCGCGCCCCGGCGCGCTCCGCGCACCGAACCGCGACACCCCGCGAGACCTCCATGCCCCTCCTCGAGAAACACGTCCGCCTGGTCGTCGACGGCTACGACCTGGCCGCCGAGCGCGAGCGCTACCAGTTCGAGGACGTGAGCGTGGGCGGCGTCACGATCAATCGCGGCCGCGCCGTCATCGAGGTGACCGGCGACATGAACGCCGCGCGGCTCGAGGGGGAGAAGCGCGCGCACCAGGCCGCGATCTTCCCGACCACGCTGGTCCCGCAGTCGCCGGTGGTGGAGCTGGGCTGGCCGCAGGCGGGCCACTACGTGCGCTGCGAGGCGGGCACCTACTTCGACGCCTATCTCGCGGTCGCGCAGAAGCTGTTCGACGAGCACCATCCGAGCTACCGGCGGATGACGAGGACGCTCCTGGACAACGACCTGCTCCTGCGCCGGGAGATCAACACCGACGACTTCCTGTCGGCGCGTCCGGGCGCGCAGGGGATCGTGACGCCGCAGCGGCTGGCCCAGCTCGTGGAGGCCGAGGCCGCCCGCGCCTTCCCGGGCGCCGCGCCGTGGCGGATCTTCTTCTCGAACAGCGGCACCGAGGCGATCGAGGCCGGGCTCAAGATCGCCTGCCGCGTCGCGCATGCGCGGCTGCTCGAGCGCCACGGAGCCGCCGTCGAGGCCGAGCTCATGCGGCAGCTCGGCATCCCGCGCGTCGCCTTCTTCGAGTCGCGCGATCCGCAGCCGCTCTACGCCGACTACCCGTTCTTCTTCTTCGCCTGCGAGATGGCGTTCCACGGGCGCACGCTCGGCGCCCTCGGCCTCACCTTCAGCAAGGCGGTGCACCGCCGCGGATTCCCGACCTGGCAGCGCACGCGCCACGTGCCGTTCAACGGCAAGGCCGCCGATCTCGGGCGGCTGATCGACCCGCGCCCGCTGCCGGAGGTCCTGGCCGCCGAGGGAGGGATCGCCCGGGTGCTCGCCTCCGGCCGCGTGCCGCGCGACCTCGCCGCGGCGTTCGTGGTGGAGGGGCTGCAGGGCGAGGGCGGATACCGGCTCGCCGACGCGGGATGGCTGCGCGAGGTGGCCGGACTCTGCCGCGACCACGAGATCCTGGTCGTCGCCGACGAGATCCAGAGCTTCGCGCGCGGCGGCCGCGCCTTCCTGTTCGAGCACTTCGGCGTCGCTCCGGACGTGCTCGCCATCGCGAAATCGGCCATCGTCGGGATGACGCTCGCCCGCGCCGAGTTCGCGCGCTTCCTGCCGCCCGGCTGGCACGCCAACACCTGGGGCGGCGGCAAGGTCTTCGACAATCACTACGCCTACGCGACGATCGACACCTACCTGCACTACGCCGACCCGCTGTTCCTGGGCCGCACCTACGTCGAGAACCAGCGCGTGAAGGGCGAGTACGTGCGCGCCCAGCTCGCCTGGCTGCGCGAGCGCCGTCCCGAGCTCGTCCTCGACTTCGCCGGCCTGGGCGCCATGTGGGGCGTCACCGTGCGCCGGCGCGAGGAGCTGATCGAGCGGGCGTGGAAGCGCGGCCTCAAGCTGCTGGGATGCGGCAGCCCCGGCGAGGAGTCACGGATCCGCATCCTGCTGCTCGCCGACGTCCTCACCCGCGAGATCGATCACCTGTTCGCGGCGCTGGACGGCGTGCTCGCCGAGCTCGCGGGCTGACCGACCGGCTCGAAGGGCCGCGCCGAGGCCAGCCCGAGCCGCGCGAGCCGGTAGTGCAGCGCGGTCGCCACGCAGCCGACGCCGTAGACGATGCTGCGCCCCAGCCCGATCGAGGAGGCCTCGGCGAAGTAGCGGGTGGGGCAGGTGACCTCCGCGATCGTGTGGCCCTGCCAGAGGATCTGCGCCAGGATCTGGTTGTCGAACAGGAAGCCGTCCGAGTTGCGCTCGAGCGCGAGGCTTTCGAGCAGGCGCCGCGAGTAGGCGCGGTATCCCGTGTGGTATTCGGACAGCTTGGCGCCCATGCACAGGTTGCCGAACGCGGTGAGGAGGCGGTTGGAGACGTACTTCCACCACGGCATCCCCCCGGCGAGCGCGCGGCCGCCGAGGATGCGCGAGCCGAGGACGCAGGGGTAGAGGCCGCAGGCGATCAGCGCCGTCATCGCCGGAATGAGCTGCGGCGCGTACTGATAGTCGGGGTGCACCATCACGACGATGTCGGCGCCTTGCTCCAGCGCCAGCCGGTAGCAGCTCTTCTGGTTGGCGCCGTATCCGCGGTTGGCCTCGTGGACGTGCAGGATCGTCCGCGGGAGGCGCGCGGCGATGGAGGCGGTCTCGTCGCGACTGCGATCGTCGACGATGATGACGAGGTCGACCACGCCCTGATCGAGCACCTCGCGATGGGTGACCTCGAGCGTGGTGGCGGCGTTGTACGCCGGCATCACGACGACGACGCGCTGGTCGCGAAGCATGCGATCGGAACCGTTCCACCGGGTGCCCGACGTCGTGTACGCCGCGCGCGCCGCACGATATCGTGCGGCGGCGCCGCCAGCTCGCGCACTCCCCCGGCACGCGATTCATGACGCGAGATCGCCTCCTGCCGTTCCTGACGCTGAGCGGTCTGCTCCTCGCCGGCACGATCGTGCTGTTCTGGCCGGCCGTGCACGGCGAGTTCCTGCGCTACGACGACGACGTCTACGTCACCGAGAATCCCGCGGTGCGCGGCGGGCTGTCGTGGAGCGGGGTGAAGTGGGCGTTCACCAGCCTGCACGCGGTCAACTGGCACCCGCTGACCTGGCTGTCGCACATGCTCGACGTCGAGCTGTTCGGCGCCGATCCGTGGGGCCATCACCTGACCAGCGTGCTCCTGCACGCGCTCAACGCCGTCCTCCTGTTCGGCTGGGTGTCCTGCATGACGCGCACGCTCGTGCCGGCGTTCCTGGTGGCGGCGCTCTTCGCGGCGCACCCGCTGCGGGTGGAGTCGGTGGCGTGGGTGGCGGAGCGCAAGGACGTGCTGTGCGCGTGCTTCGGGTTCGGCGCGCTCTGGGCCTGGTGCGGCCACGCGGCGCGCGGCGGGGCGCCGCGCTACGTCGCGGCGCTCCTGCTCTACCTGCTGAGCCTGCTCGCGAAGCCGATGCTGGTGAGCCTGCCGTTCCTGCTGCTGCTCCTCGACCGGTGGCCGCTCGGGCGCCAGGAGCGACGGCCGGCGCGCACGCTGCTCCTCGAGAAGGCGCCGTTCCTCGCGCTCGCGGCCGGGGTCGCGCTGGTCACGCTGCTCGCGCAGAGCCAGGGGGCCCTGCGCTCGCTGCACGAGATCCCGCTCTGGCCGCGCGTGCTGAACTCGGCGATCGCCTGCTTCGCCTACCTCGGCCAGGCGGCGTGGCCGTCGCGGCTCGCCGTCCTCTATCCCCATCCCGGCGCGGGAGTCGCGACGGGCGTCGGCGTCGCGGCGCTGGCGGCGCTCGCGGCGAGCGTGGTCGCGGTGCTCCGCGCGCGGCGCCATCCCTCCCTCGCGAGCGGATGGCTCTGGTACCTGATCGCGCTCCTGCCGGTGATCGGCATCGTGCAGGTCGGCCACCAGTCGCACGCCGATCGCTACACCTACGTGCCGATGGTCGGCGTCGGCCTCGCCGTGGTCTTCTCCCTCGCGCAGGTGACGGCGCACTCGCGGCCGGCCGCCGCCGCGCTGGTCGCCGCCGCCGTCGGACTCCTCGCGCTGATGGCGCCGCTCACGCGCGCGCAGATCGCGCGCTTCCGGTCGACCGAGACGCTGTTTTGCCACACGATCGCCGTCACGCGCGGCAACGCGATCGCGCACACGGAGCTCGCGGTGCTGCTCGCGTCCCAGGGGAGGGCCGACGAGGCGCGCAGCCACTTCGACGAGGCGCTCCGGATCGACCCCGGGTACAGCCCGGCGCGCAGCTTCCTCGGGAAGGCGCTCGTGCTGTGGGGCCGCCCCGCGGAGGCGGAGGCGCTGCTGCGCGAGGCGCTCGAGCGCGATCCGGCCGCGCCGCGCGCCCACCAGCACCTGGGAATGGCGCTGCAGCGCCAGGGGCGCTGGCGCGAGGCGGCCGAGCAGTACGAGCTCGCGCTCGCCCGCGAGGACGCCCGCGGAGCGGAGGTCGTGCGCGAGAGCCTCGCCGCGGCGCGCCGGATGGACGGCGACGCGGACGGCGCCCGGCGCGCGCTCGAGGAGCTCGTGCGCGAACACCCCGGCTACCCGCGCGGACACCTGCTGCTCGCGCGCGCCCTGCTGCAGGCCGGGGAGAACGGCGAGGCGCTGCAGCGCGTCGACGCCGCGCTCCGGCTGCAGCCGGACTGGGTCGACGCCCACGCCCTGCGCGGCATCGCGCTCTACGCGCAGGCGCGCTTCGCCGAGTCGGCCGAATCGTTCCGACAGGCGCTCGCGCTCGATCCGCGTCACGCCGAGGCGGAGCAGGGGCTGCGGCGCGCGCTCGAGCGGGGGCGCTGAGGCGGACGGGCGCGGCGCGCCGGCCCGACGTCCGCGCCGGAGAACCGGTGGAAGAGACGGGGAGCGCGCCCCTGCGCGGCGCGCGGGAGCGGAGCCGCCGCCCGACCCCTATATGATGTTCGGCCGGTCGTCGTCGACCGCCAGCGAGGTGCGCGCGCATGTGCGGATTCATCGGAGTCCTGGGCCCGCGCGGCAAGGACGTGATCCACGAGATCCACGACGGCTTGGTCTCGATCCAGCATCGGGGCCAGGACGCCGCCGGGGCGTGCACCTACAACGGGCGCTTCCACCTCAAGCGCGGCATGGGCCTGGTGCGCGAGGTGTTCCGCGAGGACAACCTGCCGAGGTTGCGCGGGAATCTCGGCATCGGCCACGTCCGCTACCCGACGGTGGGGGGCGGCAGCGTCGACGACACCCAGCCGTTCCTGGTCAAGGCTCCGTTCGGCATCGCGATGGCGCACAACGGCAACCTGACCAACTTCTACGACCTCAAGAAGGAGCTGACCGAGCGCGATCACTTCATGGTCGACAGCAACTGCGACGTCGAGGCGATCCTGCAGTGCTTCGCGCACGCGCTGGCCGAGTCCGGCGTCGCCCGACCCGACGCGGAGGCCGTCTTCCGCGCCATCGACCGCGTCTTCGAGCGCTGCAAGGGCGCCTACTCGGTGGTGGGGATGATCGCGGGCTTCGGGCTGGTGGCGTTCCGCGATCCGCTCGGGATCAAGCCGATCATCGTGGGCGAACGCAGCGAGGCCGACGGCCGGAAGAGCTTCTGCGTGGCGTCCGAATCGGTGCTGCTCGACCTCCTCGACTACCACCACACCTCGAACCTGATGGCGGGGGAGGCGATCGCGATCCGCATGGACGGCACGGTCACCCGCCGCCAGATCCAGGCGCTGCCCCACCACCCCTGCCTGTTCGAGTGGGTCTACTTCGCGCGCCCCGACTCCTTCCTCGACAAGGTCAGCGTCTACAAGTCGCGCCTGCGCATGGGCGAGGCGCTGGCCGAAGGGTGGCGGAAGACCGGCATCGAGATCGACGTCGTCATGCCGGTGCCGGAGTCGGCGCGCGACGCCGCGCTCGCGATGGCGCAGAGGCTCGGCGTGAAGTACCGCGAGGGGTTCGTCAAGAACCGCTACATCGGGCGGACGTTCATCATGCCGGGCAACAAGGCGCGCAAGAGATCGATCCGTCACAAGCTCAACGCCATCCAGCTCGAGTTCAAGGACAAGGCCGTCCTCCTGGTCGACGACTCGATCGTGCGCGGGAACACGAGCCGCGAGATCGTGCAGATGGCGCGCGAGGCCGGCGCCCGGAAGGTCTACTTCGCGAACTGCTCGCCGCCGCTCAAGCACCCGTGCGTCTACGGCATCGACATGTCGACCAAGAACGAGTTCATCGCGCGCGGCCGCTCGAGCGAGGAGATCGCGCGGGAGATCGGCGCCGACCACGTCCTCTACCAGGACCTCGAGGACCTCGAGAACTCGGTGCGGGAGGGGAACCCCGACCTCGCGCAGTTCTGCAACGCCTGCTTCACCGGCCGCTACCCGACCGGCGACGTCACCCAGGACGTGCTCGACCGCATCGAGGGCGAGCGTCTGCTCGCGCACAGCAAGGAGTCGTGAGCGGCGCAGCTCGCGGCGGCGGCCCGACCGTCGCCGAGGCGCTCCCGGATCGCGGGCCTCCGGAAAAGTGGTCCGGCCGGGCTCCGGCTCCGACGCGGAGGGGCGCAACTCGACCCATGTGCGGGATCGGCCCATTGACACCCCTTCGGGGTGCCCGTAGGTTGCACGCCGCATGACGTTCGAGGGGGGGCCGCTGGAAGTGCGGACTCCGATCCCACGCGTCGCTCCCGGTCGCCTTCGTCCGCCCCCGATCCGAGGTCCGGACTGACGAAAAGGGGAGAGCCCGGCGAGGTCGGGTCAGGATGCCGTCGGCTCCCTGGGCATTGGGGAGGCATGGATGAAGAACACCAACCTGCCGCTGCTCAAGTTCTCGTGCGACAACCGCGAGTGCCTGTTCGAGTGCTACGTCAACCAGAACAACAACCTGTTGACGCACTACAACCCGAACATGTCGGCCCTGCTGGACTGGCCCTGCCCGGAGTGCAAGACGGGGTTCCTCCGTTTCAGCGCGAACAACACCAAGTTCGACTTCACCCTCCACAAGATCGAGAAGGTCGAGGAGGCCGAGCGCTCCTGACCCCTCAAGCCCGATCCGAGAACGACCGAACTCACGAGCGCGGCGGTGGATGACCTCCCCGCCGCGCTCGTTCGCTTCGGGGCCGCCGCGCCGGTCGCGGCCGCGCGGTCCGGAGCCGGGCCCGTCATGAGGGCGCGATGGCACGACAGCTCGAACTGAAGATCGGCCGAGCGAGCATCCGCCTCGCGGTGCCGGCGACGGCGGCCGTCGCCGAGCATGCGATCCGCGACCAGCTCCCGGCGGCGCCGGACGTCGCCGACGCCCTGCGCCGCGCCACGCGGCCGCTGCGCGACGGCGGGTTCGCGCGGCTCGCGAGGGGACGCCACGTCGCGCTGCTGATCGACGACGCGACCCGCAGCGAGCCGCACGCGGCGGCGCTCGAGACGTGCCTCGATCTCTGCGCGGCGTCGGGCGCCTCCGCGGCCACGGTCTTCCTCTGCACGGGCACGCACGACCCCGCGCTCCCGGAGAACGTCGAGCTCGCGCGGCAGCTCGGCGCGGTGATCGCCGCGTCGCCGCTGCCGGGCGCCGCGCTCGTCGTGCACGACTGCCGCGCGCCGACCGTGGACTGCGGCCGGACGACTCGCGGCACGCCGGTGCGGGTGAACGCGCGCAGCGAGCCGGCGCAGCTCTTCCTCGCCGTGTCCGACCTCAAGAACCACTACTTCGCCGGCTACAGCAACCCGGTGAAGGGGCTGGTGCCGGGCATCACCGGGTTCGAGACCGCGCGCGCCAACCACTCGCTCGCGCTCGACGCGAAGGCGACCTTCGGCTTCCATCCGTGGCATTCGGATCCGGCCCGGCGCGACAATCCGCTGGCGGCCGACATGGTGGAGGCGGCCGCGCTCGCGCTGCGCGGCCGCCCGGCCTTCGCGCTCTGCCTCTTCACGCGCACGCCGCGCGAGATCCTCTGGGCCGACGCGGGACCGATGAGCGAGGTGGCGGGGCGCGGGATGGCGTTCGTCGATCGCGCGACGAGCGTGACGGTGGAGCCGGCGCGACGCGTGATCGTCACCGCGGGCGGCCACCCCTTCGACGAGAGCCTCTACACCGCGCAGCGCGCGCTCGAGCTCACGAAGAACGCCCTGCAGCCGGGCGCCGAGCTCCTGTTCTTCGCGGCGTGCGCCAACGGCATCGGCCCGCACGAGGCGATCCGCGGCTTCTACGAGCGGCTCAGGCCGGGGCTCGACGACGTGCTGCGTTCGTTCGAGGGCGAGTACGAGATGTATTCGCACAAGACCTACAAGTTCGCGCGCATGCTGAAGCAGGTCGCGGCGATCCGGTGCGTGACCGAACTCGACCGCGCCACGCTCGAGGCGGTCCACCTGGCCAAGGAGGAGCGTCCGCAGGCGGTCGTCGATCGCTGGCTGGCCGAGGCTCCGGCGGCGCCGATCCTCGTGTTCCACGACGCGAGCAAGCTCGCCGTGCACGCCGCTCGCCGCGAGCCCGTCGCGGCGTGAGGTCGCCGGCCGGCGGCGCCGTCAGCTCACGGTACGGCGTCCGGCCGCCTTGCGGCGGGCGTTGAGCGCCGCCAGCGCGGCCGGCTCGACCGCCAGGAGGCGCACCAGCTGGGAGCCGCTCACTCCGAGCGCCCGCCCGCTCGCCGCCAGATCGTCGTCGAGCCACGCCAGGACGTCGAGCGCCTCGGCGAGCAGCGCCGGGAAATCGGCATGGCGCCCGCTCACCGCCAGCCGCCTGCCGCGGACGCGCGCCCGCCAGAGCGCCGATGGCTGATGGAGCGCCGCCGGCGCGCCGCGCGCGGCGATCGGATCGCGCCGGTGCAGCGCGAGGTTCACTCGCAGCCGGTGGAGGGCGACGGCCCGGTTGAGCTCGAGGCTGCGCCTCTCGCCCGCCTGCGCCTGGATCCCCGTTCCGCGATGGGTCACGCGCACCATCGTGTCGGACTTGTTGCGGTGCTGGCCGCCCGGCCCGGGACCGCGCGTGGTGCGGAACTCGACTTCGCGCAGGAGTTCCTCCATCGGGAGCGCCGCCGGGTGCATGCGCGCCATGCTAGGCGTGCGCGATCCGATAAAAGACCGGCATGGCACCTCCCTTCCCCGCGGCCCGGATCCTCGCGTGCTGCATCGCGTTCCCGGCGGGCGAGCCGCCGGCGCGCGCGCAGGAGGCCCCCCCGGTCGCGGACGCGCGCCCCAACATCCTGCTCGTCACGCTCGACACGACGCGGGCCGACGCCATCGCGCCGTGGGGCCCGGGAGGGGTCGCGCCCGCCTTCGACGCGCTCGCCGCCGAGAGCCTGGTGGCGCTGCGCGCCTACGCGCCGGCTCCGCTCACGTTCCCGTCGCACGCGTCGATGCTGACCGGTCTCTATCCCTTCGCTCACGGCGTCCGCGACAACGACCTCTACCGGCTCGACGCCTCGGCGCGGACGACCGCGCGGCTGCTCCGCGACGCCGGCTGGCGGACCGAGGCGGTCGTGGCGGCCACCGTGCTGCGCGCCAGCACGGGGCTCGCCAACGGCTTCGACACCTACATCGACGTGAAGTACCGCCACGCGCGCAACACGATCCTCAACGCGCGCAGGCCGGCCGACGACGTGAGCAGCCTGGTGCTGGAGCGCATCGCGCTCGACGACCCGCGGCCCTGGTTCATCTGGGCGCACTACTTCGACCCGCACCAGCCCTACGTCGCCCCCGACTCGCCGCCGCGGACCGCGCCGCTCCAGGAGCAGTACGACGCGCAGGTGCGTTTCCTCGACCGCGAGTTCGCGCGCGTGCTCGCCGGCCTCCGGGAGTCGGGCGCGCTCGCTCGCACGTGGATCCTGGTCTGCGGCGACCACGGCGAGGGGCTGCGCATCCAGCAGGAGTTCACCCACTCCTACCTGTGCGAGGAGGGGACGCTGCGCATCCCCCTGTTCGTGCGGCGCCCCGACGGACTCCTGCGCGGCCGGCTCGAGACGCTCGCGACCGCGGCCGACGTCCACCCGACCGTGCTCTCGATCGCCGGGATCCCCCTGCCCGACGCGATCCACGGCCGCGACCTCCTCGCGACGTTCGAGGCCGAGGGCCGAGGCGGCGCGGCGGCGGAGGCGCTCGCCGAGCGGTCGCTCTGGTTCGAGACCTGGGCGGGCTGGCACGTCTACGGCTGGGTGCGCCTCGAAGGCGTCATCGCCGGTCGTTTCAAGTACGTGACCAACCTCCGCGACGAGCTGTTCGACGTCTCCGATCCCCGTGATCCCGGGCTCGAGAAGCACAACCTGGCCGCGGAGCGCCCCGAGGTGGTGCGCGCCCTGAAGCAACGCCTCGCGGCGCTGCAGGCCGAACCGGTGGCGCGCCTCGATTCCGCCGCGCCCAACCTGCCGCAGGAGGAGGTCTCCCGCCTGATGGAGCTCGGCTACATCGCCCGCAGCATCGGCGGCGACGACACCTCGACCAACGGGACCCTCGACCCGCGCGAGCACTACCAGTCGGCCGTGGACGTCGAGTGGGCGCTCGCCGAGGCGGCCGAGGGGCGGTTCGACGGCGCCGTGAAGGTGATCGACGCGGTCGTGCGCAAGTACCCGGGGAACGCGATCTTCCGCGAGCTCCTCGGCAAGATCCTGCTGCAGGCCGAGCGCAAGGCGGCGGCGGTCGAGGCGTTCCGCTCGGCGCTGGAGCTCGACCCCGACCTGGTGGCGTCGAACTTCTATCTCGGGGCGCTGATGCGCCAGGCCGGGCAGGCCGACGAGGCGCGCCGGTTCCTCACCCGGACCGTGGAGCTGTCGCCGGTCCACCTCGAGGGCTGGCTGCAGCTGCGCGCGGTGCACGACCGGGCGCGCGAGTACGACCGGGTCCTGCACGACACCCTCGTGATCATCCGGCTCGCCGGCTCGATGGGCGAGGAGGACGGCGACGCGATCGCGCGGGAGTCGCTCGAGACGTGGCTCCCCAACGTCCTGCGCCGGCTCGCGAACGATCCGCGCCTGCCCGAGCTGGTCGAGAGGGCGATGCAGGAGCTGGCGGAGCCGGCGTCGCCCGCGCAGGAGCGCGCGCGGGAGATCCTCGCGGCCGCGCGGGTCGCGCGCTGACCGGCGCGGCGCCGCGGGTCGCCCGCCGTAGAATCCTCCGCCCGCCCTGGAGATCGGGATCTCGATGCGGCTCGGCGCTGCGCTCGGTTCGCTGCTGGTCGGCGCCGTCGGAGGCGCGGGCGACGGCGCGCCGCCCGGCGCGCAGTCCGCGCCGCCCGCGGTCTGGTACGAGGCTCCCCGTCCCGACGACCCGTCGTTCCCGATCGTCAACGGCCGCGAGGGCGCCGACGCGCAGTGGACGCTCGAGCTGCTCGGCTCGGGCGTGGCGATGATCGACTACGACCGGGACGGCGATCTCGACCTCTACTTCGTCGTGGGCCGGCGGCCCGGCGATCCGGCCGACGCCGCCAGCGACCGGCTCTTCCGCAATCGCGGCGACGGCACGTTCGAGGACGTCACCGAGGCGGCGGGAGTGCGCGAGTCGGCCTGGGGCTTCGGCGTCGCGGTGGGCGACTACGACCAGGACGGCTGGGACGACCTCTTCGTGGCCAACTGGGGTCCCGACCGGATGCTGCGCAACCGCGGCGACGGCACCTTCGAGGACGTGACGGCGCACGCCGGCGTGGCCGACGACGGCTGGAGCACGAACGCGGCGTTCGGCGACGTCGACGGCGATGGCGACCTCGACCTCTACGTGGCCCGCTACTTCCGACACGACGCCGCGCGACCGCCGGGGGACGGCAAGCTCTGCCCCTTCCTCGACCTGATGGTCCCGTGCGGGCCGCAGTGGCTGCCGGCCGAGCGCGATCTCCTCTGGCGCAACAACGGCGACGGCACCTTCACCGAGGCGCTGCACGAGGCGGGCATGGGAGACGTGCGGCCGAGCTACGGGCTCGGCGTCACCTTCTGCGACGTCGACGCCGACGGCCGGCTCGACCTCCTCGTCGGCAACGACAGCCTCCCCAACTTCCTGTTCCGCAGCCTCGGCGGCGGGAAGTTCGAGGAGATCGGCGCGGTCTCGGGACTTTCGGTGAGCATCAACGGCCGCGAGCAGGCGTGCATGGGGGTCGACGTCGCCGACTTCGACGGCGACGGGCGCGAGGACTTCGTCGTCACCAACTTCTCGAACGACTACAACACGATCTACCGCAACCAGGGCGACGGATTCTTCGACGACGTCACGCAGCTCGTGGGGCTCGCCGACGTCGCCTGGTGGACGCTCGGGTGGGCGACGCGCTTCTTCGACGCCGACTGCGACGGCGACCTCGACCTCTTCGTGGCCAACGGCCACGTCTACCCCACGATCGACGGCCGCAGCTCGATGACCTACGCCGAGCTCAACCACCTCTACCTGCAGGAGCGCGGCCGCTTCACGCTGGTCTCGATGGAGGCCGGACCGGGGATGCAGCGGGTGAAGCCGAGCCGCGGCGCCGCGTTCGGCGACCTCGACGGCGACGGCTGGATCGACGTCGTCGTCTCCGAGCGCAACCAGCCCCCCTCGATCCTGCGCGCACGGCCGCGGCCGGGCGTCCACCGGCTGATGGTGGAGCTCGAGCCGGGGGACGACCGCCGGCCGGTCGACCATTCGCTCGTGCGCGCGCGCGTGGGTGACGCGACGATGCTGCGCCGTTCGAACCGCGGCGGCTCGTACAGCTCGTCGAACGATCCTCGCCTCCACTTCGGGCTGGGCGCCGCGGTCCGCGTCGACGAGCTCGAGGTCACCTGGCCCGACGGGGCGAAGCAGTCGATGCGTGACCTTCCCGCCGACCGGCTCGTGCGCATCCGGCGCGGGCAGTCCACGCCGCGCCTGGAGCCGCTGCGATGAAGGGGATCGCCGCCGCCCTCTCGATCGCGGTCGTGCAGCCGGCGTTCACGGCATTCGCCACGGCCGCCACGGTCGCCGCGGCCGCGCAGGAGTCGCCGCGCCCCGCCGCAACGGTGGACGTCGCCGCCGTGAGGAAGGCGATCCAGCAGCTGCGCCGCGGCCAGGACGTCGAGGAGAACCTCGCGCTGCTCCGCGCCGCCGTCGACCAGGTCCCCGACGCCGGATCGTTCGCGCGTGACGTCGGGACGCTGCTCCTGAACGAGAAGCTCTACGAGCCGGCGCAGGGCTTCCTCGAGATCGCGCGCGAGCGCCTGCCGCAGGACGGGGTCGTCGCCCAGCAGCTCGGCAACGCGCACGTCATGCAGCATCACTACGCGGAGGCCCACGAGCACCTGAGCGCCGCCGACCGGCTGCTCCCGCCCGGTCTCCGCCCCTACGTGCATCTCTACCTGTCGATGGTGCTGATCGGCCTGCAGAAGGCCGAGGAGTCGGAGGCGCGCGCCAAGCGGGCGATCGAGGAGGTGCGCGCCTGGAACGCGGCGCAGCCGCCGGGCGCGCCCCGGCTCGACGAGATCGACTTCGAGCTCAACCTCGCCAACGTCTACCAGAGATTCCTGCGCGCGGACGACGCGCTGCGCGTCCTCGACGCGCTCGACGGCAGGCCGATGGAGCAGCGCGACCTCGCCAAGTCGCGACTGGTGCGCGCGCAGATCCTCGAGGCGCGCGGCGACGACGCCGGAGCGCTGGCCGCGTTCGCCCGGCAGCGCGAGCTCGCGCCCGACGACGCGGCCGGCGCCTACGAATTCGCACTCTACCACGTGCGGCGCAACCGCCCGGCCGAGGCGCGCCCGCTCCTCGAGCGCGCGACGAAGCTCGATCCGGAGCACGAGGGCGCGCACTTCAACCTCGCCCGCGTGCTGCTGCGCCTCGGCGAGAAGGAGCAGGGCGAGGCGGTCATGGCGCGATATCACGCGATCCACGGCGCGCGCATCTCCGCCGAGGTCAGGCTGGCGGAGATGCGGCTCCGGCTGCGCGCGCGGCCCGCGCGCTGAGCGCGAGCGCGATCCCGACGGCGATCCACGCCGCGAAGACGGCGATCTGCTCCGGCCAGCTCGCGTCGAGGAAGGTCAGGACGAGCAGGAACGCGCATGCGCACAGCCCGAGGAGCGGGACGGCGAATCGCCCGCCCGGGAGCCGGAACCCGAGCGGGCCGGCCGGGGCGTGGGCGCGCAGGGCGATCACGGCGAGGCAGGTGGTCGTGTACTGCACCAGCACGGCGAGATTGCTGAGGTTGGTGAGCCGGGCGAACGCCTGCTCGCCGCCGAGCGCGTCGACCACGCAGAAGAGCGCGCCGAACAGCGCCGCGAGCGTCGTCGCCGCGACGGCGAGCAGCGGCGTCCCGAAGCGCGCCGAGTGGCGCGCAAACGCCGCCGGCAGGAGCCCGTCCCGGCCGAGCGCCACGAGGAAGCGCGGCGCGCACAGCATCGTGACCGCCGTGAAGCCGAGCATCGAGACGCAGGCGCCCGCGGCCATCAGCCGCTCGCCGCCGCTCCCGAGGAACGTGCCGGCGGCCGCCGCGAGCGGGCGCGCGCCGTCGACCGACGCCAGTCCGGGGAGCGTCCCGACCGCCACCACCTGGACCAGGCAGTAGATCGCGGCGCTCGCGACCAGCGCGATCGTCACCGCGAGCGGCACGTCGCGCCGCGGGTTGCGCAGCTCCGCGGCGGGCACCGGCACGACCTCGAACCCCTGCAGGGGATAGAAGGCGGCGAAGAGCGCGCGCCCGAAGGCGGCGCGGCCGGCCTCGTCGAACGACGCGGGGACCGCGGCGACGCGCTCCCAGTCGACGTGGAGGATCCCCACGCCGACGAACGCCGCGAGCGGAAGCAGCTTGGCGAGCGTCAGGAGCGTCGCCGTCCCGGCGGCCGGCTTCACGCCGACGCAGTTCACGGCGCCGAACGCAACCACCAGGAGCAGTCCGATCGCCGCCGCCGCGCGCGGGGAGCCGGCGGCCGGCACGAAGACGGCGAGGTAGCCCGGGACGGCGGTGGCCACGGCGGCCACCGCCGCCCACATCGAGATCCACGCGGTCCACGCGACGGCGAAGCCGACCCAGCGGCCGAACGCCCGTGTCGCGTAGAGGTAGGGCCCGCCCGCCTCGTCGTGGCGGGCCGACATCGCCGCGAAGCAGAGCGCCACCGTCACCAGCAGGAGCCCGTCGCTCGCGAAGGCGATCCACGACGCCGCCCCGAGCTCGGCGGCGAGCTCGCGCGGCTTCACGTAGATGCCGGCGCCGACGATGTTGTTGACGCCGATGCAGAGGACCGTGAAGAGGCCGAGCTGGCGCACGGCGCCGCGCGCCGGGCCGCCCGCGGGAGGGCCGCTCGTCTGCGTTCGATCCATGCGCCGCCCCACCGCTCCCTGCGATCGAGGCCCGTCGGACCGCCGTCAGCCCTTCCCGGCCTGCTCCGCCGCCGCGGCGGCCGCCGCGCGCTCGCGCGCGCCGCGCCGTCGCGCGCGCACGATCTCGACGATGCCGGGAAGGATCGAGAGGAAGATCACGGTGAAGATGATGGGATGGAGGTAGCGCTCGACGGTGTTGGCGCCGAACCTGGCGTTGATCGCCGCTCCGGCGTAGTAGCCGCCGAGCAGCATCGAGGCGACCCATCCGATGCCGCCGAACACGTTGAACATCGCGAAGCGCGTGTAGTTCATCCCGGCGGCTCCGGCGACCGTCGGCGCGAAGGTGCGCACGATCGGCACGAAGCGGGCGATCACGATCGTCTTGCCGCCGTACTTCTCGTAGAAGGCGTGCGCCCGCTCGATGTGCCGCTTCTTGAACAGGAAGGAGTCGTCCTTCTTGAACAGCGCGGGGCCGAGCCGGCTCCCGATCGCGAACCCGGTGGCGTCGCCCACGATGGCGGCGACCGTCGTCACGCCGAACATGGTCCAGATGCCGATCTCGTCGGGGGTCCCGGCCGTGGACGCGACCACGATCCCCGCCGTGACGAGGAGCGAGTCGCCGGGCAGGAAGAAGCCCACCAGGAGCCCGGTCTCGACGAAGACGATCGTGGCCGTCGCCAGCGTCCCGCCGACCAGCACCAGCCGCTGGATGCCCTCGGGGCTCAGGTAGTCGTGATAGAGATCGAGCAGGAACTCGAGCATTCCGCCCCCGGTTCAGGCCGCCGCGCCGCGGCCTTCCGGCCCGGGCGCCGCGGGATCATGGCCGCCGTCGCGACCGGCCCCAAGCAACTTCGGCCGTTCGCGCGCGAAGAGTGAAAGGACTCGCGCGGGCCTGCGCCGCGATCACGGGCCCTTCGCCGCGCCCACCAGCTCGTCGGCGAGCGCCCGGGCGTCGTAGATGTCGCGGATCGCCATCAGGATGCCGCTCGAGTGAACGGCGACCGCGCGCGCCTGCACGTCGTCGTAGACGAAGCGGTTGGACAGGCTCTCGATGTTGCCGTCGAAGATGAGACCCACCAGGCGGCCGTCGCGCCCGACGACCGGGCTGCCGGAGTTCCCGCCGATGATGTCGGTGGTGCAGACGAAGTTGAGCGGCGTGGCGAGGTCGATGGTCGCCCGCCGCTCGGCGTAGCGCGCCGGCAGGTCGAAGGGGGGCGCGCCGTCGAACGACGCGTGACGGTCGTAGAGGCCGAAGTAGGTGGTCTTCCACGGCACGCGGGTCGTGTTCACCTCGTAGCTCTTCACGGTGCCGTAGGAGAGCCGGAGCGTGAACGTCGCGTCGGGCGGCTGCGTCTTGCCGAACGCCTTGAAGCGCGCGCGCGCCATCGCCTCGCCGTTGGCGACCTCGACGCTCTCGACCTCGTCCTCGTAACGCTTGCGCAGCTCCCGCAGGATCGGATCGACCGTGCGCGCGAGCACGATCATCGTGTCCATGGAGGCGTCGATCGCGGCCTTGCCGCCGTCGAACAGGCGGCGGCGCTCCTCGGGATCGGCGAGGCGCGTCCCCGCGAGCGCGGCCTTCGCGGCCGCGGCCGGCGGCCGTCCGGAGAGCGCCCCCTTCACGAACGGATCGTCCGGCCCGAGCGTCTCGAGCGAGAGCGCGAAGGTCGCCGCGAGCACCACCTCGTCCATGTCGAGGTGGATCGGCGCCTTGGAGAAGAGCGAGTGCTTGAGCGAGTCGAGCCCCGAGTCGCGGAACTCCGGGAGCCGCTCGGTGTTGGGCTTGGGCAGTTCGGCCGCGAGGCGGACCAGCGTGAGCGCCTTGGACGCGACGTCGCCCTGGAGGCGCGACCAGTACTGCCGGTCGGTGAAGGATGCCAGCCGGGCGTAGGCGCCGGCGATCGCCGCCTGCGCCGTCTCGTACTCGGCGAGCGCGGCATCGTCCCCTGCGAGCTTCTCGCGCAGGATGCGCTCCTCCTCCTTCTTGCGGCCGAGGATGCGCGGATCGCGCAGGCCGGCGAGCTCGCCCGTCCGCGCCTTGATCGAGTTCTCGATGCTGAACAGGAAATCCTTGGCGCGGCGCGCCTCCTCGGCGCCTCGCGCCGAGTACTCGGTCAGCGCGCGCGAGAGCGCCGCCAGGAGCCGGAGCGAGCGCGGATAGGTGGTGCCGCGCATGAAGTCCATCTGCGCGAAGGTGCGCAGCCGGTCGGTCGATCCGGGGTGCCCCGACACGAAGACGAGGTCGTTCTCGCCCGGACCGTCGGGATCCCACGCGAGCCAGTGAGCCGGCTGGTAGGGCCTGCCGTCGACGTAGACCCGGAAGAACGCGACGTCCATGTCGTGGCGCGGGTAGCAGAAGTTGTCGAGGTCGCCGCCGAAGAACGCGGCCTGCTGCTCGGGCGCGAAGACCAGCCTCACGTCGGTGAACTTCCGGTAGCGGTGGAGCCAGTACTCGCCGCCGCGATAGAGCGGCACGACGTCGCAGCGCAGCCCGGTCGCCTCGGTCGCCTCCTGCTCGATGCGGGCGATCTCGGCCTTGCGCGCCGTCGCGGCGTCGGCCGCGGAGCTCCCCGGCTTCACGGCGCCGGCCACGCGCGCCGTGACCTCCTCCAACGAGACCAGCACGTTGAGCTCGAGATCGGGACAGGCGATCTCCCCGGCGCGGGACTCGGCGAGGAAGCCGTTCTTCACCAGGTCGCGCTCGGCGGTCGAGATCTTCTGGATCGAGTCGAAGCCGACGTGGTGGTTGGTCATCACCAGCCCGTCCTTCGAGACGAACGAGCCCGAGCCGCCCGAGTTGAACCGGACCGAGCTCAGCCGCAGGTGCTCGAACCAGGCGGCGTCGGGCCGGAAGCCGTGCTTCTCGGCGAGCAGCGCGAGCGGCGGATTGTCGAAGGTCCACATGCCCTCGTCGGCCGCCGCCGGGAGCGCGAGCGCGGCGACGGGCGCGAGGACGAGGGCGGCGCGGAGGCAGCGCGCGCGGATCGGTGCGGCGAGGTTCATCGGGCTGGTTCCTGCGGGAGGAGACGGGGTCGGGAAGGGCGGGAGCATCGGTACGCCGCCGCTCCCTCGCGGTTTCCGCGGGGACGGCGCCCCGCGCGGCGCGGCCGGGGCGGGGGGCGGCACTCTATCGCCCGGCGGCGCGCGCGGCGGCCGCCGATCGGAAGAGCTCGGCGAACGCGGCGATGCCTCCGCTCGCCTGGCCCCAGTCGTAGTTCTCGTTGGGGGCGTGGTAGCCGTGCTCGGGGAGCGACAGCCCGAGGAAGGTGATCGGGCAGCGCAGCAGCTTCTCCATGGTCACGACCGCGCCGATCGAGCCGCCCTCGCGCACGAAGACCGGTTTGCGGCCGAAGCCGTACTTCACCGCGGCGGCCGTCCGCTCGGCCCACGGACCCTCGGTCACGCCCCGGTAGGGGGCGAGCGAGCCCTGCGGCACCACCTCGACGTCGGGGTTCAGCCGGCGGACGAAACGCCGGATGCGCTTGAGCATGCGCGCGGGATCCTGCTTCGGCACCATGCGGATCGAGCACTTCACCTCGCCGCGCGGCGGGACGATCGTCTTGATCCCGGGTCCGGTGTACCCGCCCGTCATCCCGTGCACCTCGAAGGTCGGCAGCGCCCAGATGCGCTTCATCACGTCCATGGCGTCGCGGGTGCGCAGGCTCTTGAACGCGTGGTCCTGCTTGAATCTCGCCACCGAGAAGCCGCAGCGCCGGAAGCTGCGCTTCTCCTCCTTCGAGAGCTTCTTCACCTCGTCGTAGAAGCCGGGGATCTTCACCTCTCCCGACTTCGCGTCGAAGCACCCGGACACGACCTGCATCAGCTCGGCGAGCGGGTTGCGGGCGGCGCCGCCGGTGACGCCGGAGTGCTGGTCGGACGAACCGGTCTCGAGGCGGAGCAGGAAGCCCTGCAGCCCGCGCAGCCCGGTCGAGCAGGCCGGCCGGTCGCGCGCGATCCAGATCGTGTCGGAGACGACGACGCAGTCGGTCCGCAGCGCCCGCGCCTCCGCCTTCACGGCGGCGGCGAACGACGGGCTTCCGATCTCCTCCTCGAGCTCCCAGAGGAACTGCACGTTGCAGCGCGCGCCGTGGTCGAGGGCGTAGCACGCGCCGAAAAGGGCGGTGAGGCCGGGTCCCTTGTCGTCGGTGGTGCCGCGCCCGAGGTAGCGCTCGCCGTCGCGGGTGAAGACGAAGGGGTCGGTCCTCCACTCGGCGGGCTCGCCGCCGGGCTGGACGTCGAGGTGGTTGTAGACCGTGACGGTCGGCGCGGCGGGATCGACGTCGCGGCGGCCGTGCACGATGGGGTTCCCGGCGGTGGGGATCACGCGCGCCTCGAAGCCCGACTCGCGCAGCGTGGCGGCGGCGAGCTCCGCCATCCGGTCGATGTCGGGTTTCCGCGCCGGGTCGGCGCTCACGCTCGGGATCTCGACGAACCGCTGCAGGAGCTCCTCGAAGCGGCCCCGGCTCGCCGCGATGGTCCGGTCGAGGTCGGCGCGATCGAAAGGTGCCGGTTCGGGTGCCACGGCGGCTCCTCCGGGCGGGCACGATAAGCGCGCGGGCGGAAAACGATTCCGCGCTCGGCCGACCCGAGGCGGCTCCGAAGCGCGACCCCGCATTCCGATAAGCCACTCGATTCCCTGACCCGAGGGCCGACGCATGGCGAGCGACAGTCCGGTCGATCGAGCGCGAACGCGCGGCGCAGAGAGCCGTGCAACCGGAGAAGTGTTCCGGCATGCCGTGCAAACTCCACAACGTGGAATAGGCTTGCCCCGCGAGGAGGAGAGGCGACCCGGGAGTCCGCCCGTGATGATGCGTCCGACCGCAGCCCACCGCCGCCACGTCGCCGGCTTCACGCTGTTCGAGATGATGCTGGTGACGGCGCTCATGGTCGCCGTCTTCTCGGCGCTCGCGCTGGGCGTCCGGGCCGGACACACCGCCAACCAGGCGATCGCGCGACGCACCGCGCTCACGATCGTCGCCGACGACCTGATGGACCGCCTCTTCCGCATCTCGTACGGCCAGGCGACCGACGGCGCCGCGACGGCCGCCGAGCTCTCGGCGCTGTTCGACGACGACGAGGACCTCGGAACGGTGACGCTCACCAGCCTGGAGGTCTTCTCGGGCTCGACCGGTTACCAGTTCGAGCTGGCCAACTTCCCGTGGCCCGGGCAGTTCGACGTCATCGTCAGCACCGACCTCAACAACGACGGGGACGAGGCGGACGCCAACGAAGGGACGAACGCCATCTACCGCATCGACATCAACTTCATCCACGCCGACGGCACGACCGAGCGCGTGCTCGAGTGCATGCGCGCGCGGCCCACCGGCTAGGCCGCCCGGGCGCGTCACGACGATGGACCACGACCTGAAGCCTCGGAATCGAACCAACCCACGCCGTCACGGCGTGAAACCCTCTCGCGGGATCGACACCATGAACCGCAGCAAGCTCCAGAAGGGATCCGCGCTCTCGGTCATCCTGATCCTCGCCATGGGCGTGGGATCGGTGGTGACCTCGTTCCTCGGGCGCACGCTGGTCGAGCAGTCTCGCGTCTCGCAGCGGGCGTCGCAGATGCGCGCCTACCGCCAGGCGATGGGGCAGCTCGAGCTCGCCAAGGCGATCATCAACGGGTCGGGATTCGCCGGCACCAACAACATCGCCGTGGCGACGGCGCGGGCGTCGAATCCGCCGGTGATCCCGGGCACGGGCGTCTTCGTCGAGGACGCCGGACCGGCGCGCTGGTACCGCCTGGTGTCGACCGGCGAGTACAACCGCGAGACGGCGGCCACCACGGCCTTCGTGCGCGACGGGACGCCGTACGTCTCCTACAACTACTACGTCGAGGAGCATCCCCTGGGGATCTCCGGGCGGCCGCGCGGGAAGCTGCACACCAACGAGGAGATGAACTTCTACTTCCCCGACGGCTACTACGACGGCTACGTGACCGCCGTCGACGGGTTCGACTACCAGGCCGGCGCGACGATCGCCAACACCACGCTCGCCGGCGGGTCGAATTCGGCCGAGGTGGCCAAGGATCTGCTCGACACCATCGACTTCGCCGCGCTCGCCGCGCAGGCCGCGGTCGTGACGCCCGTGGACCTCGAGGCGGACGTCACGTTGCTCGACGCCAACGTCAGGATCGACCTCTACACCAAGCCGTCGATCGTGCAGGTCCCGGTGACGAAGTTCAAGAAGGTGCAGACGGGCGTCGTCTGGTCGCCGGTCACGGTCACCAACTACGTCAAGCAGTACCAGTGGGTGAACGTGCAGAAGTCGAAGAAGGTGTGGGTGCCGGTCAACCCGGTGAACGAGGGCGGCGTGGACGTGGGCGGTGGCGGCAACGTCACCGGCTACTGGCAGACCCAGTATTACTGGCAGCTCGAGTGGAAGCTGGTGAACGTCCCCAGCGGCACCACGACCGTCTGGAAGTGGGTCGCGACCTACGCCAACGTCCCCTACACCGTCATGGTGAACCAGACGGTAGCTGGCACCTTCGTGTCGACCAACACCTACGCGGCCGCCGATTCGATCTTCTTCATCTCGGACAACGTCCGGGCGCTCGCCGGCAACCTCAACGGCAAGTGCTCGATCATCACGACGCACGACGTCCTCGTGACCGGCAGCCTGCGCTACCGCGACTCGAGCGGCCAGTACGCCTACCTGAACGGGCTCAGCAATGTGCTCGCCTACACCCCCAACCCCGCCTTCGTGCGCAACCACGCGCTCGGCGTGATCGCCAAGGGTGACATCCGCTACGCGCGCACCAGCCCCGCCATCATGGAGGTCAACGGCAGCCTGATCTCGACCAACGGCATGGTGGGCATGGAAGGGATCGTCCTCGACAACGCCGGCAACCCGAGCCTGAGCGGCTCCCAGTCGCTCAAGACGTCGCTGCGCCGGTTCGGGACGATCATGGCCGCGAAGCGTCCGGTCTCGTCGCTCCTGAACAACATGAACCAGGTCATCCACGGCTTCCAGGAGGGGCAGAGCGAGTACGACGAGGGGCTGATCACCTACCTGCCGCCGGGGGCGCCGCAGGAGGACGTGGCGATGTGGCATCCCAACATGCGCGCGTCGGGCGCGAACTTCACCTTCGGCGGGACGGGCGTCTACGACGTCAACTCGGTGACGCCGATCGCCGCCAGCCTGACGCCGATCACCACGGTGCGGAACCAGGTGCAAAACGTGAAGTTCGACTGGGGCTGCACCGGCGTCTGCAACTGACGGCGACCGGATGCGGAATCCGCGAACATCCCCCCGCGCCAGCTCCCGGAGGACCACCACCATGGAAGCACCCGTGCGACGCAGACGGATCGGCGGCTTCACCCTGTTCGAGGTCATGATCTCCACCGTCGTGCTCGCCGTGCTCCTCGACGCGGTCGTGAACGGCGCGATCGCGATCGCGAAGAGCGCGACCTTCGGCGACAAGCGCGCCCGCCTGACGTCCAAGGTCGCGCTCGCCATCGACAAGATGTCGGCCGAGATCTCGATGAGCGGCACCGGCGTCGACCCGACGACCGGCGTGCCCTTCATGACGGTGGGGGGCGTCGAGAACGACGAGACCCTCACGTTCCGGCGCGTGGTGGACTTCGGGATCGTGAACGGCGAACTCGAGCCGATCTGGTCGACCGAGATCGTCTACGAGCTCAACAACTTCACCGTGACCCGGACGCAGGACGGCGCGACCACGGTGATCGTCTCCGGCGCGACGCAGCTCGGCTTCGAGATCAGCCCGACCGGACGGGTGCTGCTCACGCTCGCCGCGACCAGCGACCCCGACGGCGTCGCCCCCGACACGGTGGTGCAGGAGATCCCGATCCCGACCTCGTTCTGACCTGCCCGGCGCGAAGCCGGGCGTGCGCAAGAGCCCCGGATCCCGGCGCACCCGCCAGCGCCGGGATCCGGGGCTCGAGCTTTTGACGGGTGCCGCGCGCGCCTGCGCTCGGGCGCGCGCGCCGCGCCCGTACAATCGCGGCCCCATCATGTCTCCGCGCCCGCCCTGCTACTTCACGACGCCGATCTACTACGTGAACGACCGGCCGCACATCGGCCACTGCTTCACCACGATCGTGGCCGACGTCGCGGCGCGTTTCGAGCGGCTCCTCCGGGGCGCGCCGCCCCCCGGCCGCCCGGGTCCCGGCGCGCCGGCCGGCGAGGTCTTCCTGCTCACCGGCACCGACGAGCACGCCGACAAGGTCGTCACGTCCGCGGTCGAGCATCGGACGACCCCGCAGGAGTGGGCCGACCGCAACGCCGCCGAGTTCGAGCGGGCCTTCGCCGCCATGGGCGTCGCGAACGACGACTTCATCCGCACGACCGAAGCGCGCCACAAGGAGCGCGTCCCCGGCTACATCCGCCGCATGGCCGCACGCGGCGACGTCTACCGCGGCGACTACACCGGCTGGTACGACGCCGGACAGGAGGAGTACGTCACCGAGACGTCCGCGAAGGAGAACGACTTCAAGAGCGCCGTGACCGGCAGGCCGCTCGTGCGGCGCACCGAGCCGTGCTACTTCTTCCGGCTCTCGAAGTACGCCGCGCCGCTCGCCGCCCGCATCGAGGCCGACCCGGCGTTCCTGACGCCCGAGGCGCGCCGTCGCGAGGTGCTCGGCCGCATCCGGCTCGGACTGAACGACGTCCCGATCAGCCGGCCGGTCACCGACGATCCCGCCTCGCAGTGGGGGATCCGGATGCCCGACGACCCGGCGCACCGGATCTACGTCTGGATCGACGCGCTCTTCAACTACCTCACGGCCGTCGACACTCCCGCGCGCCGCCACCTCTGGGGGAATCGGGCCGGCGCGCGCGGGCCGTCGCCGACGGGCGCGCCCCCGTCGGCGACGGTGATCCACCTGCTCGGCAAGGACATCCTCTGGTTCCACGCGGTGATCTGGCCGGCGCTGCTGCTCAGCGTGGGCGAGGCGCTGCCGACCACCATCCACGCCCACGGTTGGTGGCTCTCCGAGGGGCAGAAGATGTCGAAATCGCTGGGCAACTTCATCGACCTCGAGCAGCTCCAGGCCTACGCCCGCCTCCACTCGCTCGACGCGCTGCGCTGGTACCTGGTCACGCAGGGCCCGGTCGGGGCGAACGACGCCAACTTCGCGCACGCGCGCTTCGTCGAGGTCTACAACGCCGACCTCGCCAATGGCGTCGGCAACTGCACCAGCCGCGTGTCGAACATGATCGGGAAGTACTTCGACGGCAGGGTTCCCGTCGACGCCGAGGCGGCGGTCCGCATGGCGCCGCCGGCGGACGGGTACGACTGGCGCGGGCTCGCCGCGTCCGCGGTGGAGCGGGCGGCGGTGGCGGCGCGCGCGCTCGACCTGCAGGGTGCGCTCGCGCAGGGGGTCGAGCTCGTGCGCAAGGTCGACGGCTACGTCAACGTGACCGAGCCGTTCCGGCTGGCGAAGCTGGCGGCGACCGACGCGGGGAAGCGGGCGCAGCTCGCCGCGATCCTGGTCAACTGCGCGGAGGCGCTGCGCGTCGCGGCGCTCCTGCTCGCGCCGGCGATGCCGGCCAAGATGGCGCAGGTGCTCGAGGACTGGTCGAGCCCCGCGCCGGCCGGCGTCGCGCTCGCCGAGCTCGCGCGCCTCGACGGTCCGCACTCCCTGCGGGAGGGCGCGCCGCTGCGCAAGGGTGCGATCCTGTTCCAGCGCATCGAGTCGGACGCGCCGCCGCCGCCCGCCGCCGCGGCGTGATCCCCCGCGGCCGGGGGAGTCACTCGCCGTCGCCGAGGTAGCCGAGCGCGCGCAGCCGCTCGTCGAGCCCCTCGGGACGCTCAAGCCCGCGGACGCGACCGGTCGCGAGCGAGCGGGCGAGCTCCTCGCGCAGCGCGATCTCCTGGTCGAGGCGTCGCTCCAGGTCGGCGACGCGACCGGGCTCCGACGCCGCGCGATCGTCGAGCTCGCGCGGATCGCGGCGCAGGTCGAACAGGCTGAGCTCGACGCCGTCGGCCGTCCGCCGGCGGATCAGCTTCCAGCCGTCGAGCAGCAGCGCATGCATCCGCAGCGCCGAAGTCTCGCAGTGGAGCAGGAGCGGCGGCTCGCTCTCTCCCGGCCGCGTGGCCAGCGCGTCGCGGCCGTGCATCGCCGGGGGGATCGCGCGTCCCAGCCGCGCGAGCAGCGTCGGCGCGACGTCGACGTGGGAGACCGGGGAGTCGATCACCGCGCCGGCGTCGACCCCCGGGCCGCGCAGGATCCACGGCACGTCGGAGACCTCGTTCCAGAGCCAGTCGCCGTGGAACGCCGCGCCGTGCTCGAAGAACTGCTCGCCGTGGTCGGAGACGAGCGCCACGACGGTCGAGGCCGCCAGCCCCAGCGAGTCGAGCTCGTCGAGGAGCCGGCGCACCAGGTGCTCGTCGGTCTGGCGCAGCGCCGCGGCGTAGAGGCGCCGCATGAGGCCGATCGGGCCGCGATCGCCGCGCGTGGCCGCGATCCGCATCCTCCGGACCTCCTCCTGCGACGGCGTGGCGCCTGCGTCGGGAAACCAGCGCTCGAACTCCTGCGCGAGCGGGGCGTAGTCGTGCACCGCGTAGGTGTGAAGCAGCAGGAAGAACGGCGCGTCGGCGTGCTCGCGCAGCCAGTCGATCGCCGGCGCGAGCGGATCGCCCGCCGGGCGACCGCGGTCGTCGGCGAAGTCTCCCGGATCGAGGATCGAGTAGTGGTCGAAGCCGACCCCGAACCCGAAGGCCGGGTCGAAGAAGCCGCCGCCGGTGAACGCGGCGGTCGCGTAGCCGGCGTCGCGCAGCACCTCGGAGAGGAGCACGGAGCGCCCCGTCTCGATCTGCAGGTCGTCGCGGTGCGCGCCGTGCACGATCGGGTGCTGGCTGGTGAGCAGCGAGGCGTGGGAGGGCAGCGTCCACGGCGAGATCGCCTGCATGCGCGAGAAGCGCGTCCCGGCCGCGGCCAGGGCGTCGATGGCGGGCGTCCACCCGCCGTCGCTCCCGTAGCAGCCGACGTGGTCGGCGCGCAGCGTGTCGATCGAGATGACGACGAGTCCCGGCGGACGCCGCGCCGCGTCGTCGCTCGCGAAGAGGACGCACGGCGCGCCCACCACGAGCCCCCCCGTCTCCTCGCCCGACGCGAGCAGCTCGACCGTCGCGCGCCGGCCGGCGAAGCGCTCGAGCGGCGCGACGAGGCGCACGAACTCGCGCTCGCCGCCGACGTCGCGCCCGTCGGCGGCGCGCGTCGCGATCGTCTCGCCGTCGACGCGCAGCGTGAGCGTGCGGGGCGGCGCTTCGTGCGGGTCGGTCGAGCTGAGCAGCAGCTCGATGCGCGGGCGGCGGGCCGGCACCTCGACCTCGATCCTCGCGCAGGTGCCGCCGGCGAGGAGGAGCGCGTCGCACCGGCGGCCGGCGAACCTCACGATGCGCCGCCACGGGAGCTCCGACGCATCGTCGGGGGCGCGCGGGGCGGCCAGCAGGGCGTCCATCAAGGTGCTGCGCACGACCTCGATCCGGTCGATCAGCAGAGCGGCGTCGCCGGGAGTGACCTGGACGCGCAGCCCCTGCCGCAGCGGCTGCGCGCGCACCAGCCGCTCGAGCCAGAGCCAGCCCGGTCCGAGCTCGTCGGCCGGCCGCGCCGCCAGCGACTCGCCTTCGCTCGGCCGGGGTCCGACCTGCAACACGGCGTTGCGGAGGCGCTCGGGGTGCAGCGATCCCGCGAACGTCCGCAGCGGCAGCGCAGCGAGCTCGCCGCCGCGCTGCGCCGGCGCGACCGGACGCACGCGCGCCCGCACGAGCGCCCATTCGTACGGCGCCAGCTCGAGGTCGCGCCGGATCCCCGCCGAGCGGGTGAGACCGGTCGCCGAGAAGGGCGGCACGAGC
>Ga0187893_10003719_pt1 | contig 30249 bp, 28 predicted proteins | sample MA1701074metaG_FD_139574 | JGI IMG/M metagenome (GOLD analysis project Ga0187893, IMG submission 139574) | White microbial mat communities from a basaltic lava cave in the Kipuka Kanohina Cave System on the Island of Hawaii, USA - MA170107-4 metaG ...
CAGGCGCTCGGCGTGCTAAAGCACTTGATCGGACAGTTTCCGCGGCACCCGGCGGCGGTTGAGGCGAAGCGGATGGTGGAGCGGTTAGGACATGGTGACCAGTGACCGGTGACCAGTGACCGGTGACCAGTGACCGGTGACCAGTGACCGGTGACCAGTGACCGCGGCGAACTGGTGACCGGTCACAGGTCACGTTATTCGATTCAGCGGCTCAAATCGATCTTCAAAGTCTCGGGTCCGCGCTGTGTCGATGAGCGGATCGACACGGGCGCTTCCTTCGTCGGCGGCAAGCCACCGATCACATCCGGTGACGGAAAGTACCGGCTCAGTCGCGATTTGACGTTGTCGGCAGGCTGTTTCAGACCGAAGCGCGCGTACGTCGTATACAGGCCGAGCAGGCAATCGGCAATCTGACGCCCGTACTGGGTGCGCAGATTGTCGTCACCGAGCAGCCCGTCGAGCACACGCAGCGCAGCGGCGTCTTCGCGGAATCGCACCAGCCGGCGCACGAGCCGCAGCTGCTCGTCCACCGGCAACGCCTGCAACACGCGCGGCTGGCTCATTGTGAGAAACGCCTTGCGCAACTCGTCGGTCGCGTGCTTGTTGCGCGACCACAGCACGCGCAACGCGGCGTCTTTCAACTCGTCGTTATCCGCGCCCAGCAGCGCTATGTTGAAGCACGCGATCATGTAGTCGACGTTGTGCGGATGGATATCGCACAGCTCGCGATACAGCCGCACCGCGCGCTTGATGTCCAGTCGCGCGGCGGCTTCCTGCGCCTGGCGCAACAACTCGGAACCGCGCTGCCCTCGCTGCTCGTCGCCGAACTCGGCGTCGAGCACCTTGTCGACGCGTTTGCTGTCGCGCGGCCGCAGTGTCCAGGCGATCAATGCGCCGGCCACGAAGCCGCCAAGATGCGCGGCGTACGCGACGCGTGACTGCGGCGTCTGCGCCCATTGGTACAACTCATTGGCGATCCACACGGGTAGCAGGGCCAGCGCCGGAATACGGGCGGTATCGAAGTAGAAGCCGATCCAGTAGAAAACCGGCACGCGCCGCGTTCCGTACAGAACGGCGACCATCGCCATCGCACCGGAAATCGCGCCCGATGCGCCGATCAGCGACGCCGGCGTGAACAGCAGATGCAGGCCGCCGGCGGCGGCGCCGCTTGCGAGGTAGCCCAGCGCGAAACGAAACCGCCCGATGGCCGCTTCAACAAACGGACCAGCCAGCAAAAGAACGATCAGGTTGCCGAGCAGATGACCAAAGTCGCCGTGCAAAAACTGGTGCGTGATAAAGCGCCAGGGCTGGGCGGTGTCCGGCTTGAGCGAGAAGCGATCGGTAAACGCGCTGGCGAGCCTTTCATCAAACGTGCTGCGCTGCTCGAACCAGTCTGCGAATTTCGGATCCGCCGGTGTCACGATCCGCCGCCCCCGCAACTCGTGCATGAAATCCACGTCGCCCTGCATCAACAACAACGCCGGTACCGAACCACGTTCGGCGGGCATCGCCCGCAGATGACTCAGTCGTTCCCGCGAATTGCGATCCGGTTGTGTGGACAGCCACTTCTCATATCGTGGCAGCTCGATAGATGGCAGGTCGGATCTCGTGTACCAGGTGCGGGCTGCTTCGTAGACCGCGGCGTCCCGGCTCTGAAGAAAGAAAAATACGAGCACATTCAGCACGACGAGCGCCAGCGTCACCGCAGGCATCGACCGGGCGCTGAATTTGGTTTGATAGGGCAGGAACAGCATCGATGTTGCGCGGCGTGCGCCGATATACTTCGCGGCCAGTTTAGCGACACGTGTGTCGCAAGCACCGTTGGAATTGCAACCGCGTATCGCCGCCACAAGGCCGATCGTCCCGTCATTTGGGTCAAAGCAAAAGCGGGTCGAAGGCAAGCGGGTCGGGTAAAGCGGGTCCGAGGTAGTCCGATTGTCATTGCTGATCGCCGATAGCCGCCCTGCCGCGCTGCTCGCGCTGGCCGACGGAACGATCTTCCGCGGCCGCAGTATTGGGGCCGAGAGTCAGGGCGCCGAGGGTCAGGCGCTGGGCGAAGTGGTCTTCAACACGGCGATCACCGGCTATCAGGAAATCCTCACCGATCCGAGCTACGCGGGTCAGATCGTCACGCTCACCTATCCGCACATCGGCAATACTGGCGCCAACGCCGAAGATGTGGAGGCGGTTCGTGTTTTCGCGGCAGGACTCGTGGTGCGCGATCTGCCACGCACGTACTCCAGTTTTCGCTCACGCGAATCCCTCGGCGATTTTCTGCGGCGGGAGAACGTTGTCGCCATCTCCGACATCGACACGCGCAAACTGACCCGCATCCTGCGTGACCGCGGGGCGCAAGCCGGGGCGATCCTCGTCGGCACGGACGAAAAGCGGGCAATCGATCTGGCACGCTCGGTGCCCAGCATGGCGGGTCTGGACCTCGCGAAGGTGGTCAGCGTGCCAGCGCCCTACGAGTGGAACGCGAGCGCCTGGCGCCTGGGTGCCGGCTACGGGCAGCGCGGCGACGCGAGGTTTCACGTGGTCGCGTTCGACTACGGCGTGAAGCACAACATCCTTCGGCTGATGGTCGAGCGGGGCTGTCGGATTACGGTCGTCCCGGCCAGGACAGCGGCGTCGGACGTGATTCGGCTCAACCCGGACGGTGTGTTCCTCGCCAACGGTCCCGGCGATCCCGAACCCTGCGTCTACGCGATCGATGCCACGCGGGAACTTGTCGAAAAGTCGTACCCGACCTTTGGCATCTGTCTTGGCCACCAGTTGATGGGGCTGGCCGCCGGCGGCAAGACGCTGAAGATGAAGTTCGGGCATCACGGCGCCAACCATCCGGTACTCGATGTGGAGACCGGTCGCGTGCTGATCACGTCGCAGAACCACGGATTCGCGGTCGATCCGAAATCGCTGCCGGCCAATTGCAAGGTCACGCATGCCTCTCTGTTCGACGGCACGCTGCAGGGATTTCGCCGCACCGACAAACCGGCGTTCTGTTTTCAGGGTCATCCGGAAGCGAGCCCAGGGCCGCACGACGTGGCGTATCTGTTCGACCGGTTTGTGCGGTTGATGGAGGAGCGGCGTGGGTAACGCTGCAAAGATTTCACGCTTTGCGTTGCCAGCGGTCGAGCGGCAGATTCTCCTGGTGCGCGGCCAGCGTGTTCTGTTGGGGCAGCAGCTGGCGGTTCTGTACGGTGTCGAGACGCGCGTGTTGATGCAGGCGGTACAACGCAACCGCGAGCGGTTTCCCGATGACTTCATGTTCGAACTGGACCGCCGCGAGATCGAAAACTTGAAGTCACAAATTGTGACTTCAAGTTGGGGCGGCTTGCGCAAGCCCCCCTATGCATTCACCGAACAAGGCGTTGCAATGCTCTCCAGCGTGTTGCACAGCGAACGCGCCGTAGCGGTCAACATCGAAATCATGCGTGCGTTCGTCAAACTGCGTGCGCTGATCGCCGACCATCAGGATTTGCGTCGCAAGCTGGCATCGCTCGAGCGCAAGTACGACGCTCAGTTCAAGGTCGTATTCGATGTGATTCGCGAGCTGATGGAGCCTGCCGGGCCGCCGGTGCGCAAGCGCCGTATCGGGTTTCACGAGGATGAGCGGGCCGTATGAGCATCGAACTCGTCCGCTCGACGCTGAAAGAAGCCGCCGCCGCGCTTGACGCGTTGCTTGCCGATGATGCAGCGCTGGCGGCGATCGACGCGGCCGGCACATTGCTCGCCGACACGTTCGCGCGCGGCGGTCGCGCCTATTCCTGCGGCAACGGCGGCTCGATGTGCGACGCGATGCACTTTGCCGAGGAACTCACCGGTCGCTTTCGCGACAACCGCGCCGGGTTTGCCGCGCTGGCGATCAGCGACGCCGGGCATCTTTCGTGCGTGGCCAATGATTTCGGCTACGAGCAGGTGTTTGCGCGTTTCCTGCACGCGCATGGCCGCGCAGGGGACGTTCTGCTCGCGATCACCACCAGCGGCACGAGCAAGAACGTCGTTGCCGCCGCGCACGCGGCGAAGTCTCTCGGCATGAAAGTCATCGCACTGACCGGCCGCGCCGGCACGCCGATCGCGACGCTGGCCGATATCGCGATCGCGACGCCGGGCGGCAAATATGCCGACCGTGTGCAGGAGCTGCACATCAAGGTGATTCACATCCTGATCGAACTCGTCGAACGGCGGCTGGCTCCGGAGAACTACAAGTGAACGACCACGCGAAAACAGGGCAAGACAGACCGTGTGAAACTATGGCGACGAGCGGAAATGATGGGCGAACCTATGGCTGCGTTTGACACGAAAGCGGGTCGCGATGGTGCAGACAGCGAAGCAATGCGCCCGGCAAAGTACGAACTGAATCGACGCCGTCTGGTGGCCAAAGCCTCCAAGCGGCGCGAGAAGATGATTGCTTTCGGCTACTACGGTGGGAAGTTCAGCCATCTTGACTTCATCCTGCCGTTGCTTCCGACCAGCTATTTTCACTACTGTGAACCGTTCGCCGGATCCGCTGCAGTAATGATCAATCGGCCGGCTGCCGCGGTCGAGACGTACAACGACCTTGACTCGGAGGTCGCCAACTTTTTCAAGGCGCTCCGCGACAACAGCGACGAGTTGATAAAGCGCATCGCTCTCACGCCTTTCTCGCGGGAAGAGCTCGTCGTCGCCAACTCAGGCGAAGCGATAACCGACGGATTGGAACGAGCGCGCCGCTTCTTTGTGAGAGCCAGACAAACCCGCACAGGACTCGCTCAAACGAGCAGCGAAGGGCGCTGGGCGCACTGCGTACTGACATCGCGCGCAGGAATGGCCGGTGCGGTTTCTCGCTGGCTGGGGAGCGCAGAGGGACTTGCGGAGATTGTGCAGCGGCTCCAGCGCGTGCAGATCGAGAATGCGCCTGCGATCGAGGTGATACGCCGCTATGACTCACCGTCGACATTGTTCTATTGCGACCCGCCGTACCCGCACGAGGCGCGCGGCGACTCTAAGGCGTATGGCTACGAACTGACGGACGAGGGACATCAGGAACTGGCGGCCGTTCTGCATGGCGCCGAGGGCGCGGTTGCAATTTCCGGCTACTCGTGCGAGCTGATGGACCGGTTGTATGGCGACTGGGTGCGTGTCGACGCCCCACCACATTTGTGCAATTCGTCGAAAACAAAACGCATTGAATCGCTCTGGCTCAACTATCCGGTTCCGGAGGAGGCGGCCCTTGTCTTTGCCGAGCAGCAGTTGCCTTTGATTGTCAAAGAGCCGCGCGCCAAGTACTCCGCCAAGAAACGAGATGCCGGCAAAAAGAAAACGCGGTGACCTGGTCGACTGGGAAGCCGCTCAGCGACTGCTGGATACGGTCTGGACTGACGTGAGGGCGAAGGCCGAAAGATCGCCGGAGCATGAACATGTTGGCGACACGAACCTGCGCCGCGCAATCGCCGCGAGCATCAATCATCCGCAAGTCAGCTACAGGTTCTGCCTGCCGGTCCAGCTCCTTGGAAAGATGGTCAATCCCGATCTCGATGCGCTCGCATTGCAAAAGGGCGGTGACGCTACCGGTGCTCGCGGATGGGACGCACGATCCTTGGCTTCGAAGGTCGTCGCGCCGTTCAACCTTGCTCAGGAAGGAGTTCTCGGGACGGCGAACGATCCGTATGTCGGAAACGCGATGCGGATCCCCCGCATGCTTCGAACCGACACCAGCAAGAGGGACAGAGCAGGGTGGAGTGCGCTGATCGACGTCCTTGAGCAGGTCGAAGCGAAAAACGATCTGCTGTTCACGACAGCGGTCTTCAGCCAAGTGCTGCTCGAATTCCACCGTCGGCAGACTCAGTTTCGATTCAAATACGCGGTTCCGCCTCGAGTCAGCCTGGACGGTGCTCTCGGCATCGCGCGCCAATTTCTGTTGGAAAAATCAGGAGGTGACAGAGCTCTGGCACTTGCGGGGGCGTTGTTTGACGTGATCGCACAGCGTTTTCACTTGTTCAAGAGAGTGAACCGCGCACGAATCAATGCAAGCGACGCAGCGTCCGGTCAAGCGGCTGATTTGGAATGCGTGGACTCGGATGGTCGCGTCGTCTTGGCGGTAGAAGTCAAAGACCGCGCGCTGACGTTGGCAGACGTTGAAGGAACGATCACAAAAACCCGCCATCGGGCAATCACCGAAGTGTTGTTCGCGGTCACCACGGCCAACGATGCGGAGGAGCGTTTGATTGAAGGTCGTGTCGCGAGCGCTTTCGCGACCGGCCAGAATCTGTATCGAACCGACCTGTTGGAACTGGCGAAGGCTGTCCTCACCCTGGCAGGAGAAACCGGTCGTGTCCTCTTTCTTTCCAGGGTCGGCGAGCATCTGAACGAATGGAATACCCAGCCAAGGCACCGCCATGCATGGAAAGTTCTGTTGGAGTCGCTTTGAGATGCCGAAACGCACCGACCTCTCAAGCATCCTGATTATCGGCGCCGGTCCGATCGTCATTGGCCAGGCGTGCGAGTTCGACTACTCCGGCGCGCAGGCGTGCAAGGCGCTGAAATCCGAGGGTTACCGGGTCGTGCTCGTCAACAGCAATCCGGCGACGATCATGACCGACCCGGGCACGGCCGACGTCACCTACATCGAGCCGATCATCTGGCAGGTGCTTGAACGCATCATCGCGAAGGAAAAACCTGGCGCGATTTTGCCGACGATGGGCGGACAGACCGCGCTCAACTGCGCGATGGAGCTGTGGCGAAACGGCGTCCTTCACAAGTACGGCGTTGAATTGATCGGTGCGTCGCCCGCCGCGATCGAGAAAGCCGAAGACCGCCAGAAGTTCAAGGAAGCGATGACGCGCATCGGGCTGGCGTCGGCGCGCTCGGGCATCGCTCATTCTGTCGCCGAGGCGCAATCGGTGCAGGAGACGATGGGATTTCCGATCGTCATCCGTCCGAGTTTCACACTCGGAGGAAGCGGCGGCGGTGTCGCGTGGAACCAGCAGGAATTCGCCGACATCTGCGCGCGTGGACTGGATCTGTCGCCGACCAGGGAACTGCTGGTCGAGGAATCGTTGCTCGGCTGGAAAGAGTTCGAAATGGAGGTTGTGCGCGACCGCGCGGACAACTGCATCATCGTGTGCTCGATTGAAAACGTCGACCCGATGGGAATCCACACGGGTGATTCAATCACGGTGGCGCCGGCGCAAACGCTCACCGACAAGGAATACCAGTTGATGCGCAACGCAGCCGCGGCGATCCTGCGCGAGATCGGCGTCGACACCGGTGGCAGCAATGTGCAGTTCGCGATCAATCCCGACGACGGTCGCATGGTCGTCATCGAAATGAACCCGCGCGTGTCGCGCTCGTCCGCGCTGGCGTCGAAGGCGACCGGATTCCCGATCGCCAAGGTCGCCGCGAAACTTGCGGTTGGGTACACGCTCGACGAACTGCGCAATGAGGTGACGGGTGGCGCCACGCCCGCCTCGTTCGAGCCGACCATCGACTATGTGGTCACCAAGGTGCCGCGTTTCGCGTTCGAGAAATTTCCGCTCGCCGACCCGCGCCTGACCACGCAGATGAAGTCCGTCGGCGAAGTGATGGCGATCGGCCGCACCTTTCAGGAGTCGCTGCAAAAGGCGCTGCGCGGACTGGAGGTCGGCGCCGATGGTTTTGACCCGCATTCCGCGGACCGCGACGAAATCACGCGCGAAATCGGCGATGCCGGGCCGGCGCGGCTGTGGTTCGTCGCCGACGCTTTCCGCGTCGGAATGACGGTCGCGGAAGTTCACAGCGAAACGCGCATCGATCCGTGGTTTCTCGCGCAGATCGAAGAACTGGTGCAAATCGAGCAGCGCCTGCAAGGTCGAAGCCTGGCGCAGCTCACCTGCGACGAACTGCGCTTTCTGAAGCGCAAGGGCTTCTCCGATCGCCGCATTGCCCGGCTCGTGGCCGCCAGGGCTGCCGAGGTCCGTGCCGCTCGCATCAAACACGGCGTGCGGCCCGTGTACAAGCGGGTCGATACCTGCGCCGCGGAGTTCGCCACCACTACGGCGTACATGTATTCGACCTACGAAGATGAATGCGAGGCGCAGCCGACACAGAAGAAGAAGGTCATCGTGCTCGGCGGCGGGCCGAATCGAATCGGGCAGGGCATCGAGTTCGACTACTGCTGCGTGCATGCGGCGCTGGCGCTGCGCGAGGACGGCTTCGAGACCATCATGGTCAACTGCAACCCGGAGACCGTGTCGACCGACTACGACACATCCGACCGCTTGTACGTCGAGCCGCTGACGCTGGAAGACGTGCTCGAAATCGTCGACACGGAAAAGCCGTTCGGCGTGATCGTTCAATACGGCGGCCAGACGCCCCTGAAGCTCGCGCGCGATCTCGAAGCCAACGGCGTTCCGATCATTGGCACGTCACCCGACTCGATCGACATCGCAGAAGATCGCGAGCGCTTCCGGCAATTGCTGATGAAGCTCAAGCTCAAGCAGCCACCGAACCGCACCGCCCGCAACGAGGAACAGGCGCTGCTGCTGGCCGATGAAATCGGTTATCCGCTGGTCGTGCGTCCGAGCTACGTGCTGGGCGGCCGCGCGATGGAGATCGTGCAGGATGGCAAGGACCTGGAGCGCTACATGCGGGAAGCGGTCAAAGTCAGCAACGATTCGCCGGTGCTGCTCGACCGCTTTCTCGACGACGCGATCGAAGTCGATGTCGATTGCGTCGCCGACGGAGAAGAGGTCCGCATCGGCGGCGTGATGGAACACATCGAACAGGCGGGCGTGCACTCGGGCGACTCGGCGTGTTCGCTGCCGCCGTATTCGCTCGCGCCCGCCATCGTTGAAGAGTTGAAACGCCAGACGGTGTTGATGGCGCGGTCGCTGAAGGTCGTCGGCTTGATGAATGTTCAGTTCGCGGTGCAGGACGGCACCGTGTACGTGCTCGAAGTCAATCCGCGCGCCTCGCGCACCGTGCCCTTCGTATCGAAAGCGACCGGCGAGCCGCTGGCGAAAATCGCTGCACGCTGCATGGTCGGTCGCACGCTCAGACAACAAGGCGCAAGGGTCGAAGTGGTCCCGCCGTACTACGCGGTCAAGGAAGCGGTATTCCCGTTTGCGAAGTTTCCCGGCGTCGATCCGCTTCTCGGTCCCGAAATGCGCTCGACCGGCGAGGTGATGGGCGTCGGGCGCACGTTCGGCGAAGCGCTGTGCAAATCGCAACTGGGTGCGGGCGCCGGGCTGCCCCTCGAAGGAACGGTTTTTCTGAGCGTGAAGGACAGCGACAAGCCGCGCACGATTGAAGTGGCGCGGCTGCTGCACGATATGGGTTATTCGCTGGTCGCCACGCGCGGAACTGCGGCCGCGATCGAAGCCGCCGGTGTTCCGGTGAAAGCAGTCAACAAGGTCAAGGACGGGCGGCCGCATGTTGTCGATCTGCTCAAAAACGGTGAAATCGATCTGGTGATCACGACGGTCTCCGAAAATCGCGCGCAGATCGCCGACTCGCGGTCGATACGAACCACGGCGCTGGCGCAGCGGGTCACCTACTACACGACGATCGCCGGCGGTCGCGCCGCCATCGAAGGCATCAAGGATCTCGACGCGCTCGAGGTATACGACCTGCAATCGCTGCATCGAACGCTCGTCGCGCCGACTCACTGAGGAAGCTTCATGCCGATTCCGATCACCGCGCGCGGCGCGGAGCAACTGAAAGCCGAGTTGCAGCGTCTGCGATCGACCGACAGGCCGGCCGTCATCCAAGCGATCAAGGACGCGCGCGAGAAAGGCGACATCACAGAGAACGCGGAGTACGAAGCCGCGCGTGAGCGTCAGGGATTCGTCGAGGGACGCATTCAGGAGCTCGAAGGAAAACTGTCGAGCCTGCAGATCATCGACCCGGCCACCGTCGACGGCGGCGGGCGTGTGGTGTTCGGCGCCACGGTCGAACTGGAAGATTTGACCGCGCGCGAACGTGTGAAGTACCAGATCGTCGGCGACGATGAAGCGGACATCAAGGCAGGGCTGATTTCCGTTTCAAGTCCAATTGCGCGCGCGCTGATCGGCAAGATGGAAGGCGATGTGGTCGAAGTACGCGCGCCCGGCGGCGTGCGCGAGTACGAAATCTTCGAAGTGGCCTACGTGTAACGGTGCGGCCGCGCGGACCTTCTCCCCTCTGCTTCCGCAGGAGCTGGGAGAAGGGCTCGCGCAAATCAACGCACTGCTCGGCGAACCTGCCTTCAATTCAACGAGCATCCGCGACGGCCCGCACCGGCACCGCCGCCACCGAGGCAAAGCCCAGTTCACCGGTCGGAATCTGGCCGTTGGCGCGCGCGAGCGCGAGTTCGGCCAGCACTTCGGCGCGAGCGCGCGTCGAAGGCGTCGCTACCACGACCGTGCCAATTTCGCCGTTGGGAATCTGACCCAGCGCGCGCGCCTGGGCTAACTCGGAGAGGACTTGAGCGCGGGTCCGAGTCGACGGCGTCGCTTTGACGTTCAAGATCTCGCCGACCGGAATTTCCCCGCTTGCCCGCGCTTGGGCGAGTTCGGCCAGCACCTGGGCACGGCTGGTCTGGGCGACGGCAGGAAAACCGAAAGCGGTCAGCAGGACGGTCGAAGTAACAACGAGAACGGGTTTGAAAATCGCTTTCATGATGGCTCCTTGTGGGTTGGTCGCGCGTGTTGCGTCGACGGGGCGTATTGAAGCCGCGTCATGTATTGCCGGTTTGTCGATTGCAGGGAAAGTTGTATCGGTCGTTCGCGGGGCGCGGAATCGATACGTGCCGGCGGACCGCCGATACACGCCGATACGATTCGGTCGCGTTCGCCGCGTGACGTTGACGCGCGCTTGCGGTTAAATCCTCCGTATGCAAGCGCATGACACTGACACCGACCATGTTCTGATCGTCGACGACGATCCGGACATCCGCACTCTGCTCGCCGACTATCTGAGCAAGCAGGAGTTGCGCGTCACGTGTGCGGCCGATTCAAAACAGGCGCGCGCGACACTCGGCCGCGCGCCGGTCGACGTGATCGTGCTCGATCTGATGCTGCCGGGTGAAGACGGGCTGGCGCTTTTCCGCGCGTTGCGCGCCACGCCGGCGCACGCGCAGATTCCCGTCCTGATGCTGACCGCGCGCGCCGACGATGTCGATCGCATCATCGGACTTGAACTGGGCGCCGATGATTACCTGACCAAGCCTTTCGTGCCGCGCGAGCTCGTCGCGCGCATTCGCGCAGTGCTGCGGCGTGCGCGCATGTTGCCGCCGGGAACGGCGCGGCCGGAGTCCGCGCGCTATCTCGCTTTCGGCGAGTGGCTGCTCGACTCCGTCGAACGGCAACTGATCGCGCGCGGCGGCACCGTGACGCTGCTGCAGAGCGCCGAATACGCGTTGCTGCGCTTTCTGCTCGACCAGCCGAACCGCGTCGTCAGCCGCGACCAGGTGTTGATCGCGCTGGCGGGGCGCGAAGCGGAACCGTTCGATCGATCGATCGACCTGCGCGTCAGCCGCCTGCGCCGTCAACTGGGTGACGACGCGCGCGAGTCCGCGTACATCAAGACGGTTCGCAACGAGGGGTATGTCTTCAGCAAGGTCGTGACGCTTCACGCCGCGCGTCCAGCGGAGTTCGACGCGGGAGTCCGGCGATGAAGTCGCTCGCCGCTCGCGTCTTCGCGATCCTGCTGATCGCCACTGTCGCGATCCAGGTGGCGAGCTTCGGCGGGATGCTGAAGTTCATCGGCCGCGACGTACACCGCGACATGTACGAGTTCATGGCGGCCGATCTGGACTTCGTGCGTAACTTCCTGCTTAGCCAACCGGTCTGGGAGCGCGACGCGTCGCTGGCCGGGCTGAACCGCGGCTACTACCGATTGGTCCTGCAGCCGGCCGGGACCGTGAATCCGTCGCACGACAACAGCAAGTTGCGCGAAACGGTGGCGCTGGTGCAAAGCAAGCTCGGGCCCGGAGTGCCAGTGCGGCCGATCGCGATCGAAGAGGGTGGCAAACATGTGCCGGGCCTTGAATTTCCGGTCGACGGTGCGCAGACGCTGCTGGTTCTGTTTGCCGACAAGGAAATGCCGTTCGCTCCGCCTCCGATCCGCGTGATACTCGCGTATCTGCTGGCGGTAGCGCTGGCGACCGTGCTGGCGGCATGGTTCGCCGTGCGGCTCGCGACGCAACCGCTGTCGCGCATGGCCGCCGCGGCGCGCGCGCTCGGCGCCAATCTGAACGCGCCACAAATCCCGGAGGCGGGACCGACCGAAGTGGCCGGCGCCGCGCGCGCGTTCAACGCCATGCAGCGCGCGATCCAGAAGCACCTCGACGAACGCACGCAGATCCTCGCGTCGATCTCGCACGACCTCAAAACGCCGCTGACGCGATTGCGCCTGCGCGTGGCCAACGTGACGCCGGTGGAAAGCCGCGCACGGCTCGAAGCCGACATCGATGCGATGAGCGCGCTGATCCAGGAAGGGCTGGACTACGCGGCCAGCGAGAAACTGCGCGAGCAACGCGCGCCGCTCGATCTGAACCGGCTGGTGGAAGACATCGCCGAACGCGGCGGCGACACCGGCCACCGCGTCGAGACGAGTGGGCGCGTCGACAAGCCGTACGAATGCGCGCCGCGCGCGCTCGAACGCGCGATCCAGAACCTGGTCGACAACGCCGTCAAGTACGGCGGTCGCGCACACATCCGTCTGCAAAACGGCGCCGATCATGTCGAGATCCGCGTCGAAGACGATGGACCGGGTATGCCCGAAGAACTGCTGCACAAGGCCTTCGATCCGTTTTTTCGCGCCGAGCACTCGCGAAGTCGTGAAACCGGCGGCACCGGCCTCGGGCTCTCCATCGCGCGCAATCTGGTGCGCGCGCACGGCGGCGATATTCATCTGGAGAACCGCGCGGCCGGAGGACTGACCGCGCGCGTTGTGCTGCCGCTAGACGTCGTTGCAGGTTGACGCCAGGCCCCGTCGTGTACCACTCGTTGAAGCGGCGAGCGCCGATCGAAGGATGAACATGACACAAGTCGCCAAACCGCCGAGCGATCGCGACGCCATCGAATCTGTCGTGCGACGTTATGCCGATGCGTGGAAGAACAACGACCTGAAGGTGATCGTCGACAGCTACCACGATGAGGTCGTGTTTCACTATTTCGGACGAAGCCCGCTGGCGGGCGCGCATCGCGGCAAACCGGCTTGCCTCGCGTTGCTCAAGCAGGTCCGGGAACGAACGAATCGGCAGTTGATTGGAATCCGGGACGTGCTTGCCGGCGATGAGTACGGAGCCATCGTGGCGCGCGAACGCTTTGTGCGGGATGGACGAGCGCTGGAACTGGACCGTGTTCTGCTGTATCGCGTGAGCGATGGCAAGCTCTTGGTGTGCTGGGTCTACGACGAGGATCAGCGGGCCGTGGACGAGTTCTGGTCCTGAGGCCGGCTCGCGCCGGGCTTCGGCCGATACAAAACCAGCACTTTCCCGATCATCTGCACGCGCGCGGCGTTGAGTTTCTCGGCGACGGTGAAAAAAATTCTTTCACGTTCACCGCGATCGTCGCCCGGCGCGCGTACCTTGATCAGCCCGTGCGCGTAGAGCGCACGATCGATCTCTCGCATCACGGCATCACTCAAACCGGCGGCGCCGAGCAAGACGACCGGAGAAAGCGCGTGGGCTTGTGCTTTCAACGCAAGTCGTTCAGCGCGATTGAGGATCAACTCGGGCATTCAGATATGGTTGGGGACAGAGCTCTGCGCGCTGCGCGCTCCAAGGTCTGTCCCGCAAGAGGCTAAGCTAAACCATGCTGCCAGCCAAAAAGAAGCATCGCTCGAACCCCGAGTGGATCCGCCGCCACATCACCGATCCGTACGTCAAGGAAGCGACCAAGCTCGGCTACCGCTCACGCGCTGCTTTCAAACTGATCGAGATCGATGATCGCGAGCGCCTGCTGCAACCGGGCGTGGTCGTCATCGATCTCGGCGCCGCGCCGGGTAGCTGGACGCAGGTGGTTGTCGAGCGATTGAAGGGGCGCGATCGAACGATGGGCGGCAAGATCATTGCGCTGGACATGCTGCCTATGGATCCGCTCGACGGTGTCTCCTTCATTCAAGGGGACTTCCGCGAAGACGGGGTGGCTGCGCAGCTTGCGGTCGCCCTCGGCGGCGCCAAGGTGGATGTAATTCTGTCGGACCTTGCGCCGAATCTGTCGGGAATCGCACCGGCGGATGCAGCCCGCAACGCGCACCTGGCCGAACTGGTCACGGACTTCGCACTCCGGCACCTGGCGTCCGACGGGGCGCTGGTATTGAAAGCGTTTCAAGGCAGCGGCTACAGCCAGATCGTTGAGGGGCTCAAACGCTGCTTCAAATCGGTGGTCGTGCGCAAGCCGCCCGCCTCGCGTGCCGAATCGGCTGAAACCTATCTGGTGGCAAAGTGTCTGAGAAAACCGGGACCGAAGGCTTGAAACAGGACAGCCCCATCCCCATTCGAAGCCTAGAATCCCCCGCACCTTCCCGCCACGCGCCGGGCACCTCTCAGGAGACGGACCTTGAATAACAGCATGTTCGCGAAAGCCGCCATCTGGATGGTGATCGCGCTCGTTCTCTTCACCGTCTTCAAGCAATTCGAGGGTCGCCAGCGGCCCGGTGAAAGCTATCTGTCCTACTCCGACTTTCTGGCTGAAGTGAAGTCCGGCCGCCTGAAGAACGTGACGATTCAGGAATCCGGCGTCACGCCAGAGGTGGTAGGGGTGACGCAGGACGACCGCCGCATCCGCACCGTGGCCACGGTGCTCGACCGCGGCCTGATGGGTGATTTGATCAACGCCGGCGTGAAGGTCGATGTGAAGCCGCGCGAAGAACAATCGCTGCTTACGTCGATTTTCGTGTCCTGGTTCCCGATGCTGCTGTTGATCGGTGTGTGGATATTTTTCATGCGGCAGATGCAGGGCGGCGGGCGCGGCGGCGCATTCTCGTTTGGCAAGAGTCGCGCGCGCATGGTCGATGAGTCGAACAACAACATCACTTTCGCCGACGTGGCCGGCTGCGATGAAGCCAAGGAAGAAGTGCAGGAGCTCGTCGAGTTTCTGCGCGACCCGTCCAAGTTCCAGAAGCTGGGCGGCCGCATTCCGCGCGGCGTGTTGATGGTCGGCTCTCCCGGCACCGGCAAGACCTTGCTCGCCAAGGCGATCGCTGGCGAAGCCAAGGTTCCTTTTTTCTCGATTTCCGGTTCGGATTTCGTCGAAATGTTCGTCGGCGTCGGCGCGGCTCGCGTGCGCGACATGTTCGAAAACGCCAAGAAGCACGCGCCGTGCATCATCTTCATCGACGAAATCGACGCGGTCGGCCGCCAGCGCGGTGCCGGTCTTGGCGGCGGCAACGACGAGCGCGAGCAGACGCTTAATCAGATGCTGGTGGAAATGGACGGCTTCGAAACCGGCCAGGGCATCATTGTGATCGCCGCCACCAATCGGCCAGACGTACTTGACCCCGCGCTGCTGCGCCCGGGCCGCTTCGACCGGCAAGTGGTTGTGCCGCTGCCCGACATCCGTGGCCGCGAGCAGATCTTGAACGTTCACATGCGCAAGGTGCCGATCGGCGCCGATGTGAAGGCCGACGTGCTGGCGCGCGGCACACCGGGAATGTCCGGCGCGGACCTAGCCAATCTTGTCAACGAAGCGGCGCTTTTCGCCGCGCGCCGCACCGCGCGCGTGGTGGAAATGGAAGACTTCGAAAAGGCCAAGGACAAGATCCTGATGGGCGCCGAGCGCAAGTCGATGGTGATGTCCGAGGAGGAGCGCAGGAACACGGCGTATCACGAGTCGGGCCACGCGATCGTCGCCAAGCTGTTGCCGAAATCCGACCCGGTGCACAAGGTCACGATCATCCCGCGTGGCCGCGCGCTCGGCGTCACGATGCAGCTGCCCGAGCAGGATCGCTATGCCTACGACCGCGATTACCTGCTGACGCGCATCGCGGTGCTTTTCGGCGGCCGTATCGCCGAGGAAGTGTTCATGAACCAGATGACGACCGGCGCATCGAACGACTTCGAACGCGCCACACAGATGGCGCGCGACATGGTCACGCGCTACGGCATGAGCGATGTGCTGGGTCCGATGGTGTACGCGGAAAACGAAGGCGAGATCTTCCTCGGCCGCTCGATCACCAAGACGACCAACATGTCCGAGGAGACCATGCGCAAGGTCGATTTGGAAATCCGCCGCATCATCGACGAGCAGTACGCGATTGCGCGCAAGCTCATTGAAGATAACCGCGACAAGGTCGAGGCGATGGCGCGCGCACTGCTGGAACTCGAAACGATCGACGCCGAGCAGATCGACGACATCGTCAACGGTCGTCCGCCGCGGCCGCCAAAGACAACCGGATCGGTACCGCCTGCCGGAGGAAAGCCTGCGGCCGGCAGCGTCGAAGGCGCGGCGCAACCGGCCTAGGGCCGTTAAGCGTTAAGCGTTGAGCGTACCCCGCTCAACGCTAAGCGCTCAGCGCTGAACCCACATCAGAGAATCCCGCGGCGGTGTCGGCCGCCCAATCCGACGCCTGCACTGCGAGTTCGGTCACTTGATCGATCTCTGCGCCGATCGCTGCGCACGCCACCGTCAATCGGGGCTCGTCGTTCGATTCCACCGCCAGCGCAATTTCCAGATACGGCCGCCACGGCCCGGTCTCGGCGAAGATTGCCGCGGTCGCGTGCGCCGAAACCGGCACCTGCGCGAGCGCAACTTCCAGTGGCACATCGAGAATCGCGCCGAGGAGCGAAAACGCGCCGGTCATGAAAAGTTCTTCGGGCGGATCGCCGCGCGCGGTTGATCGCGCCAGCAATTCCATCAATCGCCCGCGCGCCAGCGCCGCTTCGTGCAGCGTGCGGGCCAGCGGCGTTTGCGAATCGGCCGAGACCAGCAGCACACCGAGCCACCGATACAAGTCATCCGAACCCAGCAGCAGGATCGCTTCCTCTATCGATGAGCGAGTGCGGCGGCGACCGAACACGGCACCGTTCAGATAACGCAGCAGGCGATACGACAGCGCAACATCGCTCTTGACCAGCTCCGCGATCTCACGCGGCGCACGCCCGGCCACGAGTGCCGACATCAAGTTGGCGGCGCTCGCGGCCTCCGGTGACGGCTGCTTGCGGCGCGGCGTCCGGGTCGTATTGACGAAGTGGCCGGCGCACAGATCGATGCTGCTTTCCAGCGCAGCCACCATCGCTTCCATCGACGGCAAGTCGGTCATCAGCCAGCGCCGGCGGTCGGCGGGCTCGCGTTGAATCGACGGCCGGTTCGGTCCTGCAACAATCACCATGTCGGCGCCCTCGGCCCACGGCGTGTCGAGCGGTGCGGCGATGCACGCCCGCTCCGAGCGCAGCCGTTTTGCAAAAGGGGTCAGCGATTCGCCGAGCGTGCCGGCCGCCCCCTTGTCGATCAGCAGGAATGTGCCGGCCGGCAGGTGCTGCGTCCACGTCGGGTCGCGAAACGCGCCGAAGGGCGCAACCACTAGGCCAATGCGACCGCTGTCCACCACCGCGCGCGCCGCCTGCGTCAACGCGAAGGCATAGGTCGCGTAGACCGACGGTGGTGTGTCGGGACGATCGAGCCGCTCGGCCTGGCGCGGAGCGACGCGTAGTTCCCAGCCGGCGATCTCGCCGGCGCGTCCGATCAAGGGCTGGCGTGCGAGCAGCTTCCATGCGATCGGCGGTCGCCCCGCTGCGGTGATGTCGCTGCGGGATACGACCGGCGCATCTGCGCCAGTCTCTTCAGAGGGCTGGCGCCACCAGGCGGCGAGTTTCTTCAGCACGGTTCGTTCTCTCTCGGCACCTAGAATGCAGCCTCACTGAAAAACACGCAACCGAGATGCAGCGCGCTCCTTCGTCAGAGATGGTGTGGAAGTGCGGCGCATTTCGCCTGTCGCTCGCGCGACCCCTGATCATGGGCATCGTCAACGTGACGCCCGATTCGTTTTCCGACGGCGGAGAATTCTTCGCCGCCGCCGCGGCGCGTGCGCAGGCGCAACGTCTGATCGATGAGGGGGCCGACATCATCGATATCGGCGGCGAATCGACTCGCCCAGGGGCCGCCGCAGTTTCGGTCGACGAGGAAAAGCGCCGCGTCGTGCCGTTGGTCGAAGCGCTGCGCGATTCGGGGGTACCGATCTCCGTAGATACCAGCCAGCCCGAGGTCATGCGCGCTGTGCTTAACGCGGGCGCGGCAATCATCAACGACGTGCGCGCGCTGCAGATGCCGGGCGCGCTTGAGACGGCAGCCGCGTCGGACTGCGGGGTTGTGCTGATGCACATGCAGGGCACACCGCAGACCATGCAGGACAATCCACGCTACGACGATGTGGTCGGCGAGGTGGCGGATTTTCTCCGGCAGCGGCGCTCCGCGACAGTTGCCGCGGGAATCGCGCCCGATCGCATCGCGCTTGATCCTGGATTCGGTTTCGGCAAGACGGTCGAGCACAACTACCGCTTGCTGGGCCACCTGCGCGAGTTTGCTGCGCTTGACGCGCCGCTCGCGATCGGTATCTCGCGCAAGGGCATGCTGAAGAATGCGACCGGGCGTAGCGTCGGCGACCGCGCAGTTGCTTCGGCAGCAGCAGCGCTGATCGCTGTTCAAGCCGGCGCGCACATCGTCCGCGTGCACGATGTTGCCGCCACGCGCGACGCGCTGGCGGTGTGGCGGATGACGCAAGAATTTTCGGGAGAAAAACAATGACGCGCAAATTCTTCGGCACCGACGGCATGCGGGGAACCGTGGGCAAGGATCCGATTACGCCCGGCTTTGTGATGCGGCTGGGGCAGGCGGCGGGGCGCGTGCTCGCGCAGGCCGAGGGCGGCTCTGGCCGTCCGACCGTGCTGATCGGCAAGGACACGCGCATTTCGGGCTACATGCTGGAGGCCGCGCTCGAGGCCGGCTTCTCCAGCGTCGGCGTCGACGTGGTGTTGTGCGGGCCGTTGCCAACACCGGCGGTTGCATATCTGACCCGCGCGCAGCGGCTCACCGCGGGCGTCGTCATCAGCGCTTCGCACAATCCGTATCCGGACAACGGCATCAAGTTCTTCTCGGCACGCGGAATGAAACTCCCCGACGAGATCGAGCAGGCCATCGAAGAAGAGATGAATCGCCCGCAGACCTGTGTTGAGTCGAAGAACCTGGGTCGCGCGCGCAGGCTGGACGACGCGGGCGGCCGCTACGTCGAGTTCTGCAAGAGCACCTTTCCGGTCGATCTTGACCTCAAAGGAATGAAGATCGTGCTCGACTGCGCGCACGGCGCCGCGTATCACGTTGCGCCCGAGGTGTTCCACGAACTGGGCGCCGAAGTTACCGCGATTGGCGCCAGCCCGAACGGATTCAACATCAATGACGGCGTTGGCGCGGTTCACGCCGGCGAACTGGGTGCGCAGGTGGCGCGCAACGGCGCCGATCTCGGCATCGCACTCGACGGCGACGCCGATCGCGTGGTGATCGCCGACGGGCAGGGCAACACGTATGACGGCGATCAACTGTTGTACGTGATCGTGCGCGACCGCCTGGCCAACGGTGCCGCACGCAACGCCGCGCTGGGCGCGGTCGGCACGCTGATGACCAACCTTGCGCTCGAGCGGCGCTTTGCCGACATGGGCGTGCCGTTTGTCCGCGCCAAGGTTGGCGATCGTTACGTGCTCGAGCTGCTGCAGGAGAAGGGTTGGCTCTGGGGTGGTGAAGGCTCGGGCCACCTGCTGTGCCTCGACAAGCACACGACCGGTGATGGTGTGATCAGCGCGTTGCAGGTGCTGGCCGCAATGCGGCGCGCCGACAAGACGCTTGGGCAATTGACCAGCGATCTTGCGCTGATGCCGCAGACGCTGGTCAACGTGAAACTCGCGCGCGATTTCGACTGGAAAAATCACGGGCCGCTGATGACTGAAATCAGTGCAGTCGAACGGGAACTCTCGGGACGCGGCCGCGTGCTGATCCGGCCGTCGGGCACGGAGCCGCTGCTGCGCGTGATGGTCGAGGCGGACGACGCGGCGCTCGCATCGCGGTTGGCGCAGAGGCTCGCGGCGACACTGCCACGGTAGGAGGCTTGAAGCGAGTTCGATGTCACGGATTGGTCATCGTCGAACCAGACAATGCCGACCCGTTCACCGGACCCATGGAGAGCAGATGACACGCCGTCACGTCCCCTTGCTGTTTGCCGCCGCGGCTGCGCTGGCGGCTTGTGCGACCACCGGCTCGTCCTCAGCGCCGCTCGAGCGCGGCAAGTTCGTCGTGTTTACATGCGAAGGCCAGGCTTTTCAGGCCCGCCTTGCCGCCGAGGGCAACACGGTTCGCGTCCGTTCGCAGCATGGTGCAGCGGAGCTCGCGGCGGCTGACGCGGGCCAGTACAAGGGCGAAGGATTCACCTTGTTCACCAGCGGCGTCAACGGCATCGCTCTCGACCACAGCGGCAAGCTGCTCGCGAAGAACTGCAAGCGCGCCTAGAACGTGACGATCTGATGACAGCGCGGCGGGCGTCCGTGTAAACGGTACGTTGGCTCGCGCATCGCACGAACGCACCCGGCGAAGTCTTTGCGGCGAAAGCAGATGACATCGATGTCATCGAACTGTTACGTGTCACGGAACCGTCATCGGCGCTTCCTAGACTGCCAGCGTTACCCACAGCAACGATCAACGGAGAATCCATGAAGTTACGCGCACGAGTTTTTCTGCCAGTCGCCGCGGTGCTTGTGACCGCAGGCTGGGTCGCGGCCGGCCCGGTGCAGGCACAGACCGTCAAGATCGACGGCTCGAGCACGGTGTACCCGGTGACCGAAGCGGTCGCTGAGGAATTTCAGAAATCCAAGAAAGGCGCGATCAAGGTCACGGTCGGTATTTCCGGCACGGGCGGCGGCTTCAAGAAGTTCTGCCGCGGAGAAATCGATATCTCGGATGCATCGCGGCCGATCCTGAATAAGGAAATGGAAGAGTGCAAGACCGCCGGCATCCAGTACATCGAACTGCCGGTTGCGTTCGACGCATTGACCGTCATGGTCAACCCGAAGAACACCTTCATAAAATCGATGACGGTCGACGAGCTGAAGAAGATCTGGGAGCCGTCTGCACAGGGCAAGATCACGCGCTGGAACCAGGTCAATCCGGCCTGGCTCGACGCACCGCTGAAGCTCTTTGGCGCCGGCTCCGACTCGGGGACCTTCGATTACTTCACCGAAGCGATTGTCGGCAAGGCCAAGGCTAGCCGCGGTGATTTCACCGCGTCGGAAGACGACAACGTACTCGTGCAGGGCATTTCGCGCGACGTGAATTCGCTGGGCTACTTCGGCTATGCGTACTACGCCGAGAACAAGGACAAGTTGAAGGCGGTGCCGATCGTCGAAAAATCCGGCAAGCCGGGCGTCGAGCCATCCGAGAAAACCGTGCTCGATGGCAGCTACCAGCCGCTGTCGCGTCCGATCTTCATCTATGTCAATTCGAAGTCGCTCGCGAAGCCGGAAGTCAAGGAGTTCGTCGAGTACTACATGAAGAATGCCGCCAAGCTGGCGAAGGAAGTGAAGTACGTGCCGCTGCCGGCCAACGCCTACACGATCGGAATGGGTCGTGTGCAGAAGATGGCGACGGGCACGGCCTTTGGCGGTACTGCTGAGGTGGGCGTCAAGATCGACGATCTGCTCGCGCGACCGCTGGCCCAGTAAATTCCTGAGCGAAGTTCCCGAGCGACACGGGCCGGAGGGCAAGCGCCCTTCGGCCTCTAAGGAGGCTCTGAAAAACGTAGCGAGCGGCCCGAGGTTGCGCCGAGCAGCGAACCTGTACGAGTAGTACAGCGAGCAGCGCAGGCGCAAGATCGGGCCGCGCAGTAGTTTTCAGAGCCTCCTTACGCGCGACTAGACTAGGGCGCACCGCATGTCCGCCGTCGACGCTAGCGGCACCGTCCCCGCCACTGTGAGCAACGAAGGGCTTACCAGCGCCCGCCTGGCGCAACGACGCCATCGCATCGTTGTCGAGCGTGCGATCGGGTTGGCGTTGTTTGCGGCCGCATCGGTGTCGGTGCTGGTAACGGTCGGCATCGTGTATGTGCTGATCAGCGAATCGCTCGAGTTCTTTCGCCACGTTCCGCTCACCGACTTCCTCACCGACACGCAGTGGACGCCGCTTTTCGACGATGCGCATTTCGGCATCATGGTGCTGCTGTCGGGAACGTTGACAAGCTCGTTCGTTGCGCTGCTGGTTGCAATTCCGCTGGGAACCGTCATCGCGATCTACCTGTCGGAGTTCGCGCCGTTCCGCGTGCGCGAGATTGCCAAACCGTTTCTCGAGATGCTGGGCGGCGTACCGACCATCGTGTACGGCTACTTCGCGCTGCTTTTCGTCACTCCACTGTTGCAGATCCTGATGCCCGAGCTTCCCGGCTTCAACATCCTGTCGGCCGGCCTCGTGATGGGCATCATGGTCATTCCATACGTCAGTTCGATCAGCGAAGACGCGATGCGCGCGGTGCCGATGAGTTTGCGCGAAGGCTCGTACGCGATGGGAGCGACGCGCTTTCAGACAGCGGTCAGGGTGGTGGTGCCATCGGCGTTCTCCGGCATTGCCTCTGCCTACATTCTCGGTATCTCGCGCGCTATAGGCGAAACAATGATCCTTGCGGTGGCGGCCGGGATGCAGCCGAATCTCACGTTCAATCCGCTCGAGCCCGCCGCGACCATCACCGCGTACATCGTGCAGGTGGCACTCGGCGATCTTCCGCACGGGTCGATCGGCTACCAGACCATCTTTGCCGCCGGTCTGACCTTGATGCTGCTGACGCTCGTGTTCAACGTGCTCGGACATACGCTGCGCAAGCGCTTCAGGGAAAGGTACTAGTGTGATGGCTGCCGCGCAGCCGCCGCTCGCTGCCCCGCTGGCGCTCGGCAGCATTCGCGCGCTGATCGCGCGCCACAAACGCTGGGATTTCATTTTCGGCGTGATCGGTCTGCTCGCGCTGATGGTGGGCGCGCTGACCTTCGCGGCGCTCTTCGTCGACATGGCCGTGCAAGGCATTCCACGACTGAAGCCGGAGTTCTTCACCAACTTTCCGTCGCGCCGCGCCGCCGAAGCCGGAATCCTTTCGGCGTGGGTCGGCTCAACCCTCGTGATGCTGGTCACTGCGACGGTGGCTGTTCCCCTCGGCGTGGCGGCCGGTGTCTACCTCGAGGAATACGCGCGCAAGAACCTTGTCACCGACATCATCGAAATCAATATCACCAATCTGGCCGGGGTGCCGTCGATCGTCTACGGACTCCTGGCGCTGGGACTCTTCGTCTACCAGTTTGGCTTCGGCCAGAGCATCCTGTCGGCCGGGCTGACCCTGGCGCTGTTGATCCTGCCGGTCGTGATCGTGGCCACGCGCGAGGCGATCCGCTCGATACCGCAGGCGATCCGTGAAGCGGCGTACGCGCTCGGCGCCACGCAATGGCAGGCGGTGCGCGACCACATCGTTCCGTATTCGTCGGCCGGCATCCTGACCGGCGTCATCATCGGCATGGCGCGTGCGATCGGCGAAACGGCGCCCATCATCACGATCGGCGCGCTGACGTTCATCGCGTTTCTGCCGCCGTCGCCGGTGACGACCACCCCCCCGTTTTTCAGTCTGGAATGGCTGACCTCGCCGTTCACCGTGATGCCGATCCAGATGTTCAACTGGACCTCGCGGCCCGAAGCTGCGTTCCAGCAAAACGCCGCCGCTGCCGGGTTCGTGCTGGTGCTGATGACGCTGGCAATGAATGGGCTGGCCATCTGGCTGCGCTATCGCCTGCGCAAGAACATCAAGTGGTAGCGCCGTCCTCGTCGGAACCCACACGAACGAACCCATGACACCAGCGACCGATCTCCCGCTTAAAGCCGAAGTCAAAGACCTCAGCTTCTACTACGGCAATTTCCAAGCGTTGAAAAGCCTGTCGATGCCGGTGCACGAGAAGAAGGTCACCGCGCTGATCGGCCCGTCGGGTTGCGGCAAGTCGACGTTCTTGCGCTGCTTTAATCGCATGCACGATCTTTACCCGGGCAATCGCTACGTCGGCGACATTCGCCTGCATCCGGACAACACGAATCTGCTGGCCAAAACGGTCGATCCCATCGAGGTGCGCATGCGCATATCGATGGTGTTTCAAAAGCCGAATCCGTTTCCGAAATCGATTTTCGAGAATGTGGCGTACGGGTTGCGGGTCCGGGGAGAAAGGAACCGCCGCTTGCTCGAAGAAAAGGTCGAGGTTGCGTTGCGCAACGCCGCGCTGTGGGACGAGGCAAAGGACCGGCTGAAAGACCTCGCATTCAACCTGTCCGGCGGACAGCAGCAGCGACTGTGTATCGCGCGCGCGCTCGCCACGGACCCCGAGTTGCTTCTGTTTGACGAACCTACGTCGGCGCTTGATCCGATCGCCACCGGGTCCATTGAAGAGTTGATGGCGGATCTCAAGTCCAAGGTCACGATCCTGATCGTGACCCACAACATGCAGCAGGCGGCGCGCTGCTCGGACTACACCGCGTTCATGTACCTGGGCGAACTCATCGAATTCGGCGATACCGACCGTGTATTCATCAAACCGAGCAAGAAACAGACCGAGGACTATATAACCGGGCGCTTCGGTTAACTGGAGTCAAAGCAATGGCGGCAAGCGGCGATCACCTCTCGAAACAGTACGACCAGGAACTGGAGTCGATGCGTTCGCGCATTCTTCAGATGGGCGGTCTGGTCGAGTCGCAAATGCGCACCGCACTCGAAGCGTTCGAGCGCGCCGACGTGGCGCTGGCCGACGCAGCTATCGCCGCTGACCGCCGCGTCAACGAGATGGAAATCGAGCTGGACCGCATGGTCAATCATCTGATCTTTCGCCGCCAGCCCACCGCCGGCGACCTGCGCATGATCATGGGCGTGGCCAAGGCCATCGTCGATATCGAACGCATCGGCGACGAGTCGAGCAAGATCGCGCGCGCCGCGAAATGGCTGCGCGAAAAGAGCACCTCGTTCCGCCTGAACCGGATTCCGGATCTCCTGGCGTCGGGCAAGATCGCGCACGAGATGCTGCGCGGTGCGCTCGATGCATTTGCGCGGATGGACCCGGTGGCGGCGGCCGAGATCATCCGCGAGGACGACAGCGTGGACGAGCGCTTCCGAGCGATCCTGCGCCAGCTCGCCACCTTCGTGATGGAAGATCCGCGCTCGATTTCCGCGTCGATCGACGCGATCTGGGCAGCCAAGGCGATCGAACGCATTGGCGACCACGCAAAGAACATCGCCGAGCACGTGATCTTCATCGCGCGCGGCGCCGACGTGCGCCATGCGTCGCCGGAAGAAGTGGAGCGCGCCGTCGCTGCGGCGGGCCAGTGAACGATGAGTGCATCCATTTTGGTGGTCGAAGACGAACCGGCGATTCAGGAGCTGGTGTCGTTCACCTGCACCAGTAACGGCTACCGCGTCGAGCGTGCCGAGTCGGTCGATGCGGCTCAGCGATCGATCCGCCGCGAGTTGCCCGATCTCGTCATCCTGGACTGGATGCTGCCGGATCGTTCGGGCATCGACCTGCTGCGCGACCTGCGCGGCAGTGAGCGCACGAAGACCGTGCCGGTCATCCTGCTGACGGCCAAGAGCGCCGAAAGCGACAAGGTCGCGGGACTCGATGCGGGTGCCGATGACTACGTCGTCAAGCCGTTTTCGCCGCGCGAACTGGTGTCGCGCATGCGCGCCGTGTTTCGGCGCCGCGCTCCCGAACACAGCGGCGAAACGCTGTCGTACGACGGGCTGACCATCGATCCGACGCGCCACGAGGTGATGAGGAACAACCAGCCGATCAAAATGGGGCTGGCCGAGTTCAAGCTGCTGAAGTTTCTGGTCGGACACCCGGAACGCGTTTTCTCGCGCGGGCAGTTGCTCGATGCCGTGTGGGGAGATCACGTCTTCATCGAAGAACGCTCCGTCGACGTGCACGTACTTCGCTTGCGCAAGGCATTGACGCCGGTCGGCGCCCAGAACCTGGTGCAGACGGTGCGAGGACTGGGTTACCGGTTTTCATCGCGGCCGGACGGCTGAAAGAAGTTTGACGCGAAGTGATGCGTCGTCCCGGCCCCGGATCAGAGTCCGGGGCCGGAGTGACTGCCGTTCACTACACTCGCCCGCATGAGAGCGAAGATCGCTCAGCGGATCCAGGTCGTTGTTCCCGCGTTGTTACGGCTCGGCGGTGTGATCATCGTCGCGGTCGTGCTCGGGCTGGTTTTCGGCGCGAACTGGGGCCTGTGGTTCGCCGTCCTGTGTTTCGGCGTGCTGCTCGCCGTTCATCTGCTGTACCTGAGCGCGCTCGGCACGTGGCTCGAACGCCCCGATCTGCCGACGATGCCCGAGGGTCTGGGCTCATGGTCCGAGGTATTTACGCGGCTGTACAAGGCGCATCGCGCCAGCGCCATCAATGAGCGCCGGCTGCTCGACAACGAAGAACGGTTTCGCCGCACCATCAGCGCGTTGCCCGAAGGCATCGTCATGATCGATGCGTCGTTGCAGATCGAGTGGTGCAACCCCGTCGCCGAACGGCACCTGAACATCTCGCTCAAGGCCGATGCCGGTTTGCGCCTGACCAATCTTGTGCGCGATCCGGCATTCGTCGCCTTCATGACGTCCGGCAAACCGGACGCGCCGCTGACATTCAAGCCGCTCAACAATCCCAATCTCGCGCTTTGCGTGCAACTGATCGAGTTCGAGCCAACGCGCTCGATCGTGCTGACGCGCGACGTGACGCAAAGCGAGCGCGTCGACGAAATGCGGCGCGACTTTGTCGCCAATGTGTCGCACGAGCTGCGCACGCCATTGACGGTGGTCAACGGCTTTCTCGAGACCATGCTCGACAACAACGCGGCACCCCCGCAGGCGCGGCGCGATCACCTGCAATTGATGCAGGAGCAGGCGAGCCGGATGCATCGGCTGGTGGAGGACCTGCTGATGTTGTCGCAGCTCGAGGCGCAGGACAACGCCGATCACGACGAACGCATCGACGCTGCGCAACTCGTGGCGGAACTTGCCGACGAGGCGCGCGCGTTGTCGGGCGGGCGTCACACGATCTCGGCCGAATTCGATCCGCATCATCTACGCGGCAGCCGCGAGGAACTGCGCAGCGCGTTCGGCAACCTCGTGTCGAACGCGATCCGCTATACGCCTGCGGGCGGGCGCATCGTCTTGCGCTGGCGCGTTGACGGCGACGCCGCGCGCTTCGAGGTCGAGGATTCGGGAATCGGCGTCGCGCCCGAACACATTCCGCGGCTGACCGAGCGGTTTTATCGCGTCGACAAGAGTCGCTCCCGCGAAACCGGCGGCACCGGCCTGGGACTCGCGATCGTCAAGCACGTGCTGATGCGTCACCAGGGGCATCTGGACGTGGAGTCACAACTGGGTCGTGGCAGCACCTTCGCCGCGCACTTGCCGGCGGCCCGGGTCGTTCAAAGCGATGATCTGACCACGCTGCGCGCGGCGTGAACGGAAGCGCTGCATAACCCACTGCGGGCTGCATCTGCGCGGTCGCGTTCTCGCGCCGGTCTCCCTTTCCGGTGTCATCCCGGCGTAAAGGCAGGGGCCGGCTCTTGCGCACGCGGCCCGGCTCGGTGGCGTCGGCGATTTCGGTGGCGAGCGGACATGGCCGATGCAGGTTCAGCATCGGGTTCAGCGGCTCGCGGCGAAACGTGTTGATGAAAAGCGATTGTTGCGGCGCAGGAACAACGAACGTGGGCGGCGCAGTGCATGGACCGGCACCACGCCTGAAGCTGGCGCAGCAAGCGCGTGCCGCTTGATGTCTGCATCTTGATGATGCCGCCGGCTCGCTGCTTACCCCAGCTTGACGCTTGACCGCTCTCACCGGATGCTTCGTCACCTCGAACAAGGTGCTGCAGCATGCTCCGCTCAGTCGCGTTCACGGTATTCCTGGCGACATTCCTGGCGGTGCCGCGTTGCGCGGCCGGCGCCGATGCCGCGGGCGCGATCACGATCCTCGAAGGCGAAGCGTTCGTCTACCGCGGTGCCGGGCGCGTGGGTGCGCTCGAGGGAGTGCGGCTCATGCTGGGCGACATTGTCGAGACGGGTGGGTCAAGCTTCGCTCAGATCGAACTGTCCGATCGATTGGTGCTGCAGCTTGGCCCGGCGACGCGCGCCATGCTCAATGCCAGCGCGCGCCCGCAGCCTGAGCGCTGGGTATATGTGATTGTCGGATGGGGCAAGGTGTCCGGCATCCAACGGGATTCGCGCGGCGGACCTGGCTACGCGATTCGCACCCCGCTGTTCGAGATCCCGCCGACTGCCGGTGTGGTCGTGTTCAAGATCGGACCCGCGGAAGCAAACCTCTATGTCGAACGCGGCGAAGCCAGTGTTGTCGAGCGACGGACTCTCGGGCCTGCGGCCCCGGTGAGGCTCAAGGTCGATCAGTACTACCGCCGCAAGTCGGGCGAGCCCGGCGCGGTCGTACCACGCGCGGCGCAGGCCGCCGCAATGCAGGCGTTCGTCGACGAGATGCCGCGTGCCTTCCACGACTCGCTGCCGTCGCGTATCGATCAGTTTCGCCAGCGCGAGGTCAGGCCGCCACCTGCGCCGGACTTCGCTTATGCGGACGTCGAGCCTTGGTTGAAAGCCGAGCCGCCGGTGCGCCGCGAGTTCGTGCAGCGCTGGCGCGCCCGGATCGAGGACCGGGCGTTCCGTGCGGCGCTGGTGGCCAACCTATTTGCGCATCCTGAGTGGGATCCGATGCTGTTTCCTGAAAAGTATCTGCCAAACGAGTACCTGCAATACGACCCCGTCCCGGCGGGATCCGCGGTTCTCCCGCGCTCCAGGAAGAAATGAAGGAAGCTCTGAAAAACGTAGCGAGCAAGCTCAGATTACCGCCGAGCACTGGACCTGTACGAGTAGTACAGCGAAGCGCGCAGGCTGAGCCCTGCGGCTCCAAGGCCGCCTGCGCGGCCTTGGACAGGGCGAAGATGCGTCGCGTCTCGCGACGCTGCGGCCTGCAAGGCGCAAGATGGGCTGCGCAGTAGTTTTTCAGAGCTTCCTGAAGTGGTTACCGAGACGGAGTCGTCATGAAGCTGCTGCTCAAATTCAATCTGCTGATCAAGTTCAACCTCGTGTTCCTGCTGATCTTCGCGATCGGCATGATCGCGTTCGGGCAAGTCTCATGGAATCTGCTCGAGAAGAACGCTCGGTCGGAGATCCGTGAGAAGGCGCGCCTGGTGATGGACGCCGCACTGGCGACGCGTGAATACACGTCGTTGCAAGTCGGCCCGCTGCTCGACACGCAGATGAAGTACACGTTTCTGCCGCAGTCGGTGCCAACCTATGCGGCGACCGAAGTGTTCAAGGGCCTGCGCAAAAGTCACGCTGACTTCAGCTACAAAGAGTCGGTGCTCAATCCAACCAATCCGCGCAATCGTGCGCTCGAATGGGAGGCGGACCTCATCGCCCGCTTTCGCAATAGCAAGGACAGCGGCGAAGTCGCCGGTGACCACGCCACGCCAGACGGAGTGCAGTTCTACATCGCGCGCCCGATCCGCATCTATGCCGCGGCGTGCCTGCGCTGCCACAGCACGGTGGATGCAGCGCCGAGGACGATGGTCGAACGCTACGGACCCGACAATGGCTTCGGCTGGGCGCTGAACGAGGTGGTCGGCGCGCAGATCGTGTCGGTGCCGGTGAATCTGCCGCTGGAACGCGCCGAGCAGGCGCATACGGCCTTCATGACCTCGATCGCGATTGCGTTTCTCGTGATCGGCGTGGCGCTCAACATGATGCTGTGGACAACGATCATCGGCCCACTGGCGAAGCTGGCCGAGGTCGCCGACCGCGTGAGCCAGGGTGAACTCGACGTGCCTGACTTTCAGAGCAAGGCGAGTGACGAGATCGGCGTGCTGACGCGGTCCGTCGGCCGCATGCGCGCGGAGCTGCTCGAAGCACGGAAAACAGCGGGCAACTGAGATGCAACAAGACCTTCATTCCTGGCGAAGAGTGAGACCCACCATGCATGGCAGAAAACTCTCGATCACTGCATTTTGTCTCGGCGCGATCCTCGGCTGCGGCGTCGCATTCGCGGCGGACCCGCCCACTTCTCCGCAGCCGGGGCGTACGTTTGTCCCGCTCGAAATCGTCCTGCTCGCCCTGGCCGGGGCCCTGGTGTGGTTCATGCAGGCGGGCTTCGCGTTGCTGGAAAGCGGGTTCTCGCGCGCGAAGAACGCCGTCAATGTGTTGATGAAGAACTACCTCGACATGTGTTTCGGTGCAGCGGCATTCTGGGCGATCGGCTATGGC
>Ga0187893_10003720_pt1 | contig 30243 bp, 31 predicted proteins | sample MA1701074metaG_FD_139574 | JGI IMG/M metagenome (GOLD analysis project Ga0187893, IMG submission 139574) | White microbial mat communities from a basaltic lava cave in the Kipuka Kanohina Cave System on the Island of Hawaii, USA - MA170107-4 metaG ...
GAGCTGGCCGCAGAACACGTACATGAGCGCCGGGCGCGAGAAGAAGTGGTCGTGCTCGTCCGAAACCACGCTGATGCGCGCGTCCCGCTCGCGACCGCGCACCGCCAGCGCCGCCTCGACCCCGGCCACCCCGTTGCCGACGATCACGTAGTGCATCGAGAGCCCTAGCCTACGCCGAACACACCCCTCGTTCGCGAAACGAGCGCCGACGCCGACGCATTCCCGCGCGTGTCGATTCCCGGGCCACAATGCCGCACCGTGTCCGCCCCGTTCCAGCTCACCGGTCAAACCGCCCTGGTGACGGGCGCCGGCAGCGCCCAGGGCATCGGCTTCGCCTGCGCGCGGCTGCTGGGCCGGATGGGAGCGCGTCTGGCCGTGGCGTCAACCACGGACCGGATCCAGGATCGCGTGGCGGAGCTGCGCGCCTGCGGCCTCGAGGCCCAGGGCTTCGTCGCGGACCTGACGGAGTCGGCGCAGGCGCAGGGGCTCGTCGAGAGCGTGCTGGCGGCCCTGGGCCGCCTCGACGTGCTCGTGAACAACGCCGGCATGACGTCGGTGTCGCGACCTTCCGAGCCGGGAGGGGTAAGCGAGCTCGGCGACGCGGCCTTCGCCGAGGCGCTGTCGCGCAACCTCGCGGCGACCTTCTACGTCACGCGCGCCGCCCTGCGCACGATGACCGCAGCCGGCTACGGCCGCATCGTCAACATGGCTTCGGTCTCGGGCCCGCTGGTCGCCTTCCGCGGTGATGCGGCCTACCACGCGGCCAAGGCCGGGCTGGCCGGATTGACGCGCGCCGCCGCCCTCGAGGTCGCCGAACGGGGCGTGACGGTCAACGCCGTGGCGCCCGGCTGGATCGACACCGCCTCGCTCACCGACCCGGAGCGCGCCTTCGGCCGAGCCACGCCCCTGCGCCGCTGCGGCACGCCCGACGAGGTGGCGGCCGCCGTGGCGTTCCTGGCCTCCCGCGAGGCGTCCTACGTGACGGGGCAGCTGGTGGTGGTGGACGGCGGCCACACGATCGTCGACGAGAAGAGCCTGCATGGCTGAGAAGGTGGCCCTGGTCACGGGCGCGGCTGGCGGCATCGGCGGCGCGAGCGCGCGGCGTTTCGTGCAGGGCGGCTGGCGCGTTGCGGCCACCGACCGCGACGCCGCGAGCCTCGATGCGCTGCGAGCCGAGCTGGGCGGGGCCCTGGTGGCGGCGCCCAGCGCCGACCTGCGCCGGGTCGAGGACTGCCGGGGCGTGGTGGCCGCCTGTGTGGCCGCAGGCGGCCGCCTCGACTGCCTGGTGAACGCCGCCGGGTTATGGACCGAGGGGCCCGCCGAGCACACACGCGAGGAGGACTTCGACCGCGTGATGGCCGTCAACGTCAAGGGCCTGTTCTTCATGAGCGCCGCCGCGATCCCCCACCTCGAGAGGACGCAGGGCTCGATCGTGAACCTCTCGTCAGACGCGGGCCTCCAGGGCAACACGGGAGCCGCCGTGTATTGCGCCTCCAAGGGGGCGGTCAGCAACCTGACCCGCGCCCTGGCCCTGGAGCTGGCGCCGCGCGGCGTACGCGTCAACGCCGTCTGCCCGGGCGACGTGGACACGCCGATGCTGCGTTTCCAGGCCGACGCGTCGCCCGACCCGGAGCTCTACCGGGCGCGGCTTCTCGCCGCCTACCCGCAGAGAGAACACGCCCGCTTCCTGCGCGCCGAGGAGGTCGCCGAGCTGGTCTTCTACCTGGCGCAGCCCTTGGCCGCCGGGATCACGGGGGCGAACCTGTCGATCGACTTCGGGCTCTCGGCGGGGTACTGACCGGGCGCACACGAGAGGTCGTATGCTCGGGGTTCAGGAGTCGGAGGTGGAACGCATGCGTGGCCTGCTTTTCTGCGCCGTGTTCCTCTGGATGCTCGCGCCCGTGCCCCTGTCGGCCACCCGGCAGGACGTCGAGCCCGCGGGCACGGTCGCCGAACACGAGGAGGCCGGGCCAGTCGCGGTGCCGCCCGCCACGGAGAAGGCCATGCGTTACTACCGCAGCGGCAACGTGTTGTGGGCCGTGGACGTGCTGCTCGGGCTGCTGATCCCGTCGGCGTTCGTGTTCAGCGGCTTCTCCGCGCGGCTGCGCGACCTGGCGCGCCGGATCGGGCGCAACTGGTTCTTCACCCTCGTCGCCTACTTCGTCCTGTTCAGCCTCATCATGTTCGTGATCGGGCTGCCCTGGGCCTACTACACGGAGTTCGTCCGCCAGCACGACTACGGACTCTCCAACCAGACGCTACAGAAGTGGTTCGGCGATTCCCTGAAGGGGCTGATGGTCGGGCTCGTGATCGGAGCGCTGTTCCTGTGGGTGCCGTTCCTGCTGCTGCGGAAGAGCCCGCAGCGCTGGTGGCTGTACACGGCGATCCTGATGGTGCCCTTCCTGGTGCTGCTGCTCGTGGTGTCGCCGATCTGGATCGACCCGCTCTTCAACGAGTTCGGCCCGATGCAGGACCGCGCCCTCGAGCAGCGCATCCTGGCCCTGGCCGAGCGCGCCGGCATCGAGGGCGGCCGCGTCTTCGAGGTGAACAAGAGCGTCGATACCAAGGCCGTCAACGCCTACGTGGCCGGCCTGTTCGGGAGCAAGCGCATCGTGTTGTGGGACACCATCATCGCCAAGCTGACGCCGCGTGAGCTCTGGACCGTGATGGGCCACGAGATGGGCCACTACGTGCTGGGCCACGTCCCGAGGACGATCGCCTTCCTGTCGCTGCTGATCCTGGCGACCCTCTATCTGGCCCACCGCGCCGCGGGCTTCTTCTTCGCGCGCTTCGCCGGCCGCATGGGGTTCGCGGCGCTCTCGGACGTCGCCGCCCTGCCCCTGCTGATCCTGCTGAGCAACCTGTTCTCGTTCCTCATGGTGCCGGCCGCACTCGCGTACTCGCGCTCGAACGAGCGCGAGGCCGACCGCTTCGCCCTCGAGGTAACCCGCGGCAACCACGCCTTAGGGACCGCGTTCGTCAAGCTCCAGACCGAGAACCTCGGGAACCCGCGGCCGGGATGGCTTTACGTCTTGTGGCGGGCCAGCCATCCGCCGATCGGGGAGCGCATCGACTTCTCGAACACGTACCGCCCCTGGGAGCGAGGCGAAGAGCTCCGCTACGAGAAGCACTTCGGCCCGGCGCAGCCGGCGGCGCCGTGACGATTCAGCGCTGCCGGGCGGCCAGGGCCCGGCCCAGCGGCCACACCAGCTGGCCCGGGAGGCGGCGCGGCATCTCCTCCATCCCGGGGTAGCCGAGACGCTCGGGGCTGCGGTCGCGGGGCCAGAACGCGGTGCCGAACACGAAGTCCCAGAGGCTGAACACGATCCCGAAGTTCTTCGCGGTGCCGCCCTCGTCCGAGATGTCGTGGTGCCACAGGTGCATGCGCGGGTTGTTGAACACGCGCCCGAGCGGGCCCAGGCCGACGTTCAGGTTCGAGTGGTTGAAGTCGCCCCACACGGTGCCGAAGATCGCCACCGCGAAGGCCGCGCCGCCCGACGCCCCGAGCCAGACCAGGGGCAGCCACAGCCCGACGCGGTAGACCAAGATCTCCATCCAGTGGAAGCGGAAGTTCACGATGAAGTCGAGGGCCTCGGCCGAGTGGTGGAGCTTGTGGAACGTCCACAGCCACGGAACCCGGTGCAGCAGGTTGTGGACGCACCACTGCACGAAGTCCGAGACCACCAGCAGCACCACGAACTGGACCGCCAGCGAGGTCCCGGCCAGGAGCGGCACCGCCGGCACCAGGCCCAGGGGACGGAGCAGCTCGCCGGCCTGCACCGCCGTCCACGCGGTCAGCCCCGCCGTGGCGACGTTGAACAGGTGGCCGTTCACCACCAGCCAGCCCACGTCGCCCAGGAGCTCGCGCCGCAAGAACGGCTGCTCGCGCCGCCACGGGAACAACCGCTCGAGCGCCGCGAACACGACGCTGATGCCGGCGAGCCAGGTGGCGTAGCTCATGGGGTCAGGGCGTGGCGGCGCGGCGCTCGTGGTCGAGCAGCAGGCCCCACGGCGGGGCGTACGGGTGCACGACCCGCGCCGCGCCCGCGTCGTCGATCAGGGGCCGGCCCGCGTTGGACCAGTGGAAGATGCCGCCGTCCAGGTTCCGCACGTCGGCGAAGCCCGCCCCGCGCAGCCGCCGCGCAGCCTGGGCGCTGCGGTAGCCGACCGAGCAGTAGACCACCATGGCGGCGTGCTTCGGCAGCGACGCCTCCAGCCGCGCGTCCAGCCGCCGGGCGCCGGGGATGCGGGACACGGCGAACTCCGCCGCGCTTCGGGCGTCGAGCCGGATCAGTTCCGTCCGCCGCTCCAGCTCCTCGGCCGAGATCCAGGGCACGTCGGGGAAGCGCCAGGCCACCAGCGGACGCACCGCCGGCAGCAGTGTCGGTCCCGCGACGAGCCCGAGCGCCACGGTCCCCAGCCCGGCGGCCACGCAGGCGACCAGTGCCCGGCCCATGGGCCTAGGTTAACGCACCCCCGCAGCTGGATCCGGCGCCGGCGGTGCAGCCGAGGCAGTGGTCGGCCGTGCGCACGCGGCGGCCCGAGAGGTCGCCGAGCTCGAGCCCGAAGATGGTGTCGGGCGCGCCCTGTTCGAGGCCCAGCTCCAGCATCTGGTTGAAGTCGCAATCGAACAGCCGCCCGTCCCACGACACGCTGATCAGGCTGCGGCACATCAGGCCGGGCAGGGTGGCCGCGTTGAAGGCGGAGTCGAGGCGCTCCATGTAGTCCTCGTAGCGGCCGCTGCGCCGCAGCCAGTCAAGGAACCGCGCGATCGGCATGTTGGTGATGGTGAACAGGCGGTCGAAGGCGATCCTGTGGCGATCCTCGAGGTAGGCGCGGGTGTCGCGCTCGAGGTCCTCCTGGCGCGGGGGCAGGAACGCCCCCACCGGGTTCGAGACCAGGCTCAGGACCAGGCCGCCGCCGCGCCCGTAGCCGACCCGGTTCAGCCGCCGCAGCGCCTCGATGGACTTCTCGTACACGCCGCGGCCGCGCTGCCGGTCGGTGGCGTCCTCGGTGTAGTGGGGCAGGGACGACACCAGCTCGCAGCGCTGCGCTGCGAAGAACCCCGGCAGGTCGCCCTGGCCCGGCTCGAACTGGACCGTCAGGTTGTGGCGCACCATCGCCGTGCGCCCCAGCGCCCGGGCCCGCGCCACCAGCTCGCGGAACCGAGGGTGCAGCTCGGGCGCGCCGCCGGTCACGTCGAGGGTGTGGAGCTGGGGGTGGCGCGCCAGCACGTCGAGGCATGCCTCGAGCACGTCGTCGGGCATCACCTCGGTCCTCAGCGGGCCGGCGTCCACGTGGCAGTGACGGCACGCCTGGTTGCACTTCTTGCCCACGTTGACCTGCAGGGTGGTGACCGCCTCGGCCCGCAGCTCCCCGCCGTGGCCGGCCAGGCGCCGGAGGATGCGCCTCGAGTCCGGCTCGCGCTCGTTCAGGACGCGCAGCGGGATCGCACTCACATCGACACCTTCTTGTCGATGTTGTGGGCCACCAGGCCGTGGGCCAGGGTGATGCCGGCGCGCAGCGAGGCGGCGCAGTGCATGGCCTCCCCCAGGTGCTTCATGGTCAGGCCCTGCTCCAGGGCCTGCTGGGTGTAGCTGTCGACGCAGTACGGGCACTGGGACGACTGGGCCACCGCGAAGCCGATCAGCACCTTCTCGCGCTTGGTCAGCAGGCCGGCTTCGAAGGCGGGACCGTAGTACTGCATGAACCGCTCCCACAGCTCGGGGGCGTGGCGCTTGAGGTCGCCGAAGTGGGCGAGGTCGTCGTCGTCGAAGTAGGCGCTCACGGTCGTACCTCCAGAGTGAGTGATCCGGGGCTGTCGTAGAGCCGCGCCAAGTCCTCGGGCCGGCGGCCGGCGGTGTACTGGGCGAGCAGCCACCAGTTGCGCAGGGTGGCCCCGACCAGCCCGTGCCGCTGCCAGCGCCGAGGGCTGGTGACGGCCCGCGGGCGCAGCAGCGCCAGGCGGCCCGCGCGGCGCAATCGGCACACGAAGTCCACGTCTTCCATCAGCGGAAACGGCCGGAAGCCGCCGACATTCCCGTACGCCGTGCGCCGCGCGAACAGAGCCTGGTCGCCGTACGGCAGCCGGAGGACCGCGCACCGGGCCGCCACGCCCCACTCGACGACGCGGAACCCCGCGCCGCGGGAGCCGATCGCGAACCGGTAGGCGCCGCCGACGACCGCCGCCGGGAGCCGGGCCAGCGCCTCCTTCCACCCCGCCTCCAGGACCGTGTCGGCGTGGAGGAACACCAGCCAGTCCCCCGTGGCCTGGGCTGCGCCGAGAGCCAGCTGGACGCCGCGGCCCCGCGGGCTCGCCAACACGCGGGCACCGGCCGCCTCGGCCACGGCCCGGGTCCGGTCGCGTGACCCGCCGTCGGCGACCAGCACCTCGTCGGCGTCCCGCACGCACGCGACCGCGGCCCCGACCTGGGCGGCCTCGTCGAGGGCCGGGATCACGACGGAGATCCGCGGGCGACAGGGGGCGCGCGCGGGCTCGGAGGCCATGCGCGAGTCTACGGCTTCCCCGGCCCAACGACCAGCTTCGCCGCCTGCTCCTGGCTGTTGAGGGTCCAGTCGTAGTCGGTCGCCACCAGCTTGAACCTCCCCGAAGCCAGGAGCTCCTTCTCGGGACCGTCCGGGTGGAACGTGGCCAGGTAGCGCCCGATCGCCGCGTCGGTGGAGCCGAAGTCTTCACGGTAGTACTTGACGTAGATCGGGCTCCCGTACGCCGTACGGGAATCCACGTCCACGCGGTTCTGGTCCGGCGAGTGCAGCAGGAATTTCCGGGCCTGATCGGCCAGCTGCTGCTCCAGTTTCGCCCCCGTGTACGCCTCGCTGCGCAAGGGCGGGCAGCCCATGGCGGCGCAGACCAGGACGAAGTGGATCCGCGGCTCCCGCCACTGCTTGCGAATGATGTCGTGCTCGACGTTGTCGAGGTGAAGGAGCTTGCCGCCGGCCCTGACCAGCTTCTCGCGCCAGGGCCCCTTGAGCGCCAGACCCAGCGTCTTGTTGATGTTGCGGATCGACTGCCGCTCGCCGTGGGCGTTGACGAGCTGGATCGTGTAGGCGTTATACACGTTGATCCAGAAGGCCAGGCGTTGCGTGTCGTCGAGGCCTGCCGGATCGGCCGCGCCGAGGGCGTCGAGGTACCTGGGGAAGTCGGCCGACGCCTGGAAGCCGTCGTAGTCCACCATGCCGTCCACGACATGCCGGCGCAGCAGCGTGTCGAAGGCGGAGTGGTCGAAGGACCAGCCCCGCGCGGCGGCGAGCAGCATCGCGACGACTGCGAATGAGCGCATCCTCTAACAAGTCCTGAACGCGCCCGCTCGGGCCGCATTCCCGCTCGCTGGCGGGTCCAGGGAAGGCCCGGCGGTCGAGGGTCGTTGACAGCCCCGAAAAAGAAGGGAAGATTCACTCGAATGGCCTCGATCTCCCTTCTCGCCTCGGCGCCGACGGGCACCGAAGGTGTGCTCGCCCCCGAGGCCGTGCAGTTCGTGGGAGAGCTGGTGACGCGTTTCAGCCCGCGGGTGGACGAGATCCTCGCGGCGCGGCGTTCGGCCCAGGCCCGTTTCGACAAGGGAGAGCGGCCGCGGCACCTCGACGAAACCGCCGCGGTGCGCGACGGCGAATGGACCGTGGCGCCGCTGCCGGCGGACCTCCACGATCGCCGGGTCGAGATCACGGGGCCGGTGGACCGCAAGATGATCATCAACGGCCTGAACTCCGGGGCCAATGCCTTCATGGCCGACTTCGAGGACGCCAGCGCCCCGACCTGGTCGAACGTTGTCGGGGGCCAGAGAAACCTGGTCGATGCGGTGCGGGGCACGATCGAGTTCGAAGCGCCGGAGACGGGGAAACACTACCGCCTCGGCCCCCAGGGGGCGACGCTCCTGGTGCGTCCCCGCGGCTGGCATCTGCCCGAGGCCCACGCGGAGCACGAGGGCAGGCCGGTGCCGGCGGCCCTATTCGACTTCGGCCTGTTCTTCTTCTGGAACGCCCGGGAGCTGGTGGCGAAGGGCAGCGGGCCGTATTTCTACCTGCCCAAGCTGGAGGGCCACCAGGAGGCGAGGTTGTGGAACGACGTGTTCCTCTTCGCCCAGGAGCGGCTGGGGCTGCCTGCGGGCACGATCAAGGCCACGGTCCTGATCGAGACGTTGCCCGCCGCCTTCGAGATGGACGAGATCCTGTGGGAGCTGCGGCAACATGCTGCAGGGCTCAACTGCGGGCGCTGGGACTACATCTTCAGCACCATCAAGACCCTGCGCAGCGACCCGGCCTGGGTGATGCCCGACCGGAGCCAGGTCACGATGGACCAGCCCTTCCTGCGCGCCTACGCCGATCTGCTGGTCAAGACCTGCCACCGGCGCCGCGCACACGCCATGGGCGGCATGGCGGCCCAGATCCCGCTCAAGGACCCGGAACAGAACGCGGTCGCCCTCGAGAAGGTCCGCGCCGACAAGCGGCGCGAGGTGAGAAACGGCCACGACGGCACCTGGGTCGCCCACCCTGCCCTGGTGCCGGTGGCACGCGAGATCTTCGACGCCGGGATGCCCGGACCGAACCAGCTCCACAACCGGCGCGAGGAGCTGACGGTGACGCCCGAGGAGCTGCTGCGCGTGCCCGAGGGCCAGCGAACGGAACTCGGCCTGCGCCACAACGTGCGCGTCGGGGTGTTGTACCTGGAGGCCTGGCTCGGCGGCCAGGGCTGCGTGCCGCTCTACGGGCTGATGGAGGACGCGGCCACGGCCGAAATCTCGCGGGCCCAGGTGTGGCAGTGGCTGCACCACGGCGCCACGGTCGGCAGCGAGCCGCTCACCGCTGCGCGGCTCGAGCGCGTGATCGAGGAGGAGCTCCAGCACCTGCGCGACGAGGTCGGCGCCGCACGATTCGAGGCCGGCCGCTTCCGGCAGGCGCGTGCTCTCTTCGAGCGGGTCGCCTGCTCCCCGGTTCTCGAGGATTTCCTCGTCCTCCCCGCGTACGAACAGATCGTCAGTGCCGAACGCAGCCCGGTCGGGCTCCCCTCCCTCACTTTGGGGACGGGGTGAGGCGGACGGCGATGAATCATCCTCGAGTCGCGCCAAGGCCTCGAGATCCGCGAGGGAGGAGAACATGTCGGTGAAGACGCCCGTCGGGACCCCGGACCGCTTCGACGGCGTGGTCCGCCCATACAGCGCAGACGACGTCGAGAAGCTGCGGGGCAGCGTCCGCATCGAGCACACCCTGGCGAAACTCGGCGCGCGACGGCTGTGGGACCTGCTCACCAGCGAGCCCTACGTCCCCGCGTTGGGAGCCCTCACCGGCAATCAGGCGGTGCAGATGGTGCGCGCCGGGCTCAAGGCGATCTACCTGTCCGGCTGGCAGGTCGCGGCCGACGCCAACAGCGCCGGGCAGACGTATCCCGACCAGAGCCTCTACCCCGTGGACTCGGTGCCGGCGCTGGTGCGCCGCATCAACCGAGCACTGCTGCGTGCCGACCAGATCGAGCACGCGGACGGCACCCTCAGCCACTACTGGCTCGCGCCGATCGTGGCCGACGCCGAGGCCGGCTTCGGCGGCCCGCTGAACGCCTTCGAGCTGATGAAGGCGATGATCGAGGCCGGCGCCGCCGGCGTCCACTTCGAGGACCAGCTGGCGTCGGAGAAGAAGTGTGGCCACATGGGCGGCAAGGTCCTGGTCCCGACCAGCCAGTTCGTCCGCACCCTGGTGGCGGCCCGGCTGGCGGCCGACGTGATGGGTGCCGACACCCTGATCGTCGCCCGCACCGACGCCGACAGCGCGAAGCTGCTGCTCTCCGACGCCGACCCGCGCGACCAGGAGTTCATCGAGAAGAAGGCGCGCACCCCCGAGGGGTTTTTCCACCTGCGGGGCGGCCTCGAGTGCGCTATCGCGCGCGCCCTCGCCTACGCTCCCTACGCGGACCTCCTGTGGTGCGAGACCTCGACCCCCGACCTGGATCAGGCGCGGCGCTTCGCCGAGGGGATCCACGCGCGTTTCCCCGGCAAGCGCCTGGCCTACAACTGCTCGCCGTCCTTCAACTGGAGGAAAAACCTCGACGACCTGACGATCGCGCGTTTCCAGCGCGAGCTGGGCGCCATGGGCTACAGGTTCCAGTTCGTGACCCTGGCGGGTTTCCACGCGCTGAACCACGCGATGTTCCAGCTCGCCCGAGGTTACGGCGAACGCGGCATGTCGGCCTATACCGAGCTGCAGCAGGCCGAGTTCGCCGCCGAGGCCGACGGCTACACGGCGACCCGGCACCAACACGAAGTCGGTACCGCCTATTTCGACCGGGTGAGCGAGGTGCTATCGGGCGGCGCGGCCTCCACGCTGGCCCTCGCCGAGTCCACCGAGCGGCAGCAGTTCTAGCGCGGGCCGAAACGCCGGATGGCTCGCGCCCGCGCCTCGGCCGCCAGCGTCGCGCGGTCCCGGGGCGGGGCGGTCGTGACCAGCGCGGCGATCAGACGGCCCGCCACCTTCGAGACGTCCTCGACCGCCAGCTCGAAGGCCGCGGCGTTCGCCCGGGACGGAGCGTGAAAGCCGCTCAGCTTGCGCACGAACTGCACCGACGCGGCGCGGATCTCCTCTTCGGTCGCTGGAGGCTCGAAGTTGAACAGGGTGCGGATGTTCCGGCACATGGGGGGATTCTGCCATGATGGCGATCGGAGGCGGGCATGGCCAGGGCGTTTTTCCGACACGAGCTCTTCCGGTTCCTGGCGGACCTCAAGCGCAACAACGACCGCGCGTGGTTCACGGGCAACAAGGAGCGCTACGAGCGTGAGGTCCGGGGCCCGATGCTGGCCTTCATCTCGGAGCTCGCCGCGCCGCTCGGCCGGGTGGACCGGGCTGCCGTCGCGGACCCGCGGCCGGCCGGCGGTTCTCTCTTCCGCATCCACCGCGACACGCGTTTCTCGAAGGACAAGAGCCCTTACAAGACGCACGTCGGCGCCCTCTTCAAGCACCGTTCGGCCAGGGACGTCCACGCGCCCGGCTACTACCTGCACCTCGAGCCGGGCAGGGTGTTCGGCGGCGCCGGCATCTGGCATCCCGACTCCGCGTCGCTGCGGCGGATCCGTGAGGCGATCGTGGACAACCCAGCGCTCTGGAAACGCATCACCGGCGCTCGCGCCTTTCGCGGCGCCGGCCGCCTTCAAGGCGAGGCCGCCAAGCGTGCGCCGCGTGGCTTCGATCCGGAGCACCCCCTGATCGAGGACTTGAAGCGCAAGGATTTCACCCTGCTGGCCGAGTGGCCGGAGGGGGCGGCGTTGCGGACCGACTTCCTGCAGCGTTACCTCCGCTTCTGCCGCGCCACCGCGCCTCTGAATCACTTCCTGGCGGGGGCCCTCGGCCTCGACTGACCACACCGCGGGGCTCCGGCATCACGCCGCGGCGGCGTGGAGATATAGTCCGCCGACCGGGTGGGGGCACCCGGCGGAGGTCCAATGCTTCGAACCCGTGTCTGGACGGCCTTCCCATTGGTCGCGCTGCTGGCCATGCTTCCGCTTCACGCTTCCGACGCGCCGCCGCCCTTGGGCTTCAGCGCCGAGGGCCTCGCCACCCAGCGGGAGCTCGAAGCGCGATTCGACGCCCAACTCGACGCCGGCAACCTGCGCGCCTGGATGGAGCGCCTGGCGGCGCGGCCGCACCATGTCGGCTCAGCCTGGGGCAAGCAGAACGCCGAGTTCATCGCGGACCTGTTCCGGTCCTGGGGCTACGACACGCGGATCGAGGAGTTCCAGGTGCTGCTGCCGACGCCGAAGCAGCGCCGCCTCGAGATGACCGCGCCGACCCGTTTCGTCGCCGCCCTCGAGGAACCGACCCTGTCCCAGGACCGCACCTCCGGGCAGAAGGGCGAGCAGCTCCCGACCTACAACGCCTATTCCATCGACGGCGACGTGGAGGGCGAGCTGGTCTACGTCAACCACGGGGTGCCGGCCGACTACGAGGAGCTGGCGCTGCGAGGCGTGGACGTGAAAGGCAAGATCGCGGTCGCCCGCTACGGCGGCTCCTGGCGCGGGATCAAGCCCAAGGTGGCGGCCGAACACGGCGCGATCGGCTGCATCATCTTCTCGGATCCCTCGGGCGACGGTTACAGCCAGGGTGACCCGTACCCGAAGGGCGGCTGGCGCCCCGAGACCGGAGTGCAGCGCGGCTCGGTGAAGGACATGCCGATCCACAGCGGCGACCCGCTGACGCCGGGTTGGGCGGCGACCAAGGACGCCCGACGCCTCGAGCGCAGCGCCGCCACCACGATCACGAAGATCCCGGTGTTGCCGGTGTCGGCGGCGGACGCGCGGCCGCTGCTCCAGTCGCTGCGCGGGCCCCTCGCCCCCGCATCCTGGCGCGGCGCGCTCCCGATGCCCTACCGGCTGGGACCGGGACCGGCCAAGGTGCGCCTCCAGGTCGGCTTCGACTGGAACCTGGTGCCCGCCTACGACGTGATCGCGGTGATGAAGGGATCGGAGCGGCCCGACGAGTGGGTCGTGCGCGGCAACCACCACGACGCCTGGGTGAACGGCGCCACCGACCCGGTGAGCGGCATGGTGGCGCTGATGGAGGAGGCGCGGGCGATCGGGGCACTGGCCAAGGCGGGCTTCCGGCCCAGACGCACCCTGGTCTACGCCGGCTGGGACGGCGAGGAACAGGGCCTGCTCGGCTCCACCGAGTGGGTGGAGGCACACCTCGAGGAGCTGCGGGCAAAGGCGGTGGCCTACGTCAACTCCGACAGCAACTCCCGCGGCTTCCTCGACGTGGGTGGCTCCCACAGCCTCGAGAGCTTCGTGAACCAGTCCCTGGCCGACGTGATGGATCCCCTGAAGAAGGTGCGGGTGCTGGATCGTGCCCGGGCACGCGCGATCCTCGAAGGCTCCGGGGAGGCCCAGAAACGGGCGCGGGCGCGGACGGCCGTCGGGCTCACCGCCCTGGGCTCGGGCTCGGACTACACCCCGTTCCTGCAACACGCCGGGATCGCTTCTCTCAACGTCGGCTTCGGCGAGGAGGACGAGTACGGTCAGTACCACTCGATCTACGACTCCATCGACCACTACACGCGCTTCATGGACCCGGACTTCTCCTACGGCGTCACCCTCGCCCGAACGGCCGGACGCCTGGTGTTGCGCCTGAGCCAGGCCGAGACGTTGCCCTTCGATTTTCGAGCGACCGTCGCGGCTCTGGAGACCTACCTCAAGGAGGTCCAGGCCCTGGCGGAGCGTTCCCGCGAGGAGGCCGACGAGCGAAACCGCGACCTGGACGACGGCCTCTACGCCGCCTGGTTCACGCCCCACGAGACACGCCTCCCGCCGCCACGGCTGGAGCCGGCGCCGCGCCTGAACTTCGCGCCCCTCGAGAACGCCCTGGACCGCGTCAAGAAGGCCGTCGCCAGCCACGAGCGCGCCCGGGCGGGACGCGGGGCCCGACCACTCGACGCCGCGCAGGCGGTTGAGCTCGATGCGGTGCTGCGCGGAAGCGAGCGCGCGCTCACCCGCGACGAGGGCCTGCCGGGGCGGCCCTGGTACCGCCACCAGATCTACGCCCCCGGGCGCTACACCGGGTACGGGGTGAAGACGCTGCCGGCGGTGCGCGAGGCGATCGAGCTTCGGAACTGGCGCGAGGCCGAGGAGCAGATCCTGGTCGTGGCGCGCACCCTGGAGGGTTTCGCCGCGCAGGTCGAAGCCGCCTCCGCGATCCTGGCCGGAGCGCCGTGACGAGCGCCGAGAGCCGCCGGCTCGCCGCTCGACTGCGCGCCTGCGTGAGGCTGCGCGACGTCGAAGGGCTACAATAGATCGTTGTCGGAGACCGGCCAGGACGGCGGGCCGCGCGGGGACGCGCTCCTCGATTCCCAGTTCCTGTCAGAGCTGCAGGGCTTGGCGGCCGCGGCGGACCGCCTGGAGGCGCCTCCCGCCGCGCTCCGGGCCGAGGCCGAGCTGCGAGCGTTCCTCGCCCCGGTGCCCGGTTCCGGAGCGGCCTTGACGGAAGACGCCTTCGTCGCGCTGCCGGACGGCGTGCTGACCCAGCGCACCGACGCGCTGCTCGACAGCGCCCGTCGCTCCACGCAACGCGACGCCGCCCAGGCCGTGGACAGCTTCGTGGTCTTTTTCCAGGCGCTGTTGCCGGGTCTCTCCGTCGAGGGGGAGGAACCGGCGCGTCGCCTCTTCTTCCGCCTGGCGCCGACCCTGCTCCACCTCTGCCACGTGGGCTTCTCGGGCCCGCCCGAAGAGGGTCTCGAGGCCCTGCGCCGGCTGGAGACGATCCTGATCGAGGTCTCGAGCATCAAGCTGTCACCCACCGAAAGCGGCCTGGTCGCCCGCAGCATCGACCAGCTCGCGAGCTTCATCGCGGCCGGCGAGTACGCGCTCGCCAACGACGTCGTGTCCTCGCAGCTTTTGGCCATCCTCGAGAAGAACCGCGTGGCGCGGATGTTGTTCCGGCTCATGCACGTCGAGGCGAACGTGCAGCTCTACCTGCGGCAACGCCTCGGCCATCGCACGCCCCAGATCCGGGTGCCCCAGGACTTCGCGGCCCTCGCGACGTATGGACCGCTGCGCGTCCTGGAGGAGCCCCGAGCCGGGGGCGGATCGCGATGCCTGATCCAAGTGCAGCTGCCGGACGTGGCCGCGCCCCGCCACGTCGTCCTGCACCTGTCGCCGCTGGGAGGTGGACCGGAACACGATCTGCGGCTCGACCTGCTGGGCTGCGCCGAGTTGGCCGTGCCGAACGGCACCTACGGTCTGGGCCTCGTGTACAGCCCGTCCCGGAGCGCCGGCCCGCAGAGCTCCTGAGCGTCCGTATCGCCGTCGCCTACGTCCGGCAACAGGCCCGTCCAGGCCTCGGGCCGGCTACAAGGAGGCCCGAGCAGCCAGCAACAGCAGGAGCACCGGCAGCGCGAGCGCGGTGCGCCACTCGCGGTTTCCACGCACCCGCGCCCAGTCGAAGCGGGTGGCGCGTGGCCCCCCGGGCAACAGGCGGGGCAGGAGGATCGGGACCTCGCGCGCCCAGGCCGCGTACTCCTCCCCGAACTTGCCCGCCAGGAAGGAGGCCTCCTCGCGCACGACCGGCGGGTAAAACGCCGCGAAGTACAGCGTGACGGCCAGGGCCACCCAGGGGCTCCAGGCCGCCACGGCCACCCCGGCGCCGAGGAGCAGGCTGCCAAGGTAGAGTGGATTGCGGGTGTGGGCGTAGGGCCCGCCCGTGGCCAGGGAACTGGTCTTCTCGATGTGGCCCGAGGCCCAGAGCCGGATCACCTCTCCCAACGCCACCAGGGGCGCCGCCAGCAGCAACGAACGCGGCTCCGGCCGGGCGAGCAGCAGCGCGCCGATCCCGAACAGCCAGCCCAGTGGGACCCGCAGCCTAGACAGCGCGGGCCTCCGGCACCGTCAGGCCGAGGCGCACGTCGATCGCGCGTATCACCTCGGAGGGCGTGATCGACGACATCACGCCCTCGTGGATCCGGCAGCGCCGCTTGTGACAGGGCGAACACAGGGGCACGCGGCGCACCACCTTGTCGTCCGACGAGAACGGGCCGTTGCGATCGGGGTCCGTGGGTCCGAAGAGTCCCAACACCGGCGCGCCGATCGCCGACGCCAGGTGCAGGGGCCCGGTATCGGCTGCCACCACGAGGCGCGTGTCGCGGCACAACTCCATGTACTCCAGCAGCGTGGTCGGGAAGCAGCGCACGGCGATGCCTTCCGAGGCGCGCACCACGCGGTCGGCCAGCGGCTCCTCGCCTGGACCAAACGTGGCGAGCGCCTGGAGGCCCCTGTCCCGAAGGGCCCTGGCCACCACGCCGTAGTTCTCGGGCGGCCACAACTTGCTGTCCCAGCCGCCGCCGGGGTTCAGCATCACGAAGCCACCGATCCGCAGAGCCGTCAGCCCCTTGCGTACCGTCTCGGCCTCGGCCGGGGTCGGCGGCAGCGGGAACTCGCGCAAGCCGACCTGGTCGATGCCGAGGCCCCGCAGCAGCGCCAGATTCTTGTCGATCACGTGGACGGCCTCGCTGGTGGGCGACGCCCCCTCCGTGGCGAGCAGTGCGGAGAGCGGCTCGCGGCGCCAGGAGCTCGAGAACCCGATCACCCGCGGCGCGCCGGAGAAACGCGCCCACAACGCCGACTTCCACAGGCCCTGGAAGTCGAGGGCCACGTCGTATCGCTCCGCGCGCAGCTCGCGCAGGGTGCTCCGCAGGGCTCCCGGGCCGAGGGAGCGGGCGCGTGGGACCACGTGCACCCGGGCGACGGCGGGGTTCTTCTCGAGCAGCGGCGCCGCCGGCGTCTCCACCAGCCACCCCGCTTCCCAGCCGGCGCGTCGCAGCGCCGCCAGGGCCGGCAACGTGTGTGCCACGTCGCCGATGGAGGAGAGCCGGACCATGAGCGCCTTCACGCCCGCAGCCTCGCCAGGATCGAGCGCGTGTCGTGTTGCTTCGGGTCGCCGACGATCGCCACGCGGCCGCCGTAGGACCGCACCACCCCTCGCTCGGGCACGTCGTCAGGGGTGTAGTCCGTGCCCTTGCAGTGCACGTCCGGCTTGAGGGCCAGCAGCAGGTTCGTCACGTCGTCCTCGGGGAAAACTAACACGTGGTCGACGCTCCGCAGCGCCGCCACCAGCAGCGCGCGGTCGGCCTCGGGCAACACGGGACGGCCCACGCCCTTCAACCGCTGCACCGAGGCGTCGCCGTTGACGCCGACCACCAGCACGTCGGCCTCGGCCTTCGCGCCGGCGAGGTAACGCACGTGGCCCACGTGGAGCACGTCGAAACAACCGTTGGCCAGCGCGATGCGGCTCCCGGCGGCCCGCGCCTGGATCACGCGGCGCACGATCTCGTCGCGGCTGCCGAGCTTGTCCCGGGCGCGCCTCAACCGCGCACCGCCGCCCGCAGCTCGGCCGCCGAGACGGTGGCCGTGCCGCGTTTCATCACCACCACACCGCCCGCGCAGTTCGCGAGCCGGGCGGCGTCGGCCGTCGGCGCCCCCGAGGCGAGCGCCAGCGTGAAGGTCGCGATCACGGTGTCGCCCGCGCCCGTGACGTCGGCCACCTGGTCGCTGCCGTGGATCGGGATGTGCAAGCTGGGCCGGCCGCGCTCGAACAGCGCCATGCCGTCGCTGCCACGGGTGATCAGGACCGCTGCCGCGCCCAGGCGCCGCAGCAGCGTGCGGCCAGCCGCCTCGAGTTTGCCGCGGTCGTGGCCGATCGTGATGCCCAGGGCGGCCTCGACCTCGGGCTCGTTGGGCGTCACGGCGGTCATGCCTCGGGCCAGGGTCAGGGCGTAGCGGGAGTCCACGCTGACCGGGATGCGGCGCCGGCGCGCAAAGGCGATCGCGGCGCGCACCACGGCGGGGGTCAGCAGTCCGAAGCCGTAATCGCTCACCAACACGCCGTGGAGCGGGCCACGAAAACGGCCCAGGGCGGCGATCAAGCGGCGCGCGGGCCCGGGCCGGCCCGCGAGGCTGGAGGCGCGGTCGATCCGCACCACCTGCTGCTTGGTGGAGTGGGCGCCGCCCGCGAGGATACGCGACTTGACCGGCGTCGCGTACCCCGGCTCGGTGCGCACTGTGCGCGTGTCGATCCCCTTTTCACGCAGCAGCGCCTTCAGCTTCTGGCCGTGTGTGTCGCGGCCCACCACGCCGAGGGGCAGGGGCACGCCCCCCAGGCTGCGGATGTTGTGGACGGCGTTGGCGCCGCCGCCGAGACGCACGTCGGCGCCATCGTGGCGGAGGATCAGGACCGGCGCCTCGCGGCTGACGCGCTCGATACGCCCGTAGACGAACTCGTCGGCCACCAGGTCGGCCAGCACCAGCACACGTCTGCCACGGAAGGTCGCGATCGTGGCCAGCAGCCGCTCGCGGTCGGCGCCCGTCACGCGGCGACCTTCGCAGCCAGGATGCGGGTCACTGCCTCGAGCAGCTGCTCCGCCACCAGGTCCGGCGGCCGGCTCCAGGCCGGCGCCTGGTATGTCCACTCGCCGACGCCATAACCGCTCTTCACCAGCGCGCCCCTGGCCCCGACGTTCCACGCGAGCTGGAGGTCGCCGTGCCGGTCGCCGACCACCCAGGAGCGTCGGAGGTCGATCCCCAGCTCCTTTTCGGCCCGTCTCAACAGGCCCGGCCGCGGCTTGCGGCAGTCGCAGTCCTGGCGGTAGGGCGGCTCTCCCAGGGTCGGGTGATGGGGACAGACGAAGATGCCGTCGAGGCGAGCGCCGCCCTTCTGCATGGCTTCGGCCATCCCCCTGTGAACCTCGTGGATGACCGACTCCGGGAAGTAACCCCGCGCGACCCCGGCCTGGTTGGTCACCACCACGGCCGCCCAGCCGCTGCGGTTGACCAGGCGCACCGCGTCGATCGACCACGGGAACAGACGGAACCGCGACGGATGGTTCACGTAGCCGACCTCGTGGGACAAGGTGCCGTCCCGGTCCATGAAGATCGCCGGGCGCACACTCAAAGCCGTCGCGCCTCCTCGACGATGCGCTCCACTCCGACCCGCGTCATGCAGCGGTGGTCGATCGGGCACTCGCGCAGCATGCAGGGTGCGCACTCCACCGCTTCCCGCACCAGGCGCTGCCGGGCGGGCCCGGCCGGGGCCGTCTCGCGCCAGTCCGTCGGACCGAAGATGGCGATCAACGGGGTGCCCAGGGCCGAGGCCAGGTGCATCGGCCCGGAGTCCCCGGTGACCAGCAGCTCGAGGCGCGACAACACGCCCAGGAGCTCCGGGAGCGTGGTGCGTCCGCACAGGTCGAGGGCGGGCGCAGGCAACGCGGCGCCGATGGCGTCGGCCAGGGGCCGCTCCGTCTCGGCGCCCAGGATCACGACCCGGGCGCCGCGCTGGCGGGCGATCTGTCCGGCCGCGGCGGCATAACGAACCACAGGCCATCGTTTCGCCGAGCCGTAGGCCGCGCCGGGGCTTACGCCGACCAACGGGCCGTCCCCCGTGAGCAGCGCCGCCGACTGAGCCCAGGCGTCGGGGCAACGGAGCGCGGCGTCGGGCGAGGCGCTGACCCGCAGTCCGACGCCTCCGAGCATCGCCCGATAGTAGTACACCTGGCTGCGGCCACGGACCGCGGCGGGGGGCCGAGCGCGCCGCGTCAGCAGCGGGCCCCGGCCCTCTGTGGCGTAACCCCAACGCTCGGGAATCCCGGCCCAGGCGAGACCGAGCGCGCTGCCGAAGGAGTTCGTGAAGAGCACGCCCGCGTCGAAGCGGCCCCGCAGCGCGCGGGCGTCCGCGCGCAGGCCGCGGCTTTCGACGATCTCGTCCACTTCGTGGATCGCCTCGTAGAGCCGCGCCACCCAGGGCCGTGCCAGCACCGCGAGCCGCGCCCTCGGGAAGTTTCGTTTCAGGTCACGCAGGGCGGGCAGCGACAGCACCACGTCGCCGATCCAGTTGGGGGCGCGCACCAGCAGGCGCTCCGGCGTCACGACGCCGTCCCCGGCCGCGTCTTCCAGCGTCGGTGCATCCACAACCATTGCTCCGGAGCGTGTCGGATCCAGTTCTCGGTGCGGCGTGCGATCGCCTGGGTCAAGCGCGCGATCTCCGCCTCCCGTTCCGCACCCTCGTGGACCTCGATCGCGGGCTCGTAGTGCAGCACGTAACGTCCGTCGCGTCGCAGCTCCGTCCACGCCGGCACCAGCGCGCAGCCGGTCTTGAGGGCGAGCGCGGCCGCCACGCTGGTGGTGGCGGCCGGGCGCCCGAAGAACTCGACGAAGATGCCGTCCTCGGCCAGGACGTTCTGGTCGAGCAGCATCGCGACCGCTCGCCCCGCCCGCAGCTCCCGCAACACGGTCGCCAGCGCCCGGCGCTTGTAGACGACCACGTTGCCGGTGGCAACACGCAGGGCCACCAGGCGCGCGTCGAGGGCCGGGTTGTCGAGGGGCCGCGCCACGACGCTCAGGGGCCCGTTCTTGGCGGCGTGTGCGATGGCGTGGATCTCCCAGTTGCCCAGGTGCGCGGTGCAGTACAGGATGCCCTTGCCTCGGGTGGCGGCGGCGCGGTAGTTCCCCTCGCCCTGGAACTCGACCAGGCGCAGCAGCTCGGCCCCCGAGCGGCCCTCCATCCACAGCAGGTCCAGGAGGACGGCGCCGAAGTGGGCGTAGACGCCGCGGGCCACGCGTTCGAGGCGCGCTTCATCCCAGTCCGGAAACGACGGTCGCAGGTTGTCGGTGACCACACGCCGGTGCCGGCGGTCGATCGCGCCCCAGAGCCGCCCGAGGTTGCGGCCGAGGACCAGGACCAGGGCGCGTGGCAGCCGGCGCACGACGGCCGACACCAGGGTCGAAGCCCCCGCTTCCAGCCGATAGCGCGTCTTCTTCCTCACGCCACCCGTCGCGCCACGGCCAGCAAGCGGTCGCGCAGGCGCGCCTCGTCCGCGATCACCACGCCGATGCGGAGCACGCGCACCGGAAGCGCCGCGTCCGCCTCGGCCGGCAGCCGGACGGCGTCCTTGGCGGTGGTGAGCAGCGCGTCGGCGCCAGCGCCCCGCGCACGATCGGCGAGGGCACGCCATTCCCTCTCGGCGAATCGATGGTGGTCACGAAACACGTCCCGGCCCGCGATCTCGGGGCAGGTGGCGGTCGCGTCGGCGTGGAACCGCTCCGGCCGAGCGACGCCGGACACGAGCCAAGGCCGTCGCGGGGCGGCGGCCTCGCGCGACTCGAGGTCCACGCAGCCGAGCACACGCCGCGACACGCGCCAGGCGTCGATCCCCGGGGGCGGGTCGCCGTCCCCGGTCAGCAGCACGACGTGGGCGCGCCGCGCGGCCCAGGCGAACTCGCGCAGGCGGCCGGCGGGCAACGGCCAGTCCCGGAAGTCCTGGCTGCTCGCGCACAGCAGGTCGAGGTCCCGAGCCAGGCGCAAGTGCTGGAAGCCGTCGTCGAGGACGTGGACACACGGGCCAAAGCGGGTCTCCGCCAGGAGCGCCGCCTCGTCGCGCCGGCGCGCCACCAGCACCAACACGCCGGGGAGGGCCCGCGCCAGCATCACCGGCTCGTCCCCGGCGAGGGAGGCGTCGAGCCCCACCGAGCGGCCGTCCGACACGACCCGCGGGCTGCCGTCGTGGCTCCCCCCGTAGCCACGGCTCAGGACCGCAACCGGCAGCCCCGCGTCGCGCAGCGTGCGTGCGACCCACTCCACCGTGGGGGTTTTCCCCGATCCGCCCAGCCCGAGGTTGCCCACGCTGATCACGGGCCCGGCCGCCCGGGCCGCGTGCCGTACGCCGGTGCGGTAGGCGATCACGCGCAGCGCGCCCAACGCCCCGTACAGCAGCCCCAGGGGCAGGAGCAGCCGCTTCATCCGCGCAGCCCCACCAGGGCGTCCACGGTGCGGCCCAGGGCGCCGCGGTTCCTCTCGACCAGCGCGTGGCCACTCTCTCCAAGGGCCCGACGCCGCCCTGCGTCGCGGAGAAGCTCGTGGAGGACGCCGGCCAGCCGTGCCTCGTCCGCAACCTGGACCAGTGCATCCGCCGCTCGGAACTCGTCGGCAATCTCCTGGAAGTTCTCCATGTGCGGGCCCACCACCACCGGCTTGCCCCAGGCGGCCGCTTCGAGCACGTTGTGCCCGCCGCGCGGCACCAGGCTGCCGCCCACGAAGGCGACCGTCGCGAAGGAGTAGGCGGCGGCCAGCTCCCCCAGGCTGTCGAGAAGCAGTATCTCGCCCTCGCGCAGAGGGCCCGGATCGGCGGCGCTGCGACGCCGGCAGCGCAAACCGGCGGCTTGGACGAGGGCCGGCACCGCTTCGAAACGCTCGGGATGCCGGGGCGCGATCGCCAGCACCAGGTCCGGGTGCGCCGCGCGCAGGCTCGCGAAGGCTGCCAGGACCATCGCCTCCTCGCCCTCCACCGTGCTTCCCGCGAGCAGCAGCGGGCGTGGACCGACCCGCCCGAAGAAGGCGCGCAGCTCCGCGCCCGGCTGCGGCGTTTCGAGCGCGTCGAACTTCAGGTTGCCGCTGACCCGTACCCGCTCGGGGGGCGCGCCCAGCGCCAGGATGCGCTGGGTGTGTGCCTCGCTCTGCATCAGGAACAGGTCGACCTGGGAGAGCACGGGGCGCAGCAAGGAGCGCACCCAGCGATAGCGGGGGAAGCTGCGCGGCGAGATGCGGCCGTTCACCAGCGCCACCCGTGCACCGTAGCGCCTCGCCTCGCGGATCAGGTTGGGCCACAACTCGGTCTCGACCAGGATCAACCACTCCGCCCGCGTGGCGCGCAGCGCCTGGCGGCAGGGTCCCCGGAAGTCGAAGGGGGCGAAAAACAGGGCGTCGTGGCCGTCAAGGCGTTCCCGGGCGATCGCGTGACCCGTCAACGTCGTGGTCGAGACCACCAGCCGGCGGCCGGGGAAACGCTGCTTCAGCGGACCCAGCAGGGTGCGCGCTGCCAGCACCTCGCCGACCGACACCGCATGGATCCAGACCGACGGTGTCTCGCCGGCGACGCCCGCGGGCAGCTTCCCGAAGCGCTCCTGGAACGTCTTCAAGTACTTCCCGCTGCCTCGGCCCTTCCAGAGGTAAAACGGGATCGACACCACGAAGGCGACCGCGAGCAGGACGTCATAGAGAAGATACACGTCGCCTCAGGTAAACGAAGAAGTATAGCCGGGCCCTCAGCGCGGGCTGTTAGCCCGCCGCGGGGTGCGCGGGTGGCTAACGTGCGGGCAGGGCAAAGCGGCCGCCGGGCCGCACCAGGCGCACCACCAGCGCGCCGGGTCTCTCGGCGCCGTCCACGAGCATCACCGGGCCGCCGACCACGTCCGCCATCCCCTCGCGCACCAGGATCGCGGCGTCCTCGTCGATGCCGACACCCAGCTCCCGGGGAAAAGCCAGCACGAGGGCGAACAGGCGGTTCTGACGTGAGCGCTTCAGGAAGTGCTGATCCACGATCACGCCGGGCACGAGTCCGAGACCCTCGCGGGTCACGACCCTGGCGGCGTCGATCGTGGTGAAGTCGCCCTCTCCGGTGATCATGATCCGCGACGTCACCGCCGCACCGGCGCTGGTGCCGCCGAAGGCGGCCCCCGCCCGGTGCCGGGCCCGAACCGCGGCCAGCAGCCCGGGATCGGCCAGCACGTCCATGATCCGCGACTGGTCGCCGCCGCCGAAGAACACCCCGGTCGCCTGCCCGAGGAGCGTCAGGAACCGCGCCCGGCCCTCGCCATCGAGCGGGGCGAGGGGCGCCATCTCGACGGCCGCCGGCCGCAGCGGCTCCAGGTCTTCACTCAGGCCTCCGTAACTGGCGACCGGCTCGGCACTCGCCCAGGGCACCACGAGGATCCGGGCGCGGGGCCCGCCCGCCCATTCCACGAAACGCTGCATCGCGACCCTGGGACGCTCGCCCCCACCCACCACGACGAGCGGGCCGTCGCCCCAGGCCCAGCCGGCGCACAACAACAGCCACAAGGCTCTCGGGACCATGGTTGAAGGGGAACGGAAACGCCGGTAACTTACCCCCGATCCAATGCCAGGACCAGCCCTGATCGTTCACGGCGGCTGTGGCACGCCGCCGCCCGGCGAAGAGCCCGCGCGAAACGCGGCGTGCGAGCGCGCGGCCGAGGCCGGTTGGGCCGTGCTCCAGTCGGGCGGTTCCGCCCTCGACGCCGTGGAGGCGGCCGTGCGCCGGCTCGAGGACGAGCCCGTCCTCAACGCGGGAACCGGAGCCTACCTCCAGGCTGACGGCGTCGCACGCCTCGACGCCAGCATCATGGCCTCGGACGGCCGCGCCGGCGCGGTGGCTCAGGTGCCGAACCTGAAGAACCCCGTCAGCCTCGCCCGCTACCTGCTCGAGCAGGATGCCCATGTGATGCTCTCGGGACACCAGGCGCTGGAGCTGGCCCTGCGCCTGGGCCATCCGCCGGCGGTGCTGGCCGTGCCCCGGAAGATCGCCTATTGGCAGGAGAACCTGCACGAGCACCACCGGCGTCTCGACTATCCGGCCATGGGCGCAGAGTGGAAGGCCGAGAACCCGCGCCGGCTCGGCACCGTGGGGTCGGTCGCGCTGGACGCGGACGGCCGACTGGCGGCGGCCACCTCCACGGGCGGGACAGGCCAGTGTTACCCGGGCCGGGTCGGCGACACGCCGGTGATCGGGGCCGGAACCTACTGTACGCCGCGAGTCGGCGTCTCGATGACCGGCGTGGGCGAGCGCATCATGGTCCTGCTCAGCGCCAAGCGCCTGTGTGACCTGGTCGGCGACGGCCGCTCCGCGACGGACGCGGGGGTCGCGACGCTGGCGGAACTGAGCCGCGTGAATGGCGCCGCCGGCCTGGTGGCGCTCTCGGCCGACGGCGGGTTCGTGGAGCTGCGCAACACCCCGTTCATGGCGTCCGCCCGCCGAGCCTGAGCCGCTTCAGCGGGAGCGAGCGGCGCGGTACAGGAAAAAACACACCGCCAGCACCACGGCCAAGGCAACCAACTCGCCGGCGCCGCCGGCGATCCGCGGATCCATGGACTTGGCCGCGAGACCCGCGGTGACCAGGCCCGCCACCGCCACGCCGGCGAGGCCCTCCCCCGCGACCAGGCCTGAGGCGGCCAGCACACCCGGATCGCCCTCACGGGTCCTGGTGCTGCCGCGCTCGGCCAGCGCGCGCACGCAGCCGCCGACGTAAAGCGGCGCCATCGTCGAGAGCGGGAGGTAGACGCCGATCGCGAAGGCCAGTCCCGAAACGCCGCAGAGCATGGCGCCGATCGCGAGCCCGCCGCCGGTCAGCACCAGGCCCCACGGCAGCTGTCCCGCCAGCACGCCCTCGATGATCGTCTTCATCAGCGTGGCCTGGGGCGCGGGGATCTCCTTGGAGCCGAACTCGTAGGTGTTGCCGAGCAGGATCACGGTGGCCGCCACGGCCCAACACGCGAACGCCGCCCCGATCAGCTGGCCGAACTGCTGGCGGGCCGGCGTGGCCCCCACCAGGTAACCGGTCTTCAGGTCCTGGGAGATGTCGCCCGCCTTCGAGGCCGCGATCGCCACGATCGTGCCGACGGTCAGTACGGCGGCCCGCGCCCCGGCATCCACCCAGCCCGCGGCCGCGAACACGGACGCCGTGCCGAGCAGCGTCACCAGCGCGATACCCGAGGTGGGCTGCGACGTCACGCCCACGATGCCCACGATGCGCGCCGCCACCGTCACGAACAACATCCCGAACACCCCTACGCCCGCCGCACACACGGCCCGCTGCGCCGGACCCATGTCGCCCGCGAACACGCCGGGCACGAGCCCGGCCACCACCACCACGGTCGCGATGCCGCCGATCACGAAGCTGCCGGGCATGTCGCGATCGGTGCGTTCCCCGGTTCCTGCGCCCGCCCCCGCGCGCAGGCCACGGATCACGGCGCCGAACGCCCCCGCCATCGAGGGCAGGTTCCGCAGCAGTGTCAAGATGCCCGCGGTCGCCACCGCGCCGGCGCCGATGTACCGCACGTAACGCGACCAGATCTGGCCCGAGCTCATCTCCGACACCAGCCGCGAGGTCTCGGGATACAGGGGCGAGGTCAGCGAAGCACCCAGCCAGGCGATCAGCGGCGTGAGGGCCAGCGAGGATACGATCGATCCCGCCACGCACACCGCCGACTGCCGGTAGCCGAGGATGAAGCCCACGCCGAACAGGGCGGGCGCCACCTCGAGGGCCAACTCGGCCTTGGGCAACACGGGCATGGCCATCCGCAGGTCGCCGGGGAACAGGAAGCCGAGGGCGATCAACGCCTTCACGAGCGCGCCCGCCGCCATGCCGCGGAAGATCCACTCGCTGCCGCTCGCGTTGTCCGAGGTGGCGCGCAGTACTTCGGCGCAGGCGGTGCCCTCGGGGTACGGCAACTCGTCGTGGGCCTTCACGATCAACATGCGTCGCAGCGGGATCATGGCGCTCAGGCCCAGCAGCCCGCCCAGGAAACACAACACCACCACCTGCAGGTACGGCGGCGCCATGCCCCACAGGAACAACGCCGGGATCGTGAAGATCGTCCCCGTCGCGAGGGAGGTCGAGGCCGAGCCGATCGTCTGCGACAGGTTGGCCTCGAGGAGGGTGCCCTTCAGGGAGAACAGCTTGAAGAGTGCCACCGTCATGACGGCTGCGGGGATCGAAGCCGACACCGTCATCCCGACCCGCAGGCCCAGGTACGCGTTGGCGGCGCCGAACACGATCCCGAGCAGGATCCCGGCCACGACAGCCTTCAGCGTGAACTCGGCGGTCGAGTCGGGCGGCGCGGCGGCGGGACGGGCGGCGCTCTCGGCCATGGCCAAGGGGCGTGACTATAACGCGAAGCGGACCGACACGTCCGCGCGGTCACGCCTCGGTCGGCTGGTCAGCCGGCGGCCGTCGTCAGCACCATCCCGACCAGCACGGAGACGATGCCAGCCCACTGCAGGACGCTGGGTCGCTCCCGGAGGATCGCCCACGCGAAGCCGAGCGTGACGACCGGGTAGGCCCCCGAGAGCGGCGTGACGATCGACGCCGGCCCGTGTTTGTAGGCGATGGCCGCCAGCAGGCTGCCGATCGCCATCGTGGCCATCGGGCCGAAGGCGTGGCCCCACTCGCGGCCGGCCCCCCGCCGACCCCGTGCCAAGCCGTACACGCCGAGGGTCGCGAGCCCGCCGAGGCCCAGGAAAAGGGCCATGTTCGCCTCGTGAGCCCCGGGGAACCGGTACGCGTAGCGGATCAGGGTCGCGGCCACACCCCAGATCAGGATCGCCGCGCCGGCGTAGGCCATCCAGCGCCGCCGTGTCTTTCGCAGCCCGGCCTCGGGGGGCGTGTAGGCCAGGGCGAGGCAGCCGGCGATCACGGCCGCCACGCCGACGTACTGCGTGAGCTCGAGTTTCTCGTCGAGAAACAGGCGCGCCAGGATCACGGTCACCGCGGGATACGCCGCCGACAGCGTGCCCACGATCGAGATCGGCCCGTGCACGATCGACTGGTAGTAGAAGATCCAGGCGATGCCGTCCATGACATACGCGAGCAGCCCGATCGTCGCGAACTGACGGTTCTCGGCGGCGAAGACCGGCGGCGTGTCGTGGACACCCCAGAACACGAGGCTCACCGCCGCGTTGGCGAAGCCGTAGAACAGGCAGAACCGCGCCGGCGGCACCTCGCCGATGTATTTCTTGACCAGCCCCTGCGCGACGCCCCACAAGAACAGCGCGCCCAGCGTCGGCGTCAGCCACCGCAGCGTCTCGGATCCCACGCGCGCAATGGTATCCGTTAGGCCCCGGGGCGGCTGCATGAGCGGAGCGGCGCGACGGTCAGGCAACATGCCTCGGGCCGCTGAGCCAAGAGCCTGCCTTGACGCTCTCGCGCGCGCGGGACTAGATTACCGGCACAGGAGAAACGGGGAGGGTTTGATGGCTATCCGTGTGGGGATCAATGGCTTCGGGCGCATCGGGCGCAACATCCTGCGGGCCGCCCTGCACGACAAGGACCTCGAGTTCGTGGCGGTCAACGACATCACCGACGCGGGGACCCTGGCGCACCTGCTCAAGTACGACTCGATCCTCGGCAACCTGCCGGACGAGGTGAAGGCCGACGGCGACACGATCCAGGTCGCCGGGCGCACGATCAAGGTGCTCGCCGTCCGGGACCCGGCCCAGCTCCCGTGGAAGGACCTCGGCGTCGCCTACGCGGTGGAGTCCACGGGACTCTTCACGGACGCCGACAAGGCCAAGGCCCACCTGGCGGCCGGGGCGAAAAAGGTCATCATCTCGGCGCCCGCCAAGGGCGAGGACCTCACGATCGTGATGGGGGTCAACCACGACAAGTACGACCCGCAGAAACACAACATCGTGTCGAACGCGTCGTGCACGACCAACTGCCTGGCGCCGGTCGCCAAGGTGCTGCACGACAGCTACGGCATCCTGAAGGGCCAGATGACCACCATCCACTCCTACACCAACGATCAGAAGATCCTGGATCTGCCCCACAAGGACCTGCGCCGCGCCCGTGCCGCGGCGCTGTCGATGATTCCGACCTCGACGGGCGCCGCCAAGGCGATCTACCTCGCGATCCCGGAGCTCAAGGGCAGGCTGGACGGCGTGGCGATCCGCGTCCCGACCCCCAACGTCTCGCTCGTGGACATCACCGTACAGCTCGGCAAGCAGACGACGGCGGAGGCCATCAACGACGCCTTCCGCAAGGCCGAGGCCGGGCCGATGAAGGGCGTGCTGGCGGTGGAGGGCGGGGAGTTGGTGTCGATCGACTTCCGCGGCAACCCGCACTCGTCGATCGTGGACGCGCCGCTCACCAAGGTGGTGGACGGCACGCTGGCGAAGGTCTTCTCCTGGTACGACAACGAGTGGGGCTTCTCCTGCCGCATGCGGGACCTCGTCAGGTTCATGGCGTCGAAGGCCTGAGGTGGCCAAGCGGAGCGTCCGCGACCTGGGCGCCCTCCGGGGCGCCCGGATCTTCGTCCGCGTGGATTACAACGTGCCGGTCGAGGACGGCGCCATCGGCGACGACACGCGGATCCGGGCCTCCCTGCCGACGCTCCGGCACCTGCTGGAGCGCGGCGCGCGCATCGTGCTGGCGTCGCACCTGGGCCGGCCCAAGAAAGGGCCCACGCCGGAGTTCAGCCTGAAGCCGGTGGCCACGCGGCTCGCCGAGCGTCTGAGCCGGCCGGTACAGATGGCCCCCGACTGCGTCGGTCCCGAGGTGCGCAGGCTGGCTGACGGCCTGGCCGACGGCGGCGTGCTGCTGCTCGAGAACGTGCGCTTCCATCCGGGAGAGGAGAAAAACGACGCCGGCTTCGCCCAAGCGCTGATCCGGTCGAGTGGCGCGACGATCTTCGTCAACGACGCTTTCGGCACCGCGCACCGCGCCCACGCCTCAACCGAGGGCGTCTCGCATTTCGTCGGCACCAGCGTCGCCGGATTCCTGATGGAGAACGAGCTGCGGTACCTGGGGATGGCCCTGGAGGCGCCCGAGCGCCCCTTCGTGGCGGTGCTCGGCGGCGCCAAGGTGTCGGACAAGATCCAGGTCATCGAGAGCCTGCTGCCCAGGGTGGATTCGCTGCTGATCGGCGGCGGCATGGCCTATACGTTCCTGCGAGCCCAGGGCCTGCCCACGGCCAAGAGCTTGGTCGAGGAGGACAAGGTCGACCTCGCCCGGTCGCTGCTCGAGACGGGCAAGGGCAAGTTGTTGCTGCCCCTGGACCACGTGGTGGCCGAGAGGTTCGACGCCCATGCGCGCTCCAAGACGCTGCCGACGTCCGAGATCCCCGACGGCTGGATGGGCCTGGACATCGGCGCCGAGACGGCCAAGGTCTTCGCGGGCGAAATCCGCAAGGCGAAGCTGGTGTTGTGGAACGGCCCGATGGGCGTCTTCGAGATGTTGCCCTTCGCGCAGGGCACGCGGGCGGTGGCCCAGGCCGTGGCGGACTGCGCGGGCACCACGATCGTGGGCGGCGGCGACAGCGTGGCCGCACTCACCGGGATGGGGCTGGCCGACCAGGTGAGCCACGTCTCCACGGGTGGCGGCGCGTCCCTCGAGTTCCTCAGCGGCGACGTGTTGCCCGGCGTCGCCTGCCTTCAGGAGGGGTGACGTGCGCAAGCCCCTGATCGCCGGCAACTGGAAGATGTACAAGACCGTGCCCGAGGCGCTCGCCCTCGCGGCCGCCCTGCGCGACGACCTCGGCAAGGGCCCGGTCGGCCACGAGGTGCTGGTCGCGCCGCCCTTCACCGCACTCCAGGCGGTGGCCGAGGCGCTGAAGGGCAGCGGCCTCCTGGTGGCCGGCCAGAACATGCATGCCGAGAAGGAGGGCGCCTTCACCGGCGAGATCTCCGCGGCGATGCTGAAGGGCGCCGGCGCCAGCCACGTCGTCCTCGGCCACTCCGAGCGCCGCCAGCTTTTTGGTGAGACCGACGAGGGCGTCGGGCGCAAGGCCCGCGTCGCCTTCGACAACGGCCTCACCCCCATCACCTGTGTGGGCGAGACCCTCGACGAGCGCGAGGCCGGTCGAATCTTCGAGGTGATCGAGCGCCAGCTCGACGCCGCGCTCACCCGCCTCAGCCCCGACGAGGCCGCCGTGGCCGTGGTCGCCTACGAGCCCGTGTGGGCGATCGGCACCGGCCGCGTCGCCACGCCGGAGCAGGCCCAGGAGGTCCACGCCTTCATCCGCAAACGCCTCGCCGCCAGCCACGGCGACGCCGTGGCCAAGATCCAGCGCATCCTCTACGGCGGCAGCGTCAAGCCCGACAACGTGGACGGCCTGATGGCCCAGCCCGACATCGACGGCGCGCTGGTGGGCGGGGCGTGCCTGAAGGCGGAGTCGTTCCTGCGCATCGTGCGTTTCCTGCGCTGA